>Ga0302321_100004822_pt1 | contig 11732 bp, 12 predicted proteins | sample Fen_T0_1_FD_202505 | JGI IMG/M metagenome (GOLD analysis project Ga0302321, IMG submission 202505) | Peat permafrost microbial communities from Stordalen Mire near Abisko, Sweden - Fen_T0_1 | ecosystem: Environmental > Terrestrial > Soil > Wetlands > Permafrost | place: Sweden: Abisko...
CTCGGCGGGGACGGCGGCCTTGCGGGTCGTCGTCCGGCGCTTGGGGGCCGCGGCGGGTGCCTCGGCGACGGGGGCTGCCTCGGCGACCGGGGCCTCCGCAGCCTGCCTGGACGCGGCCGGCCGGCGGTCCGCCGGCTTGCTGCGCTGCATCTGGGCCAGCAGGAGCTCCTCGAGCTCCGGCGGGACCTCGCTCCACTCCTCGCCGCCACCACTGCGCGGCGCGCGCTCGACGCGGTCGGACCGCTCCGGGCGACCACCGCGCGCGGGCTGCTGCCCGCCACGGGAGCCGCCGGTCGGGTTGCCACCGCTGACGGCACGGCCGCCACCCTGGCCACTGCGGGACGGCTCGGAGAACCGGCTCGTGGTGGTACCGCGGGACCCGCCGTAGCGCTCCCGATCGATGGCCGCCGCGTAGGCGCTGCGTGCGCCGCCGCGACCTCCGCCGCTGCGACCGCCCTGGCTTCCGCGGCCACCCTGGCCACGACCGCCCTGGCGCCGCTCGGCGAGCAGGTACTCCGGGATCTCCGGCTCCTCGAGGTCCTCGTCGTCAACGGGGAGCGGCGTGCGGTCGGCCGCGGCCGCCGGGCGCGCGGTCGTGCCCAGCTGGCGGTCCCACACGGACCCGAACGGCGTGGACCGGGGCGCACGCGGCGCGGCCGCGAGCGCATCGAGGTCGTCGAACGGGGTCGGCAGCTCACCGGACGGGGTCCGGCCGGTCGAGCGACCGCGTCCGCGGCCACCACGCTCCGGCTTCGCCTCGGCCGCGACGGCCTCCTCGGGCTCCTCGCCGACCTCGGCGGCGGCCTCGGGCTCGTCGCCCTCGGCAGCCTCGCCGTCGACGGGGCCCTCGCCCTCGACGGGCGCCTCGCCCTCGACACCGTCACGACGGCCCCGACCGCGACCGCGACCACCGCGGCGGCGGCGCCGGCGGCGGCCATCGCCATCGACCTCGCCGTCGGCATCGGCCTCGCCCTCTGCCGTGCCCTCGCCGTCGACGCCCTCGAGGGGGGTCTCGTCGAGCTCCTCGATGTCCTCAACGTCCTCGCTCGATGCGGCCACGGCCGCGGCGCGCGAGAGCTTCTCGCCCGGCAGCGCGATCAGCGTGCCACCGCCACCGGTGACGGGCGCCGCGACGGGCACCTCGTCCCGGTCGCGATCCCGGTCGCGATCCCGGTCCCGGCCACGCCCGCGGGAGGAGCCGGCGTCATCGCGATCGCGGTAGCCGCGCCCGCGCCCGCGTCCACGGCCACGACCGGTGCCCTCGGTCATCTTGTCGGGGACCTCGGTCATCGACAGGTCCTCGTCGTCGTCCTCCGCCACGCGGCGACCGGAACGCGTCGAGCTCTTGTCGACCTTGGCGATGTGCGCGATGTCCGTGAACAGGTCCGCGACCTCGATCAGGTCGGACGAGGTGTTGCCGCGGAAGCTGATGACCTCGACGCGGACGCCCATCTCCTGGACCGCACGGATCGCGGGGGCGAAGTCCCCGTCGCCCGACACGACCACGGCAACGTCGAGGTTGCGGGCGGTCTTCATCATGTCGACGACGAGCTCGATGTCGAGGTTCGCCTTGACCTTGCCGTCGCCGTACTTGCGGATGTCCTTGCTGACGACCTTGTACTGGTGGCGAGCGAGGAACTGGTGGAAGTTGCGCTGGTTCTCGTTGTCCGGGTCGAGCCCGGTGTAGGCATAGGCGCGGACGAAATCACGTCCGGCGGTGGCCGACTTCAGCAGTGTGACGTAGTCGATATCCACGCCGGCCGCCTTGGCCGCGTAGAAGATGTTCGCCACGTCCACGAAGACGGCGACGTTCTTCCCCACATTGACTCCTATTTGACGGGGCGGTCCCGGCGCATCCGGGCCGCCCGAGGGGGGGCGCTATGGGCGGCGGGTCGAGCCGGCCGCCGCGAGAGGCCGCCGCAGCGTTGGCCCGGCGGGCGCGAACCCGGCACGCTCGAGGCGCGCGAGGCTCGCAGGATCGGTGGGCTGGGCCGCCTCCACGGTGGAGCAACCCTTGTTGCCCGCGGATCGGAGCAGCTCCTCGAGGAGCGCCTCCGTCACGCGGTCGGCATCGTGGTCCGGGGCGACGACCAGGAAGTCCACGGTGCCCACGTAGCCGCCGGCCGTGACCGACGGACGCAGGACCAGGAGCGCCCCGCCCACGATCTCCCGTCGCGTCTCGGCGACGAGGAGGCTCGCGTTCGGGAGATAGACGAGCTGCCGGAGCAGGTCCGCGGCGTCGAGCGACCCGGAGCCGGATCCCGGCATCGTCCGCCGGCCGATGGCGGCCAACCGGTCGATGTCGGTGATGCGGGCCTGGCGGATCTGGTACTCCACGCCGTGGTCACGACCTCGTGCAGCGATGCGGCTTCCGGGCGGGAACCCTGCCGAGCGTTGCCGGTTCGGGTGGGCGGCCCGCGCCTGGCCGCGAAACGGGCGCCCGGGAGGCGAGCGACACGAGGCTCAGACCAGCCGTCCCGGAGCGAGAGTGGCGAGGGGGATGGATGCAAACGGCAACCTTGCATCCCCGGCGCCGGTGTCTATGATACGGCATCGCTCAGCCGCGCCTCGCGGAGGAGCGTTTTGGGTCCCTCGTCCCGTTCCGCCGTCACCGCCGCGCCGAGCCTGTCCATCTCGGCCACCTGGGACGTCGGCGCGGCGCCCGACCTGCGGAACGGCCGGGCGCGTATCGACGAGGGAAATTGGAGGAGGCGCTCATGAAATACGCGCGTGTCGGCGCGGTTGTCGCTGCCGCTGCCATCGTCGTCGCCGCCTGCGGTGGCGCAACCGGCGGTGCCAAGCCCCTCAAGATCGGGATCTCGCTCCCGCTGTCGGGCTCGTCGCTCGCCAGCGCCGGCCCGGCCGACAAGGGGGCTCGGCTGGCGATCAAGGACTTCACCCTTCCCGGCTACACCATCACCGCCGACGTGAAGGACCACGCCGTCAATGGCGTCCACGACCCGCAGCAGGGCGCGAAGGACATGACGGCCTTCGCCGCCGATCCTGCGATCGTCGGCGTCGTTGGCCCGTTCAACTCGTCCGTGGCCAAGGTGCAGATCCCGATCTCCAACGAGGCCGGCCTGCTCCAGTGCTCGCCCGCGAACACGAACCCGGACCTCACCAAGGGTGATGCCGGCAAGCAGCTGCGCGCGAAGCAGCCGGACAAGATCAACTACGTCCGCGTCGCCACGACCGACGACATCCAGGGCCCGGCCGTCGCGCAGTACGGCTTCAACAAGCTCGGCCTCAAGAAGGTCGCGATCATCGACGACACCGAGACCTACGGCAAGGGCATCGCCGACGCGTTCGCCGCCGAGTGGACCAAGCTCGGTGGCCAGGTCGTCGGTCGCGAAGGCGCCCCGAAGGGCACCACCGACTACACCGCGATCCTGACCAAGTTCAAGGATGCCGCTCCCGACGCCGTGTTCTACGGCGGCGTGACGGCGACCGGCGGCGGCCTCGTGCGCAAGCAGATGCCGCAGGTCGGCCTCGACAAGATCGCCTATCTCGGCGGCGACGGCATCCAGGACGGCCCCGGCAGCGTCGAGGGCTCGTTCATCAACATCGCCGGCGCGGCTGCGGCCAACAGCTTCAGCTCCGTCGCGGCGATCGCCGAGTACCCGGGCAAGGCTGACTTCGACGCGAAGTACAAGGCCGCCTACAACGAGGAGGCCGGGGCCTACTCCGCGTCCGGCTACGCCTGCGCCCAGATCCTGCTCCAGGCCATCAAGACCGCCGCCTCCAAGGGCGACGTGACCCGCGAGTCCGTCCGCGCCGCCGGCGTGGACACCAACACGACCTTCGAGACCGTCCTCGGCCCCGTCAAGTTCGATGCGGTCGGCGACACCAACCAGAAGATCATCTCCCTCTACAAGACCGACCTCACGGCCGCCAGCGGCAAGGGCGACTGGGTCTTCGACTCCCAGGTCGACTACAAGTAAGGATCCCCACCCGGATCTGAACGCAGAGCCGGGAAGCCTCCGGGCTTCCCGGCTCTCGCTATCCGTACCTTGGAAGGCCAGCGGAGAACCCCGATGACGGCACTCCCCGCGACCAATGACGCCGGGCGCCCGAGCGTGCCGGCGGGACGGGTGGTTCGCCTGCTCGTCCTCCTCGCGATCCTCGGCGGGATCGCGTGGCTTGCGGTCAAGAACATGGGCGCCGAGCAGGCCACGGAGCAGCTCTTCAATGCGCTCACGCGGGGCGCGATCTACGCCCTGATCGCCCTCGGCTACACGATGGTGTACGGCATCATCGAGCTCATCAACTTCGCCCACGGCGACATGTTCATGGTCGGCGCGTTCGTCAGCCTGACCTTCCTCGGCCAGATCCTCGGCCTCGAGGGCGCCGTGACCAACATCCCCCTGCTGATCGCCCTGCTGGCCGCGACCTTCCTGGTGACGATGGCCATCCTCGCCCTGGTCGGCGTCACGATCGAGCGCTACGCCTACAAGCCGCTCCGGAACGCCCCGCGCCTGGCCCCGCTGATCACGGCGATCGGCGTCTCGTTCATCCTGCAGAACCTCGTGCAGCTGGTGTACGGGCCCTACCAGACGAACTCCCCCAAGATCTTCCCCGACACCTGGGTCATCCAGGTCGGCTCCGCGACCGTCCCCGTCCTGAGCCTGTTCATCATCGGCGTCGCCGTCGTGCTCATGATCGGGCTGCAGCTGTTCATCGGGCGCACCCGGCTCGGCCGCGCGATGCGCTCGACGGCCGCCGACCGCGACGCCGCGGCCCTGATGGGGGTCAACATCAACCGCACCATCGCCATCACGTTCCTCATCGGCTCCGCGCTCGCGGGCGCCGCCGGTGTCGTCAACGGCCTCCAGTACGGCGTGGCCCGCTTCGACGACGGCTTCCAGGCGGGCCTCAAGGCGTTCACCGCCGCCGTCCTCGGCGGCATCGGGAACACGGTCGGCGCGGCCCTCGGCGGCTTCATCATCGGGTTCATCGAGGTGGGTGCCACCGCGATGGGCTACACGCGCTGGGGCCCGGCCATCGTGTTCGGCGTCCTCGTCATCGTCCTCGTCTTCCGTCCCGCCGGCCTCCTCGGCCAGCAGCTGGGTGAGCGCGCATGAGCGTGGTCACGGACCTCTCCCCCAAGGCCGCCGGCGGCGGCCGCATGACCGGGCTGCGCCTGACCGCGTCGCGCCACCGCTCGTGGTCGATCGTCCTGGGCATCGCCGTGGTCGGCGCCATCCTGCCGGTGCTGGCCTACCTCCCGCCGTTCAGCCTGGCCCAGCCGGCCAACGCCTGGATCGACGGCTACACCAACGCCGGCGTGTTCGTGCTGCTGGCCCTCGGCCTCAACCTGGTCGTCGGCGTCGCCGGCCTGCTGGACCTCGGCTACGCGGCGTTCTTCGCGATCGGCGCCTACACGTACGCCTACGTCGCCTCGCCGTTCGGCAACAGCGTCCTGGGCATCAACCTCGTCGAGAGCCTGGGCACGGAGGTCGGCGGGCTTGTCTTCTGGCCGATGCTCCTGGTCGGGGCGCTGGTCGCCGCGACCTTCGGCATCCTGCTCGGCGCGCCGACCCTGCGGCTCCGCGGCGACTACCTCGCCATCGTGACCCTCGGCTTCGGCGAGATCGTGCCGATCGTCTTCCTCAACTCCGACCAGCTGACCAACGGCACGAACGGCATCGGCGGCCTCCTGCGGCCCTCGCTGCCGATCATCGGGTCGTTCTCGGCGATCAACCCGTGGCCGTACTACATCACGATGCTCGTGCTCGTGTCGTTCGTGATGATCATGTGCTACCGCCTCGTGGAGAGCCGCCTGGGCAGGGCCTGGGAGGCGATCCGCGAGGACGAGCTGGCGGCGGCCGCGAATGGCATCAACACCGTCACGGTCAAGCTGCTCGCCTTCGCGCTCGGCGCGTCCACCGCGGGCATCGCGGGCGTCTTCAACGCCAGCAAGCTCGTGACCGTCAGCCCGGACCAGTTCACGTTCATCGTGTCGTTCACGGTGCTCTCGATGGTGGTCCTCGGTGGCATGGGCAACTTCTGGGGCGTCGCGGTCGGCGCGTTCGTGATCTACACGATCAACAACGTGCTCCTCAAGACGCTCAACCAGTTCTTCGACCAGACCGGGTTCCCCATCCTCAAGGACATCGACTTCATCCAGCTCCAGTTCCTGCTGTACGGCCTGGCGCTGGTGGCGATGATGCTGTTGCGACCGGAAGGGTTGTTCCCCAACAGCAGGCGGAAGCGGGAGCTCCACACCGCCATCACCGCGGACGAGCAGGACTCCCTGACCACCGCCGAGGGCACCACCGAGGAGGGCCAGCGATGAGCGACAACGTCCTCTCCAACCCGCCCATCCTCGTGGCCGACCAGGTCACGCGCCGGTTCGGCGGCCTCGTGGCCGTCAACAAGGTGGACTTCACCATTCCCGAGCGCTCGATCGTGTCCCTCATCGGGCCGAACGGCGCCGGCAAGACCACGTTCTTCAACGTGCTCCTTGGTGTCATCGACCCCACGGACGGCTCGGTGGAGTTCATGGACCGGCGGATGATCGCCCGGCCCGAGCGGCTCGCGGTCGAGTCGCTCCTGTGGGTGCTCCCGGCGCTGCTGACGGGGCTCCTCGCGTTCGCCCTCGCGGAGGCCGGGATCCTCAGCGGGCGCCTGCTCGCCGTCGTCGGGTTCCTCGTCCTCCTCCTCCTGATCGGGATGCTGCTCCTCGCGATCATCCGGCCCGTCTGGTACCAGACGCGGCTCGCCCGGGTAGGCATCTTCCGGAGCGCGCGTCCCAACGACATGGTCGAGGCAGGCGTGGGCCGGACCTTCCAGAACATCCGCCTGTTCAAGAACATGACCGCCGTGGAGAACGTGCTCGCGGGGATGCACTCCAAGCTGCACGGCAACCTCGTGTCGGCCATGTTCAACTCCAGGGGGATGCGGGTCGAGGAGGCCGCCGCCGAGCGGCGAGCCGACGAGCTCCTCACCCTGGTCGGCCTCCGGGGCAAGGGCAACGAGGCGGCCCGCAACCTCCCATACGGCGACCAGCGACGGCTGGAGATCGCGCGGGCGCTCGCCTCGGACCCGAAGCTCCTGTTGCTCGACGAGCCGGCCGCCGGCATGAACCCCAAGGAGACGCAGGACCTCGTGGCCCTCATCTCCAGGCTGCGCAACGACCTGGGGCTCACGATCCTGCTGATCGAGCACGACATGAAGCTCGTCATGGGGATCAGCGACCGGATCACGGTCCTGGACCACGGCGAGAAGATCGCCGAGGGCACGCCCGAAGAGGTCCGCAAGGATCCCCGGGTGATCGAGGCCTACCTGGGAGCGCCTGCCTCATGACCGCCGAAGCCACCGCGCCGGCGGCGACCGATGTCGTCCTCCGGCTCACCGACGTCCACAGCTACTACGGCGCGATCCACGCGCTGCAGGGCATCAACGCCGAGGTTCGCCGCGGCGAGATCGTGACCCTGATCGGCGCCAACGGCGCCGGCAAGACCACGACGCTGCGAACCATCAGCGGCCTCATCCACCCGCGTGTCGGCATGGTGGAGCTGGACGGCACGGACATCAGCAACGTCCTGCCGCACGTCCTCGTGACGAGGGGCATCGGGCACGCGCCCGAGGGCCGGCGGATCTTCTCGCGGCTCACGGTCTACGAGAACCTGCTCATGGGCGGGTTCACGCGGTCGAAGGGCGAGAACGACGAGCAGGTCGCCCACGTGTACGAGCTGTTCCCGCGCCTCCAGGAGCGGCATTCGCAGAAGGGCGGGACGCTGTCCGGCGGCGAGCAGCAGATGCTCGCGATCGGCCGCGCGCTGATGACCCGGCCGTCCGTGCTGCTGCTCGACGAGCCGTCGCTGGGCCTCGCCCCCATCCTCGTGCAGCAGATCTTCAAGATCATCCGCGAGATCAACGCGAGCGGGATGACCATCCTGCTCGTGGAGCAGAACGCCCTCCAGGCGCTCTCGATCGCCAACCGCGGCTATGTGCTGCAGACCGGCGAGGTCGTCCTGTCCGGTGACGCGGGCGACCTCATGGTCAACGAGACGGTCCGCAAGGCCTACCTCGGAGAGGACTGACCGGGGGTCCGTCCCCCGGCCCGCTCACGGTGGTGATGCCGCCGGACAGCAGGCAGCCCCGGCGGTCGCAGGACCGTCCGGACCCGTCGCGCCCCTCCGGGGCAACCCCCGACGGCGCGGACGAGGCCCGCCTGCGCCCCGCCGAACAGGCCCGGATCGACGAGGCCGTCGTCCGTGTCGGCCGGGGTGGCGGCCGCCCGCTCCTTGTCGCCGCGCTCGTCCTGGCCGCCTTCGTCCTGGGGCTGGTCCGGCCGTGGGACTGGCTGCGCGCCGATCCCTCGACGACGGTCCGCCCCGGGACCGTCGCGGGCGCCACGGCCGGCCCTGGCGCCGGCGGCAACCCGGGCGTCGAGGGCGGCCCCGGCGCCGGCGGCCCCCTCGGCACCCCGGCGCCCGGCGACACGGCGCCGGCGGCCCCCTTCCAGGCCCCCACCTGCGGCTACCCCGCGAGCTGGCGCACGGCGTCCATCTCGTTGTGGGGCGGGCGACTCGCCCGGGTCTGGACCGCGACAGACGCGGTCGCGGCCTCGGGTCCGGACGATCCCTCGATCCCGTTCGGCATCATCGCGTCCGACACCGTGGAGGCGATCGGCTGGTGCGCGCCCGTGAGCGGTCCCGAGCGGCCGCCGGTCAGCGCGGTGGGAACCCTGTTCCGGCTGCGCGACGGGATCGTGACGCCGGTCCCGGTGGACAGGCTGGAGCCCAACGCCCCCGACGCCCTGGGCGAGCTGTGGGTGCCGCCCGCGCCGGCGGCGGGCAGGCGGCCGAACTGGACACCGGGCCGCTACGTGGTGCGGCTGGCGACGCCGTCCGGGTCATACGTGCGGTACCTGGGCCTGGACGTGGGCACGCCGGAGGCGACGGCCGTGCCGTCGCCGGGGTCCTCGCCCGCGGTCGACACCGACCCGGGGTCCTCGCCCGCGGTCGGCGCACCCGTGCCTCGCCGGTAGCCTTCCCATCGGCCGCCGGCAGCCTGCCAGCCGGTCGCGTCAGGTTGCATCGCAGGAACGGGGGTGTTCGTGCGGAATCAATCGGCTCCAGGGTCCGAGTGCCGCTCCCGAGTTCGGGTGACGCCCTGGGTTCGCGAGACGCTCCGGCGTGCCGAGCGGCGCACCGTCGTCGCGCGTGCACCTCGGCACCCACCCGGGTTCCGTGCCCCAGGCGGAGCAACGGTTCGCTGACCGGACGATCCGGCCGGCCCGTGGCACGGTCATCCGGTGCGCGGCCCTGCGGGCCAGCTGGTGCGTCACGCAGCGGCTCGTTCGTCCGGTGACCGGATCGTTTGTCGGCCTGGCGGCACATCACGAGTCCGGCAAGCCCGGCAGGCCCGGGAGGGATCGGTCTCGGGGCTGTGTCAGCGGCGCGGCGGCTCCTGCGAGATCTCGAATGCCGCGCGGCCGAGCATGATCGCCCCCACCGCGGAGATCCAGAAGCCATAGGCGCCGCCCGGCAGGAGCCCCTCGGGCGCCGGGAGCACCGCCCAGACCCACAGGACGAGGCCCGCGATCGCGGCGCCTGCCAGGATCCCGAACACGATCCCCCGGTCCACGCCCGCCGGCCTCGGACCCATGGCGTACGGCAGGGCGATGAGCGCGAGCGTCCCGAGGCCGGCCAGGAAGGCGACCAGGCCCTGCGGGTAGGTGAACGCGCGGTACACCGTTGGCGGCAGGCCCCCGTCCCCACCCAGCGTGTACCACGGCAGGAGGCAGCCCACGATGAGGACGATCGCGCCGAGCAGCGCGAGGCGCCGACCGCCGCCCAGGGATCGGGAGTGCATCACTCGGCCGGTGAGTACACCTCGGGGCGCAGAACGCCCACGAAGCGCAGGTTGCGGTACCGCTCGGCGTAGTCCAGGCCGTAGCCCACGACGAACTGGTCCGGGATCTCGAAGCCCTGGTAGTCGACTGGAATGTCCACGAGCCGCCGGGCGGGCTTGTCCAGCAGCGTGCAGATCTTGAGCGAGGCCGGGCTCTTCCCCCGCAGGTAGCGGACCAGGTAGTTGAGCGTCAGGCCCGTGTCGATGATGTCCTCGACCAGGAGGACGTCCTCGTCCGCGATGCTCGCCGAGAGGTCCTTGATGATCCGGACGAGGCCGGACGACTCGGTGGCGGTGCCGCCGTAGGAGCTGACCTCCATGAGGTCGATGCGAAGCGGCAGCGGGATCTGGCGCATCAGGTCCGCCATGAACGGCAGCGACCCCTTGAGCACGGAGACGAGCGTCAGGTTGTGGCCGGCGTAGTCGGCGGCGATCTGGCGGCCCAGCTCGGCGACGCGGGCGGCGATCGCCTCCTCGCTGAGCAGGACCTCCCCGATGTCGGCCTGGAGATCGGCGGTACGGGTCATGAGGGGTTCGGCGCAGCCTCCAGCGAGAGGGGTCTCGGGTAGGCGTCGATGATCGCGCGTCCGGCGGTCCCGTGCACGGCGGGCGTCGCCATCACGCGGGTCCGGCGGTGGCGCCCGGGCCGGCCGGGCCGGAGAGCGACGGATCGGCGTCGTCGAGGGTCCCCGGGGGGCCGGTGCCCTCGGCCGGGTCGTGGCGGCGACGGCGTCCGCGGCGACGGCTGCGCGCGGTGGACCGGGAGCGATGCGCGGCCCTGACGCCTGGGAACGCCACGAGCGGGCTGACGGCGCCGTCGCCGCCGTCGCCGCCGTCGGCGCGTGCGTCACTGCCGTCGACGCCCTCGACATCGGCGTGCGAGACCATGGCGGGGGAAGAACCGGCCGCGTCCTCGACCCGGGCCTCGACCGCGGGGAGGCCGCCGAGGCCGGCCGCGACGCCCGCCTCGGTCACGATGCGGTCGGCCGGCCGCGGCGGCGTCGCCTGGCCGGTGGTGCCCGAGAGGTCGTCGAGCAGCGCCAGCCGCCCGAACTTGAGCAGCAGCATCCGGAAGTCGCGGGCGTAGAACAGCTTGATCCGCACGTCCGGGTAGAGCTCGCGGAGCCTGCGCAGCTTGCGGTTCTTCTTGCGGACCAGCTTCTGCTTGAGCGTCGTGAGCTCCACGTAGAGGTCGAGGTCCGGCAGGTAGAAGTCCGGGGAGAAGCTCTCGACCACCTCACCGGTCATGGACCAGCCGATGGGAAAGGTGTCCGGCTCGTACGTCCAGCGCACCTGGTAGAAGTCCAGGATCCGCGCCAGCTCGGCCTCGCTCGCATGCGCGAAGGCGGGCCGGAGCGCCACCGGGAGGGCGGCCAGGGCCGTCACCGGCGCGGCCCCGCGTCCGCGCCGCCGGTCCCGTCCAGGAGCGAGCGCAGGTCGCCCTGCCAGCCCGCCAGGAACCGGCCCATGGCCGCCACGTCCTCCTCGTCGAGGGCGGGGGCTCCGGCCAGGCGGGCCTCGGTGGCGGGGTCCAGCTCCGGGTGGGGGGCGGTGTCGAGGCGCGGCGTGGCGTCGTCGCGGGCCACCACCACGCTCAGGGTCCGCGAGCCGCACGCGGGGCAGCGCAGCTCCACGAATGCGAGGTCGCCACGGTCGGCGAGGATCGCGATCCCGTCGACGGGAATGGCCGCGCCGCACGACGTGCAGCCAGCCCCGGTGAGGCGCGCCCGGAGTCCGCGAGGGTCCATCGGCGGTCAGTCTACCGAAGCGCCGCCCGGACCGGGGCGGGCAGGGCCCCGGCGGAGGCCGATACTGGGGTGGGGTATCATGCGGGCCATGGCCGAGACCACCCCCCGGGCAGGCGCTGCCCA
>Ga0302321_100004823_pt1 | contig 11732 bp, 12 predicted proteins | sample Fen_T0_1_FD_202505 | JGI IMG/M metagenome (GOLD analysis project Ga0302321, IMG submission 202505) | Peat permafrost microbial communities from Stordalen Mire near Abisko, Sweden - Fen_T0_1 | ecosystem: Environmental > Terrestrial > Soil > Wetlands > Permafrost | place: Sweden: Abisko...
TTCGGCCATGCCATCGGCTCTACCCGACAATTGCCTAATCCACAAGTCGGTCCATATCGCCAGCGCAATCAGAGCGCTTTCGTACAACGCAAGCCTTGTTCAACTGGGGCGCGCCCCCCAAACTGGTTTCTCCGCGTGCCAGGGCCCTTTTCGTTCCACGGACGAACATCCGAGGCGGTGCCTAAACCTCCGAGGAGAGCTCCAGTAGCACCTGCTCGGCGTCCGCCTGGGAAAGCCCAGGTGCCCCGTGTTTGGCTAGACGCTCCACCAGAACCGTCGCCTCGACAAGTCGCAGCCGCCGAACCGCGGCGAGCGCACGGGAGCGTCGCCGTGCGTTGGGTGACTCGAGTTCCCGGACGACTTCTTGGCGTGCATCTCGTTCCCCTAGATGGGCGAGGGCGACGAGACAATACCAACCGATTCTCCCCTCGAACCAGCCACGCCGCGCGTGCTTCGACATCCACGGCACACTTAGCCTACAGCCGACTTCCCCGAACTTCAGAATCAGACGTTCGAACTGATACGGATCGATTCCCTTTGGGTGATCGAGCAACGGTTGTACCAACCTGAAGGCGCGCTCCGCATCGGCTTCGAGCAACAGGATTGCCGCCTCTGCTTTCACTCGTGCAACGTCCGACGTCGCGGAGTGGAACAGTGCGGCAACTTGTGCCGGATCTTTCAATCTTGCTAGAAGCTCTGAGTGAAACGGTTCCGCATCTTCCGTAATCGGTTTGACGCGAGACCTACCGGGATCCCGCATCGAGGGCGAAGGCGAGCAACAATCCGCGAGAAGATGCCAACCGAGCCATCGAACCTCGACATCGGAGTCGCTAGTCGCCTCGATCAACCTGTCCAAAATACCCGGCTCGTGCAGGTTGTAACAGGTCGACAGGGACTGATACCGCAACGCGGGCAACGCCGATTTTCGGTATGGGATGATTCGTTCCAGTGCCAAGGGTCCTATATCGCGAAATTCTCCGAGTGCGAGTAAGACAAATTGCGTCACCTTCGGCTCCGCGTCTTCTAGCGCATCAAGCAAATCCGCTACCACTTCTGGTTGCGCTGTGTCCGCACAGGCGATGGCGCTTAGGGCACGCACTTCCCCATTTGAGTCCGTTCGGAGAAGGCGGCAAAGAGCGGCCAGTACCGCGTGTTTTGCCTCACCGTCGGAGTGGCGAACCAAATCACGCAGAACGGACTTTCTCACTTCAACTCGCGCTGATTCAGCATCGCGCAATGTGGCTTCAAGCGTTCTCGGTAGTGGAGCGATCTCAAACAACGGTGTGGTCTCCGAAACTTGCGTCCTCAGCATGGCTGAATGCGGTCCCGGCGCCAGCAAAAACCTTATTTCTGCCGTGTCGACGGGGAATGCTAAGACTCGTGTTGACCTTCTGCAGACCGAACCAAACGCCTCCAAGCTCCCGCCGTGCGTCACGGCGGCCTCCGAGGCAGCGGGCTACGCTCGGGTCGACGCGCGGGAAGTTAACACTGAGCGAAGGCCCTCACTTGCAAGCTGGAGCGCTCCACTGGTCGCTGCAATTGCACAAGCCGCGACGAGTAAAATCCGCGGTTCGCGAAGCATCGCGACCGTCCCCTGCTCTAGCAACGCGCCGAGACTGACACCATCGGTTGGTCCGAGCCCGATGAATCCAAGTGAAGCTTCACTGAGTACGACTCCAGCCGCTGTCGTCCCCATCTGGATTGCCAATGGACCGACTAGATGCGGGACAATGTGTAGTCTGGCGATGTGCAGTTTGCCGGCCCCAAACGCCTGAGCTGCGACCACAAACTCTGAGTGAAGCAGGTTTCTTGCAAGAATGTGGGTGACCCTCGCAAACGGGGCCCAAGAGAGCATGGAGAAGACGACCCCGAGGTGCCACCGTTCAGGACTGCGCACGGCGGAAAGCACTGCCAACGCCAAAAGAAATGTCGGAAACGCTTGCACCAGATCGCAAATCCCTAAAATGAGGCGCTCAACCTGACCGCGCCACTGCGCTGCGAGTGTTCCAATTGACACACCCAAGAAGCAGGCCGAAAATGCAACGAATGTGGAGAGACAAAGCGACCGCAAACACGCATATCCGACGAATGCAGTAAGGTTGATACCACCTTCACCGCATCCGAGCGGAGACTTCCCACTCGGGGCTGCAAACGTGCTCGCTAAGTCGAGGCGCGAAGGCTCGCTACTGAAGCAAGTGAATGCCAATGCCACACCGATCACCAGCAGCAAAGGGAGTAGCCACGTCCACTCGCCGATCCCCTGGAGCCTCGCCCATCCGCGCTTGGACAAGAGTGCACGCTGCCTACTCATTCGGTTGGACCTCACCTCGACGCGGATCCACAGCGGCATGAATTGCTGCCGCCACGGTCTGCGTCGTTACGAACATGAGCCCCGCTACAATGACGCATCCTTCCAAGACTGGCAGATCGCGCGCAAAATAAGCTTTGAGCATGAGCGAACCTAGCCCAGGTCGTTCAAATAGCCGCTCCAGCACCACCGCACCGCCCAGCAGCGCACCAAGTTGCATCGCAATTACCACCACAATGGGCGGAGCTGAGACAGCGAGGGCGTGAATGAACCAGATTCGAAATACCCCCGCACCCTTCGCTTTGGCGACGGTGAGAAACTGGCCTTTCGCTTGATCCAGCAGCGATGCCCGCGCCGCACGGGCCACCTGGGCACCTAAAGGAAGACTGAGCAGTGCCGCCGCAAACATCAATCCCGCGACACCCGCCTCGGGATCTCCGGGCAGCGGAACCAAGCGCCACCGCACAGCGCAAAGGAACGTGACTAGAGGCGCGAACGATAGCATTGGGACCGCCGCAACCGCGAGAATTGCGCCGAGCAAAAATCCGCGGGACCGCTTCAGAAACGGACCAAGTGAAAGCACCGCCGCGACAATTCCGCCCACGCTTCCCAACAAAACTGCGAGGGACGAAAGCTCCGCCGTTGGGCGAACCGCACGCGAAACAACACAGGTTGCCCCCTCACCAGGATAGAGCAGCGAGCGGCCCAGATCCCATCGCAGAGCACCCCCAAGAAACGCGAGGTACTGGCGAAACAGCGTCTGATCGAGCCCTAAGCGATGACGCAGCTCACCCAGTGCTTGGGGAGAAGCGTTGTCGCCCAAAATAAGTGTTGCCGCGTCCCCAGGAACCAAGCGCAACACTAGAAAGACGCAACTAACTAGCGCGAGCACCGTAAGTGAGGCCGCTCCCATCCGGGATGCCACGAGCTTTGCTGCCGATACACTTCGTTTCAAGTCGCCACGGAGCAGAAGACTCGACCCAAGCCGGCTGCGTGACTCGTTCTCCCGCGTTGCCGGCATATCGTGCTGCGCTCCTCGATTCGCTGCGGCTTAGGGTAACGAAGCGCCGTTCGTGCTCGTACTGCCACCGCTTGAATTGCCGTCACTCGTGCTGCCGTCACTCGTGCTGCCGCCACTTGTGCTGCCGCCACTTGTGCTGCCGCCACTTGTGCTGCCGCCACTTGTGCTGCCGCCACTTGAGACATCGTAGTAGCCATTGTCGACGTATTCAGCGGCCGAACAATAATCCGATTTTGCGTCACTGTTCTTGATGGCAGGAAGTGAGTTGAACGGCAAAATGCAGACTTTCGCGTTCGACTGGTTGATGTCATCCAAGGTCGCGCCCCACGGGTTGTTTGGCTGAGCAAGGTCGACGCACTCATACCCTGCGCGACATTCCGATGTTGAACTGCACCCACGCATGCAGAACCGCCGAATCTCACGATTCTCGTAGGTCGAGGCGCAGGCCATCAGCGTGGACGGAGCCGTCACGAAACCAATACACGCCGACTCAGAAGGACAGCTATCCGGTTCGCAGTTGAATATTGTGCAGTACCCATCAGGCAACGATGTGTCGCAAGCGCGTGAACCGGTTTGGGAGCAGTCGGTTCCGATGGTGCACTTGTCGCCAATCTTCGCCGAGCACCCCATTGTGCCCAAAGACAGTGCGAACAGAATGCGACCAAACCTTGAGCTGGGGGGCCAAAACATCGGGCGGACCTTACCACGCCGAACCGACCAGAAAAGGCCTGGCCTGAACAAATGAGGAATCCCGGGCTACCGACCAAGGTTGACACCAGACAGGGAGCCGCCTAGAAATGGGCTGATTCGAAGGCAGTCGAGGTCGATTCGCCTCAGTACATCGAGATAATATGGCCACACACATCACGTCTGACTGCATTAACTGCGGAGCTTGCGAACCTGAATGCCCCAACGAGGCCATTTCCGAGGGCGATGACATCTACGTCATTGATCCGGAGCTGTGCACTGAGTGCGTCGGCTTTCACGAGCAGGAGGCCTGTCAGGCGGTGTGCCCCGTTGAATGCTGTCTACCGAACCCCGGCCGCGTAGAAGCCGAAACCGACCTGCTTGCTCGCGCCCTCACGATTCATCCGGACGACGCGGAATTGAAGGCGAAAGCCGAATCGAACAGCTACCCGTCTCGGTTCAAGAAGTAATTCGAGCGGCCTCAAGTTGCCCGGCTTCGGGCAACGGCGTACGCTTCCTCTGTGCGTGCGGAATCAACAAGCTTCGTGGTCGCTGCAGCAATGGCAGTCGGCTGCTCTGGATCGCCTGCGGATTCGAGCTCAAACGTTGAACCTACCCGCACGCACGCGGTGTTTGCGATCGAGCAGCAATTGTCTTCGCTTACGGAGTCACAAGCCGAGATTGCCGTAATGCTCGGAGTGCTGCGAGTGCCCGTGGCAATTAACAGCGATCGCCTGCTGCGTCTCATGGGCATGGGGCACGAGATGCCTCCAGTTGGAACCTGTGAGGTTGTCGACGAAGCCCACGCAACGCGCACGGCCTTGTCAAGCTATGAGCGAGTGGAGCTGCTTGACGTCGGTGACGTGACTCTTTCCACATCCGGCAAAACACGAAAGCTATCTCGACAGGCGTTTCCGACGATCACGGATTTCATTTCCGGCGTGTTGTACACAACGCGTGAGCCCGCATCGGATTTCACCGTAGCGCGTAGCATGGCGCTTCGAACACACGGCAGTAGCGCAACTCCCGCGTTCACGTTTTCCGTGGATGCGGTTGCCCCACCGGAACAGATCCTACTCGATGGCTCGTCGCTCGGTGAAACGACACGACTTTCTATTGCGAATACGCAAGATATCAAATGGACGAAAGGCAAGAAAGGTGATGTCGCCTGGGTGGAGCTCGGCGCGGTAGCAGGTACCAAGACAATCTCTTGCGCGTTCGATGACTCTATTGGCGCTGGGAGCATTCCTAATATGCTGACCAGCGAGCTTGGCGAAGGTCGCATCACGTTTCATCGCGTCAGCATACGGCCGTTGAACGTTGCCAATCTTGACAAAGTGGAAACTCGCTTTGACGTCCACATCTCGCAACCCGTGTGGCTATTCTAGGTTTTCAACTATTTGCCTAACACCGCAGGCGAAACAGGTCGGTCAACGACGCTAATGTGGACGGTCATGGCTTGCCCATCTCGGACCAAAGCCACGTCCATTGCCGCCCCCTTCGCAAGCTCGGCAACAAAGGCCAAAATTGCGTCCGGTTGCTGACCAAGGCTCGTGCCGTTGATGTGCGTCACAATGTCGCCAGGTGCAAAGTCGAACGCCATCCAATCGTTTGCCGGTCTGAGCCGCTCAATTAGATAGCCGTCAAAACAGCGTTTGCCGTTCTCGTCGTAATGCATCAGGGCGCGATTCGGCACCTTCTGCAAAAAGAACTGCAGGCCCTCGGCAATTGCTGATTCGAACTCGTCTCGATAGACCACATTCCTCGGCCGAGTGGGCCTTGGCAATTGTCCTACCACCAGTTGGTTTGGGCCCCGCGGTAAAACCACTTTGGCACTGGAGCAACCGGTGAGAGTCAATACAACGACGAAGCTACAGATGCGGCGCACGCCTGCAATATGTCGCCGAAGGGTTTGTGCACGCAAGTAACTTGGCAACGACGCGGCGGCCAGAAAGGGTTCGTGCTGGAAAGCAACTCACGGAGGGACAAAAGATGCCTTTGCCGGGCCCCCCCAACCTTCGGAGCTAGCCCGACATTAGACATTCGGCCAATCGTTCTGTTGCGCCGGTCAACCTGCGCGCGCAGGCGGCTGGACTACCCTATCGTCAGCTTCGGTTTGCAGTTGTAGACGATGCTGACAGTACCTGCGCCAAAGTTGCTGCAGGTGCAGGGACACATGGTGACCTTGGTGGGCGCGGTCGGATTGTCGAAGTACCAGCCGCCGTACTGACTCTTGTCACAGCCAGAAAGCCCCTGTACCCGTGGGATCTCCTGGAAACTACCCACCGCAGGTTGGAACGTAACGGTGACCAAGTCCGGATCCACAACTGTTCCCGCGGTCTGCCTGACCGTGTACTCGCACGCCAGCGGATCGTTGGAAATGTTCTTAAGCGCACCGACCAGCTGGGTTGCCACTGCGTCAGCGCCCGCAGCCTCGTCCAACACAATGGGTTGGCCGGTCTTGCCAGCGGACGCATAACTAATCAGGTTAAGCTTTGCCATGGTCATGGAGTTTGCCGAACCGATGCCCACAACAAACGTTCGAATGGGAACGTTCTTGTCCGTGGCTGCTCGATCAATTATCGCCGTGACGTCAGGTGCTGTCTTCTGGTCGCAGATCGTCGGGTAGCCGTCGCTAATCATCACCACGACCTTCTCGCGTGACTGATCTGCCAGCCGCAGTTGCATGGCGTAGGAAAGGGCACCGGTGATGGCAGGAACCGTGGGTGTTTTGCCCGCGGGACTCAACGCATCCATCTCGCTTACCATCTGGGCACCGTTCACCCCGAGCTTGTCGTAGGCAACCACTGGATTAACGTAGTCCGTAACGTTGCATTCCACGTTCGGATCCGTCGTGCCCTTGTAGCTGAAGAACGTTAGACTTGCGCCAACATCAGCCATGTCTTTTGATTCTACGACTGCCTTCATACCAGCCGTGAGAACGTCCCAACGTGAGGTTTGACCGGCCGCTGCCGCCACGGCCTGGTCCGAATTGACCGCATAGCTGTTCGAGATCGATCGGTCCATAAGGATAACCATGTCCGCCGGGATAGGCTCGGACTGCTCACTCTCCGGTGTGCACAGCTGATCGACGCTGCCAATCTTGTCCGGTGTGGTTACCATTCCTTGGCAGGCCGCGACACTTCCTCGCCCTACGGTTGTCGTCGTCGTGCTGGTGGAATTGTTGGTAGTCGCGACGGCCCCACCCGAGGCGCCCACCGTGCTTGTCTTCCCACCTGCGGAGGCTGAGGACCCAACACCAGACGCCTTAGTTCCGGTCGAGTTCGCGGAAGCTCCCGAGCCCGTACTACCGGTCCCAGTCGAACTTCCCGAGTCTTCCTGCTTGGAACAAGCGCCGACCGCGACGCTCGCCGCTCCGACCAATGAAACTAGCACTATCCAGGACTGCAGATACCGTGGCTTGGTCATGGGGGCCCTCTTCTAACTTCAATAAAAGCTATCAACTCAAAGACATGTTTGCGTCGTTCGCCAGCCGTATTTTCTCTTCCGCCGAAACGCAACAGATGAGAATACTTCGTATTTTGCCTTCGTTCGTCGGGCCTCGGCGGCAAGTTTCCTCGCCGCCGAGTGAAGTTGCACCGGGACCGTGCAACGTAAAATCTCATCTCCACCCTATTGCAAAACGATGGTCGTGCACCCTTCGATGACGTCAACTCGCTTGACACCCGTCGACTTAATGCGGTCGCAGGTGGCGCCCTGAATCGTAATAAGGGGGCCGGTGCTAGGGTCATTGCTGTAGACCCAGTTCTCTGAGCCCGTGGCACCCTTTTGTAGGGTTACGCACTCAACCGCAACATTTAGCATGCCCGTATCCACCGGTACATTGGCAAGCTTGATCGCGCAATCATGGACCAGCGACTCTGTGATGCCCTTGAAAGTCTTCGTCAGCCCGGCCACACCATCAGTCGCCGAAACCGCGTAGTATCCGAGATCAAGATTCGCCGGATCCGGCACGCCGCCTGCTTTCGCAAGCTGCGTTAGAACATTTTTGTAGTTCTCTGTGCCGGGGATTCCGACAACGAAGGTCTTGATATTGGCATCGCTAAGTGCCTTTATCTGGTTGAGAACAGCGTCGCTGTCGAGGCAGAGCGTGGGACCGCCGCCCGTACTAATCAGGCTGTCGATGCAGCAGTTTGCAATCGTGGTTCCGCACCCCTGCTGAAGGTCCATGTTAGCGGTGCAGGTCTCGGGCCCACAACTGGTGGTGGTGCCGCAATTGGGTCCACCATCCGTCGCGAGCAGAACGTATTTCTCACCAGCCGGTAGGTTTGCACCAGCCCCATTCGTATAATAATCGAGGGCCGTAGCAAGGGCTTTCGCGGTTGGAGTGCCGCCACCGGGAGAGGTGCCGTTCAACTTGTCCATGATGAGCGGCACCGAAACACTGGCAACGTCAATGCCAACGTTGATCGTATCAGCTGTAGTGCCGGGGAGGTCGCAACAGCGCGCTTTGCAGTCGGTTGCTGGAATTGGGGTGCCCGCCGAATACGGATACATGAGAAGGCCGTAGTGGACCTGGTCTGTAGAGCTCTGAAGCGCAGCTTCGAGTGCCTGTTTGGTCGCGTCCCATTTGGAGGCGCCAAAACCACTTGGAGTGGTGTTCATACTGCCTGACTTGTCGAGGACGACAAGCATGTGGATGTCGCGATAGACCGCCGACATGTTGGTTGAATTGCAGGACTTTCCGTTTGAACTGACAATCTTCAAATCGGGACAAGCGTCACCAGCCGTGCCTAAACCAACCGAACCAGTCCCTCCGGTGCCATCACCGGCCGCTCCGGTTGCACCGGACTTTCCGCCCTTCCCACCAGATGCCAAAGACACCGCTCCACCGGAGTCGCCCGCCGCACCGCCATTGTCCTTGCTACTCGACTGCTTGGTCGCACAGGATGGACCAAGCAGTGCACCAAAAAGACCTACGCTAAAAAGTGTGACTAGAGCTTTCCGCATGTTGCCCTCGCATCGAGGCGAGCCGTACCTAACCAAGCCCGCACATCGAAATAGTACTGCGGGTTGCCGGAACTGGCTCACCCTTACTTTGGAATCTAACATTCTTTTTCGATTTGTCCCCCGCGTCATTTTGTTACCTGGCGACATCTTCCGCGGCAACTGCTCAAATCGGCCCAAGTGGCCATTGACGCACATTGGGTGCACACCCAAAAACTCTGGCCGCGACGAAATGATCCGTGCGACATACCCACGGCGTCCGGTAGTCAAAACCCCTTCCAATAGCAGCGTTTTTCAGGCAATTTCCGGCTCAAGGTTGGCGGCATGTCGTTGCCGGATGACGCCATCGGGGTCCAGCACCGCCAGTGTCTGTTCTCTTCGCATTTTTGTGTGCCGAGGTGGGCAAGTGAGACACAGTCAGTTGCTGCTGTAGTCGAAGCTGACAACGTTATTCATGCAGCAAGAACCAACGAGTTCGCACAAACTTGTGCGGTTTGCCCAACCCATCAACCAAAAACGGAAATATCGCACACTGCTGGATTCAGATTTTCTCAGTCGCGCCGTATCGTTGACCCTTTGGCATCCGAGAGAACACTCGAAATCTGCAACGGCGAGCCATCTAGCCAAACCGGCTCCGAACCACCTTTCAAGCGACTACTGACAATCTCCATTCTCCGAGGACACCAAAACTCTAGCCTTGCTCGACTTCCCTACTTCTTCTGCTGCCGATTCCGAAGACATTACTTCCGCCCTCGACACAGGCTTGTCACTGTGGAACCGAGGCGAGCAGAGCGAGCCATTGCGTTGGTTGCGCCAGCAACCCGTCGTTCAAATTCTGGAGAAGCCTCGCCCGACGCTCGATCCGTAACTGGCCAACGCTCAAACGCTGGAAAGGTCCGGAAAGCGCTTCTGCACCGTTTCCCAGATCGCTGCGGCAACCTGCTCGGTCGGGGCGTTTCCGTCGATGTGCTCTAGTGTCGCGCCAGAGTTGCGGTTCGCCTCACAGTAGGCAATGGCCAGCTGAGTCTGCAATTCCCGCCGCTCAAAGAGTTCTTCTTCGCCGCCGCGAGCCGCGCGTCGCGCCTCGGCCACTTCCGACGCAACATCCAGAACAATGACGAGGTCCGCCGCGCGTGCGTGGCGATTGAGCTCAGTCACCCAGCTCCGCGCGTCTTCGGGTTCTGGCGCGGTAATTGATTGGTAGATAAGACTTGAAAGAGTGTATCGATCACTGATGACCCAGGCCCCAGCTGCTAGCGCCGGTTCTATCTCGATCATCACGTGATCGGCGCGATCTGCTGCAAAAAGCAGGGCTAGCGTCGCCCAGTCGAAACTCCCAGCCTGCCCGTCCCGTTGAAGGCGTTTCTCGAGTGCAGCACGGAGTAACTGACCAACGGGGCCCTTCGACGGCTCGCGGGTGACAAGACACCGGATTCCCCGCTGCTCGATAGCCTCCGATAAAAAACGACACTGCGTCGTTGTGCCGCTGCCATCTGTTCCTTCGAGCACGATGAATTGACCACGAACAACAGTCACGATTTCTAGTCCTCCACAAGCGAAAGAAGCGCCGTTGGTTCCGTACCCAACACAAAATTGTCGATCAGCCTTGTTACGCCGCAGAATGCAGCAACTAGCACAACGGACATGCCCGCAACGCTTGACGCACTGGTTTGCTCCTCGAGCTGCTCGGTTCCCCTGAGCTCGACGTAGTCTGCTCGGAGTTCCGAAGCGTTGAGCGATTCCTCGATAATCCCACGCAGCACAACCCCTTGGCGTTCTCCCGTTCGATAGGCCCGTTCCGCACGAACCAATCCGCGTACAATACCGAGCGCGCGACGCCGCTCGTCTGCGTCTAGGTAGCGGTTCCGCGACGACAAAGCCAAACCATCTGCCTCGCGCACGATAGGACAACTAATCACCTCGACCGGCAGCATTAGGTCAGCTGTCATCCGCTTGACCACTTGGAGCTGCTGATAGTCCTTTCGACCGAAGAACGCCCTGCAAGGTCCTGCAAGCGCGAAGAACTTTGAGACGACGGTCGTCACCCCATCGAAATGCCCCGGACGACTGCGCCCGCAAAGCACTTCGGTGAGTCCACTCACCCTGACGCGCGTCGCATCCCCAGCCGGATACATGTCCCCTGCCGCAGGCGCGAAAACAACCTCAGTACCTTCCGCTTGGCAAATTGCCAAATCGTTCTCCAACGTGCGCGGATACTTTCCGAAGTCCTCATTGGGGCCGAACTGAGTCGGATTGACGAAGATGGTGACACACGGTTTGCTTCCGTGATTGCGAGCGGCCGCCATCAGACTTGCGTGACCCGAATGCAGTGCACCCATTGTCGGCACCAGCCCGACAGAATGCCCAAGCTTACGCAAGTCGTTGCACGACGCTCGAAACTCCTCAGGGAGATGAACCAGCTTCATGTTTTATCAGGTTCCAGGCTCTCGCGACGGAAAGGCGCCAGTATGGAGTTGCTCCGCTGTGAGCCCTGCGCCGTCTGGTAAAGTAGGTTGAGGACGCCGCGCATGGGGTTGCGCGCTGTAACAATGTTCTTCGGATGGGAACGCCCCGGATCGAACGTCTTGCGCATACGCTGAAGTAGCGGCAATTGCGGCTTGTCCCAGCTCCGCGTAGCGCCGAACAAACTTTGGACGAATTGTCGTTTCAAGACCGAGCAGATCGTAGCAAACGAGCACCTGACCGTCACAGTGCGGTCCGGCGCCAATTCCAATCGTGGGCACGGAC
>Ga0302321_100004824_pt1 | contig 11732 bp, 10 predicted proteins | sample Fen_T0_1_FD_202505 | JGI IMG/M metagenome (GOLD analysis project Ga0302321, IMG submission 202505) | Peat permafrost microbial communities from Stordalen Mire near Abisko, Sweden - Fen_T0_1 | ecosystem: Environmental > Terrestrial > Soil > Wetlands > Permafrost | place: Sweden: Abisko...
GCCGGCTCCGGCTGCGCTTCGGTGATGAGGGTGGCGCCCGCGACGAACGCCGACAGGAGTCCACCCCCGAACCCGCCCATCCAGAAGAACGGCATCGGGATGTAGAGCCGGTCCTCTCGCCCGAGGCACCGGGGCTCGAGGCTGGCCTCCACCGCGCCGAGCGCGCCGCCGTGGGTGTGGATGACGCCCTTGGGGGCGCCGCGGCTCCCGGACGTGAACATCACGACCATGTCATCGGCCGGACGCACGGACGCGTCGAGTGCGGACACGAGGTCGGGCGGCACGGACCCGTCGCCGCCACGCACGACGTCGTCGGTGAACGCGACGGTGCGTAGTCGCGGCAGCCGCGCGTCGAAGTGCCGGCCTCCGGTGCCGATGGGGTAGCCGTCGACCGCGGTGTGCAGGTCGGCCACGTAGTCGCGGCCTCGGAACTCCCGCGCCAGCACGAGGTGCTCGACGCCGGCGCCGAAGAGCTGCGCGTGCAGCTCGGGTGAGCGCAGGAGCGTGCTGAGGGGCACGAGCACGGCACCGGTGCGCATCGCGGCGAAGGCGAGCACGGCCCAGTCGATCCCGTTGGGCGCGAGGAGCCCGACCCGGGCGCCCTTCGCGACGCCGGCCGCGACGAGCGTGCGCGCGACCCGCGCGGTCGCCGCATCGAGGTCGCCGTAGGTCAAGACGGCGTCGTCGGTGACCAGGAACCGCGCGTCGGCAGCCTCGGCCGATCGCCGTCGGATCAGCCCGGGGACGGTCTGGCGCTCAGGCATGGCCGACCACCTCCGCGAGCCGCGCCATGTCGGGCTTGCCACTCGACAGCACGGGGAGCGCGTCCGGGGTCAGCGCGACGATCCGCCGTGGCACCTTGTACGCGGAGAGCCGCTCCTTGAGGGCGTCGCGCAGGGCGGCTTCGTCGAAGTCGGTTCCCGGCGACACGACGACAACGGCCGCCACCACCTGGCCCCGGTCCGCGTCGTCGACGCCGAACACGATCACGACGCCGGCTCTGGTGACCTCGCGCAGTACGGCCTCGACCTCGCGGGGCGAGACGTTCGCGCCGCCGGTCTTGATCATGTCGTCGCGTCGGCCCTTGAAGTGGAAGTAGCCGTCGGCGTCGACGGAGAAGACATCGCCGGTGCGGAACCAGCCGTCGGCAGTGAAGACGTCGGCACGCTCGCGGCCGTAGTAGCCCTCCATCAGGTTGGGCCCGCGGAACCACAGCTCTCCGTCCTCCCCCGGTCCGCAGTCCTCGCCGGTCGAGGGGTCGACGACGCGGGCCTCGAGCTCGGGGACCACCCGCCCGAAGGATCCGCGGTAGCGCTCGGGCTGATCGGTCTCGTCGTCGCTCATCAGACCGACGCTGCCCAGCTCGGTCATCCCCAGCATGTTGTGCCGGAGCTCGACGTCGGCGGGGCGGACGTCTTCGGCGAGCAACGCGTACAGGTTCCCCGACCGGATGAACGAGAAGTCGCGCGACGCGAACGAAGGATCGGCGACCAGCGCGGCGACGGACTGCGCGTAGCCGTTGACCATGTCGGGGCGTTCGCGTTCGATGAGGTCGAGGGTTCGGGCCGGGTCCTCGCCCCGCGAGCACACGAGCGTCGATCCGGCGACGAGCGTGCCGATCAGGTTGTACGCGAGGCCACCGATCCAGAACATCGGCGAGTTGGAGAACAGCCGCCGCTCGGCGGTGAGCCCCCGCAATGCGTTGAGGATGCCGAGGTGGTGCAACAACGGGCCGTGCTGGTGGATCACCGCCTTCGGGGCGCTCGTGGACCCCGATGTGTGGACGATCGTCATGCGGTCGCTCGGCGTGACGTCGGCCTCGATCGCCGCGACGACGTCGGGGGGTGTAGCGGCCGCGGCGTCCCGGAGCCCGGCCTCGGTGTGGAACGGGTCGATGCCGGCGGGGGCACCGGCGACGAGCACCCGGCGCAGGTGCGGGGCCTCGGGGCACTGCAGCGGGGCGGCCGCGGCCAGGTCGGCGCTCGGGAGCGCGCGCAGGAGTGCGGCGACGTAGTCGTGGCCCCGGTACGCGTCCACCGTCAGGAGCATCTGGACGTCGGCGTTGGCCAGCAGCCAGCCGAGCTCCTCCGCGGTCGAGAACGTGCTGATCGGGACGGCCACCGCGCCGATGCGGGTGACGGCGAGCCAGGCGGTCACGAAGTCGGTGCCGGTCGGATAGCAGATCCCCACGTGCGAGCCCCGCCCGAGCCCCGCGCCGACGAGGCCGCGTGCGAGCTCGTGGGATTCGGTGTCGGCCGCACGGTAGGTGAGCCGCTCGTCGTCGCACACGACGAACGGGTGGTCGCCGCGCGTGGCGGCGTGCCGCGCGAGCACCGCGCCGACCGTGGTGGTCTCGGGAGCGTTCATGACGGGCGCCGGGGGGAGACGGCCGGGAGGGCCTCGCGGTTGCCCGCGACTGCGGCCATCTCCGCCGCGCAGAGGAGCTCGTCGTCGAGGAAGAGCTCGGCGTGGGACCGGATCCGGTCGCCGTCGAGGGTTCGCTCGGCGACGACGCGAAGAGGGGTGAGGAGGGGAGTGGGCCGGCGGTAGCGGACGGCGAGGTTCGTCGTCTTCCCGGCGAGGCCGAGGTCGCAGTTGAGCTGCTGGAGCGCGCAGTCGAAGAAGAGGCTCAGGACGCCGCCGTGCACGATGCCCGGCGGTCCCTCGGAGCAGAGGGGGAAGGTGACCGTGCCCTCGGCCCGGTCGTCGGCGCACTCGAGGCGGTACTGCGGGAAGCACGGGTTGTAGTCACCGACGTCGCGCGAGTGGTCGAGGTACACGCGTTGCTCGGGGCGCGGCGCGTCGCCGATGCGCGGCGTCGGGTCCACGGGGAGCATCGGTGCGAGCCGCTCGCGGGCCGTGCGGATCTGGTCGGTCAGCACGCGGATCTCGTCGGGCGCGTGCTCGAGCGCGAGCACTGCGCTGGTGAGCTCGCGCAGCTCCTGTGCGAGGTCCACCACCTGGGCGAGTGGCGCCTCGCCGAAGACCCATCGGTTGTGTGCGTTCGCCACCATCCTCCCCCTCCTTCTGGCTCTGCCGCCGGTGTCGCCGCCGCGGCCCGACTCAGCGGTCGTCGGCCGGCTCCTGTGCCAGGTGCTCCGCCCGAACGGTGGCCAGGTCGACCTTGGCCGACGCCGTCCGGGTGAGTGCGTCGACGAAGCGGACGGTGACCGGGATCTCGTAGCGCGCGAGGCGATCGCCGGCGAAGGCGAGGAGCGCGTCGGCGTCGAGGGTCGCTCCGGGCCGGCACTCGACGACCGCCACCGGGACCTGCCCGAGGCGCGCGTCGTCGACGCCGAAGACCACCGCGTCGGCGACGGTGGGGTGCTGCACGAGCACCGCGCGCACGACCTCCGGCTGGACCTTGAAGCCGCCCCGGAGGATGGTCTGGTCCGCGCGGCCGACGATCCAGAGGAACCCGTCGGCGTCGAGCCGCGCGAGGTCGGTGGTGCGGATCCACCGGTCGGGATCGATCTGCTCGGCCCGTACCTCGAGGAGCCCGACCGCGTCGTGCGGGAGGACGTGCCCGTCGCCGGGGTCGGCGACGCGCAGCTCGCACCCGGCGTGGGCCCGCCCGACGCTGCCCCGCTTGTCGCGCGCGAACTGCTCGTAGTCGCGGAGGTTCCAACCCGCGACGCCGCCGCCGAACTCCGTCGCCGCGTACGAGGTGAGCACGGGCACGCCGTACTTCTGCGTGAACGCCTCGGCCAGGTCCGGGTCGAGCGGCGCGGTGCCCGACACCACCGACCGCACGCTGGCGAGGTCGGCGGAGTCGAGGTCGGCGTCGTACACCATGCGCAGCGCGGCGGGGACGAGGCTCACGGTCCGCGGTTCGTGGCGGCGGACGCAGTCGATCCAGGGCTCGACCTGGAACCGCTCCAGCAACGCGAACTTGCGGCCGTCCATCACGGCCTGGAGCACACGGAACAGGCCGCCGAGGTGCACCATCGGCGAGTTCACCACGACGACGCCGTCACGGAGCCGGAGCTCGGCCCGTGCATTCGACTCGTAGTGCTTGGCGCCTTCCATGACCCGGTCGAGGGTCGCGTAGGTGAGGTCGACCCGGTGGGGTGGGCCCGTGGTGCCACTGGTCAGCATCAGCACCGCGACGCCGGCACGGTGCGGCGGGGCGCTGTGCACCTGCGTCGGCCGGTCGAGCTCGGCCGTCCCGCCCAGGTCGTCGAGGGTCAGGACCGCCGTGCGCCCGGCGTGGTCCCGGTCGACCAGCGCGGTGTTGTCGCCGCGCTCGCCCGCGAGCAGCGCGAGGTCGAGCTCGTCGAGGTCGCGCTGCACACGCTCGCGGCCGAGCTGTGGGTTGATCGTGACCAGGCATCCGCCCGCCCGCAGCACCCCGAGCATCAGGCCCACAGGGACGGGCCGGTTGCGCAGCATCACGCCGACGGCCGCGCCGGGGCCGAGCCCGAGCTCCGCCATCGCGTCGGCCACGTCGGTCGCCGTCTGGTCGAGCTCGCGCCACGGGTACCAGTGGCGTTCGAACTCGAGTGCCGGTGCGTCGGGGTCGAGCGTGAGGATTGCGGCGACGCGCGCCGAGAGTGCGTTCACCGGTACCTCGGGTCGGCCTTCGCCAGCGTGGCCCGGTCGACCTCGGCGCTCCCGATCGGGTTTCCGAGTCGGGTGTAGATGAGCCCCTGCTCCACGGCGACCCGGTACGGCTTGTCGAGTGACTCCCAGATCGCCTTCACGGTGCCCTGGGTGGCTGCGGTCGGGAACGCGGCGATCGTCGTGGCGATCTCGTCGGCGCGGGCCCACAGGTCCGCGCGGGGGACCACCTCGGTCACGAGGCCCACCCGCAGCGCGGTCTCCGCGGTGACCCGTTCGGAGTTCCCGGTGAGCGCCATGCGCAGCGTCTCACCGAGGCCGATGCGGCGCATGAGCCCGACCGGCTCGATCGCCGACACCATCCCGAAGGTGACGTGCGAGTCGAAGAAGGTCGCGTCGTCGGAGCAGAGCACGACGTCGGACTCGTTGACGAAGTAGAACGCGCCCGCGGTGCACATGCCCTGCACCGCGCACACCACCGGCTTCCACACCTGCTGCCATTTCGGGCGGAGGAACTCGCCCGGGTCCTCGTGGTTCCAGACGTCGGCGGGCTGGCCGAAGTCCTCGGTCACGTCCAGGCCGGCGCAGAACGCCCGGTCACCGGCGGCCCGGAGGACCACGGCGTTGACTCGCGGGTCGAGCTTGACGGCGCGCCACGCGTCCCGAACCTCGTCGCACATCTGGCGGTTGAACGCGTTGAGCCGGTCGGGCCGGTCCAACGTCAGGGTCGCGACGCGGGTGGTCGGGTCGACCTCGAGCTCGATCGTCCCGTAGGGCATCAGCTGCACCCCCAGACGGGCTCGCGCTTCTCGAGGAAGGCCCGAGGACCCTCGACGGCGTCGTCGGTGTGGAGGTTGCGCTCCCGGTACGCCTCGGCGAGGAGCTCGGCCTCGTACAGCGGGAGCCCGAGACCCTTGCGGATTGCCAGGCGCGTCCCGCGCACCGCGAGGGGCGCGTTGCGGTTCACGGTCTCGGCGAGCGCGCGCAGGCGCGGCCCGAGATCGTCGTGGGGCACCACCTCGGTCACGAGGCCGAGGTCGTAGGCGCGCCGTGCGTCGATCCGGTCGTGGCGACCGAGGAGCGCGGCCCGCATGGCGACGTTGAGCGGCAGGACGCGGGCCAGGCGGACCATCTCACGGCCCGACACCAGTCCGATGCTCACGTGGGGGTCGAAGAACTCGGCCCGCTCGGACGCGATCACGATGTCGCCCGTGGTCACGAGATCGAGGCCCGCGCCGCAGCAGAGGCCGTTCACGCCGACGATGACGGGCTTGGCCATCGTGCGGAACGGCGGCGTCGCCTCCTGGGGCGCGTCCCACTCCTCGAAGGCCGACAGGTACCGACCCTCGTACGGCACGCGGCCGTCGGTGCGGACGCCGTCGACGTCGGCACCGGAGCAGAACGCTCGGCCGTTGGCCGTGACGACGATCGTCCACACGTCGTCGTCGGACTCCGCCCGGGCGTACGCGTCCCGCAGCTCGCGCTGCATCTGCGCGTTCACGGCGTTGAGCCGGTCGGGGCGGTCGAAGACGATCGTCGCGATCCGGTCGTCGACGTCGTAGCGAATGGTCTCGTAGCTCACGGGTTGCTCCCTATCGCACCAGGTAGCCGCCGTCGACGACGATCTCCTGGCCGGTGACGTACGCGCTGTCGTCGCTGGCGAGGTAGACGATCGCGTCGGCGATGTCGAGGATCGTTCCGGCCCGGCGCATCGGAACGCGCCGCGCGAAGCCGTCGATGCGCGCGTCCTGCTCCTCGGGGCTCAGGCCGGCGCGCTCGCCCGTGGACATCGGCGTGCGCATGAAGCCGGGCGACACGCAGTTGGCCCGGATCCCCTGCGGCGCGAGCTCGCGCGCGACGTGTCGCGTGAAGCTGAGGATCCCGCCCTTCGACGCCGCGTACGCCGCCCCGCCGACGCACACCGATGCCGCGATCGACGCCACGCTCACGATCGCCCCACCGCCGCGCGCCTCCAGGTGCGGAACGGCCGCCTTCGTGCACGCGTACACGCTCTTGAGGTTGACCTGGATCACGCGGTCCCAGAGATCCTCGTCACAGTCCCACGTCTGTCGCTCGGTTCCCTGCGCGATCCCGGCGTTGTTGACCAGGATGTCGAGTCCACCGAACCGGTCGACCGCGAGGCGGACGGTCTCGGTGGCCCCGGCCACCGTCGACACGTCGCCGACCACGAGCTCCGCCGCGGCCCCGATGCGCGTCACCATGTCGACCGTCTCGGCCCCACCCGCGGCGTCGAGGTCGGCGACGACCACGGACGCGCCCTCCTCGGCGAAGCGGGCGGCCGTGGCCCGGCCGAACCCGGAGGCACTCCCGGTGACGATCGCGATCTTCCCGTTCAGCTTCACGCGTTGTGCCCCCCGGCTCCCGATGCGGCGGGTTCGTGCCGCAGGACGTAGTCGTCCAGGTCCGGCTGCTCGGTCATCCGCCAGTAGTCGACGAGCGTCCACGGCGCGTTGGTGATGACGCGGCCATCCTGGTTGTTGTAGTAGCTGTGCACCCGCGGGTGGCGCCAGACCATCTGCTCGTGCTCGGCGTCGACCCGTGCGTTGTACTCGTCGTGCACGACCTGGCGACAGTCCATCGAGGCGTACCCGCCCTCGATGAGCGCGGCGAGGCAGCGCACCACGTAGTTGACCTGGCACTCGAGCATGAAGATCACGCTGCCGACGACCGGGTTGGTGTTCGGGCCGTAGAGGCAGAACAGGTTGGGGAACCCGGGCACCGTGATGCCGAGGTACGCGTTCGGGTCGTCGCCCCAGCGCTCGTGGAGGCGCTCGCCCCTCGCGGTGATCTCCATGGGCCACAGGAACTTGTTCGCGTGGAAGCCGGTCGCGAGCACGAGCACGTCGAGCTCGTGGGTCGCGCCGTCGGCCGTGACGACCCCTTCCGGCACGATGCGGTCGATCGGCTCGGTGACCAGGTCGACGGTGTCGCGGCGCAACGCTTCGAACCAGCCGCCGTCCTGGAGGATCCGCTTGCCGAAGGGCGGGTAGTCGGGGAGCAGCGTGGCGAAGAGCTCCTCGTCGTCCCCCGTCTGGGTGCGGAGGTGCTCGGTCATCATGACGCGGAGCTTGTCGTTCGCCGAGCTGATCGAGATGTCAGGGGTGGTCCACTCGGGGTCGACCCGGAACGCGGGGAAGAGCCGGTCGGCGTTGTTCCAGAACAGCAAGAAGCGGTACCAGCCCCGGTAGTACGGGACGTTGCGGAACAGCCAGCGCTCCTCGTTGCTGACGCGCTGCAGGTACACGGGGTTGGCGGTCATCCAGTGCCGGGAGCGTTGGTACACGTCGAGGTGCGCCACGGTGTCGGCGATGCCGGGCACGAGCTGCACCGCGCTCGCGCCCGTCCCGATCACCCCGACCCGCACGCCCGAGACGTCGAGGTCGGCGGGCCAGTGCGACGAGTGGAACGCGAGGCCGGCGAACGACGCGAGGCCGTCGATCTCCGGGACCGACGGGCGGTTGAGCATCCCCACGGCGCTGATCACGGCCTTGGCCGGCACGACCCGCTCCCCGCCGTCGGCTGAGCGCACCCGGAGGTTCCACTGTGCGAGCGTGTCGTCGAAGTCGGCCGCGAGCACCTCCGTCCCGAGCTCGATGTGATCCCGCACGCCGAACGCGTCGACACAGCCTTCGACGTAGGCCTGGAGCTCGTCGCGCCGCGAGTAGTAGTCGGACCAGTCGGGGTTCGGCGCGAACGAGTAGGAGTAGAAGTGGTTGGGCACGTCCACTCGCAGGGCCGGGTAGTCGTTCTCGTACCAGGTGCCGCCCACGGCAGGGTTCTTCTCGTAGACCGTGTACGGGATCCCGGCCTGCTCCAGGCGGATCGCGGCGCACACCCCGGCCAGGCCGCCGCCGACGACGGCGACGGGGAACGCCGCGAGCGCGTCGGCGCCGGGAGCCTCCGGCCACACGAAGCGGCGGGGGTCGCTCCCGTCGAAGTCGGCCTCGACCGCGATCAACGGCGTGTACTCCGGCGCGATCGGCTCGCCCGCGCAGAAGGTGGCGATCCGGAGCAGCTCGTCGGGTGCCGGTGTCCGGTGCGGCCACCGGTCCGGGTCGGAGAGCACGGCGAGGGCGTGCGTGCGGATCTCGGCCGCGACCGCGTCCGGCATGGTGGTGGGGTTGCGGAGCCGGTAGAAGGTGCGGACGTCATCGCGGTCGAGGAGCGACTCGTCGCCCGTGAGGTGGGCCATCGCCGCGAGCAGCACCGCGAGGTTCGCGCCCTCGAGGGCCTCGACGAGGCTCGTCGCCACGGCTACGCGTCTTCGTCCGGAACGGCGAAGTGCTCGTCGCGGACCGTGAACGCCCCACGGGTGCCGAGCTTCGCCCGCGTCTTCACGAAGTTGAACTCGTCGTCTTCGAAGCGCAGGTTCGTCGCGAACGCGTGCATCAGGTAGCCGGTGGCCTCTTCGCCGATGTAGCTCTGGGTCTGCTCGACGAGGTTGAAGCCGGTCTTGGCGATCGCGAGCCCGTCGGCCGGCATGCGCGTCACCCGGGCGGCCCAGTGCTCGGTGCGGCGCGCGACGTCGTCGTCGTCGCACACCTCGGTGAAGAGGCCCAGGTGCTCGAGCTCCGCGGCCTCGATGCTGTCGCCGGTGAACAGGAGCCGCCGGCTCAGGACCGGACCGAGACGGTGGAAGAACAGGTGCAGGTTCCCGAGTGCCGGCCCGAGGAGGCGCGCGCCCGGCATGCCCAGCTTGGCGTGGCGTCCGACCACCGCGAGGTCGCACATCAGGGCGAGCTCGAAGCCGCCGCCGAGCGCGTAGGTCTCGACCTGGGCGATCGTGACCTTCGGGAAGGTCAAGAAGTTGTGGTAGAAGCCGAAGCTCTCGCGGTCGACCGCGAGGCGGCGCCGCTGGCTCGGGCGGCGCTTCTCGCCGCCGTCGCCCGAGTACCAGCTGTACGCGTTCGCCATGTCGGCGCCCGTGGTGAACACGCCGTCCGCGCCGCGCACGATGAGGACCTTGACCGCGTCGTCCGCAGCGACCTCGTCGAGGTACTCGTCCATCTGCCGGCGCATGGCCGGGTCGTACGCGTTCTTCCGGGTCGGGTTGTCGATCGTCAGGCGGGCGATGTGCTCGGCACGGTCCACGTCGAGGACCACGCGGCCGCTGGGTGTGGTCGTCATCCGCTCTCCTGGGTCGCACGGGTTCGTCCGGGTCCCGGCCCGGACGGAGGGCGGCCATCCTAGACAAATATCTAGATGGATCGCAGGGAACGGACAGCCGGTGGCGGGATACGGTGCGGGCATGACGGAGTTCTCCGGAGCGGCCGAGCTGCCGGTCGACTACCCGGCCACGTGCTGGCAGCTCGCCGAGCGCGCGGCGGATGCGTTCGCCGACCACGTGCTGCTGGCCGACGACTACGGCCGCTCGCTCACGGGCTCGGGGCTGCGGGACGCGGCCTGCGCCGTTGCCGCCGGTCTCCACGACCTCGGGATCGGCCCCGGGTCGGTGGTCTCCTGGCAGCTGCCGTCGAACCTCGAGGCGATGGTCGTGATGCTCGCGCTGGCCCGTCTCGGGACGGTGCAGAACCCGATCATCCCGGTGCTGCGCGAACACGAGGTGGGCTTCATCACCGCGCAGCTCGCATCCGAGTTCCTCCTCGTGCCCGAGGAGTGGCGCGGCTTCCCCCACGGGGCGATGGCGCGCGCGCTGGCCGACACGCTCGGCCTGCGGGTGGTGATCTGCGACCACGCCGGTGATCCGGCCTCGATGGGCAACGCGCTCCGGCTGCCGACCGGCGACCCGGCCACGCTCCCGCCCCCGCCGACCACCGACGACGTCCGCTGGGTGTACTACTCGTCGGGGACCACGGCCGAGCCCAAGGGCATCCGCCACACCGACGCATCGGTCATGGCGAGCGCCTCCGGCCCGATCGGGCCGCTCGCCGCCGGCGCGGGCGACGTCTATCCGCTCGCCATCCCGATGACCCACATCGGCGGGATGGCCATGCTCACCGCGAGCCTGTGCACCGGAATGCGACTGGTGCTCTTCGACGGCTTCGACCCCGGCACGACGAGCGAGCGGATGGCCGACCACGGCGCGACCGTGCTCGGCAGCGCGGTGCCGTTCTACGTCACCTACATGGACGCGCAGCGGCGCCACGGGCCCGAGCCGTTGTTCCCGCACCTGCGGGTCGTGACCGGAGGGGGTGCCCAGCTCCCCGAGGCGGTGAACCAGCAGGTGCGCGACGTGCTCGGCGTTCCCGGCGTGGTGAACTCCTGGGGCCTCACCGAGTTTCCCGTCGCGACCTACCCGACACCCGACGACCCGCCCGAGTGGCTCCTCGAGACCGTCGGCCGGCCGGTTCCCGGCGTCACCGTGCGGGTGGTCGGGGACGACGAGCGCGAGCTCGGCGCGTTCGAGGAGGGCGAGCTCCGGCTGAAGGGGCCGCAGTGCTTCGCCGGGTATGCGGAAGCGTCCTTGGACGCGGCCGCCTTCGACGCGGACGGGTGGTTCCGAACGAGCGACCTCGGTCTGGTCGACGCCGACGGCAACGTGCGGGTGACCGGACGAATCAAGGACATCATCATCCGCAACGCCGAGAACATCTCGGCCGTCGAGGTCGAGGAGGCGCTGTTGCAGCACCCGGCCGTCCTCGACGTCGCGGTGGTGGGCGTCCCCGATGCCCGGACCGGCGAGCGCGTGTGCGCGGTGGTGGTTGCCGCGCCCGGCTCCGCGCTCGACCTCACGAGCATCGCCGACCACTGCCGCGACCTCGAGATCGCGCGCTACAAGGTCCCCGAACGGCTCGAGCTCGTCGACGACATTCCGCGCAACTCGATGGGCAAGGTGCTGAAGGCCGAGCTCCGCACCCGCTTCGGTAGCGTGGGCGGGTGAAGCAGTCCGCGTTGCGTGATGCCCTCGTCCTCGTCCTCGCCAAGAAGCCGGGGTCGACCGCGCGCTACCTCGCCGACGTGATCGGCGTGAGCAAGAGCTCGGTGAACGCGGTGCTGTACAAGTACCCGCAGCGCTTCGTCGCCTCGGATGCGGCGACCCCGCGGTGGTCGTTGGTGGACGGAGCCACGGCCCCGGGCGCGTCGCGGCGCCCCGGACCGTGACGGCGCGCCTCAGAGCGTGACGGCGCCGCCCAGCGCGACGAACTGGTCGAGGCGCTTGGCCTTGAGGGTGCCGGGGGCGTACTTGACCT
>Ga0302321_100004826_pt1 | contig 11731 bp, 9 predicted proteins | sample Fen_T0_1_FD_202505 | JGI IMG/M metagenome (GOLD analysis project Ga0302321, IMG submission 202505) | Peat permafrost microbial communities from Stordalen Mire near Abisko, Sweden - Fen_T0_1 | ecosystem: Environmental > Terrestrial > Soil > Wetlands > Permafrost | place: Sweden: Abisko...
GAGCACCAGTGCCACCTCGGTTGGGCCGAGCGTGGTGGTGCGTGCGATCGAAGGACCGCCGCACGACTTCTTGTAGATGTGCGAGCCTTCCAACAACAGCACTCCGTAGCCGAGCGCAATCGCCGTCAAATCGACGGCCAAATCCAGCTCCAAGTGCCGGGGCGGCGCGTCCGCTTCGCGAAGCACGGCGAGCGCAATCGCGTGGCACAGGGCCGAGCCGAGCGCGACCGGTGAACCGACCTCGGCGGGCAGCACGTTCACCTGCCAATGCTCACCCGCGTCCACCAAGCGTTTCACGGACTCGGACTCCGGGGCGGCCTGCGTGGGGCCGCAGCTACCGCACGCGCCCGTGCCACAACTCGCTTCTGGCTCGCCCCAGAACCGAACCACGAGTGCCATGTCCGAGATGCCTGCGTGCTCCAGCAAGCGATCGAGCATGCGCTGCACGCTCGGCTCGTCCGCGCTGAAGACGTCGGGAAAGAACTCACCGTTCGGCAAGACGAGCGATCGCTCCCCCGACGAGAGCTCGAGGCTTCCCACCACCTCGGCGTAGGCCGCGACCAAACCATGTCTGACTTCACTGTTCGGGAGCTCCATAGGAGTCGCACATTACCACGCCGCCCACTCGGGCGGAGACTCACGCCCCGGGTCACGGCTGACCTCACCCCGGGACGGGTTTTTTGCACCCCGGGCGGGTTTTTTTGCCGGTTCGGGGAGGGGTTACGGGGAAGGGGTGGCTTGCTCGGCGTTTTCCACGCATTCTCGCAGGCCCCATCATGGCTAGCCCCACAGTCGCGCTCTTCGATATCGATGGTACTTTGATCGTCACGGGCGGGACCGGGCGGCGCTCGGTCAATCGCGCGTTCGCGAAAATGTACGGGCGGGCGGATGCCTGTGACTCCTTCGGCTTCGACGGGATGACCGACCGCTTGATCGCGCGCATGGGCCTCGAAGCCATCGGCGTGGAGGCGACCCCCGAGGCGATCGACGCTTGGCTCGCGGAGTACTTACTCGCGCTCGAAGACGAAGTGTCGCGCGCGGACGGCGCGAGTTTTCGTTTGCTGCCCGGGATGCAGGAAGCGATCGCAGCGGCGCAGGGGGCCGACATGGCCGTTGGGCTCGGTACGGGCAACGTGCGCGAGGGGGCTCGAATCAAGCTCGAACGGGTGGGCGTGCACCACCATTTTCGCTTCGGGGGCTTTGGCTGCGATGCCGAGGCACGGCCGGAGGTCATTCGACTCGGCGCCGAGCGCGGCGCCGAGCAACTGGGCGTGCCCCTCGCGAGCTGCCGCGTGGTCGTGATTGGCGATACCCCGCGTGACGTCGACGCGGCGCGCGCGATCGGTGCCGAGTGCATCGGCGTGGCCACCGGCCGCTACTCGGTTGCCGATTTGGAAGCGAGCGGCGCCCATTACGTATTTGCGGATTTCTCGCACGCGGCCGCAATCGGCGCCTTGCTGGCGATGTAGAACCGGTTCCAGGTTTCGGTCTCGCGCGTGGGAGGCCGCCTCGCCCCCGCATTGTTTGTGCCGAAAAATGCCAGCACTTGCCTTCTCCGCCACAATCCGTAGATAGACTCCCCATGAAGATTTCTCCCCACCTGTTACCGGTTCCAGGTGCGTCGCTGAAACGCCTCGGGTTCGCTGCGTCGTGCCTGATTGTTGCAGCGTCGCTCCTCGGTGCCTGTTCTCCTTCCGAAAGCACGCCGCTCGCAAACAATCCGTCTGGGTCGACGTCTAACGGCCAGCACAAGCCAGGTGATGGCGATCCCGGTGATGACGGTCCGATCACCGCGGCGACCAAGCCGCCGAAGGCCACTGGCAATCCGCTGGAAGGCATGAAGCTGTGGGTGGATCCGAACTCGAACGTCATGCTGCGCGCCAACAGCATCCGCGCCAAGGAGCCGGAGAAGGCGGCGATCTTGGACAAGATCGCCAAGCAGCCGCAAGGGCTCTGGCTCGGTGAGTGGAACAGCAACATCTACCGCACGGTCGAGTACAACATCGCGCACGCCAAGGAAGAGGGCGCGGTGGCTCAATTCATCGTCTACAACTTGCCGCATCGCGATTGCGGTCAGGAATCTGCCGGTGGTCTGAAGACGGGCGACACCTACAAGCATTGGATTCGCCGCATCGCCGCCGCCACCCACGACGACCCCTCGATCGTGGTCCTCGAACCGGATGCGATTGGCTTGCTCAAGAAAGACAACTGCCTCAGCCCGGCGGAGCAGACCGAGCGCTTGGCGTTGATCAAAGACGCCGTCTGGGTGCTGCGCAAGAATCCGAAGACCATCGTCTACATCGATAGCGGCCACGCCCATTGGGAGCCGGCGCCGGTATTTGCCGAGCGCCTGAAGGAAGCCGGCATCGAGGACGCGAACGGCTTTTCGCTCAACACGTCGAACTACGTTTCGACGGAAGAGAACGTCGCCTTCGGCAAGAAGATCTCGGCTTTGGTCGGTGGTTCGCACTTCGTGATCGATACCAGCCGCAATGGCGCGGGCTCGGCAGCCGACAACGCCTGGTGTAACCCTCCCGGCCGCAAGATCGGTAAGCCTCCGACCACGGTCACGAACGATCCATTGATCGACGGGTTCCTCTGGTTGAAGCGACCGGGTGAGTCCGATGGTGAATGCAACGGCGGGCCAAAGGCGGGCGTGTTTTGGATCGAACAAGCGCTCGACATGGCGAAGTGACGCCGCACGATTTCTGAATTCGTGAAGCTCCGCCGCACAGGAGCACCCCGAAAAAGGAAACGCCCTGGGCGCTGCTCGGGGCGTTTTCTCATTTGCGGAGCAGGTAGGCGCGCCATCCGCCGAAATCGCTGATGTCCGTCGCGCCTTCCAGCGCGATCGGCTCACAACCAAAGCCGTGCACCTGACTGCCGTCTTCCAAGATGCACGTGCCGATGGTCATCGGGGCCGGTACGCCCTTCATGAATTGGCCGAAGGCTTCGGGCGTCAACTCCCAGACTTCTACTTCGATGGCGCGGCCACCCGAACTCACGCGCACCAAGCCGGGCTTCGGCGGTACGGTGTTCGGGAGCGCGTAGAGGCGATACTCAGGCGCGGTCTTGCTCGAGCGAACGAGCGTGGCCGAGAGCTCTGTGAGCTGCTTATTCAGCGGCTGTCCGCTCAAGTGAGCGCCGACCACGGACAGCAGCATGTTGGAAGGGCCCGGCGCGCGGGCCGCGGGCGCGGGAGGCAAGCGGGCGCGGGTCTTGCCCAGTGTGCCGCCCACATCGCGCTGAAACGCGTCGCCGATGGCCGCCAGGTATGCGTCTCTATCGCGCTGGCCGAACAGGGTGATGCCGAACGGGAGCCCATCTGCCCGGAAATCGGAGGGCACGGCCAGCGCCGACAGGTCGAGCAGATTGGCGAAGTTCATCAGCGCGCCGAGGCGCGAGTTGAGGCCGATGGGGTCGGCTTCGACCTCACTCACTTTTGGGAAGAAAGGCGTGGTCGGCACGATGAACAAGTCGATGCTCGGCCAGGCCAAGCGCGTGCGCCGAGCGTGCTCGGCCAGCGTTTGCGCGCCGAGGAATGCATCCTTGGCGCTGAAGCCTTCCGCGCGACTCAGCACCTGCGTGATCACGGGTAGGACGCCGCTTGGGTTCGTACTCAAGATGGCGTGTACCGAGGCGGCACGTTCGGCCACGAACGCGCCCTCGTACAGCATTTGACCGGCCGCATGGAAGGGCTCGAAGTCGAGTTCCACGGCAATGCCTCCGAGGCGCTTGAGTCGCTCGACGGCGCGCGCGAAATCGGCGCGGGTTCCACCGTAATCGAGCTCCGTAAGGTAGGGGGCGCTCGGGATGCCGAAGCGGAAGGAAGCTGGCTTGGCGCCGGGCGTGAAGCGAACGCGATCCGCGTCAGGGCGACAATAGGCGTCGCTGGTGTCCGGTCCGGCCGCGATATCTGCCACGAGGCTCGCATCGTGCACGGTGAGCGCGAACACCGACACACAATCCAGGCTGCGGCACGCAGGGACTACGCCGCTGGTACTGAGCAAACCGCGCGTCGGCTTGAGACCGACCAAGTTGTTGAACGAGGCCGGGATACGACCCGAGCCCGCGGTGTCCGTGCCGAGCGCGAAGCTGACCAAACCCGAAGCCACGGCCACCGCCGATCCGGAGCTCGAGCCCCCGGGAATGCGCTCGGCATCGAACGGATTTTCGGCGACGCCATAAGGTGACCGCACGCCGACCAGGCCCGTTGCCAACTGATCGAGGTTGGTTTTGCCGACGATCAGCGCGCCCGCTGCGAGTAAGCGTTGGACGACGAACGCGCTCTCCGTCGGCACGTGTGAAAATCCGGGGCAGGCGGCGGTGGTGGGCATGCACGCGACGTCGATGTTGTCTTTCACTGCGAAAGGTAGCCCGTAGAGCGGCAGCGTTTCCCCCGCGGCCTTGCGCTGCTCGAGCACACGCGCGGCCGCCAGTAAGTCTGCTTTGGACTCCAAATGGATCCAGACACCCTTGGCGCGACTCGCTTGCCATGAGTCGGACAGTTGCTCCACCAGAGCCGTGGGCGTCAGGGTGGCTGCGGCGTAGCGCGCGCGTAGGCTGTGAAAATCGAGGCTGAAATCGCGCTCGCTGGGCGGCATGGCGGCAGCATCCCTGGGGCCCTGTTTCGTCTGCGTGTCAGGCTTCGGCCGTTGCTGTAACTATCGGATTTTAAGCGGTTATTCTTCGGAATCAGGCGCTCTCGCCACCCTCCCGGCGGGGTGTTAGCGTGCCCACGCTAGAAGCCGTCTAGTGACCGAGGAGCGCCCCGTGAAGAGCAAGCTAGATCTGGCCGAGGCCCCTGCTCAGCCAGTGCATGTGATCGAGACCATCCCGGTGGGGGGTGAGAATAAGGTCAGCGCCGCGGAGATCGCCGAAGAAGGGATCCCGACGCCCCCTCACTTGCGCATTTTTCCCGAGCTCGGCCGGGGCGGGATGGGCCGCATCCATCCGGCGACCGATCGCAATCTGCTGCGCCATGTCGCGCTCAAGCGCCTGGATCGCGAGCTCGCCAAAGTGCCGATGTACAAGGACGGCTTCATCGCCGAAGCACAGATGACCGGGCAGCTCGAGCACCCGAACATCGTGCCCGTGCACGAGCTGGCCGTGTCCGATGAGGGCGTGCCGTATTTCACGATGAAGCTGGTGCAAGGCATCAACTTCGACGCGTGGCTGCGCGATCCATCGCACGCGGTCGGCACCACCGAGCGACTGCAAGAGGGACTCGAGATCTTCTTGAAGGTGTGTGACGCCGTGGCCTACGCGCATCACCGCGGCGTGATTCACCGGGATCTGAAGCCAGAGAACATCATGGTCGCCGGATTCGGCCAGGTTTACCTGATGGATTGGGGGCTCGCGCGGCTGACCAAGACTCGCCCGGCGTCGGGATCGCGCGCGCAAATGGAGGCGCCCGGCGCAGTCGGCACGCCCACGTTCATGGCGCCCGAGCAAGCGCGCGGCAAGCCGGAAGACATGGATGAGCGCAGCGACGTCTTCGGATTGGGCGCGATCTTGTACGAGATCATCAGCGGTAAGATGCCCTACGGTCCGTCGATGAACGTGGACTACGTGTTGGCGCGCGCGGTCGCGGGCAAGATCGTCCCGATCGACGAAGCGACCTTGGGCATCGGCGTGTCCAAGCGCATTCGCAGCATCGTGCAGAAAGCGGTGGCGGTAGAGCCCGACGATCGCCATCAAACGGTGGTCGAGCTGCAAAGCGACGTGCGCGGCTTCCTACAGGGGGGGCTGCACCTGCCGCGTCGCAGCTTCGCGCCGGGAGCGCTGATCATCCGCGAGGGCGAGCTGGGCGAGGAGGCCTATATGATCGTGAGCGGGACTTGTCGCGCGCTGCGCGCTCGCGATGGCGAGCAAGAGACCCTCGGAACGATGACGGTCGGTGACGTTTTCGGCGAAATGGCCTTGCTTTTGGCGGAACCGCGCGCGGCCAGCGTCGAGGCCGTCGATCAGGTGACGGTGTTGGTTCTGGATCAGGCGACCATGACCGCGGGTCTCGGCTTCGATGGTTGGACCGGCGCACTGGTGCGCGCGCTGGCGCAACGCTTCCGCGCGCTGGAGCAACAAGTCCGCGACTCGGGGATCAAGCGGAGCTAGGCGCGAGGGCGCGCGGCTTTGCGGTCCACTTCGCGTACAGCGCGAGCGGCAACCAAAACGGAAACAGTAGCGGCAGAGCCTCGGCCAGCTGCACGAAACCGCGCAGGCCGGACGCGCGTTCGCCCTGGCGATTGGTCACGTAGAACGTTGCTCGGTGTCCGTCCGCTGACGGCATCGGGGCGCACTCGAAGCGCGCGCACCAATCGCAACTCGTCACCAGCCGCGCGAAAAACCTTGCCCGTGCGTTGCTGCTCACGAACTCGACCTTGCGCTCTCGGACCTCTGGCACGACGAACGCCAAGTACGATGTGGCCATCAGCCAACTGAATAGCTCGACATCCGAGGTGAGCTCGATTCCGAAATGAAATTGTACGCCGAGCCAAAGCGCCAAACGGCGCGTGCGGGGCAGCCAGGCGCCGAGCGCAATGAACAGCTCGCTGGCGATGGCCACTTTTGCCGCGATGCTCGCGAACCACGCCCAGCCAAAGAGCGCGACCACCGAAGCCGGCAGCAGGAACCCGTGCAATGCGCAATACTCCGGCGCCTTCGCCAAGCGCAAGAACAACACCTGACCGCTGCGCCAGTCGGCATCGAGCAGTTTGCCACCCGTCGAACCGAGATAGATCAACGACACTTGAATCTGAAACAAGCGACGAGCGAAGGTGGGCGCGAGCCGCTGCTCGAGCGGTAACGTGCGCCGACGCCCGCGCGCGAGCAAGAACGAGCGATCGCAGGGGGTGAAGGCGAGTAAGAACCCGAGTAGCAGCAAAGCGTAGCGGTTGTTGTGATACTGCAGGCGATCGCAGGTCAGAAAGTACAGCCCGAGGCCGGACGCCGTGAGCAGGGCCTCACGAGGCCACACCCCGATGAAGGCGAGCAACGATGCGAGTACTTGGAGCCCCAGCAGAAGCCGGTAGCCCGACTCGCTCGGCAGCCATCGCTCCGACAGCATCGGAATGTGAAAATAGTTCCCGAAGTACCCGCCGCGCTGGAACTCGAGGAGCAAACGCATGCCGTGGCAGAAGAGCAGGCTACTGATGGCCAAGCGCAACAAGCCCAGCACGTAAGCGTCGCGCTCCTCCGCAAAAATCCGGCGCCAAGCGTGGTGCAGAGCCCTCATCGCCGAGCCTCTCGCAGGCGAACGTGTCCGGGCTCGCGGCCATTTCTCCGCGTGTCCACTTCGGCGATTACGGCCTCGGTTTCTTCGTCGAAAGCGAGGTGTTGCGCAAAATCGCGCAGAGCCAATTGCAAGCGGAACAACTGCGCGTCGAGCCCGTATGCTGCATGCACGTAGCGCTCGAGAGCGAGGAGCGGGCGGTAGCGAACTCGATCTTGCCAACGATAGGTGTGCAATACTCCGGATTGATCTTTGGTTTCCCAAACTCCCTCTGGAATCGGCACGACTCGTGACCGGCCGCGGTGTCGGAATTCGCGGTAGAGCGAGAGCTTGAGCTCCGACGAGGCGTTGAACATCTGAAAGCCGAACACGAAGTCGGGGCTCGCCTGCGCACGGAGCAGCAGCACGAGCTGCGCAGCCAAATAAGCGCAGCAGAACAATGGGCGTAAACGGGGACTTAGATTCAAGAGCGAACGCGGCATTTCGTGCTCGCTTCCTTCCTACACTCCCCGCGCGGCGCGCTGGAAGTCCGCTGTCAACGGAGCGCGAAATCGCCTCGATTGCTGCCACAGTTGGCCATTGCGGCCGCCCGGTTCGGCACTAGGTTGAAGGGGTGCAATCTTCCAAGCTCCGCAAACGCGTGGTCGTCATCGGCGGTGGTTTTGGTGGCATCGCGGCGGCCAAGGCGCTCGCTCGCGCGCCGGTGCACGTCACGCTCGTCGATCGCTCGAATCACTACTTGTTTCAACCGTTGCTGTACCAGGTCGCCATGGCCGGCTTGGCGCCCAACGAGATCGCGACACCGATTCGCAGCGTGCTCCGCCACGTCGACAATGCGCGTGTGCTGCTGGCCGAGGTCAGTCAGGTCGACTTGGTTGCGCGTCAAGTGTTCACACGAGAATGCACCGCGCTCGAGTACGACTACCTAGTCCTGGCTCCGGGCGCGGTGAATTCCTATTTCGGTCATCACGAGTGGGCGCACGTCGCTCCTGGTTTGAAAGACTTGGACGACGCCGTGGAGATCCGTCGGCGTGTGCTGCTCGCATTCGAGGCTGCCGAGCGTGAACAAGACCTCGTAGAACAACGCCGACATCTGACGTTCGTGGTGATCGGCGGCGGTCCCACCGGGGTGGAGCTCGCTGGCGCCATCGCGGAGCTTGCGACCTTCGTTTTGGCGCGTGATTTTCGCGCCATCAAGCCGGACGCCACGCGCGTCGTGCTGGTCGAAGGCGGCCCGCGCGTACTTGCTGCCTTCGACCCAGAGTTGTCCGAACGCGCCAGCCAAAGCTTGCATGAAATGGGCGTCGAAGTGCTGGTGAACGCGCGCGTGACCGCGATCGATTCGCTCGGCGTGGCGATCGGGCCGGCCCGCATCGAGGCCTCGACCGTGCTCTGGGCGGCAGGCGTGCGCGCGTCACCGCTGTGCGAGCGGCTGGGCCTACCGGTGGACCGCACCGGGCGGGTGCAGGTGGAGCCGGATTGCTCGCTGCCGGGGCATCCGGAGGTGTTCGTGATTGGCGACGCGGCAAGCTTGACGCCGGCCGGGGAAGCTCAGCCCCTGCCCGGGGTCAGCCCGGTCGCGATGCAACAAGGTCGCTTCGTGGCGCGCATGATTCAGAACTCGATAGAAAAGCGAGCGCGCGGTACGTTTCGCTATCTCGACAAAGGCTCGATGGCCACCATCGGTCGTCGGCGCGCGGTCGCGGCAGTGGGCAAGCTCAAGTTGAGCGGTTTCATTGCCTGGGTCGCTTGGTTGACCGTCCACATCTTCTACCTGATCGACTTCCGCAGCAAAATCGTGGTGCTGTTCGATTGGGCGTGGTCCTACTTCACGTACCAGCGCGGTTCTCGGCTGATCACCGGGCATCGTCTGGATGCCGGAGCTCCCGAGCGCGCTCGGCCGGCGCTCGTCGATGGCGCCGCGTTGCCTGCTCCCGCCGCGCCGCTCGCCCTCGCCGCGCCGCAGTCGCCCTCAGGCGGCGATCGAGTGGAGCTGAACGGCCAGAGCTTGGAAACGGCTGCAGATCTCGGCGGGGTACGGCCCCAGTGAGGCGGCCACCGACACGAATATGGCCGCTCGCGGCGCCTCTTGTGACACGAAGTACTCGGCAATCTCCGTGACCGTCTTCACCGTATGCGGGATGAAGCCAGGACGTTTGAGCGTGCCGGCGAGCTCATTCAAGAGTTCCATGGTCGGACCAGTAGCGAGCAACAGCACTCGCAGACGCTCGAGGATCTCGTAGGTCTTCAAACGGTCGGCGACCCAGATCGCCGATTCGTTGGCGTCGGGCAAGAGTCGCGGCAAAAACGCCAACGGCAACTCGCCGGCCTGTTCATCCGGCACGGCGACCGCGAACAGCACTCCTTGGTCGAGGGTGCGCAGCACCGAATAGCCCGCACGCGCGAGCAGCACGCGCAGGGTCGAAGCGCTGAAGTTCGTGAGATGCGCGTTCTGAAAGAAGTTCTCTTCCAAGAGCCCGTATGGCTGATAGACGTTCGGCACTTCGATCACCATCCGACCACCGGGCTTCAACCAGCGACGCATGCGGATCAACGCCGACAGCGGATCGTGCAAATGCTCGAGCACGTGAAAGCTCTGGATCTGATCGAAACGCAGCTCCCCGGGATCGTAGGCTTCAATCGTGCCGACGAAGCAGGAAATTCCGGCCTCGTGTGCCTTCTGCGCTTCGCTCAAACCGGGTTCGATACCATAGGGTTCGATGCCAATCGCGTCGCGCATCAGCGCCAGAGTGCGACCATGCCTGCAGCCGATCTCGAGCACGCGGTCACCGGGTTTGGTCTCGCCCAGCGAGCGTGCGTTGGTGGCCTGGGTTTCGTGCCAGGCGTCCTTGGCCGCTTCGAACTGAACGTCCCCTGGGCCAGCGTGGCCTCCGCCCGGCGCGCCGTAGCCGACGTCGGCGTAGTGCTCGCGGTAGCTGGTCGCGTAGTACTCGGCCATTGCCTGCTGCGTCGGTCGCGGTGTTTGATAGACCAGGGCGCAGTGATCGCAGGCAATGTTGCGCACGGTCATGCCAAAGCGTCCCCGCGTGCCGACCTCGAGCCCGCTCGAGCTCTCGCCGCAGACCGGACACAGGGGTATTTCAGTCGCCTCGGGGAGAAAGTTGGCCACGCCTACGCTCAGCAAGGTTCGCGCCAGGCGAGCTTTGCGTCTGCCGGAGACTCATGGCGGCAAAGCCCGCGATTTCACTGGAAATGGAGGCTCAACCCGCGCCGCCTGAGCGTCAGTCGGCTGACTCTTGTCAGCGCCTTGACGTCAAGTTGAAACCGTTTTGACCCTGTACCGTACTGGATCCATGCGACACCTACTGACCAGTGCGATGCTGCTTCTGACTCTCGCGGGTTGCCACGAAAGCGCGACCAGCGATCAAGGCGCGGGCCGCGTCGCCGCCGCTCCCGTGAGCGCGGCGCCTTCCGCGCGCGTCGGCACGAACCCGGGGCAAGTCGGCCGCGGCACACCGCTCGTCGCTCAGGCCGGCCATGACTTGGCGGCATTTGCCGCGGGTTGCTTTTGGGGCGTGGAGGACGCATTTCGTCACGTTCCCGGCGTCACCGCCACGGCCGTCGGTTACACCGGTGGCCACACGCCAGACCCAACCTACGCGCGGGTTTGCGAGCATGACACGGGCTACGCGGAAACGGTACTCGTCGAATTCGACCCCAAGCGCGTGAGTTACGACCGCCTGCTCGATATTTTCTTCGAGATTCACGATCCAACCACTTTAAATAGCCAAGGCCCGGACTACGGTGACCAGTACCGGAGCGCGATCTTCACGCAGTCGCCTGCGCAAGAGAGCGCCGCCCGCGCAGCCATGGCTCGCGCGCAGAAGAAGCAATCAGACAAGGTCGTGACGCAGGTGACTCCCCTCCAACCCTTCTACCGCGCAGAGGATTATCACCAGCAATACGCCGAGCGCACGGGTTCCCACGGCTGCCCCATCCGCCAGTTTTCCGCGGACGGTTCGGCTTCGTTGTAGAGCGATCCGGGGCTTGCGAGCTCCGCGATATTTGCGCTCGTTTCGTGGAGTTCGGCGGGGGGGGTGTGGCTCGCGCGGGCGATCCGGGTTACACGCCGAAATCGTGAAACGAGGCGAGTTTTGAGCTTATTGGTTGCAGTCTTACTGGGCATCGTCGAAGGCCTGACCGAGTACTTGCCGGTCTCGTCGACCGGACATCTGATCTTGGTCAGCCAGCTCTTGGGTGAAACGAGCGAGGGCGCCAAGGCGTTCGACATCGTGATTCAACTCGGTGCGATCCTAGCGGTGGTCGTACACTATCGACGCTTACTCGGTGCGCGCCTGGCGGGGCTCATGCGGCGCGACGTGGCGTCCGTGCGGCTGGCCGTGGCGTTGGGCGTGGCATTCGCTCCCGCGGCGGCGATTGGCTTCCTGCTGCACAAGACGATCAAGGCCCACCTGTTCGGACCTCTGCCGGTGGCGTTCGCCTTGTTCGCGGGCGGGGTCCTGATGATCGTGGTCGAGC
>Ga0302321_100004830_pt1 | contig 11728 bp, 10 predicted proteins | sample Fen_T0_1_FD_202505 | JGI IMG/M metagenome (GOLD analysis project Ga0302321, IMG submission 202505) | Peat permafrost microbial communities from Stordalen Mire near Abisko, Sweden - Fen_T0_1 | ecosystem: Environmental > Terrestrial > Soil > Wetlands > Permafrost | place: Sweden: Abisko...
ATCGTGGCCGAGGTCCAGCGAGGCTACCGAGTTCGAGACCGAGTTCTGCGACCCGCGCAGGTCGCCGTCGCCGACGGCGGCGCGACCGCGCCCGGCGACACCACTTCATACAGCAACTGACCGACAGCATCACTTAGGAGCGACAAACAAATGGGCAAGATCATCGGCATCGACCTGGGCACGACGAACTCCGTCGTGGCGGTGATGGAAGGCGGAGAGCCGACCGTCATTCCGTCCGCGGAGGGCGGTCGGACCGTTCCGTCGGTCGTCGCTTTCACCAAGAACGGCGACCGGCTCGTGGGCCAGCTGGCCAAGCGCCAGGCCGTCACCAATCCCGGCAACACCGTCTACTCGATCAAGCGCTTTATGGGCCGCCGTTTCGACGACCCGGAAGTGGCGCACTCACTCGCCTTCGTTCCCTACAAGGTCGAGCGCGATTCTCACAGCGACGGGATCAAGGTCGTCCTTGCCGACGGCAAGACGTACACCCCGCCGGAAATCAGCGCCATGATCCTGCAGAAGCTCAAGGCGGACGCCGAAGCGTATCTGGGCGAGAAGGTGACTGAGGCGGTCATCACCGTCCCGGCCTATTTCGACGACACGCAGCGCCAGGCGACCAAGGACGCCGGCCGCATCGCCGGCCTGGACGTCAAGCGAATCATCAACGAGCCCACCGCGTCGGCTCTCGCCTATGGCCTCGATAAAAAGCACGACGAGAAGATCGCCGTCTACGACCTCGGCGGCGGCACCTTCGACATCTCGATCCTCGAGCTCGGCGAAGGCGTCTTCGAAGTCAAGGCGACCAACGGTGACACTCACCTGGGCGGCGACGACTTTGATCAGCGAGTCATCGAATGGCTGCTGGCCGAATTCAAGCGCGAAGAGGGGATCGACCTGCGGAGCGATCAGCAGGCCCTCCAGCGGCTCAAGGAAGCGGCCGAGAAGGCCAAGATCGAGCTCTCCACGACGAGCACGACCGAGATCAACCTGCCGTACATCACGGCCTACGAAGGCAATCCCAAGCATCTGGTCATCGCCCTGTCTCGCGCCAAGCTGGAGGATTTGACCGCCGACCTCATCGACAAGACGCGCGGTCCGGTCAGCCAGGCTCTGCGCGACGCCGGCCTCAAGCCGGGCGAGATCGACGAGATCGTCATGGTCGGCGGGCAGACCCGCATGCCGGCGGTCGTCGAGGCCGTCAAGCAGATGTTCGGTGGCAAGGAGCCGCACCGCGGCGTGAACCCGGACGAGGTCGTCGCCGTCGGGGCCGCGATCCAGGCCGGCGTTCTCGCCGGCGAGGTCAAGGACGTCCTGCTTCTGGACGTGACTCCGCTGTCGCTCGGCATCGAGACGATGGGCGGCGTCATGACTCGCCTGATCGATCGCAACACAACGATCCCGACGAGCAAGAGCCAGATCTTCTCCACGGCGTCGGAGAACCAGACCCAGGTCGAGGTCCACGTCCTTCAGGGCGAGCGCGACTTCGCCGCGGACAACAAGACGCTGGGCAAGTTCGTTCTGGACGGCATCCCGCCGGCCCCGCGCGGCGTGCCCCAGATCGAGGTCACCTTCGACATCGACGCCAACGGCATCCTCGACGTCAAGGCCAAGGACCGGGCGACCAGCCGCGAGCAGCAGGTTCGCATCACCGCCAGCTCGATGCTGTCCAAGAACGACGTGGATCGAATGGTCAACGAGGCCGCGACCCACGCCGACGAGGACCGCAAGCGCAAGGAAGAGGTCGAGACTCGCAATCAGGCCGACGCCCTGGCGTACCAGGCCGAGCGCACACTGCGCGACCTGGGCGACAAGGTTTCGCCCGAGGACAAGGCCGAGACCGAGCGTTGCGTCGAGGCGGTCCGGACCGCGCTGAAGGGCAGCGATCAGGCCGCCCTGAAGTCAGCGTCGGACGCGCTGGTCCAGCAGCTGCAGAAGGTCGGGACGGCAGCCTACCAGGCGGCCGAGACGCCGCCCCCCGACGGCGGTGACGACGATCAGACGAGCGGACCTTCCTCCGACACGTCCTCTTCCCAGGGGAACGAGGAAGTGGTCGAAGGCGAGTACAAGGAAGCCTGATCGAGGTCCTCGTCAAGCGAGGGCGAATAAGGGTCATAGCGCGTCGGTCCCGAACTTGGGGCCGACGCGTTCATGTTTCCGGGGGGCGCGACCCACGACCGCGACCTGCCGACGCGGAGGAGGGTCTTGCGCGTCCGCTGCCGCTCCACCACCTCGATGCAGATCGGCACGAGCAAGCCGACGGCGACGGAAGTCGCGAGGATCAAGAGTGCCAGCACGGCGGTGATCGCCAGCTGGTACGGACCCGTTCCCGAGGCCGGCCACGGCAGAAGCTCGGTGTGACCGGAGACCGTGGCTGCGGTGTTGATGCCGAAAGCGACGAGAGGTATGGAGTAGGCGACGATCGCGAGGACGTTGACCAGTCGGAAGAAGAATGCCCAGACCGAGCCGATCAACGAGTGATCGGACCCGGAGACCCCGAGCTTGGCGTAGAGGTCCGGCAGGTGGCGCGCCGGGTTTGTCAGCCAACCGAGCGGATCGCCGAGGCTGCGCTGGGCCAGCTCCACCGCGATGAGGGCAGCGATCAGGCCGGGCAGCGGGTAACCGCGCCACAGAAGTATCGCGGGCACGATCAGGCAGATCGCGATCCTCGCCTGAGTCCAGAGCGCCGCCAGCCAGGCCGTTCCGGCGCGGTATGGCGTGAGGAACGGCATCTCGGCCCCGAGGCTCACTGCGTTGTGGGTAGCGAGGCCGACGAGGAGCGAGAAGAAGAGCAGAGCCAGAACCCCGATTAGGGCGAATGCGATGGTCATCGCCAAGAGCGAAGACTGGCGGCCGGCGTCGAGCTGAGCCCAGGCCGATGTGATCGAACCCGTCTGGAGGGCCGTCCGCGCGATCGGAGCCACGCTCGTGACGATCAACGCGCCGACGAGCAACAGGAACGCCAGGAGCGCGGCGGACACGTAGCCTGAGAACCGGACCGGAACGGTCGGGCGGACCGCAAACCACAGGGCTACGCGGCGCCGGATCCAGCCGGTCAGCTGAGGTCGTCGGAACTCACGAGCGGGTTTGGCCTGGACCGCGGCCGAGAAGTCGCGGGCTGGGGCGGAGGCCAGGGCGACGGGTCGCGACAGATATGCGGGCGCAGCGGCGCCGGCGCCGCCACCGATCGGGGGGCCGAAACCGGCGGAGCCGGTGTTCCCGATCGAGCCGGGAGGAAAGGCGGGCGGCGCAGGCGTCGCGACCTGACGGACGATCTGCGGAGCGTCCTTCGGCCGGCTGCCGAACTTCTCGCGGCAGTGGTAACACCGGCCCGTGCCGGCGCGATTTAGCGACCGGCAGTGCTGGCAGACCCAGAATTCGTCCACGCGCGAGCTCTCTCCTGGCCTGGAATCCGTTACAAACGGGCACGTGTTTGCCCGGTTCCGATGATAGCCTCGGTGGTGGGTCCCCGAGACACGCCCGAATCGTCATAGGACCATCGGGTCGAAGGCTCCGTCGGATTGCTCGTACCGGGCCGATTCTTCGGCAAATCGCCCACGCCGGCGGATCGGCGCTACCATCGCGCGGTGCCCGATGAGACCTCCACCACCGACGCTGTAATCCACGCCCGCGGCCTGAGGAAGTGCTTCGGCGAGTTCACGGCCGTCGACGGCGTGGACTTCGACGTGGCGCCCGGCGAGGCCTTCGGCTTCCTGGGTCCGAACGGCGCCGGCAAGACCTCGACGATGCGGATGATCGGCTGCGTCTCGCCGGTCACAGCCGGGACGCTGACCGTGTTTGGCCTGGACCCGGCCCACGACGGGGCGCGGATCCGATCGCGGCTCGGAGTGGTTCCCCAGGCTGACACGCTCGACAACGAATTGAGCGTGCTCGAGAACCTGCTCGTGTACGGCCGCTACTTCGGACTGCCGTGGAGCGAATCCAGGCGCCGCGCGACCGAGCTTCTCGACTTCGTCCAGCTGACAGACCGGGCAAAGGATCAGGTCGAGCCGTTGTCGGGCGGGATGAAGCGGCGCCTCGTCATCGCTCGCGCCCTGATCAACGAGCCCGCCCTTCTCCTCCTCGACGAACCGACGACCGGCCTCGACCCGCAGGCCCGCCACCTGCTGTGGGACCGGCTGTACCGGCTCAAGCAGCGCGGCGTCACCCTTTGCCTCACGACCCACTACATGGACGAGGCCGAGCAACTGTGCGACCGGCTCGTGGTCATGGACAAGGCCAAGATCGTGGCCGGTGGCTCGCCCCGCCAGCTGATCGAGCAGTACGTCACGCGCGAAGTCCTGGAGCTGCGATTCAACCGCGGTGAGGGCGAGACCGACGACGGCGCCCACCTCGATGGACAGCTCGACGGCCTGGCCGATCGGATCGAGCAGCTTCCCGACCGCCTCCTCGTCTACACCGCCGACGGCGACGCGACCGCCGCCGCCGCCTTCGAGCGTGGCCTCCGGCCGGCCAGCGTCCTGGTTCGGCGGAGCACGCTGGAGGACGTCTTCCTGCGGCTCACCGGCCGCAGCCTGGTCGAATAGTGGCCGCCTCGAGCGCTCCGGTCGCGCCAGCGTCCGCGCCGATGGCCGCACCGGTGGCCGCGCGCCGCGGGTTGATGTCCGCGCTCACCTCGCACTCCTCGCTGCGAGTCCTCGAGCACGACCTGCTCGTCTTCCGGCGCGGCTGGCGCAGCTACGTGATGTCCGGACTGAGCCAGCCGTTCCTTTACCTGCTGTCGATGGGGATCGGCCTGGGGCTCTACGTGAACCGAAACGGCGGGGCTCCGGGCGGCGTTCCATACCTGAACTACATCGCCCCGGCGTTGCTCGTGACGCAGGCCATGATGGCCGCCGCCTTCGAGTCGGCCTGGCCGATCATGAGCAAGATCACCTGGGAGAAGACGTATCTCGCGGCCCTCAACACACCGATCGGGGCCACGAGCCTGCTCTCCGGCGACATGATGTGGATCGCCTTCCGCGCCGTCCTGCTGTCGGTCCTGTTCTTCGCCGTGATCCTTGCCTTCGGGGCCGTGAGCTCGCCGCTCGCGTTGCTGGCCATTCCGGTGGCCGTCCTCACCGCGCTCGCCTTTGCCGCCCCGATCATCGCTTTCACGGCCACCCAGAAGACCGACCAGTCGTTCAACATGCTTTTCCGCTTCGGCATCACGCCGCTCTTCCTGTTCAGTGGCACCTTCTTCCCGATCGAGAAACTGCCGCTCTTTATCCAGCCTCTCGCGTGGGTCACGCCGCTATACCACGGCGTGAGTCTGGCCCGGGCCTTCTCCCTCGGCCAGGTCGACCCCGCGGCGGCCGTGATCCATGTGGCCGTTCTCGCCGGCTTCGTCGTTGTCGGCCTCTTCGCCGCCCGGATCACGTTCAAGCGCCGCCTGGAGGTGTGATGCTCGCGCTGCGCCTTTCAGTTCCCGCGGCCTTGACCCGGCCGACGCGCATGGTCGAGCGCAACCTGCTCGTCTACCGGCGGACGTTCATGGTCATCTTCTCGGGCTTCTTCGAGCCGCTCTTCTACCTGTTCTCGATGGGTTTCGGCGTGGGGGCGCTGGTGGGGGCGGTTCAGCTGGACAACGGCAGCACGGTCGCGTATGCCGTGTTCGTGGCGCCCGCGCTCCTGGCTTCTTCGGCGATGAACGGCGCCATCTACGAGACCTCGAACAACTTCTTCTTCAAGCTCAAGTACGCCAAGCTCTACGACGCCGTCATCGCGACCCCGATGTCGCTCGAGGACGTCGCCCGGGGCGAGATCCTGTGGGCCCTGCTGCGCGGCAGCCTGTATGTCGTCGGCTTCCTGGTTGTTATCGCGGTGCTGGGGATCGCCGGGCTGGGGCTCATCAGCTCGCCGCTGGGCATCCTCGCCTTCCCGGCCGCGATGGTCGTCGGCTTCGCCTTCGCCGGGGCGGGCATGGCTGCTACCACGTTCGTCCGCAAGTGGCAGGACTTCGACTTCCTGCAGCTCGCGATCATGCCGATGTTCCTGTTCTCCGGCACCTTCTACCCGATCTCAGCCTACCCGCCGGCCCTGCAGGTCTTCGTCCAGTGCACGCCCCTCTACCGGGGCGTCCACCTCATCCGCGCCCTCACCACGGGCAACCCAGACGTCTGGATCGCGGTCGACGTCGCGTACCTCCTGGCGATGGGTCTGATCGGCCTATGGATCGTGGGGAAGCGGCTGAACAAGCTGCTGCTGGCGTAGACGCCTCCGACCAAGCAAGAGGAGCTAACGTGATCCCGGTCCCAGGAATGACAGACGTCTACGAGGCCCGGCTGCGGATCTCCGCCTACTTGCGCCCGACGCCGATGTATTCGCATGCGGCACTGTGCGAGCTCGTCGGCACCGAGGTCTGGGTCAAGCACGAGAACCACCAGCCGATTGGCTCTTTCAAGGTGCGCGGCGGGATCAACGTCGTCTCCCGCCTTACCGACGATGAGCGGAAGGCCGGGGTGGCGACGGCCTCGACGGGTAATCACGGGCAGTCCATTGCGTACGCCGCGCGGCTCTTCGGCGTCAAGGCCGTGATCGTCGTCCCGCAGGGCGCCAACCCGCTCAAGGTCAAGGCCATGGAGCGGCTCGGTGCGCAGGTCATCGCCTCGGGCAAGGATTTCGACGAAGCGCGCGAGCACTGCGGCAGACTCTCGGCCGAGAAGGGCTATCGCATGATCCACGCCGCCAATGAACCGGACATCGTCGCCGGGGTCGCGACGCAGACGCTCGAGATACTCGAAGACAAGCCCGACATTGACGTCATCATCGGTCCGGTCGGCGGCGGCAGCGGCATGGCCGGCGCCTGCCTGGTGGCCGGCGCCATCGCCCCGAAGGTCAAAGTCATTGCCGCCCAGGCGGCGGCCGCTCCTGCAGCCTACAGGTCGTGGCGCGAACGCAAGCTCGTCGAGGACACGATGGGCACCGCGGCCGAAGGCGTGGCCACCCGGGTCGGGTTCGAGCTGACCCAACAGATTCTGTGGGGCGGCCTCGACGACTTCATTCTCGTTTCCGAGGACCAGATCCGGGCTGCCACCGCGCTCATGATCGAGGGCACCAAGACGCTGGTGGAGGCCGCGGGAGCGGTTCCCCTTGCCGCGGCGCTGTTGATCCGCGATCGCCTCGCAGGTCTCAAGGTTGCTCTGATCTGCAGCGGCGGCAACATTAGCCCCGCCCAGCTGCGGAGTCTGTACCTCTGATCGTCCGGCGCCTCCAGGTGGACACCGAACTTCCGAACCGTTCGGGCTCCCGCGCCGCGCGGGCCGGCCTCAGCCGCCCCGAGCCCGCCTCTCGTATCCTTAAGCCACATGGCAACCGAACGCAGTTACTACGAGATCCTCGGCGTGGAGCGAAACGCCGACGATGCCGCGATCAAACGCGCCTTCCGCAAGCTCGCCCAGCAGTGGCACCCGGACGTCAGCTCCGAGTCGGGCGCGGTCGACCGCTTCAAGGAGATCAACGAGGCGTACCAGGTTCTCTCGGACCCGAAGCGGCGCCAGATCTACGACATGGTCGGGCGGGCCGGGCTGGGCGACATGGGCGGCGGCTCGCCCTTTGCCGAGGGCTTCCCCGGCTTCGGTGACCTCTTCGATGCGTTCTTCGCCGGCATGGGCGGATCGGCCGGCGGCGCCAGGCGCGGTCGAAGACCGGCGGGCTCGGACCTTCGCTACGACCTCCGAATCTCCTTCGACGAGGCCGTGCGCGGGATCGACCGCGAGATCGAGTTCGAGGCGCTCGGGCAGTGCGGCACATGCGGCGGGAGCGGCGCCGCGCTTGGCAGTACGCCCATAACCTGCGCGACCTGCGGCGGCCGCGGCGAGGTCCGGGCCGTCCGCCAGACCGTGCTGGGCCAGATGGTCAACGTCACCGAATGCATGCGCTGCCACGGCGAGGGGCGCGTGGTCGACAAACCCTGCCCGACGTGCCACGGCGACGGGCGACTGCAGCAGCGCAAGAAGCTGCGCGTCTCGATCCCGGCCGGCATCGACGAGGGGCATCAGATCCGCCTCTCCGGCGAGGGCGAGGCCGGGCCGCGCGGCGGGACGCCGGGCAACCTGTACGTGGCCGTCCACGTGACGCCGCATGCCAGCCTTCGACGGGACGGAACCGAGATCTTCCACGACCTGAACCTCTCCATCGCGCAGGCCGCATTGGGGACGCGAGCGCGGATACCGACTATCGAGGGCGATGAGGATCTGGAGATTCGGCCGGGTGTCCAGCCCGGATCGGAGATCCGGCTGCGGGGCCGTGGCGTGCCGCATCTGCGCCGGCCGGGGACGCGCGGCGATCTCCACGTCATGGTCCACGTGAACGTTCCGACGAAGCTGTCCAAACGGCAGCGCCAGCTGCTCGAGGAGCTGGCGGCCGAAACGGGCGAGGTCGTGCTGTCGGGCGGGATCTTGGATCGGGTGAAAGATGCCCTCGGCTGAGGGCGGAGGCGCGGCGGCGGGCGAAGGGGCGGCGGACGAGGGGACGGCGGGCGAGCCGTTCGATTTCGCGGCGCTCGGCCCGGGCGTTTGGGTCGAGCTTTCGGTCGCCGCCGACATCGAAGCGGTCGAAGCGGTCAGCGAGATCCTGACGCGGTTCGCCCCGGGCGGCACCAGCGTCGAGCCGGGCTTCGGGTTGACGAACGAAGGGCTCGGTGCGGTAGTCGATCCGACGAAGCCGGCGATCGTTCGAGCGTATCTGCCCGGGCTCGATCCGGCGGGCGTTCGAATGGCTATCGCCCAGGCGACGACCGCGCTCGGCCACTTGCAGGCCTTCGGGCTGCGGCCGATCGGCGAGCTGCAAACGTCGCTTGTCCGCGAGGCCGACTGGGCCGAGGCGTGGAAGAGCCACTTCCCGGTGCTGCGCGTAGGCCGGCGAATGGTGATCCGGCCGACGTGGCGCCGCCACCGGAGGCAGCCCGGGGACGTGGTCCTGTCGCTGGATCCGGGCATGGCTTTCGGGACGGGGCTTCATCCCACCACTCGGCTGTGCCTGGCGGCGCTCGAGACCCTCGCAGACGAGGGGCGCGTGGCGGGCGGGCCTGCGGGGACGGCCCGCGTTCTCGACGTCGGCTGCGGTTCCGGCATCCTGGCCATCGCCGCCGGCAAGCTCGGCGCGCGCGACCTGCTCGGCGTCGACACGGATCCGATCGCCGTGGAATCGACCCTTGCAAACGCGCGCCTCAACGGCCTTACCCGCCGCATCCGCGTTCGTCAGGGCAGCGTCCCGACCGGCGAGCCCCCGTTCGACCTGGTCCTCGCCAACCTCATCGCCTCGCTCCTGGTCCAACTCGCGCCGGACCTGCGCGCCCAGCTCGCCCCGGGCGGCCGCATCCTCGCATCGGGCATCTTCCGCGACCGCGAAGCCGACGTCGTGGCCGCCTTCGCCGCCGCCGGTCTCACGATGGGCCGTCGCTGGGACGAGGAAGACTGGGTCGCACTCGAGGCCATCGCGCCCTGACGAAACCGGGTTTCCGGGGTCGGCCGCCGAGGTTTGCATAACGTTCACGCACGGGAATCTGACAATTTCCGCTCCTCGCCCGCCACCGGCGCCACTCCCGGCTACGATCTGGCGGTGAACCCGCGTCCCGTCGCCCCGCCGGCAGTCCGACGCGCCGCCATCGCCAACCTCGGCTGCAAGGTCAACCAGTCCGAGATGGACACGGTGGAGCGGCTGCTTCGCGCGCGCGGGGTCGAGCTCGTGGATGCGCACGAGGCGGCGGACCTGGTCGTGGTCAACACCTGCACCGTGACGTCGATCGCGGATCGCAAGTCGCGCCAGGCAGTGCGGCGGGCCCGACGGACGAACCCGGGCGCGCAGATCCTCGTCACCGGCTGCTCGGTCGCAATCGATCCCGAGGCGCTGGCTGCGGCGGATCCGGCGGCCCGCCTCTACGACAACGAATCGAAGGGCCGGCTCCTCGACGAGCTGGCGAGTCTGCTCGAGCTTCCCGACGGCGCGCCGATGCCGACGCTCTCGGGGGTCGAACACACCCCCGACCGATCGTTCGAGCCCGAGGCCAACGAAGGTCCGGCCGAGGACGCCTTCGCGGATGCCACCGACATCGATCGGACGCGCGCCTTCGTGAAGATCCAGGACGGCTGCTCGTTCCACTGCACCTACTGCATCATTCCGCGGGCTCGCGGGTCGGAGCGCTCGATCCCCGCCGATGAGGTCGTCTCGGAGGTGAGGCGGGCGATCTCGGCCGGCCATCGTGAGGCGGTCCTGACCGGCATCAACGCCGGCACCTACGACGGTGGAGCGGAGGACGGTGCAGAGGTTGGCGCGGCGGTCGGCGCCCGGGACGGCGTCGCGGCCGCCGGCGGCGCGGCCGCGAGCCCGTCGCTGGCGGGCCTGGTGCGCCGCATCCTCGCCGAAACGCGAGTGGAGCGGATCCGGCTCAGCTCGATCGAGCCGCAGCACGTCACCGACGAGTTGCTCGACGTCTGGACGGGGTCCGGAGGGCGCTGCCTGCCCCACTTCCACATTCCGCTGCAGTCGGGCGACGACACGATCCTGCGGCGCATGGGCCGGCGCTACGACACCGCGTTCTACGCCGAGCTGGCGGCGCGAGTGCGGCGGACGATTCCCGGAGTTGCCGTCCACGCGGACGTGATCGTCGGCTTCCCCGGCGAGGACGACGCGGCCTGGGACCGGACCGCAGCGTTCTTGCGGAGCCTCGATCTGGCGGGAGTCCACGTCTTCCGCTACTCGATGCGACCCGGGACGCCTGCGGCGCGAATGATCGGGCAGGTTGACGCACGGACGAAGAAGCGGCGCTCGGCCGAGGCGCTGGCGATCGCGGCGGACGCTCGGGCGCGTTTCGCGGAGCGGCATCTCGGGCGTGAGCTGCGGGTTCTCTTCGAGCAGAAGCTCCCCGACGGCCGATGGCTGGGCCACGCAGAAAGCCACGTCCTGGTCGCGGCGGCGTCGCCCGACGGTCGCTCGCTCGAAAACGCGATCGGCCTGGTTCGCGCGGAAGGGATCGATGCGGCTGCCTCCGACCGACTCGTTGGCAGTCTCCTGTCAATCTCGCGTCCGCAGGAACCCCTGGCGTAGTCGCCGCTCAAGTAGCAAGATCGACTTCGCACCAGCCTCGCCCGTCGAGGCAGCATCAGGAGCGCGCCATGCCGTCCGATTGCCTGTTCTGCCGCATCATCGCCGGCGAGCTTCCGGCGGCCCAGGTCTACTCCGACGACTCGGTGGTCGCAATCCGCGACATCGCGCCGCGGGCCCCGACACATATCCTGCTGCTGTCTCGAAAGCACATCGCCTCGGTGCGCGAGGTCGGGCCCGAAGACCACGAGCTCATCGGCAAGATCTTCGCCGCCGGCGCGGAACTCGCGAGGCGCGAGGGCGTCGCCACCGACGGCTACCGACTCGTCGTGAACACCGGCCGAAACGGCGGCCAGACGGTGGACCACCTGCATGTCCATCTTCTCGGCGGGCGCCCCATGGCCTGGCCTCCCGGCTGATCGCGACGGCCCGCGAGGCGCTAGGGCCCGCCCGGCCGCCTATACATGACGTATCGGTTGGGAGCCGCTTTCAGCCAGATGCGCATGGGCCCGCCGGACAGCGAGGGACAGGTTCCGTCGGCCGGCAGTTCCAGAACGAACTCCGGAAGGCTCGGACGGACGCCGGACTGCATCGGCATCGGATCGACCGCCGCCAGCTCGGTGTCGGTCCGCGAATAGATCCCGATCTTGTCCGGCAGGTGATCGGCGGAGCATCCGCTATTCGCGAT
>Ga0302321_100004831_pt1 | contig 11728 bp, 12 predicted proteins | sample Fen_T0_1_FD_202505 | JGI IMG/M metagenome (GOLD analysis project Ga0302321, IMG submission 202505) | Peat permafrost microbial communities from Stordalen Mire near Abisko, Sweden - Fen_T0_1 | ecosystem: Environmental > Terrestrial > Soil > Wetlands > Permafrost | place: Sweden: Abisko...
GCATCGCGCCAACCTCCCGATCCGGTTCTGTCGTGTACCACGCTAGTTGTGCTGATTCAACTCCTGCCACGGACAAAGGTCCTGTGGGACAGGGCCATCAGCCACGAGCCGCGTCAGTCGTGCATGGCGTCGGTATCGGACCGCTCGGTCATTTCGGACCCCTCGGCCGACTGCGCAGCGATCGTCGCGCGGACTTCTTCCATGTCGACGTCGCGAACGGCCTGCACGAGGTTCGTGAGCGCCTGCTCGGGCAGGGCGCCGGCCTGCGAGTACAGGACGACGCCGTCGCGGATCGCCATGAGTGTCGGGATGGACGAGATCCCGAAGGCGCCGGCGAGGCCCTGCTCCGCCTCAGTGTCGACCTTGGCGAACACGATGTCGGGATTGGCGCCCGAGACGGTCTCGTACACGGGGGCGAACATCCGGCAGGGGCCGCACCATTCCGCCCAGAAGTCGACGAGCACGATGGGGTTGCCCTCGATGGTCGGGGCGAAGGTGGACTCGGTGAGAGCGATGGTCGTCATGCCTCAAATATACCCCTCGGGGTATGAATGCGGTGGTGAAGGGCCACGACGGACGGCCCGATGGCGGCCTACAATCCGGGCATGACGACTGAGCCACTCGAGACGCCCGGGCTGTCCGGAGGGACGCTGCTGGAGGAGCGCACGCTCTCGAACGATGACGGCGACCACGAGCGGTTCGCGCACTACGTCCAGAAGGACAAGATCGTGGAGAGCGCCGTCACCGGCACACCCGTGAAGGCCCTGTGCGGGAAGGTCTGGGTCCCCGGCCGCGACCCGTCCAAGTTCCCGGTGTGCCCGGACTGCCAGAAGATCCACGAGGGCCTGCCGCGCGGAGGCGGCGGCCAGGAGTGACCACCACCCCGGCCACGCCGGGGCCGCACACGGATTCGGGAGTCTGGGGTTCGGAGCTTCGCTCCCTGACGATCGGCATCGTCTCCCTCGTCACCCTGTTCGCCTTCGAGGGGATCGCCACGGCGACGGCGATGCCGGCGCTGGCTCGGGACCTCGACGCCATGGGTGGCTACACGTGGGCCTTCAACGCATACGTGGCCGCGTCGCTGTTCGCGATGGTGGCCGGTGGCCTGTGGGCGGATGCATCAGGGCCACGCGACCCGCTGGTCGCCAGTGTGGCCACCTTTGCCGTGGGTGCCACGGTCGCCGGTCTTGCGCCGAACCTCGCCATCCTCGTGGTGGGTCGGGCCCTCGAGGGGCTCGGCGGCGGAGCCATCCTCGTCGCGCTGTACGTGCTCATCGCGCGGGCGTACTCCGTGGAGGTGCGTCCGGTCATCTTCTCCGTCGTGTCCGCTGCGTGGGTCGTGCCCTCGCTCGTCGGTCCCTTGGTGGCGGGCTGGCTTGCGGAGAATGTCACCTGGCGCGCGGTCTTCCTGCTCGTGCCGGTCTTCGTCATCCCGCCCGCGCTGCTGCTGTTCCCGCGCATCCGCGGGCTGCATGAAGGAGTGCCGCACGAGTCAGCGCGGGCCAGGCTCGTCGCCGGCCTCGTGGCGACGGTCGGCCTGTTCGCCGTGCAGGACGGCGTGCTGCGGCTGTCGGTGCTGGGCTGGACAGAGGCCGTGGCGGGCGGCGCTGCGCTGGTCTTCTCCCTGCGCGTGCTCCTGCCCCCGGGTGCCCTGGTGCTGCGCCGAGGACTGCCCACCAGCGTCATGATGCGCGGCTTCCTGGCTGCGACCTTCTTCTCCGCCGAGGTTTTCGTGCCGCTCGCGCTAGTCGAGATCCGCGGGCTCACGATCACGCAGGCGGGCCTGGTGCTCGCGGTCTCGGCGACGATGTGGGCGGTGGGCTCGTACCTCCAGAGCCGCATCGCCGGCGATGCCGATCGCGGATCCACCGTGCGTATCGGTGCGGCCATCGTGACGGTCTCCGTTGTCAGCCTTCCGCTGTGCCTCCTGCCCACGGTGCCGCCGTGGGTCGCCGCCATCTCCTGGGCCATCGGTTCCCTGGGCATGGGACTGGCGATTCCCTCGGTGGCGGTTCAGGTCATGCGCCTGTCGCCGGAGAGGGACCAGGGAGTCAACAGCGCCGCCATCCAGATCGTCGACTCGGTCATGGCCGTGCTGGCGGTGTCGCTGCTCGGCGTCTGGCATGCCCGGGCGGTCGATTCGGGCGGTGCCACCGCGGCGACCTTCGTCGCACTCTGGCTGGGTTCCGCGCTGATCGGTGCGGTGGGGGTCGCCGTGGCAGGACGTATGCGTCCTTCCCTATAGAAATAGGGGGGTGAATTGTCCGACGGGGTGGTCTGAGAGGATGACGCGGTCGAAGCGCCTGCCTTCGACGCGAAGGAGACCCACCCACATGTCCGGCCTCACCACCCGTCGCGTCCTCATGCCCGCCCTCGCCCTGGCCGCGTCCGGCCTCATGCTCGCGGCGTGCGCCCAAGAGCCATCGGCGTCGTCCACCACGGCTGCCGCCACTACGGCTGCCGCCTCCACCGCCGCTGCAAGCGCGGCGTCGAGCGCTGCTTCCGCAGCCGCCAGCACCGCGGCCTCCACCGCGGCGTCGGGAGGCGCGTCCGCCTCCGCGGCCGCCGCGCTCGACGGCTGCTCCCCGGAGAACCTCACGCTCGTCAACCCGGGCACCCTCACCATCGGCACCGACACGCCTGCGTACCCGCCGTACTTCGTCACCGACGATCCCGCGAAGCAGGATGCCGGAGACCCCTCCAGTGGGCAGGGTTTCGAGTCCGCCGTCGCGTACGCACTGGCCGACAAGCTCGGGTTCACCAAGGACCAGGTGACCTGGCAGGTCGTGCCCTTCAACTCGTCCTACGCCCCCGGCGACAAGACGTTCGACTTCGACGTGAACCAGATCTCGATCACCCCGAAGCGGCAGAAGGTCGTCGACTTCTCCGACGGCTACTACACGGTCAACCAGGCCGTGGTGGCCCTGGCGGACTCGCCGATCGCGTCGGCAACGACCCTCGCCGAGCTCAAGAGCGCGAAGCTCGGGGCGCAGGAGGGCACCACGAGCCTCGACTTCATCACCAACACGATCCAGCCCACGGAGCAGCCGTTCGTCTTCAACGACACGAACATGGCCAAGAGCTCGCTGGAGAACGGCACCATCGACGGCATCGTGGTCGACCTGCCCACCGCCTACTACATCACCGCTGCGCAGATCCCCAACAGCAAGATCGTCGGGCAGTTCAAGGCCCAGGCCGGTGGCGAGCAGTTCGGGCTTCTCTTCCAGAAGGGCAACCCGCTGGTCACCTGCGTCAACAAGGCCCTCGCGGCGCTCAAGTCCTCCGGTGAGCTGCAGCAGATCCAGGACCAGTGGCTCGCTGGTGCCGCAGCGCCCTACTTCACGGAATAGCCGAGGCCGGGGCCGCGCACGCCAGATGCGGCACTACCCTCAGCCAGCATGACCATCACGACGCCAGCGCCTGGCAGCCCGGTCGCCTACAAGGACCCGGTGCGCCAGGCGCTTGCTCGTCGGAGGGCCCGTCGCGACGCCTTCGTCGGGATGGCGAGCCTTGTCGGGTTCGTGGTCGTGGTCGCGTTCCTGGTCTCGCGCACCCCCGGCTGGCCGGCGGTCCAGGAGACGTTCTTCAACGGGCAGGAGTTCGTCGACACCTTCCCCGGACTCCTGCAGGCCTTCCTGCTCAACGTCAAGATCTTCCTCATCGCCGAGCCGATCATCCTGGTGTTCAGCCTGATCATCGCTCTGGTGCGCACCCTCCGGGCGCCGATCTTCCTGCCGTTGCGCGTCCTGGCGACCATCTACGTCGATGTCTTCCGCGGCGTTCCGACGATCCTGGTCATCCTGCTGCTGGGGTTCGGAATTCCGGCGCTGCGCCTGCAGGGTGTCCCCACGAATCCGGTCGTCTGGGGAACGACGGCGCTGATCCTGTCGTACAGCGCCTACGTCGCTGAGGTGTTCCGCGCCGGGATCGGCTCCATCCATCCCAGTCAGCGGATGGCCGCCCGGTCGCTGGGCCTGTCCACGTTCCAGACCGATCGCTATGTCGTCCTGCCACAGGCGATCAGGAACGTGGTGCCCCCGCTGCTCAATGATTTCATCTCACTCGAGAAGGACACCGCTCTGGTGTCCGTGCTCGGTCCCATCGAGGTCCTGCGGCAGGCGCAGATCGACGCGTCGTCGACCTTCAACTACACCGCCTACGTGGGCGCGGCGCTGATCTTCATTGCGCTGACGATCCCCATGACCCGCTTCGCCGACTGGGTGCAGGCCCGGATGTCGAAGCGGCAGCGTGCAGGAGCGGTGGCATGACATCGCCCGTGCTTCTCGAGGCCAGTGGCGTATGGAAGTCGTTCGACGACCATGCCGTGCTGCGGGGACTCGATCTCGACGTCCACCTCCACCAGGCCGTCGTGCTGATCGGCGCGTCGGGATCCGGCAAGTCGACCCTGCTGCGTTGCATCAACGGACTCGAGACGGTCGACGCCGGGACCATCACGCTCGACGGAGATGTCACCGTCACGGACCCGAATGTCGACCTCGACAAGGTGCGCCGGCGCGTCGGCATCGTCTTCCAGTCCTACAATCTGTTTCCGCACATGACAGTGATTGACAACGTCACCCTGTCGCCTCGCAAGGTCGCCAAGATCCCGGTGGCGCAGGCACGCGTCGAGGCGATGGACCTGCTCGAACGCCTCGGGCTCGCGGCGAAGGCGGACGAGTACCCCGATCGCCTGTCGGGCGGACAGGCGCAGCGCGTCGCGATCGCACGTGCGCTCGCAATGCAACCCGAACTCATGCTCTTCGACGAGATCACGTCGGCACTCGACCCGCTCCTCGTGGGGGAGGTGCTCGACGCCGTCCGCGAGCTCAAACTGGGCGGACTGACCATCGTGATGGCCACCCACGAGATGGGATTCGCCCGCGAGGTGGCCGACCGTGTGTGCTTCCTGCATGAGGGGATCGTGCTCGAACAGGGTCCCCCCGAGCAGGTGTTCACGGCGCCCGAGCATGCCCAGACCCGAGATTTCCTCGCTCGGGTGCTCGCCTGACGAACCTCGTCGCGGTCGTGTGTCTGCGGCGCGGATACGGGCGTTGCGCCTAGGATTGGCGCCTGAGCGCACCGTGCGCGGTAGTGGTTGAGGAGGAGACATGACCGCGACCGATCCCAACGACGTTCAACTCGATGCAGAGACGGCCCAGGCCCTCAAGTCGGCAGGCGTGGGGTCTCTGGGGGAGAGCTGGGGAGTGATCCTCTTCCTCGGCGTGATGAGCATCATCATCGGCATCATCGCGATCGCGTGGCCTAAGGCCACCATCGTCGTCATCGCGATCCTGCTCGCCATCTGGCTCATCGTCAGCGGCATCTTCCAGATCATCCGTGGGTTCGGCAGTGGGCTGTCCGGCGGGATGCGCGCGCTGTACTTCATCGGCGGCATCCTGTCGCTGCTCCTGGGCCTCATCGCGATCACCGGACTCCTGCGCGCCGTCGAGATCCTCGCGATCTTCATCGGCATCGCGTTCCTGTTCCGGGGATTCGGTGCGCTGTTCCTGTCGGCTGAGCAGAAGGAAGGCCGCGGCTGGAACATCTTCTTCGGCATCGTCATGCTCATCGGTGGCTTCGTGATCCTGCTGTGGCCGGGCATCTCCCTGGTGACCCTCGCTTGGCTGACCGGCATCTGGCTGATCGTGATGGGCCTGTTCGAGATCATCGTCGCCTTCAAGGTCAAGGGCGCGCACGATCGCATCAACGACACCCTCGACAAGGCGGTCGCCGCCTGATCTCGTCCCGCGGTTGACCGCTCATGGCAGCGGAGACCTCACAGACCCTCGACCGAGGGCCGCGCGTGCTCGAAGTGGTGGCCGAGTCCCCTGATGGGCTGACTGTCACGGAGTTGGCTGCAGTCCTCGGTATCGGTCGCACCGTGGTGTACCGACTCGTGGTGACCCTGGAGAACCACGCCTTCATCCGACGCTCCGCCGATGGCCGGTGCCGACTCGGGCTCGGCGTCCTCGCCCTCGGTCGGCAGGTGCAGCCCATCGTGCGCGACACCGCCCTGCCCGCCCTGCGGCTGCTCGCCGACGCCGTCAACGCAACGGCCGTCCTGACCGTGGTCGACGGGCTGGAGGCCCTGTCCGCCGTCGTGGTGGAGCCATCGCGATCCGACCTGCACGTCGCTTCTCGCGCCGGAGCCCGTCAGCCCCTCGAGCACGGTGCGGCCGGCCGCGCGATCCTGGCCGCGCGCACGACCGCGGGTCGACCGCTGGATCCGCCGTGGGTCATCGCCACCGGCGACGGCCCGCAGGGCGCCTACGGGATCGCCGTGCCGATCCTCGGCGTGCCGGGTCTCGAGGCGTCCGTCGGCGTCCTGGCCCTGCGTGAGCTCAACGACGCCGATGTCGGCCCGCGGGTGGCCCGGGCGGCCGGCGAGATAGCGCGCGCCCTGCGTTAGCGGCACATGCGCCAGGTGGTCGTCGGAGCTAGACCCAGCAACCGGTGATCGTCGCAGTGAGCCCGTCGAGCGCCTGGCGCGACGACAGCGCCGAGTACCGGCGGGGACGATTGTTGACGATGATCGAGAAGATCCGCTCGCTTCCGCTGACGGTCCCGGCCACCCCCGACAGCGCGACGGTGTCGAAGAGCGAACCGGTCTTCGCGTGGACGTCGCCACGAGCGCACGATGAGTGGTGCGAGGTGAATCTCCCATAGGCCGAAGCCAGGGTGCCGGTGCGACCCGACACCGGCAGGGCGTTGTCGGCGAACATCACGCTGTAGGGCTCGGGCTTGGTCACTCGCGCCAGTCGAAGCGTGTCGGTGAGGAATCGCGGCGAGACGCCGTCACGGCGTGACAGCCCGCTTCCGTCGAGCAGTCGCATCCTCGAGTCATCGATGCCCAATGACGTGAGGGTCTCGTGGGCTGCGGCGCGGGCACCCGACCACGTGGGCTCATGCCCGGTGGCCAGGGCCACCTGGCGGTACATCACCTCGGCCACGTTGTTCTCTGACTCGCGCAGCATGACCCGCACGGCATCGCCAACGGTGTGGCGACTGGCATCGGCCAGCACCTTGGACTTGTCGGGAGCATCCACCGGCTTGCCGAGTTTCGCCTTGACGCCGAGGGCGCGCAGTCGGGCGATGAAGGCCCGGGTGGCGCTGCCTGCAGGGTCGGGGGAGTACTCGCCCAGCCGAGCCAGGGGAACGACGGGGGCCACGACATAGGGCAGGTACTGCCCCGTCCATCCCGGCGCCCGGCTCGAGGGCGGGAACAGGCTCGTGTCGGGGTGCACGACGATCGGGCCGTCGTGGTCGACGGCGGCCGCGGTCTGCTTCGCCAGCGCGTCGAGGTCCGTGTTGCCCAGGAGCGGGTCGCCTCCGCCCTCCAGTACGACGTCCGTGGGCGATCCGCCCGCAACGACACGGGTGTGGAACCGGTGCTCGGCGCCCATGGTCGTGAGGGCGTCGACGGCCGTCACGATCTTCATGTTGGAGGCGGGCAGCATGAGCTGGTCGGCCGCATGGCTCGACACCAGCTTGCCGGTAGCCGCATCGATCACCATGAGGCCGACGTCGGACCCCAGGTGCGGATTGACGAGCCGGCGCTGGAGCAGGGAGTCGACCCCGGGGTCGCTTGAGCCGGCGGGGTGCGCGAGGGCCGGTGTGGCAAGCGTCACAGTCAGGCTGGCGACGAGGACGGCGACACCGAGGGACCGCGCGCCGTTCCTGCGGTGGCCGGCTCTGGTCCTCGTCATGGGCTCCATGGTGCGACAGGCCGCAGCGGTGCCGGTGCCCGGGGTGTCGACGGCCGTGACGCACAATGGCAGGACTGTCCCCTGCCGAGAGGTTCCCTCGTGCGCCGTGCCCTGCTCGCCCTCCTGACGACCGCGGTCGTCGCGACGCTGGTCACCGTGCCGGGCGTGGCCCATGCCGATGCGCCGCCGCCGAAGAAGGTGGCCAGCGGCTGGATGCCGTATTGGCTCACGTCGCCGGCACACCCGCAGGGCGTCAACTCCGCGGTGCAGAACGCCGGACTGTTCACGGACGTGTCACCGTTCTGGTTCTCGGCGACCGCGAAGAGCGGCGGGGGAGTGCAGGTCGGCTTCAACCCGAACTTCAGCAATGGGGCAGCCAACGCCGCGTGGGCCATGGGCCAGCTCAAGGGCGCGGGGATGGTCGTGCTGCCCTCGATCGCTGACGGCTCGGGAGGCGGCCGGATGGCGGCCACGCTCGCGGACCCGGGGCTGCGCACCAACCACGTCAATGACATCGTCAACCTGGTCACCACCAACGGGTACGACGGCATCGACCTCGACTATGAGGCCTTCGCCTTCAGCGATGCCAAGTCGACCTGGGCGTCCACGCAGGCCAACTGGACCGCCTTCATCAATCAGCTCGCGGCGGCCCTGCATGCGCAGGGCAAGCTGCTGTCGGTCACGATCCCGCCCCCCTGCTCGACGGGTGGAGCCTGCGGCCTGCAGTCGGGGTACTGGGTCTACAACATGACGGGCATCGCCCCTGCTGCTGACCGCATCCGCGTGATGGCCTACGACTACCACGTCGGTGCCGCGGGTCCCATCGCCCCGATGCCGTGGGTTCGCTCGATCGTCCAGTACTCGGCCACCGTCATGGATCCGGCGAAGTTCCAGATCGGCGTGCCGACCTACGGGCGGGCGTGGACGGTGAAGACGCCCTCGGGTGCCTACCAGCTGTCCGGCACCTGCCCGGCGGCCGGTTCGTCCGCCTATCGCTCGCTCACCGCGTCGCAGTCCGTCTCTGACGCCGACATCCCCGCTCTGATGGCCACCGTGGGCAAGACCGACGCGGACGTGCAATGGGCGGCGACCGAGCAGGAGAACGTCCTCTACTACGACAAGACGCTCCAGTGGACCGACTCTTCGGGCGCCAGTCAGACCTGCAAGGCCAGTCGCGTCCTGTGGTTCGTCGGTCCGCAGGCCGTTCTCGCCCGCACCCAGCTCGTCGGGGAGTTCGGTCTCAACGCCGCCGCCTTCTGGACCGTCGGGGGCGAGAACCCGGCGCAGTGGCCGCTGCTGGGCGGTTACGGGCAGTCCCTTGCGCCCGCGAGCACCGATATCGCGGCCTCGGGTGTGCCCAATGCCGTGTTCGGCACGCCGGTCCCGGTGAATGCCGTCGTCACGTCGCGCGGCGCGCCCGTCGCCGGAGCAGCCGCCACGGTGCAGTTCCGGCCCGCCGGTTCGAAGAAGTGGACCGACGTCCAGGCCGCAACCACGGCGGCCGATGGCACGGTGGCCTTCCAGGTGCAGCCGGCCACGACCGGTGACTGGCAGGTCTTCGTCGCGGGTGCACCCGGGCGCGTGGAGGGCACCAGCGCGCCGTTCACCACTCAGATCCTGTCGCAGGTCGTCGCGACACCGGAGTCGGCTCGGGTGCGCGTCCGATCGACGTTCGTCGTTCGGGTCACTGCCCTGCCGGCCATCGCTCACCAGCGCGTCGCCCTCCAGATCAAGCAGGGCGACACGTGGAAGAACGTTGCGCGAGGAACGACGAACAAGCATGGTCGTGAGCGGATCCGGGCGACGGCGCCGTCGGCTAAGGGTCTGTACACGTTCCGCGTGGTCGCCGTCGGCAAGGACGCGATCCTCGCCGGGGCGTCGACCGAGTTCCCGATCAGGGTGACCCGGAAGTAGCGGTCCCTCAGCCGAGGCTGCGCATCGGCAGTTCGAACCACTGGAGCGACAGGAAGTCGGCGGAAAGGCCGGACGTCGCGGTCTCGCCGAGATCATCGGGCAGCGCGCCGAGCAGCGACCGGGCCTCCTGGAGGTAGTCGACGAGAGCGCCCTCGGGTGCCCGATCGTGCTGCTCGGGATACCGCAGCTCGCCGTCGGCTCCGTAGACGAGGTCGGACAGCCGCAGCGGCGGCTCGACGGCCCCGTCACGATGATGCCAGCGGCCGGATGTCGTGTCGAAGCGGTACATAGGGGTGAGCTTCCAGCCTTGCTCCGCGACCAACTCGACCGCCTGCACGATGTAGGCGAACACCGCGTCGGAGATGAAGTAGTTGAAGTTGACCCGGACCCAACCGGGCTTGATGCCCTCGCACCCCTGCGCGATCTCGCGCTCGAACTCATGCGACCGAGCGATGTCGATCCCGAGCAGCCGATGGCCGTACGGTCCGGCGCAGCTGCAGCCACCGCGCGCCTGGATGCCGAAGAGGTCATTGAGGATCGCCACGACGAGGTTGTGGTGCATGTAGCGGCCGCCCGGCCGCCTGATGATGAAGGAGACGATCGACAGTCGTTCGGCCTTGACGTTGCCGAGGATCTCGATCGCCGGATGATCGGACCACGCCGTGATGGCTCGGCGGACGAAGTCCTCCTCGTGCGCCCGGATCACGTCAACGCCGACGGCCGCTTTCAGCTGAAAGACCAGACCGGCCCGGATGGACTCGACGATCGCGGGAGTGCCACCCTCCTCGCGATGCTCGGGGTCGGACAGGTAACGGTGCTGCTGGGGGTTGACGTAGGCGACGGTCCCACCGCCGACGACGTCCGGGACGCTGTTGGAGAGCAGTTCCCGGCGGACGACGAGCACCCCGGGCGTGCCAGGCCCTCCGATGAACTTGTGAGGCGACAGGAAGATGGCGTCCTTGTGCGCCAGCGGGTGCTCGACGCAGCGCGGCACCATGTCGATATCGACGTATGGCGCGGCAGCGGCGTAGTCCCAGAACGCCAGGGCGCCGTGCTCGTGCAACAGCTGGCTCACCGCGTGCGTGTCGGTCACGATGCCGGTGACGTTGCTGGCTGCGCTGAAGGAGGCGATGCGCAGCGGTCGATCGCGGAACTCGTGGAGTCGCTGCTCGAGGTCGGCGAGGTCGATGTGTCCGTCAGCATCCTCCCGGATCGTCACGACATCGGCGATCGACTCGCGCCAGGGCAGCTCATTGCTGTGGTGCTCGAACGGTCCGATGAAGATGACGGGCCGTCGCTCCGGCGGGATGTGCGCCGACAGCCCGTATTGCCGGTCGAGGTCCGCAGGGATCCGGAGGTTGAGGATCCCTACGAGGCGGTTGATGGCCGCCGTCGACCCCGAACCGCAGAAGATGACGCAGGTCTGGTCATCCCCGTTCACGGCCTCGTGGATGATGCGCCGCGCATCCTCGCGCAGCCGCGTCGTCTGCAGGCCGGTGCCGCTGGACTCGGTGTGCGTGTTCGCATACCTGGGCAGTACCTCCGTGTTGATGAAGTGCTCGATGAAGTCCAGGGCCCGCCCGCTTGCGGTGTAGTCGGCATAGGTCACGCGCCGGGCTCCGAATGGCCCCAGCATCACCTGGTCGTCGCCGATGACGCCCGCACGGATTCGTGCGAGCAGGGGAGGCTCCGGAAGGCTCGGGTCGCGTGGCGGCAGGTCGACGGCTGGCATGACCTCAGGGTATGGCCTCGACCCGTCAACCGTCAGGCTCGATGTCGTGGGTGGAAGGATGGCCCCATGCCCGTCGCGATGTCCGTCGCGCCAGCCGAGGTCGTACGACCAGAAGTCGATGAGACGGTGGACCGTCCGTGGATCACCATCGTCTGGAACGACCCCGTGAACCTCATGTCGTACGTGACCTACGTGTTCATGAACTACTTCCATTACGACCGCGCCAAGTCCGAGAAGCTCATGCTCGACGTTCACGAGAAGGGGCGCGCGGTCGTGTCGAACGGCAGTCGCGAGGAGATGGAGCGGGACGTCACCGCGATGCACTCGTACGGGCTGTGGGCGACCATGCAGAAGGACGAATGATGGGCCAGCCGTA
>Ga0302321_100004832_pt1 | contig 11727 bp, 9 predicted proteins | sample Fen_T0_1_FD_202505 | JGI IMG/M metagenome (GOLD analysis project Ga0302321, IMG submission 202505) | Peat permafrost microbial communities from Stordalen Mire near Abisko, Sweden - Fen_T0_1 | ecosystem: Environmental > Terrestrial > Soil > Wetlands > Permafrost | place: Sweden: Abisko...
GTTTGGCATTCCCATTGACAATGTCCTGGTCTTACATGGAGATACAGATTCTACACCGGAGGGACGTGGCACATACGGAAGCCGCACAACAGCGGTGGGTGGCACAGCAGTATACCAGGCATCACTGCGGCTTAAAGATAAAATGAAGATAATTGCCGCAGCTATGTTAGAGGCAAGCCCTGAAGACATTACGCTGGAAGATGGGAAATTCTCGGTTGTCGGCTCTGTACAGAAGTCGGTCGAATTTGCACAGGTTGCAGCGACGGCTAACACCTCGAATACGCTTGCACCTGGCATCGAACCAGGCCTGGAAACAACCGTTTTCTTTGAGCCTGACGCCTGTACATTTCCCTTTGGCACACATATTTGTGTCGTAGAGATCGACAAAGATACTGGCGAGACAGAGATTGTGCGCTACATAGCGGTAGACGATTGTGGACCACTCATCAATCCCCTCATCGTAGCAGGACAGGTTCATGGTGGCATCGCACAAGGCGTGGGACAGGCGATGTATGAAGAAGTTGTTTACAATGAAGATGGTCAATTGCTGACATCAACGTTTATGGACTATGCGATGCCGATCGCGCTTGAATTCCCACAATTCGAATTGGGTCATACAGTTACTCCGACCAAGGTCAATCCTCTTGGCGTCAAGGGCGTTGGCGAGGCCGGCACAATTGGTTCAGCACCAGCCGTTGCAGCAGCCGTTGCTGATGCGCTCGGTGTTGCTCACGTTGATATGCCTTTCAAAGCTGAAAAATTGTGGCGCATCATCCACGGGCAATAATAAGCGATCAGGGCGGGCAGCACATGCTCACCGCCCTCAACTGATGATAAAGAGGAGTAAATAGAATATGTCTGTACCAGCAGTATTCGATTATCATCCAGCCAAAACAGTTGACGAGGCCATCGCCTTGTTGCAGCAGTACGGCGATGAGGCAAAGATACTGGCAGGCGGCCATAGCCTGATCCCGTCGATGAAATTACGTCTGTCTCAGCCTGAGCATCTTATTGACATTGGCAAAATAACTGGCCTCTCTTACATTCGTGAGGAGCAGGATAAAATTGCCATTGGCGCAACTACTACCTATGCTCAGATTGAACGCTCTGATCTTTTGCGTCAGAATTTCTTCTTGTTGGCAGATGCCGCCAGCGTCATTGGAGATCAACAGGTACGCAACCGTGGTACAATCGGGGGCAGCATCGCACACTCTGATCCCGCCGCCGATATGCCTGGCATCGTGTTAGCCCTGAAAGGGGAGGTTCTCGTACAAGGCCCCAAAGGACAACGGACGATCTCAGCGGACGACTTTTTTGTCGATACCTTTACGACTGCATTACAGCCCGATGAGGTACTTATCGAGATCCGCTTCGCTAAATTGCCCGCACATTCCGGCACCAACTATGAAAAGCTGGAAAATAAGGCTTCTCACTATGCAGTTGCAGGGTGCGCTGCTGTGATTACGCTTGATCATGATGGTACCTGCATCGCGGCAAGCATCACCATCACAGGCGCCGCAGTACGAACGACACGTGCGAGCACGGTAGAATCTGCGCTCATTGGCAAAAAACTTGATGCGGCAACCATCGCTGACGCAGCCAGCCATGCAGCAGATGGGGTGGAATTAATCTCTGATATTCACGGCTCTACCGAGTATCGTCGTCAGATGACCACTGTGATGGCCCGTCGCGCGATTGCGGCAGCGATCGAGCGAGCATAACAACAGACCACGCACTCTATCTCTCGTGGAAGTCAAGGTAAATGTTTTTTATTTACCTTGACTTCTTGCTCATTTCGGCTAAATTTGTCGTATAATAGAACAAGCATAATTTCATCTCCAGAACTCCACAACTTTTGATCGATGAGAAAGAGTAGTATATTCATGCATGACATTCGTATAGAACGTTGGGCCCATACGCTGGTCCACTATTGTCTCTATCTGAAACCAGGAGAAATTCTCGCAATCCATGCAACGTCTTTGGCTGCTCCATTGATTGAGGCCGTATACCGTGAGGCTCTCCGTGTTGGTGCACAACCAATCCCACTTATTGAGCTAGAAACTCTGGATGAGATCCTTTTGCGTGAGGGAAATGATGAGCAGTTGACGCTGCCATCACCTATTGCTCAGGCAATGGCAGAGCAAGCGAACGCCCGACTCGTTATTTCGTCACGCAGCAATCCGAAGGCCTTGAGCAATATAGATCCAACTCGTGGAGCCAAAAGGCGTCAGTCTGCACACACGATCTCTCGTCTCTATCGACAACGCGAACAAGAAGGTACGTTCCGCTGGTGCGGCACGCTCTACCCAACCACAGGCTATGCACAAGATGCCAATATGTCGCTGGGTGAATTTGAAGAGTTCGTCTTTGACGTGTGCTTCCTCAATGATCCGGACCCTATTGCATGCTGGCAGGAGCTTTCGCGGCAACAGCAACGCTTTGTAGACTGGCTCGTTGGGCACAAACAGGTGCACATCATCGGCGAGGATACAGATCTTACGCTCTCGATTGCCGAGCGTATCTTTATCAATAGCGATGGTAAACGAAATTTTCCGAGCGGGGAGTTCTTCACCAGCCCAATCGAGAACAGCGCGAATGGGGTTATCCAGTTTTCTATTCCAGCCAGCTACGACGGGCGTGCAGTTGAGAACGTTCGCCTTGTCTTCCGTGACGGCAAAGTAACTGAAGCCAGCGCACAGCAGGGCAACGATTATCTGCAGCAGATGCTAGAGCTTGATAGTGGAGCACGCTTCCTGGGCGAGTTCGCCTTTGGCAATAATATGCGTATGACACAGGCCACCAAACAGATTCTCTTTGACGAGAAGATAGGTGGGACGGTCCATCTGGCGCTGGGAGCCAGTTACCCCGAGACAGGCGGAGTGAACATATCCGCGCTACACTGGGACATGGTCTGCGACCTGCGTACAACGGGCGAAGTCTGGATCGACGACACTCTCTTTCTTAAAAATGGTAAAATCCTGGTGTAACAATTGGCGCTAGATTCAGTACAAGCTTGCACACATCCCATTTGATAGCTTAGAATAATTCATAGTTTCCCTTTGACAAAACATTCTACCGTTTTCCACCTGGAGGCTTACGTTGGAGCAAGAACTATCTCCTAACTTCTCGACGATTGAAGATGTACAACGCGCACTGTTTGCGCAACGTTATATCACGGATCGCAGTCTGGCCACTGCCATTTATCTTGCACTGAAAAGACGTAAGCCGCTCTTGTTAGAAGGCGAGCCTGGAGTAGGCAAGACAGAAGTTGCAAAAGTGCTGGCCACGCTCCTCAATACAAATTTAATTCGCCTGCAATGTTACGAAGGCATTGATATCAATGCAGCGGTCTACGAGTGGAACTATACACGCCAGATGCTCCACATTCGTATGTTAGAAGCAGGCAAGGCGGGCAATCAACAGGAAGAGCTAAAAGAGATCTTTGGCCCTGATTTCCTCATGCAAAGACCACTATTACAAGCGATCGATCCTGCCAACGCCCGACCACCGGTGCTCCTGATCGATGAGCTCGATCGCAGTGACGAGGAATTTGAGGCATACTTGCTTGAGTTGCTCTCCGATTTTCAGATCACGATCCCTGAGATCGGCACCATTCGGGCTAAAGAGCCGCCGATCGTTATTATTACGTCGAACCGCACACGCGAAATTCATGATGCTTTGCGCAGGCGCTGTCTCTACTATTGGATTGATTTCCCAACCATGGAAAAAGAGTACGAAATCGTCCTGGCACGCATGCCAGAAGCTCCTGAACGTCTTGCAAGGCAGGTCTGTCAATTCGTGCGTGAGTTACGTAACCAGGAACTTTACAAGGCTCCTGGCATAGCAGAGACACTAGATTGGCTCAGCTCTCTGCTTGCACTCGACCAGACAGAACTGATGGAAGAGCCTGTACGCGAGACACTGGGCGCGGTCCTCAAGTACCAGGATGATATCCTGAAAGTAAGCGGACTCGATCTGGGCAAATTGCTGCAAAAGCTGCGAGGAGCATAGAAGCATGATCCCACAAAACAATGGCGAACAAGAAGAATTACAGCCATGGGAACTAGAACGCGGCGAGCGCCTGCTCTATCGGCTCACCGAGTTTAGCCGCTTGCTATGGGAATCGGGGCTGAATGTTGGCCCCCATCAAGTACTCGATCTCGCAGTAACGCTCAACTCAATCGATATCACCAATAAAGAGGATTTTTACTATACGCTCAAATGCAGCTTGCTCACAAAACATGAGCAAGAGCCAATCTTCGATCAGATGTTCAGCTACTTCTGGCTCATACGCAGCAATCTGGAGAAACAAAAGGATAAAAATAAGGACAAGGGCATCAAAAAAGAAGAACGGCAGATGCGCCTCCCTCCCTCTGAACGCAAACGTCTGGCAGAACACCTGAACAACAGCGATCCACGCAAAGAGATGCGTGCAGAGATGCGCCCAGCCGTACGACCAGAAGATGAGCAGAAGAATGATCAGAATGATGTCGGCGACACGCACGAGACAGCATACAGCGCTATTGAACAATTGCGTAAAAAAGATTTCGAAAACTTCACCTGGGAGGAGATACAGGAAGCCAAACGCTTGATGGCTGCAATGCACTGGAATCTAGGCTTACGTTCAACACGCCGCAAATCTCCCGCACGCAAAGGCTCATACCCCGATATGCGTCGTATTGTGCGCCGCAACCTCAAATATGGCGCAGAGCTACTCGAAATAACCTGGCGCAAAACCAAGCAGAAGCCACGGCCGCTCGTTATCATCTGTGACATTAGTGGTTCTATGAGTCTCTATTCACGGCTACTTCTGCACTTCATCCATACTATCTCCAATGGACTGATGAACGTTGAAACATTCGTCTTTGGGACACGGCTCACGCGCATCACCCGCCAGCTCAAGAGGCGCGACGTTGATGATGCGGTACGCGATGTCTCTAAGATCGTGCAAGACTGGTCGGGGGGTACACGTATCGGGGACGCACTCCACTACTTTAACTTTACCTGGGCCAGACGCGTGCTGGGGCGAGGCGCAGTTGTGCTCCTCATTAGCGATGGTTGGGATCGCGGCGACGTTGAGATGCTCAAAAACGAGATGGATCGCCTGCAGCGCAGTTGCCATCGTCTCATCTGGCTCAATCCACTCCTGGGCTCACCTGACTATCGTCCTTTGACTATAGGAATGAAAAATGCGCTCCCGTTTATCGATGACTTCTTGCCTTCACATAACCTGGATAGCCTGATTAGCCTGGGAAATCTACTCGCTTCCGTCGACGATAACAGGCCACTTCGTAGCAATGAGGCGCGCCGTAAGGCTGTACAGGCCTGGAGTAAACCAAAATTGTAGATGTATACGATACACACAACGAAAGAATTGTTTCATTCACACATCCGGAGGTTCATCATGCGCGATGTATTGACCGATATAACAAAATGGCGCTCACGCGGCGAGAAAGTTGCAGTGGCGACAGTTGTGAGTATGGCTGGCTCAGCGCCACGCCGACCAGGAGCAAAATTGGCTGTCAGCGAAAAGGGCGAACTTGCCGGGTCCGTCAGCGGCGGATGCGTCGAGCCTGCCGTTGTGGAAGCGGCCATGGAAGTTATTAAAAATGGGCAACCTCAGATGCTAGAATTCGGCATCAGCGAAGAAGACAATCTTGCACAGATTGGCCTCGCCTGCGGAGGTACCATCCAGGTCTTCGTTGAACGTCTCGACTGGTAACATCAGGGCTTCATCGACTACAAGCAGACAATCAATACTATCAGATCCCACAGTTAGCTCCGCTCGTCTGACTGCATCATAGCAAGGCAGGCGAGCGGTATGTATCCGGGAGTAGACTCATGAGTGAACTTTTTGAAGAGCTTACACAAACATTAGCACAAGAACAAGGAGTAGCTCTGGCAACCGTTGTGCATGGAGCAGATTTTATTGGTTCCAAGCTGATCGTCTTCCCAGACAAAACAACACGCGGGACGCTAGGCAGTCAAGAACTTGATGATCAGGTCATCAAAGACGCCGAACGCGCTATCTGGCACAGTGATGCAAAGATCCATACATACACTCTGGCATCCACAGAGCAGACGGTTGATGTATTTATCGAGGGTTTCCCACCACCACCAGAATTGCTTATTATCGGCGCTGGCCACATCGCCATTCCCCTGACTACTTTCGCCAGAACATTACATTACCGCGTCGCCGTTATTGACGCAAGAGCAGCATTCGCCACGCGCGAGCGTTTCCCAGATGCTGACGAACTGATCGTTGCATGGCCCGACGAAGTATTGCAGAAAAGGCCTCTCTATCCGTCTACTTCTATAGCAGTCCTTACACATGACCCAAAATTTGATGAGCCATCGCTCAAGGTCGCACTCGCCAGCCAGGTCGGATACGTAGGGGCAATTGGTAGCCGCAAGACAAGTCTCGAACGCGCTGAGCGTCTGCTGAAGCAAGGCCGCACAGAAGAACAGATCAACAATATACATGGCCCAATTGGGAACAACATTGGTGCAACAACACCGGAGGAGATTGCGCTCGCTATTATGGCTGAAATAGTCGCATTTCGCCACGGCAAAAATAGTACAAAATAACACACCCAGGAGGAGGAAAGGGGCAGGTATGCCACAACGTGATGACCGCGCGCTAGGCGGCCTTTATCGAACAGGTCAGGTTGTTTCGACCATCGAAAACGTACTAACAGCCTATATAGCATACGACGGTAATACAAATGATGTCGTAAGCCTCTATGTGATCGAAGTGCCTGCGCAAGAACAGCTTGCCGCCCTCCCTCGTATCCTGCAACCTCTGGCGAAACGCAAATCTATCCAATCAACTCATATCATCAAGTTGCATAATTGGGGCATTGATGGCACACGCCTCTACATCGCCACCGATCCTCCACGCGGTGTGACACTCCAACATATCCTGAATACCGAGAATATAGCTATTCCACGCGCCATTGATCTGTGCCGGCAAATAGCAGCCGGGCTCACAACCTTTCATGCAGAGAACATAGCAGGCCTGGATCTACGCCCCCAGCTTATTACAGTTGATACAATTGGTGTAACCGATCGCGTCCAGATCGATGACGTTGGTCTGCGCTCACTCTTGAGATCACTCAACTACATCAGTAATCAGCCCAGTGATGACATAAACCATCTTGATCCACGCTATGCTCCACCTGAGTATATCAAATCAGACACAATTGGACCATGGAGCGATATCTATCAGGTGGGTATTCTTCTTTTTGTACTTATCACTGGACGCCTTCCTTTCACAGGACGTACGGTTGCACAGACTGGTATATTACAGGTGACAAATCCCGTTCCTCAAATGAGTCAGTATATCCACGGAATATCACAAGAACTACAGGGAATCGTTGAGCAATGCATGGCAAAAGATCCCACTCAGCGTTTTTCCAGTGCAGCAAAACTAGTTGCCGCGCTAGACCAGCTACCACAGTCAGTTCAACCAAAAGCAAACGGATCAACTGATATGGCTGGCGTGGCTCCAACGAAAGAAATGTCATCTATAGATGTACAAATAGCAATGCAAGAAATACAAGGCGGTGAAAAAAAAGTGCCCTCTCCTCCCATAACGAATGTACCCACAGAGCTTGGCGTCTATGCATATCTCGCTTATGAAAAAAAGTTAGACGAGAAAAAAGATGGCGCACAGAAGGCAGTCGAACTACAACGCATCCCTATTATGCAAAAAAGCGTTATTGTCGGCCGTCTGGACCCAAAGCGAGGAGTTCGCCCTGATATCGATCTAAGCGGCTTCGATCCTGAAATGACGGTTTCACGACTCCACGCCCGTATTAGCTTCGAAGGATCTTTCTTCTACATTGAAGATCTGAAGAGCCGTAACAAAACCCGGCTGGGATCATTAGTGCTTTCACCAATGAAAGCTGAGTTGCTGCAACACGAAGATATGATACACTTCGGTCATGTTCGTCTGCGCTTCCAGATTCCAGGCATGGGGGCTATCGCGTCAGTTAAAAAAGTACAGGCACCTGACTAAACATCAGAAGCCTGCACAATTTAAACACTTTTCGTTGCGAACTACATTGCCTTTGCAATTGCAAGCAGGTCAGCTAGTAGTCCTTGCCCTGTCTGTAAACGCCCAGCACCTGGACCACTAATCGTTACCTCCGCAAGTGTGTCCGTCTGGAACGTGATAGCATTCATCACACCATCTATCCGCGCAAGAGGATCATGGAGAGGTAAAGCGACTGGCTCCACACGAGCAATGATAGAGCCTGCAGTACTATCATTACCTTCACGACCCATTCGCAGAGATGCAACCAGCTTGATCCGTTTCTCCGCAGCAAGAGCTTGCTGCACCTGTTCTTTTGTAATGGTGGTGATTCCTTGACGTTGCACCTGTTCAGGTTTGAGAGTACGTCCAAAGACGAGCGCTGCCAGGATCATCGTCTTTGCCACCACGTCGTAGCCCTCAACATCGGCAGTAGGGTCTGCTTCGGCATACCCTTGCGCCTGGGCTTCTGCCAGCACCTCAGCATAGTCGCGTCCCTGTGCCATAGCAGTGAGGATATAATTCGTCGTGCCATTGAGGATACCACGCGCAGCATAGACGCGAGCACCCGCCAGACCCTCACGCACAGTACTGATTACTGGCGTGCCAGCCATAACGGTTGACTCCATACGTAACTGCACGTTATGCTGCTGAGCTAACGCAAACAGCTCGTTAGCCGCCAGGGCAGCTGGACCTTTGTTCGCAGTGGTCACATGCATCCCCTGTGACAGGGCAGCACGTATATGACTGAGACCCGGTTCAGCGTCACGTAGATTCGTGCCGGTGGCCTCCGCAAGCACATCTCCACCGGTCGCACGCAGACCCGCCAGTGGACTCTCCCAGCAACGTATACCTGGATGCTCTGAGAGCGGCCGATGCGCGCTCGTAAGCTCTAACAAGGTGGGAATATCCAGTCCCTCTTCACGATAGATAAAACCGTGACGGCTGTTAGCCACACTCACCAGTGAAACATCTACATCAAAGTCTTGCCGCAGCATATCTTTTTTTGCCACAAGCAATTCAGCTAATCCCTGACCAACAACCCCAAAACCAATGATGGAGAGACGTACATGCTTCATATATCATCACCAACCTATATCCACGATAATTTGAGACGATCCAGAATGCGCTTCACAGGACCCAATTCCTCGATACCAAGAAAGCGTGAACTACGTATATAGACAAAAACTCCAACGAACAACTCGATTATTAGCTTGATCAGCGCCAAAAAAGTGCCCGCCAAGCCCATAGATTGTGTGCGTGTTGTGACTAGAAAAAGGTCCAGAACGGCACGTATAACGATAAGACAGACACCCATAGACAGCGACGCCAGCAAGACGCGTACAATAAAGACATTCAAGGTCTTCACTTGCAGATCGCCAAGACGCTGGTTAAGCAACCAGAAAAGCGCTACCGCTTCCAGAATATTAGCCAGTGAAGTTGAAAACGCTAATGCACCCAGGCCCCATTTTGCACCCAACACGCCCACCTGAACCAATACAACGCTCAAAGCGATTTTAAAAGCGAACTGAGCTACGCTTACGATAACAGGAGTTTTGGTATCACGCATTGCATAAAAAGAGCGCGTCAATATTTCGACGGCCGCCAATCCACCCAGGCCAACAGCAAAAAAAGCCAGCGGCACAGAAGTTGAGTCGGCATCGCTTAGTGTATAGTATCCATGCTGGAGTAGCACTTGAATGATAGGCAGACCCAGTACAATCAAGCCCACACTGGAAGGGATCGACATAAACAGAATGCTACGCAGCGTCTCTAGAATTGTATTGCGAACACGATCGAAACGCCCTTTCGCAACATTTTCCGCTAACGTTGGAAAAGCCGCAGTCGATGTCGCGAGGCCAAAGATACCATAAGGCAGCAACACCAGTTGGAAAGCCTGATAATACTGTGTAATCAAGCCATTTGTCGAGGCAGCACCTGCAACAGTTCCTAGCAAGAGAATCAGGCCACGATCCACAAAAGTTGATAGATAGATCATACCAGAGTTCAGGATACGTGGAAGCATCTGACGCCCAATCTGAATGACGCCTTGATCACGCCAGTCAAATGTGAACGTGTACTGCATCTTCACCCTAAAAAGGCCCGGAAGCTGGATGGCAATCTGCAGCAAAGCACCCACCACAACACCCCAGGTAGCAGCATAGACAGCTATGTTATCGTTACGATGCCCACTAAACGCCAGGAATATACCTGGTAGGAGCCCCGCAATCAAGCCAACATTATAAAGTACAGTTCCAACAGCTGGGCGTCTGAAGTCTTGCTTTGCATTAAGTACAGCGGTAACAATCACACCCCCGCCAAGGGCGATTGATTGCAATAACATGATACGCGTGAGGGTCGCTATCAGATCCAACTGTCTGGCATCATGGACGCCCGGATTATATAAAGGTACCAGAGCACGTGCAAAAATGATCGCGACGACGGCTAAGACGGTCATAATGGCCAATGCCAGATTAAGCGCAGCGCTGGCAATGTGCCAGGCCCTCTTCTCGTCCTTCTCACCAACCATAAATTGGGTAAAGACAGGGATGAATGCAGAACTGAGAGCTCCACCAGCAACAACATTAAAAATGAGATCGGGGACAAGAAAAGCCTGCAAGTATGCATCTGATGTGTTACTCGTACCAAAGACGAATGCAAACATTGAGGTGCGCAATAGACCCAGAACACGGCTGGCAACAAATGCTATCGTCAGGATGAACGTTGCCCGGCCAATACGCACTTTCTGGAGCATGCCCGTATCTTGAGCAGCAGCCGCCGCTGGCTGTAATTCTGGTCCTGCTGATCTCCCCCTTGGCTCAACATGAATGCCATCGGGCGGTAGCGTCGAAGAACGTACAGGGACGACCTCGTCTCCTGGACGTGCGGGTAATGATAAAGGAGATTTGAGATAGCCTGAGGGAGTCCTCGCACCAGGAGGTAGCGGCGGACGTACCCCCCTTGGCAATACAGATGGAGGCGGGGGATAAGAAGGGGGAGCCTGGTTCCCTCCTCTGGCCCATGGATAGGATATTGTCACATCTGGCTTTATGCGTCGTTGTTGGCGCCGCATACGTTCCTCACGCAGCTGTTGTAGCCGCTCCTGCCGCAACTGCACCATCGGTTGCGATGGCTGAGGAACATCAACGTATTGATACTCTGTACCTTGTCCATAACCAAGCGTCGTACCCATATCCTGAATAGGCTGTTGATACTTTTGCTGTGCCGCGCTTGGACGTGGCGGTTCATACGCTTGAGGCGCGCTTGGACGTGGCGGTTCATACGCTTGAGGCGCACCCGGTCGTGGTACTTCATACGCTTGAGATGGATCTATTGGAGGTGGGCTCGGTTGAGGATAAACATATGGTGGCCGCGGCGGAACACCTGCAGGTGATCGTGGCGGCCTTATCTCTGTCTCATCCTGATCATACTGCCAACCATAATATGCTTGTTGCTCTGATAGCCCTTTGTCAGGCGGGGGCCCTTGTTGTCCTTCGTTTGCCACATTCTTCTCTAATATGTAATACTCAATATAGAAAACAACTCAGTCCGACTACTTCCTATATACTATCGCCTGTACAGGGTAGTTTCCTCAAAAGCTTGCGCTCTACCGACTGCTTGCTTTTTTCGGCTTCGTACAGGGAATGACAATCCGTACCGGGTGGACTACCAGGAATGCAAGCATCCCGTTA
>Ga0302321_100004833_pt1 | contig 11726 bp, 9 predicted proteins | sample Fen_T0_1_FD_202505 | JGI IMG/M metagenome (GOLD analysis project Ga0302321, IMG submission 202505) | Peat permafrost microbial communities from Stordalen Mire near Abisko, Sweden - Fen_T0_1 | ecosystem: Environmental > Terrestrial > Soil > Wetlands > Permafrost | place: Sweden: Abisko...
TGATTGGCCAGTTGGTGGGCGCCGCGGTGGAGTCATACCACGTCGACTACAGCTCCGGCCGTACCACCTACTACCTGCCCGATGGCACCACCGCCGACTTCTATTTCGAGCGCCCGCTACACGGCATTGCCGATGCCTTTGATGGAGATGCCATGCGCGCCGCCATCCTGGGTGCGCAGCAGGGCCGTGTGATGTATCCCGAGTTTAAGACGCTGTCACAGCGAGCAGGTTGTGTGGGCTACACGGTCTGGATTGCGGGCCGCCACGTCACTTACCTGGGCCGCCGAGGTGAAACGCACGTTGAGCGCTTCCCCGACTGAACTTCTCCACCCCATTGAATACCAAAAGGAATCGCCACCATTGACCACATTGGCCTGCGGCCCGGCCGGTTCGAAGCCGGTGAACAGTTTTTCATCTCCACACTGGGGTTCTCCGTGCCCATTATTGTTCCACAGACCAATGCCAACGCACTTGTCGCCTTGTTAGTCTCCGCACTGGAGTTTTTCGGGCATGGGCTGCCCTCAACGGACCGCGTGTGCTGGCAGGAACCCTGTTCATCGCGTTGGGCGCGTTGGTGGTCGCTACTGCCAAAGAATGACGCGGGTACCTATCGCTACATTTCAGCTGTTGATCCTATCCGCTAGGCCGCCTCACTATGAGTAACAGCTATCAGGCCGGATAGTTTGAATCGGCCGAAGAACGCCTTGGGTCGCGACGCGGCCGTCATTTTTTTTGTACGACGCCGGGAAAACTAATCGTCTTGGTTGAGTGTGATCACCCGATTTGATGGCCCGATTTTCACGTTTGTCGATGGTGGCTTTGGGTATAGATGGCGGTCAATTTTTCGCTTGGCTTAGGAACGTTGACCGGCCCGTTTTTCAGGGGAAGGTGCTGAGTATGGACCGAGGCGTTTTAGGGGTCCAAGGTAAGCGTGACGGCAGCACCGTCTGTTTAATTCCGTCGTGGGTGATCATGATTGCGGCCGAAGGCACAACAACCTGTTTGTGCCCACGAATGCGATCATGGACACAAATATTCGACTCAATCTTGTTCCCGCGAAGCGCGGCAGTTACTCGCCTATAGGCGGAGCGTTTAATCCATAAGCATTCGACCAATGCATTGCAAACGCAGCGCTATTGCGAATGGCGTGCAATGGATGGGGCAGGTGTTAACGGAACACGGCAGTGCCCATATGGGCTTCATGAAAACTTGTCGTTTAGGCGATTACGAGGCACCCCTCGGCCGGTTTGTTACTTTGAGCCCACAAAAACATCGATTCTGTGGGCTCAAAGTAACAAAATGCCGAAAGTAACGGGGTCGCACCGGGCGGACAGTTGGCCAATTCGATAGCAACCTTCCAGTGATACCACCCCTTAGGCAGAACAAGGCGATGAGCTCGTTAAACACGAAAACGACCGCCACTCGACATCAAATCAACATCACTAAGCACCTAAACACCAGCCCGCTATCATCCGAACATCAACTAGACATCAAAACACATCATTTGATGCGATCTTGAACATCAATGATGTTGATCAGATGACGGTGCGTCGAACGGTAGTGGCGCACAATCTTCACCACATTGCTCGCAACCATTCCGTCGGAAGCCCCCGATCGCCAAGTCAGTTGGCATAAATGTTAGTCGAACGTTGTTCAAGTAACGTACCCAGTGGAAAATTGGAACGAGCCCACGCCAGATCGAGCGGCCGCAATGAGTGATTCTGGGCCATCGGTGAGGCCAAGGCTGACAATGGTCAGCGTGCCGCTCCTTGGGCACATTCGGGTGGCCTAGACGATGTTGTCGCCGAGTGGTTGTCGATGAAGCGCCGGATTTGGTGTCCGTAGTGTATTTCGAAGTGTTCGAGGATTTCGTACAGGAAGTCCTGGATTTCGATGACGGCTCATCGGGCAGCGGCGGCAGATGGAGCGTGACCGTGACGGGTTGGGAGTCGGGGCGCATGGAACAGGGTCCGGATCAGCGAACGGCGGCCGCGCGACGCGGCGAAGCCGGTTCGGGCGGGGCAAATACCTCCAAGTACAACTTCTCATCGAGCAGCGGCAACTCGCGCTGTGCGGCCACCGCCAGGAGTTCGGCGGCCAGGGTGGTCAGGATACGGTAGTTGCCGGCGGCGTGATCGCACAGGGTATGGCGCAGTGAGGCCGTCATCAGACTGGCATTGCCGGCCTCGGCGAGGACGTGATCGAGACAGGCGAGTAATTCCTCGGGGGACGCATGCTCCGTTGCCAGGCGGGTCCGGATACGGCTGCCCAGGGGCAGTAACTCCTCGCGCCGGAGTTTCTCGGGCAGTCGCGCATCGCCGGCGAGGACCACGCACAGGAGGGGCTGCGAATCGAACCGGGCGCTGGCCAGGAGGCGCAATTCCGAGAGCGTGGCCGGCGCCATCTCCTGCGCCTCATCGATGAGCAGCACCGGACGGCGGCGGGTCGTCTCAAGGTGCGCAAACCACGTCTCGCGCAGGAGCTTAAACCCGCCCCAGCGGTTATGCGGTTTCAGGGGCACGGCGAAGATATCGCCCAGCTCCCGGTAGAAATCGACCAGGGAGCTCTGCGGATGCGTGATCACTCCCACCGTGATGTCGGGCAGTCGGGCCAGTCGCTGGGCCAGGAGGCGCAGGGCGACGCTTTTGCCGGTGCCCGGATCGCCATGCATCAGGGCAAAGCCGCCTTCGCGGATCAGCGACTGCTCGATGCGCCAGCAGAAGTTCTCGACGCGGGGCGAAACATACACGGCCTCGGTCGGCAACTCCGGCGAGAAGGGATTCCATTTGAGCCCGTAGAGGGCGAGCAGCGTCTGGTTCATGGGGTTTCCTGATCAGGGGTTGGCAGGTAGGCGGGAGGCAAGCCGGTCGCGGCATACTCGGCGATCAGCTGGCGCAGCAGTGGCGCCATGCCGGCCGGAGGCGTCGGCACGGAATCGGTCGCTCGGGAGGCGGAGGGCGCCAGGGCCCGGCGCTGGCCATCGGCATTGGCCGACTTGTCCAGCGGGCGCAGCGGACTGAGGATCGCGCCCGAGCGTGCATCAACGAGATCGACCCGGGAGAGGTCCCAGCGCGCGTAACGTAGGCAGACCTGCGTGAGATGGCGGTAGGCAGCGGGAATCTCGAACCGCGCGCCGGCCAGGCTCACCGTGCCGTCGGAGTGCCGTTGCCGGCGGGTCACCTCGAGACGGAATGCCGCTGCAAGGTCTGCCGCTGCCGGGCAGTCGCGCCGAACATTGGGACCGGCCAGATAGCGTTCCAGCGGCGTTGCGCGGATCTCGCTATGCAAGGTCCGGTGGTATTCCTGTTCGACCCAGGCCTGGGTCGCCTGGTTGAGCAGATCGAGGGTGACGGCCTGATCGCCTTCAAGCATGGCCATCAGGCGCCCCTCGACGCGTCCCCAGAAGGATTCCTGCTTGGCGTTCTGGTACGGCGAATACGGCAGGGTCGTCTGATGAACGATGCCCAGGGCGGCCAGGCCGGTGACGGTCTCATCGGCGAGCATGGCCGCCCCGTTGTCGGTCATCAGGGCGCGCGGCAGGCCGCGTTTCATGAAGGCCTGCGACAGGCCATGCACCAGGCTCTCGGCGGTTTCGTCGAGATACCACTGCAGATGACAGACCAGGCGCGAGCGATCGTCGATGACGCCGAGCAGCAGCGGCTTGACCCAGGTCCCGGCGCGCCCCAGCACCTTGCGCGCGGCATGATGGAAATCGAGGTGCCACAGCGCATTGACGTGATCGACCTCGAAACTTCGGACTTCCAGCCGTTCCAGCCGGTCACGGGCTTGCAGCGCGCCCGCGGTGGCGCGCTTGGGCGCGCTCTGGCGGAACAATGCCCGGGACAAGAGGTAACGCCGGATCGTCGGATACGACGGCACCGGGGTCGCGCTGCCGGCGAGCGCCGCGCGCAGGTTGTCGACGTGCAGTTGCATCGTCCAGCCCGGGTGTTCGCGATACTGCGCGACCAGGGTTTCGATGACCTGCGGCGAGAGGCTGGGGAAGCGGCCGACGTCACCGCGCAGGCGATTTCTCAGGGCGGCGACCGGGTCGGCGGCCGACTTGGCCGCGTAATACCAGCGTTCCAGGGTCGAGACGCCAAAGCCCATCTCCTGCCCGGTCAGCGGATGGCGCCAGGATTTGGCCGCCAGAGCCTTGAGCGCCGCCTGTAATTCGCCCTCGGGCGGCGGCGCGGCGAGCAGGGGGCCGATGATCGAGAAGCGCAAACGCGCCCAGCGATCACGTTTCAGTGGATCGGTAACCGTGTTCAAGAGGGTCTCCCGGTGGGGCGGCGCTGGCGGCACCGCGACAGGGAGCCAAGACTAGTGGCCCTCGCCGACGCTGGCTATCTGCATCCTCTGCGGGTGATCAGCCCCCCTCTCGGATGGTGATCAGGGAACGAACCGTCAGGGGTGAAAGGAAGAGCAGCAGGCGCAGCAAGGCTTCCCCCAGCGAGCCGGTAAAGCGGCCGAGGAGTTCGCCCGGCAGCCGCTCACGGGCGACCGGCGGCATAAGGCGAGCGCACTGCGCTTGCCACAGCGGCGTCAGGGCCAGGCCCGTCTGCCACCACTGGCGCCAACGTTCCAGCGTGCGGACCGGAATCCCCAGCCCCTCGCCAAGCCGCGCCGCCGCTGGTATCTGCCCGGCATGCCGGGCAGATACCAGCACCACCGCCAACCCGAGGTACACACGCCGTCCCAGAAAGCGCACCGACATCGACGTGCACCGCTTGCGACACCGGTTGCAGCAGAAACTGAAGCGCGTGGCAAAGTCGTCTCGAACCTCAGCGCGGCATCCTCGTGGCTTGCGCGGATAGTTCGAACAGTGAAGTACGCCACCACAGAAATGACATCCGCCAGCGCGCGCTTGCAATGCCAATTCTTGATCAATCCGATGCAGCAGTCGAAAGAACTTGAGGTCTTGCAGCAGGGCGTGGCACACTTTGAGGGTCTCTTGGCTTGGTAACCAGAGACTCCCCCAAAGGGTTCGTTTGTTCAAGTTCCCCGAGGGGGGTTACCCCTCTTCCCTCACGTACCTTGATCAATAACGCGACAATTGCCATCACGATTGATGATCGTGCTCACCACCTTGGTTTCAGGTGCGTTTTTGATCGTGACGATGGCTTGACCGTGTTGGTCGATGAGGCGGGCTTTACCCTCACCCTGAGTCCGCTACCGCGTGACGAATCACTCATATATCCCACCGGGTTCCATGTAGGTTTCAATTTCCAAGAAGAGTCCCAGCTCTTACAAGCCCACGATAGGCTTGTCGCCGCGAGATTTGAGGTGATAAGACCCCTCAGTTTGCTTGGTGGCGCTCTCACGTTCCAGTGCTTCGCGCCGGGGCCAGTTCTCGTCGAGTTTAGTTGGCGTCCGCGAGACTAGCCAGTCATTGGGCGGACTAGCCTTGGCCTGTCCGCCCAAATCAACAGGTTATAAGTACACGTTTTGAAAGGCCATATAGATGAAGCCAATCAGGGATTTCAGCCATGGGGATACCCGTGCCCCCTATCTCGTCACATATCAAGTGTATGACCCAGAATTTCCAGCAGTCTTCCTTAAAATCAAAAAACTGATTCAGGACGTGGCCGGCCCGATAGTTGTCGAGCACTTCGGAAGTAGCTCGATCCCCGGTCTAGGTGGCCGCGGCGCCCTCGATATTGCAATACCTGCACCAGAATCTGAGCACAGCTATCTAAGGCAACTGCTTTACGGCATCGGGTTTCAAGACAGTCCCTTTCCACACTACCTTCCGCTATTGGTCGGTTGTCTAAGCCATATACAGCGGAACTACGCGATACTGCTCTACCTCGTCTTGCCCGAATCAAAAGTCTATACAGATTGGCTAAAGTTTCGCTGTCACATGCTCAACAATCTAGAAGACGCATCGGCATATGATGACGTCAAGCGCCAAGCTATCGCACGAGGTGACACTCAGGGTGAACACTATCAAGAGGCTAAATTGCCGTTTCTAGCGGCCATCGAAGACAAACTCAAAGGCGAGATATCCTGATGATGCACCTCCGTCACGCCGATGCTAACTGGGTTGATGTAGTAAAAATCGCACTCCGCTTGCGCGATTAGGGAGTGAAGGACCGCTTCCCGACGCATTGTTGCCCGATTCAGCCCACGATCCGAATGACTGCAAAGGCCGATCACCATAAATCGGACCTACGTCAGGTTTCGGAGTGCAACAGCCGTTTCAATGACAGCGATCAGGCCGGGGCGAATTTCCGCTCGTGGTCGGCAGTGTGCGTTCGACCTGTTCCCCGTAAGCTGCCGGTGGAAAATCCGTTGTATTGCCCAAGGTCAGCTTTCGGGGTCCCAATCCCGCCGGTCGCATCGTTTCAAAGCAGACGCTCAGGCAGCATCCTCATTGCCGTTAACTGCGGAAAAGGATCAAGTGGACTTAAAACCGATTCGCTGGTGGCTTCCATCGCAGAACGGCTTGGTATTGCTTGCACCGCAGCGGCAAAGACGCGCCTGTAACACTCTGGCAATGGCGCGTCCGGTTCCGCTAATGATTTCGAGATTTCCACGCACCTGCAGAGGGCCGTCGGTCTCTGGCTCGACGACAAGCGGCCCATCGCGAACGGCAAGCATGTCGACTTGACCCGTCGGTGGCTCGCCGGTGGCAGAGAAGCCGACCTCAAAGTGTGAGGCGTCGCAGAAAGGCTTGTTCTTGGAGGCGCCGCAGCGACACAGTGCGGCACGATAGTTGATTGACTGGCCATCGAGACGTATGTCGCCACGTACCGCGTAAGGTCCGGCTTCGCGCAGTGCAATTTGGTTAATCGGCGGCGCGGCTTCATCGGGTTTACCGTCATGACGACGATATTGCAGTGCACCCGACGGGCATTGGCGTACGACAGCAACGAGATCGTCAGCATTCATCTGGTCGGGAAATATCCAGCCGTTTTCGGAGTTCTCTCCAAGAAAGGCGGCAGGTCCGCCGCCAACGCAGAAATGCGCCCAGATGCATTTTTTCGCCTCGTAGAGCACTGATACGTGATCTCCCGACACGGTTTCAACACCGACAGTTACCGAACGAATTGGTATCGTTGCTTTCGCAATTGGCACCGACGTTTCTGCCGACGGTATTGGCGCCGCGCGTGTGAGTTCGGTTGCTGCCGCATCAAATCCTCGTTTACCACGGCGCGCCAGATCGGATAGCTGCCGCGATGCGGTGATCAACCGTTCGTCTGTGCCGTCATCAAGCGCGGCTGCGGCTTCAGCCAACTCACCAAGGCGTTCGACAAAGAATCGCCGCGCCGCAGGTCCCGGCTGGAAGGGGGCAGCGTCCCTGAGCGAAACAAAGGTCATACCGGCATTGCAGCCCGGGTTCGATGGCCCTGCGGGCAATCTTGCCGCGCGCTCGGCAAGATACGTGACGGCGCGCATTAGCCCTAGCGCGAGATCAATGGCGAGAGATTTTTCAGGCAGAGGCCTTGGCACGACATAAGAATAGGCCATCAGCCTCAGCATGAGCGCATAAGCGGAGTTGGCCAGATCTACTGTTTCAGCAGCATTCTCGTCTTCGATCCAGACTCTTCCCGTTGAACGCATCGGAGTTCTGAGCACCGGGTTTACGGCAGCAGGCCAGGACGGCTCAAAGTCTGGATTCGCTGCCTTTAGCGCTGCAAGTTCGGTTCTGATCTCGATGAATTTGTTGAAATGTGAGTCGGCTGTGTCCTCCGATGCACCTTCGCCCTGCCGAACGATCACTGTGAATGCCGCCAGTGCGGTCTTCAAACACTCTACCGGTTTCGGCCAGTCGAGGGAGACCTCCGCCGGCGATTGCTGCATGGATGGGTCGCCACAAAAGGCCGACTCTTCACCTAAATGCTCAACGAACTGTTGCAGATTATTGCCAAGCATGGTGTAGAACGCGCCTACCGTGTCGTAATCCATCCCCATCGGCGTGAGCCTGAATTTGCTCGTGGCACGGGAGAAGCGGAGTTCAGGCGAAAAACCTTCACCATCCGGTTCGGGGGAAGCTTCAGGTCGTTCCAGATAGACAAAATGCTGCAACACCGGCTCGTTAAACGGCGCCAGCTTGACGACGATGCCAGCGGGCAATACGCCGGGGTCGAGCGGAAAATTTCCGCGACCAAACCTTGGGGAGCCACCGATCGCACTGGTAATGTTCCAGACTGCGGTGAGATGCCTCATTTCATCAATCGCGACATCGAGAATAGTTCGGTGCCAGCGCGCGACCACCTCAGCCTCGTGCGCTGACAAACCCTCAGATTCACCGTCTCTGAGACTGAATGTCGCATAGAGATAGGTGCACATCAAATTGTGCTCAAGCTCTGCGGCTTCATACAACGCGTGCAAGAGCTTTTCGCGGCTTGGCGCAGTATTGGTTTCTTGCATATCTATCCAACCCTATAACTGGATCTCTAACTGAGTCGGTTGAACCCGCTTGCACGGCTTTCACGCCAGTCTTCCCTACAGCCATAGGGAACGTACCGCAGTGCCAGCGTTGGGCGGATATGGTCGCTCGTAAACTGGGACATCCCAAGACCAATTACGTTCTGAGAATTCTATCGGTACGTATTGTTCCAACCGAGCCAGATTGCAGGAGGTTCAATGAATTTATGTCTTGAGCCGGCCACGCTGGCGGTCTCGGCAAATCACACTGGCCACTTTCTCGGTTCGGGTGAAATCCAATACGGTTGGCGAGTAACGTGTCACAGGACGAAATGAAAGCGCTCGTCCGGCGGCATTTTGAAGATTTCATCAACTACAAGAACGCGGCAGCAAACCAAGAGAACATGACCGCCGATCTTCCTTTCTTCGCTACCCCTGCCCTTGCGTACGGACATCAGAAGATGCAGTAACTCGACGGACGGACGGGGGCTATTTGAATTTCAGCTTTGCGTATGAAGAAATATTTGAATCTAAAAATGCGTTGGCGGGTGACTATGGCAAAGATCGGAATGTATTGAGATTCACAATATGCGTTTTCACGGAATGAAGACATGCAATTCATAAAACGGAACCATACCTATGCGCCGTCCGTGTACAGCAATTGTTCGAGCACATCCAGATGCTACGGCCAGAACTGTCCGTAGAAGCTCAACCGTACATACGACAGGAGAACGGGCCGGGATCGGGTCGGCAGACTCTGGTCGTGCCGCGTGCTTCACGACAAATTAACCCTGCGCTCTCCAGCGCCGTGATGTGCTTCGAGGTTGCGAAGAGCGAAATGGAGAAGGGCTTGGCGAGCTGACCTGCCGTGCTCACTTTCAGGGCGACATCGTGCCGCATCCGGTGTCGCGTGGAATCTCCGAGCGCAAAAAAGGTGCCGGCGAGTCGCTGAGAAATTGATCCAACAATGCGATTGAATTTTGCCTCTGGCCTATCAACAATCAACTATTTTGTTGAATGATTGGCACGGGTTTCAGACGGCACGCGTACTCAGATGAAATCGCACGTACACCGAGGGATCAGGATTCAGGCTTTTCGCAACGCTTCAATCAGCATTCGGCCTAACATTCCAACCGTAGCGAAGTTTAGTGAATTGCACCGCTATGTCTACCGCCCCGTCCCAGGCAAGAAGAAGTGGATCGAAATTGCGATATACACCAGCGTGGCTGCCAGTGGCGACCACCACGACACAATCGCGCCAAGCAAGTAGACACCGCACCCGAATATTGTCACTTGAGCGGTACCGCGTTTGAAGGTGGCGAAGTCGTATTCGGGTTTGAGCAACCCGGGGTCGCGGTGGGCCACCATCCGAATGATCAAAAAGAACAGCGTTACTACGATCATGGTGACGCCATATAGGGAAACCGCCAACGGATTGTTGGGGTACTCGCCCCACAACGCGGTGGGAAACGGGATAAACGACGCCCCCATTAGCAGCAGCGCATTTGCCCAAAACAGCGGTTTTGTGACATGCCGGAACACATCAAGCAGGCGGTGGTGATTTTGCCAGATGATTGCCAACACCAGGTATGACACCACCCAGCTCGCGAATTTAGGAAATGCCTCGATCAGCATGTGCGCCAGGGCCGAAGAAGAATGGACCTGCGACTCGGGTAATTGTGGGACTTTCAGCTCCAGAACCAATAGGGTAAGCACGATGGCGAAGATACCATCGCTCAGTGCTTCGACTCGCGACTTGCTATAAGTGGCGTGAGGTTCTTCAGTTGTGTGTTTGGTCATCTGAGCATGCCCTAACTGGAGGACTAAGTCGGATTGTGGACGGGTGATTAGCTGCCGTCGGCTACAAAGCTGGCGGTGCGGTGGGTGCCATCGCAAAACGGCTTGTTCCTGGAATGGCCGCAGCGGCACAGCTTTGCCTCGGTTACGCGCTGCACGACGCGGCCGGTGCCGGAGCAGATTTCTAGGTTTCCGGTCACGTGCAAAGGGCCGTTACGCAGTGGATCGACTTGCAGATTGCCATCTCGCATGGGCAGAGGGTCAAGGCTGACAGTGTCGGGTTCGCCACTGGCGGTGAAACCTGCATCGTGATGCGAGCCGTCGCAAAACGGTTTGTTCTTCGAAGCGCCGCAGCGGCACAAGGTGGCGCGAAAGCCAGTTTGTTGTCCAGGAATGCTGAGCGCCGCGTGAAAAGCATAGGGGCCAGCTTCTCGTACAGTCATCAGGTTGACGGGCGGCGCTGTTTCGTCGGGTTTGCCGTCGTGGCGTTGATATGCAACCGCGCCGGAGGGGCAAGCGTGCGCGACCTCAATCAGCCTGTCGGTGGATGTTTGATCGGGGTGCAGCCAAGGTCCGACTACGTTGGCCAAGAAGGTCTGGGGCGCGCCCGTAACGCAAAAGCGCGCATGGATACAACGCTTGCCGTCGAAGATCAGCGTAAGGTCTTTGCCCGGGACCACCTCCGGCGACTCAAGCGAGGAATTGACGTGCACAGCTTGCGTTGACGGTACGGGCGTTGCGGGCAAAGGATCAGGGTTGGGGCTGGATAGGTTCTTCATAACTTGTGGCACGAGACGCGCATGGACGTCATCGATGACCTTTAGCGCGGCATCAATGCGCGGGCTCGCAGGCAGGTCGAGGTGACGCGTACGGAGTTGGCCCAAGCGTTCAATCAGCACGGTCATGACCGTTTCATCCTTGCGCGCAAGTGCGTAGTTGCGCAGCGTGGCAAAGCTCAAGCCAGCGTTGCAGCGATCAGTATCGTTGGCTTTGAGGCGCGCCAATTCGCGCGCCAGCGGCCCGAGCGCGAACATCAAGTCGATGCTGGCATTGATATAAAGGCGCTTGCTCTCACGGGCGTCAGATGTGAAGCCACTCGCCAGAAAGCGCAGCAAGAGGTTGTAGACGGAGTTGCCCAGGTCGAGTACTACTTGGGGAGTGGCGAACTGAATCCATACTTTGCCTGTAGGGTCGGGGGGGCGGCGCATCACCGGATTGTTGGCGGCTGGGTAAGCAGCCACAAAGTCAGGCTTCCGGGCCAACATCGCCTCGTGCGCCTGGCGGATGTGGATGAAGCGCTGGAAGTGGCTGTGGGTGCTGTCGGCAGGACTCCCTTCGCCTTGTTCGACAATAGTACGTAACGCTTGGCGTGCGCTGGCAAGATCAGTGACGGCGATAAGACCGGGCAGATTGGCGATGTCGGGGCCAACTTGTAAGGCCGGGTCACCGCAAAATAGGGCGTGTTCGCCGATGCGCTCACTCAGTTCGCTCAGGGCAGCGTCGAGCGCGTTGTACAGGTGCCCCACGGTCGGAAAGTCTTGCGCCGATGGCATCAAGCG
>Ga0302321_100004834_pt1 | contig 11724 bp, 7 predicted proteins | sample Fen_T0_1_FD_202505 | JGI IMG/M metagenome (GOLD analysis project Ga0302321, IMG submission 202505) | Peat permafrost microbial communities from Stordalen Mire near Abisko, Sweden - Fen_T0_1 | ecosystem: Environmental > Terrestrial > Soil > Wetlands > Permafrost | place: Sweden: Abisko...
ACGGAAGGTGGGTGCCCGGACCAATGAGCGATGGGGAGGTCTATGACGCCCGTGAGCGGTTTTGGTATCAATTCGGAGCCGCCCAGACGATTCCCACCTGGACCCCGGAGGCCTACCGGTACTACACCTCCGCAGTGGCGGGTTTCACCTTCACCGTTCCGATCCGCAACCCGCAAGGAGCCCTGGAGGGTGTGATCGGTGTCGATGTCTCCCTCGAAGAAATGACTCGGTTGTTATGGGAGCACCAACCCACACCGGGTGCCCGGATGATTGTGACGGATCCCGCCGGAAGGCTGCTCGTGCCGCCCCGACTGCCCGTGATGCTGGACCCCGCCACCCGGTACGCCCACCATCTGATGCCTCTGTCTCCGGAACTCCTGGGGAATCTCCTGAGCGAAAACATGGTCGCCCCACCCGGGCAGAACCCCAAGCTCCTCGATCCGGGAAAGGCCTATGTGGGTGCCACAGGACCCTTTTCCTTGACGGGGTCCCCCCACATGAACCTCCACATAGCCATTCCGAAAGATGACCTCTTTCCTGGACAACGCCGTTATGCGGCATTCACCTTCATCCTGGCGCTGGCAGCCGTCCTTGGGGTTGCCTGGACGCTCCTGGATCTCCACCAGCAACTGGTGCGGCCCATTGGTCAGCTGGCGGAGGGGATGGCTGACCAGACCGGGGATTCGCCCGAACCCATGAATTTCAATTCAGATATCTGGGAATTGCAGCGCGTCGGCGAAAAATTGCACTTGGCCGGGCGGGTCGACCAGGAACGGAAACGCCTCATGAGCCAGGTTGAGCACAACCAGCGGGTGAACTCGGTGGGAGTCATGGCCCCAGGCATCGTGCATGACGTGAACAATCAGCTGACGATGGTGCTAGGCCAGATCACCATCTGCAGGACCATCCTCGAAGCCCATCCCGAGCTTCAACCGCATCTCCGCGCCGCTGAAGGCGCCACCGTCAAATGTGCCGAAGTGCTCCGCGCCCTCATGGACTACAGCCGACCGGATCAGGGCCGTCGGGAACAGCTGAGCTTGAATGCCGTGGTCGAAGAAGCGGCCTCGTTGTTGCGCCGTGTGCTGGGGCATTCCATCCGGATCGAAGAGGACCTGTCCCGTGACATTCCGCTGCTGTTCGGTGAGCAGGTAAAACTTCAGCAGGTGCTCGTGAACCTGGGGCTGAATGCCCGGGATGCCATGCCGGATGGCGGTCAGCTCCTGTTCCGGACGTTTCGCACCGGGGAGAAGGTGTGTCTGGAGGTGAAGGACACGGGTTGCGGCATGAGTGAAGACGTGAAGCATCGGGTCTTTGAACCCTTTTTCTCCACGAAGGAGCCAGACAAAGGCACGGGCCTTGGGCTATCCATGGTCGCCAACATCATTTCGGCCCACGGCGGTCACATCCACATGGAATCAGAACCCAGCATGGGGACCCTCTTCAGAATTGAATTCCCACCCTCGCTCCGGAAGAGGATGGGCCTATCAAACGACCTTGCGAAGTAGGGACCCGTCTGGGAGTTGGTCAAGAAATAGGGCCTGCGCGTGATTTCAACCCAGTCTGGGTTCAGGGCTGAAGGAACAGATCCTTCACCACCAGAATGCCCTTTGCCTCGCCTGTCAGCGGGAGCAGCACCAGGAAGACACCAAGATTCCCATGGAAGGGGCTTTTGGCTTTTCCTGGTGTCCGTCTCGGCATCTGCGAGATGTGGGCGCAGTTGGTGTCTTGGTGGTGAACTTTTTGCAGAGTGAGTGGTCTCTCAACGCTTCGGATAGGCCGGCACCGCCGGAAAGGCCGGGGTCGGGTTTTCCTGCAGCTGCTTCAGCAGGGTCTCGATGCCCACCTCGAGCTGGCGATCGTGGCCCTGCATGAGACTGGCGGGATCGTTTTCCACGGTGAGGTCGGGGTCGGCACCATGGTTCTCCACCCACCACTTGCCTTCGCGGCCATAGAAGCCGTTGTTGCTCTGCTCCACGGTGCCGCCATCGATGGTGAACTGCGTGTTAATGATGCCCACCAGGCCGCCCCAGCTGGGGACGCCTACGATGCTGCCCAGGTTGCGGGCCTTCACGTGGGACAGGAATGCCTCGCCGTCGCTGCCGTTCTGCTCGTTGCTGAGGAAGACATAGCGGCCATCGGAGGCCGTGTTGGGATAGCGGAACGGGCCCATGCCGCGCAGCACGTTGAAGCCCACCTGCTTGCGCTCCAGCTTGTCGATCATGAAGTATTCGGTCCAGCCCCCGCCATTGCCGCGCACGTCGATGACGATGCCCTTCTTGTAGCGGAAGGCGTGCCAGTACTTGTCGAACTGGCCGATGTTCTGATCGCCCATGGCCGTGAGGTGCATGTAACCCAACTGGCCATTGGACGCCTTGTCCACGGCGGCGATGTTCCCCGCGATCCAGCGCTCGTACCGCAGGCTCCAGTCACTGTTGACCGGTTCCACCTCGATGGTGCGCGAACCGTCCAGGGAGGGCTTTGTATTCACGGTCAGTATCACCTTCTGCCCCTTGATGATCTGAAGGCGGGCCTGAATCGCATCGGGCGCGCGCAAGGGCTTGCCGTCGATGGCCAGCAAGTACTCGCCCTCCTTCACCTTGGGCGTGGGCTCCGCCAGGGGCGCCTTGAGGTCCCGGGCAAAGGCCGTGGGTCCATAGATCTTGGCAAACTTGTAGACGCCATTCTCAGCCGTGAAGTCAGCGCCGAGGTAGCCGGAGAACACCGGGCTCGGGGCGAGCCGGTTTGGGCCGAAGTCACCGCCACCCACGTAGGTATGGCTGGCATTCAGTTCGCCCACCATCTGGCTCAGCAGCCAGTTCAGCTCTTGGCGAGAATTCAGCTCGGGCACCAGAGCCCGGAACTTGGCACCGATGGCGTTCCAGTCATTGCCGTTCATGTCCTTGTCATAGAAGAAGTCCCGGTACCAACGCCAGGTGTCCTCGAAGATCTGCTTCCATTCCTCGCGGGGGGCGACCGTCAGGGTCAGGCGATCCAGGTCCAGCTTCTCGGGCAGCGCCTTGGAGGCGAACAGGGCCAATGCCTCACCGGTGTAGAAGAAGGGCCCCTTGCGGATGAGCACGCGCTTGCCTTCGGCATCAAAGGTCCAGTCGCTGACGGGATCCAACAACACCAGCTCCTTGTCCTTCTTGGCGGCGGGATCATACAGATGCAGTTTCCACTTGTCCGCGCCGCGGGCCCCGTAGAGTTCCTCCATGACATTGTCGTCCCAACCGTCGACCTCATCCCATCCCACCAGCCCCTTCCCGGCCTTGAGGTGGAAGAGGTTGCCGGGCTTCACGGGCAGGGGCGCGATGCGGTCCGTCAGGCCTGCCACCTCGATGTGGAAGGCGCGGGTGGTGGATGTCGAGGCTGCAGCCTGCTCTTCTCCAGCCCGCAGCTTCACGGCCATGACCTGCACGGGCGTGGATTGGATGTGGTTGTCCTGGCTGGGGTCGAGCTTTGTGTGGAAGTTGCTGTAGCTGAGGAAATACAGGGTGCTGCCATCCAGATCGAAGCGCGGATTCAGGCAGTCGTAGAAGCCATCCGTCAGCGTGACCTTCTGCTTGGTTCCCAGGTTGTAGAGATAAATGCGGCTGTTCCGGTTGGGCTCCACAAAACTGTAGGTGATCCACTGAGAATCCGGCGCCCAGGCGTAGTCGCTGACTTCCCAAGTGAACTGGTCGTTCTTCAGCTCATGTGATTCATCCACTTTGGTGAGCTTCTTCGTGGCCACGTCCATGACATAGATCGCGAAGCTCTTGTCGCCGAAGAGGAGCTTGGTGCCGTCAGGGCTCCACTCCAGGTGGTAGAGGGCCGTCTTCAGGCCCGTGGAAAGGCGCTCGGCCTGGCCATCCACGGCCTGCACGTAGAGATCGTAGTCGCCGCTGGCATCACTGAAATAGGCGACCCGTTTGCCATCCGGCGATAGGCGCGGCATGCGCTCCCGCACGCCCGGCGTCTTGGTGAGGTTTTGGGCGGGCCTGGTCGCATCCGCAGGCACCAGGAACACGTCGCCTCGGGCCTCGAACACCGCGGTACTGCCGACCAGGCTCATGGCCTGGATCCAGTCCTTGGGGTTCACGGGACGCGACGCAGCTTTCCAGCCATCACTGGCGGTGGTGACCGCCACGGGGCGCACCGCCTTGGTCGCCAGGTCCAGGGCCTGCAGTTGGCCACCCTGCACAAAGACCACGGTGCGGCCATCGGTGCTGGGCTGCTGAGCGTCGAAGTCTTTGAGATCCGTCAGCGTTTCCACGGCCTTGGTGGCGGGGTCCACCGCATAGAGGTTGGTGATGCCGTTGCTGCCACGGTCCGATTCGAAGATCACCCTGCCCCCAGCCCAGATGGGGGCACCGTTGCGGCCCACGTAATCCGTGAGCTTTTCGAAGCGCTGGTTCTTCAGATCCGCCAGCCACAGATCCTGGTGCAGGCCACCCTTGTAGCGCTTCCAGTAATACTCCACCGTGCCCTTGCTGCTGTAGGCGAGGTGCTGCCCATCAGGTGCCAGCGTTCCCTGAACCCCCCGGGGCACTGGCAAGGCTTTGGGCTCATGGCCGTCCAGGTCCACGGTGAAAAGACGCTCCACGGGGCGGCGGTCGAAATCGGAAATCGTCTTGAAAAGGATGCTCTTCGCATCTGGGGTCCACCCCTGCACGATGGCGCCACCGGACCAGGTGAGGCGCTTGGGCGCGCCACCCTCCGCGGGCATCAGGTAGACCTGGGTGGTGCCCTCGTACTGGGCGCTGAAGGCGATCCACTTGCCATCGGGACTGAAGCGCGCCGCGTTCTCCACCCCGGGATGGGTCGTGAGCCGCCGAGCCGGGCCGCCCTTCAGGGACCCCAGCCAGAGGTCGTCCTCCCAGGTGAACACCACGCGGTCGCCGTTCACGTCCGGCGAACTCACGAAGCGGGGAGTGCGGTCCTGGGCCATGAGGGCGCAGGTCGCGAACAGCACGGCGGTGGCACGAACGCTCAGCATCAAAGACTCCGGGAACGGGTTCAATCAATATACATCGTTTAACGATGAGTCAAGCCACACCCTGGAAGGTCCCTGCGCCTTGTGCAACCAGGGCCCCCGATGCTAGTTTGGCTTTTCCAACCAGCTGCCATGACACCTTCCGCCGCCCCCATCATTCCCGCCATCGCGATGATTTCGTCGCGTGAGGGGGCGTAGGCCGGATCCGATTTTTGATTCCAAGCCACCCCCCGCACCGCCAGGTCGGGGGGTTCTTCTTTAGCCACGGAGCAAGCCATGAGCGCAGACCCGGTCCAGCCCCCTACGCGGGATCTCCTCGAACGCATCCTCACGGCCCTGGTCTACGACGTGGCCATCGAATCCCCCCTGGAAGCGGCTCCAAAACTATCCACCCGCCTGGGCAGCCGGGTCTGGCTGAAGCGGGAGGACCTCCAGCCCGTCTTCTCCTTCAAGCTGCGGGGCGCCTACAACAAGCTCGCCCACCTCAGCCCGGCGGATCGCGCCCGGGGCGTCATCGCCGCCTCCGCGGGCAATCACGCCCAAGGGGTGGCGCTGGCGGCGCGGAAACTGGGCTGCGACGCGGTGATCGTCATGCCCGTCACCACCCCTCGGATCAAGGTCGAGGCGGTACGCACCCTGGGTGCGAAGGTGGTGCTCCAAGGCGATTCCTTCGAGGAAGCCTACGCCCACTCCCAGGCGCTGGCCGCCGCCCAAGGCCGGGTCTACATCCATCCGTACGACGACCTCGATGTCATCGCGGGTCAGGGCACCATCGGGCTGGAGCTGCTGCGCCAGATGCCCCGGGGCATGCAAGCCGTCTTTGTGCCGGTGGGTGGCGGTGGACTCATCGCGGGCATTGCCGCCTACCTGAAACGGCTGCAGCCCGGCATCCGCATCATCGGGGTGGAGCCCGTGGACGCGGACGCCATGCGCCAGTCGTTGCAGGCGGGCCATCGCGTGCGTCTGGAGCGTGTGGGACTCTTCGCGGATGGTGTGGCCGTGAGCCAGGTGGGCGAACTGACCTTCGAGCTCTGTCGACAGCACGTGGATGAAGTCGTGCTGGTGAACACCGACGAGATCTGCGCCGCCATCAAGGATGTCTTCGAAGAGACGCGTTCAGTCCTGGAACCAGCGGGAGCCCTGGCCGTGGCCGGTCTCAAGGCCTGGGCGGCTCGCCAGGGGGAAAACGAGGCCTCCGGCCACTTGGTGGCCATCCTGTCGGGCGCCAACGCCAACTTCGACCGGCTGCGTTTCGTGGCCGAACGGGCCGAGCTGGGCGAGCGGCGGGAGGCCCTGCTCGCGGTGACCATCCCCGAGCGGCCGGGCAGCTTCAAGGCCTTCTGCGAGTTCATCGGCAACCGCGCCATCACCGAGTTCAACTACCGCCTGGCGGACCCGCAGCAGGCTCACATTTTCGTAGGGCTCCAGATGGCCGATCGCTCGGAGCTGGAGCCCCTGCTCACGCGCCTGCGGGCCGAGGGCCTTGAGGCCCAGGACCTCAGCGACAATGAAATGGCCAAGCTCCATGTGCGGCACCTGGTGGGTGGCCGCGCGCCGGGCGTCACGAACGAGCGGGTCTACCGCTTCGAGTTTCCCGAACGACCCGGCGCACTCTTGCGCTTCCTGGAGCGCATGAGCCGCGGCTGGAACATCTCGCTCTTCCACTACCGCAACCATGGCGCGGACTACGGCCGGGTACTGGCGGGAATCCAGGTCCCCCCCGAGGATCAGGACGCCTTTCAGGTCTTCCTGGACGACCTGGGCTACCGCTTTGTGGATGAGGGGGAGAACCCGGCCTATCGGCTGTTCCTGGCCTAGATCGAAAACGCCTGGGTGAGCTGCTGCAGCTGGGTCGCGGTCGATGCGATGTCGTCGATGGTCCGCTTGGTCTCATGGATGCTGGCGGCCAGCTGAGTGGTCGCGGAGGCATTCCGGTCCGTCAGACTCGCGGTGGTGCTCACGGAGCGATTGACCTCCTCGCTGGCCTTCGCCTGCTCTTCGATGGCCAGATTGATCGCCAGCACGCCCTTGGAACGCTCGGTGGTATTCGCCTCGATGGCCTGCAGACTGCGGTAGACCTTTTCCACGGTCTCGGAGCCCGCGTTCACCCGTTCGCTGCTTTCACTGATCAGGGTGTGGATCTCGTTGGCGGCCCCACCGCTGCGCTCGGCCAGCTTGCGAATCTCCTCGGCCACTACAGCAAAGCCCTTGCCGGACTGGCCTGCCTTGGCGGCCTCGATGGCGGCGTTCAAGGACAGCAGGTTGGTCTGGTTGGCGATTTCCCGAATCACCTTGGTGATCCGACCCACCTTCTCTGAACTCTCCCGGATGGCTTGCATGGTGCGGGTGGTCTCCTCGGCGCTGGCCAGCCCGGCATTGGTCACGCGTTGGGATTCCTCGGCCAGATGGCTCGCGGCATCCAGACCTTGGGCCACCTCTTTGATCGATGCCACGACTTGTTCCAATGCCGAGGCCGAGGTCGCCATGGCTTGCCGCTGTTCGTCCGCCCCCTTGCTGAGATCGATGGTGGTCGCATTCAACTGCTCGGCAGTGGCCGAGAGCTCCATGGTTCCTGATGCGGCCTGTTCGGAGATCTGCTTGATGGTACGCATGCTCATCGCCAGCTTTTCCAGGGCCGCATCCAGATCGGTAGCAATCTGCCCGATCTCGTCCTTTGAGGTCAAACCCGCCCGCTGGGTCAGGTTGCCCGCCGCCAGGCCGTGCATGGCCAAACTGACCTTCCTGATCTCACCCTGCACATGCTTCAGGATCACCCAGGCCACCAACAGGCCGAGACCCACCGAGACGACGGAGAAGGCGATGATGGCCATCTTGGTGCGATTCCCGAAGGCCGCTGTGTCGCTATTGATCTGATCCGTCTTGGTCAGTTGGCGCTTGATCGAGGCATCCACAGCTTCACGGGATTTGCGGGCATCCCCAACATTGGCCTCCATTAGTGTGGGATCCGCGTCCATTTTCCCGGCCTTGGCCTTGGCCAAGACTTCCGGGAAACCCTTCAGATACTTCTTCTGATTTGAAATGGCGTCATCGACGAGAGGCTTGCCGTCCTTGCTCCACGGCTGGCTTTCGAGATCTGCGATGGACTTGTCCAACCGCTGCTCATATTCCTTCAGCCGATCACTCCGTTTCTTCAAATAGCCTTCGTCATGCGCGGCGGCAATCATCGAAATGTGAACGGTCCTTAGGATGTTGCAGTCGTTGACGAACCGGGACAGCGCTTCGGATTTCCGCGACACCACCAGGGATTCCGCCTGTCCCGCCTGGATCCTCTCAATGCAGGTGTAGCTGAGGCCACCCATGAGCACGATCAGCACCGCCGGGAGCAGGACGATCAGGCCGAATTTCTTTCCCAGCGAGAGTCTGTTCAACCATGTCTGCATGGACAATGCTCCTGGATTCGGTGCCAACGCCCCGTTCATGACCTGCATATCGACAAGGCTTCCCGCTCATTTAAAAACAGCATTGTCAGTACCCTGCTTGTCATACACAAGTAGATACGTTTGCCATGCACTACCGTGGGAGACTCGACGCCAAAGGCATCAGAAGAGCCGCCCCACCAAAGCCGCCAAGGCCGTTTCCGTACGGAGGATGCGGGGACCCAAATCCAGGGGTTTCAGGCCTGCCGACCGGAGGCTCTGGACTTCCGCATCGACCCAGCCACCCTCGGGGCCAATGGCCAGGGTGACGGGTGCCACCAGCGCTTTCGGCCCCGACTCGCCCGTTCCGGGATGAGCCATGAGACCGGTGCCGCCCGCCAGGAGCCCCGGCAGTTCGTCCTCCACGAAGGGCCGGAAGAGCCGCGCCAACCGCAGGTCCGGCAGCACCGTATCCTTCGCCTGCTCCAGCCCCAGAAGCAGCTGTTCGCGCAGGTTTTCGGGCTTCATCTTCGGGCTGGCCCAGTAGGCCTTCTCCACTTTCCAGGCATTCAGCAACACGATGCGCGCCGCACCCAGGCTGGCGGCGGCGGCCACCACGCGGTTCAACACCTTGGGCCGGGGAACGGCGATCACCAGGGTCAGCGGCAGTTTCGGTGGAGGCGCTTGATCCAGCATCAGATCCAGTTCCAGCCCCTCGTCGTCCAGGCGCAGCACCCTGCCCCGGCCCATCCTCCCGCCCAGCACCCCCACGGTCAGATCGTCGCCAACCTTGGCCCGATGCACGTCGCGCACATGGATCAGGCGGCGTCCTGTGAGGCAGGCCCGATCCGCGGCCACCAGATCTTCCGGGAAGAGCAGCACCAGGTTCAAGGCAGATTCTTCACCAGGATCAGGTCCCGGTCGATCTGCTGGCCGATTCGGAAGACGTGGTCACCTGCTTCCCGAAAGCCACTTCGAGCGTAGAACGCCAGGGCCTTGTCATTGTGCTCCCACACGCCGAGCCAGAGGGCATCCGCGCCCCAGGCATGGGCGATGGCCACCGAGGCCTCCATCAAGGCCGCGCCGAACCCGCCGCCGTGGAAGGCCCGCAGCACATAGATGCGCTGCAATTCCACTGGATGCTCGCCCCTGACACAGGGCTCTCGGTGACCCAGACGCAGCTGAACAAAGCCCGAAGGAACCCCATCGATCTCCAGCACCAACCCGGGCCTGGAAGGATCCGCCAGCTCGGCGCGTTGGGTCGCCTCGCCATAGGCTCCAGCCACGTAGGCGGCCAAATCCTCCGGAGAACAGATCGCTTCGAAGGTCTCCTGGAAAGTACGGGCACCCAAGGCGGCCAGGGTCGCGGCGTCTTCCAGGCTGGCGGGTCGGATGGTGAAGGAGGATCCCATCGGCTACTTCCGCTTGGCGACTGTCTTGGCCGGAGCCTTGACCTTCGACTTGGCCTTGGGCTTCACCTTCATGGCCACGGCAATGGCCTTGGCCATCCACACCGCCAGTTGATCCGAATCCTCCAGCACTTCCTCGGGCAGCTGATAGTACTGCATGGGTTTGTCGGGATCCCCGAAGGGCAGGAAAGGTCCCATGCCTGCGGCCACGAAGTCCGGACGGTTGCTGTCGTCCGCCTTGAAATACAGGGTGTCCTCAGCCACCAGGGCAAAAGCTCGTCCCTCCGCGAAGAAGGTCATACCGCCAAACATGGGACGGGTGGTGACCGGGCGGATCTGCCCCAATTGTTCGATGAGGTATGTGCGGAAGCTCACAGAGACGGCCATGGTGACAATGCTACCCTCCCAAGAGCCGGGCAGTCCCGGCGTCTTTTGACAGGAACCGCCATGCGGATCAACACCCTCGACGACTTGCTCCGTGCCGTGAAAGATCGTCCCCGGAAGCGGCTCGTGGTGGCCTGGGCCAACGACGCCCACACCCTGGAAGCCGTGAACGCCGCCGTGGAAGCAGGTTTGGTCGACGCCATCCTCGTGGGCGATGAGGCGGTCATGGCGAAGGTTCTCCAGGAACTGGGCCTGCCCAAGGAACGCTTTCGCCTGGTGCATGCCGCCACGGACACTGAGGCCGCCACCAAGGCCGTGGCCATGGTGCGCTCCGGCGAGACCGACCTGCTCATGAAGGGCCTGCTGAGCACGGACAAATACATGCGGGCCATCCTCCACAAGGAGCACGGCTTGCTGGATTCCGGCGCCATCCTGAGCCATGTGACCGTCATGGAGCATCCTGGCCACGCCAAGCTGCTCATCGCGGGCGATGTGGCCGTGATCCCCGAGCCCGAGTTCAAGGAGAAGCTGGCCATCCTGAACTACCTGGTGAAGACCGCCCATGCCCTCGGCATCGAACAACCCAAAGTCGCCGTGCTGGCGGCCTCCGAGCAGGTGATGCCGAAGATGAGCTCCAGTGTCGATGCGGCCTTGCTGTCGAAGATGGCGGAACGCGGTCAGATCAAGGGTGCCTTTGTGGATGGCCCCATGGCCCTGGATGGCGCATTGGACCCGGAGTCCGCGAAGATCAAGGGCCTGGTGGGCCCCGTGGCGGGCGACGCCGACTGCCTGCTCTTCCCCAACATCGAGGCGGGCAACGTGTTCTACAAGGCCGGTACCAAGCTGGGCGGCGCTGAGATCGCCGCTGTCGTGGCCGGTGCGCGCGTCCCCTGTGTCCTCAGCAGCCGAGGCGACAGCGCCAAGACCAAGCTCAGCTCCATCGCCTTGGCGGCATTGCTGGCCTAAGGGAAAGCATTTAACCGCATAGGACGCAGAGAGCGCAGAGGGAAACGGTTGTTTTCTCTGCGTCCTCTGCGATCTCTGCGGTCAATCAACCGATGGTGATGGGGTCATCAAACCGGCGGATAGTCCTTGGCGACTTCGCGGCCGGATAGCACGCGCAGGGCGCCCTTGGCGAGGGCGGCCATCTCGTTTTCGCCAGGGTAGACCTTCACGCCGCAGCCGAGCGCCGAGGTGAGGCGGGTCAGTTCCGCCACCAACTTCTGGGACCGGGCCATGCCGCCCGTGAGCAGAATGGCGTCGATGGACTCGCCTTCAAAGGCCGGAGCCAGCGCCGTGATGGCTTTGGCGATCTGGTAGGTCAGGGCCTCGTAGACCAACGTGGCTTCGGGATCACCGGTCTCCACGCGCCGCTCCACCTCGCGCATGTCGGCAGTGCCCAGCAAGTCGATGAGGCCGCCACGGCCCTTGTTCAGGAGCTTCAGCTCGGCCTTGGTGTACTTGCCGGAGAAGCACAGCTCGATGAGCTGGCCCGGCGGCAGGCTGCCCGTGCGCTGGGGCGAGAAGGGCCCTTCCCCGTCCAGACCATTGTTCACGTCGATGTAGCGACCCTTGCGGT
>Ga0302321_100004837_pt1 | contig 11721 bp, 7 predicted proteins | sample Fen_T0_1_FD_202505 | JGI IMG/M metagenome (GOLD analysis project Ga0302321, IMG submission 202505) | Peat permafrost microbial communities from Stordalen Mire near Abisko, Sweden - Fen_T0_1 | ecosystem: Environmental > Terrestrial > Soil > Wetlands > Permafrost | place: Sweden: Abisko...
GGCATTACACACTGCGTTGAAGTCAGAGCCTGAGGCTGTGTACTTCCAATTCATCAGGCCGTTTCCGTCCAGGCGCTTCTGGTAAAACTTCGCAAGCTTTGCAAAATCTGCTGATTTGCCGAGGGCCGCCGTGATGAGCATGCCGTAACCAATGCCCTCAGACACGGCCACAACATTGCCGGACTCATCGTCTTTATAGATGTACGCAGAGCCTTCTGAGGCACATTCCTTGAAGTAAGCGGTCCGCCAAGTGTTGAACAAGGTATCAATTACCGTCTGCGTCGCCGGGCAAGCGGTTGGAGATTTCCAGCTCGCGACGGGCGTGGGGTGCGTGCAGCCAGTGGTGGCCGCAGCAGTGGTTCCCCCAGTTGCCGGCGCGCCGCCCTTAGCAACGACCGTTGCGCCGCCATTGCCCAAATTTCCGCCAACTGGCACAGCACCGCCAGTCGCAGTGGTCCCCGGAATTGTTCCGACCGACGTCACGCCACCATTGCTTGGTGCTCCGCCGACTGTGCCCGCTGGAATTGTGGTCTGGACTGGCGTTGTTGAGCCCGGTACGATACTCGGCTGATTGTCCGCGGCGCCGGAAGCGCACGCCCACACCACAAAGCTGGCAGCAGTCACAAGACTCGTACGGTTGGCAGAGATACGCATCAACTCCTCCTGGCCGGGAACTCCGGGTAAGCGATAGGCAGTGTAGCTTTTTTGCCTTGGCGGGCCGCCTGGAACCATCGCATTCGACGCAATTTGCAGAAATTCCCCGATATTGTGCGCCAAGAGGACTTTTCCGTCCCCGTTGCTCTCGCCAGCAACATGGAAGCATTAGTTTCTGCAATTCGCGGCAGGATGGCGTTGAACGCTAGGCCGTGTCTTCTGGCGAGGATCTATTTATCAAGGACCTTGCGGATCCGTTCGACGAGCTGTCGGGGAGTGTAGGGCTTCTGGAGGAAGTTTGCCCCGATGCCAAGTCCGTGGTCGTGAGCCGCCTCAGCGTAGCCGGATGTAAACAGAATGCGCATTTCAGGTCGAACTGGCCCGAGCAACTTAGCAAGTTTGTCACCATTCATTTTGGGCATTACCATGTCGGTCAACAGCAGTTGAATGGGACCGTCGTAACGGGCTGCAACCTCCAGCGCTTCGACTCCAGACGCAGCGCTTAGCACGTGAAAGCCTTTTGCGCGCAAAACTCGCACAGCAACGCGACGTACCATGTCGTCGTCTTCAACCAACAGAATGGTTTCATTCCTAGCTGCCGCTGGTGAAGAAGGCGGGATACTTGGTGCCGACGCTTTGTCCGAGTGGTAGCGCGGCAAATAGATACGAAACGAGGTTCCAACGGTGGATGCACTGCTCACACGAATGTGACCTCCGTTTTGGCTGACAATTCCGTGACAAGTTGCAAGCCCGAGTCCACTGCCCTTGCCCGACTCCTTCGTCGTATAGAACGGCTCGAAGAGGTGACTCATTGTTTCCTGAGACATTCCGATGCCTGTGTCGGCAACGATAATCACCACGTAGTCGAGCTGCGGCACATCCTCGCCCAGCGTGGCGGCCACCTGTATCATCGGAAGATTCCCGGAACCAATCAGTAGCTTTCCGCCATTGGGCATGGCATCCCGCGCATTGACAGCAAGGTTCACCAGAACCTGTTCTATCTGACCTGGATCGACTCGCACCTTCCACAAATCCGGTACCACACCGGTTACTACTTCAATATCTTCCCCCACGACTCGGCCCAGCATCTCGAACGTGTTCAAAATGACCTTGTTGAGGTCGAGCACCTTCGGTTCAATGACTTGCCGGCGCGCAAACGCGAGCAACTGATTGGTCAGATGAGCCGCCCGAAGTGCGGCGGCTCGCACACCGGCGACCATTTCGTCTACGGCTTCATCGCCGGAGGATCTGCACGTATCCGTGTAAGCTAACATGGCCGTTAGCAGGTTGTTGAAATCATGCGCAATGCCACCGGCAAGACGCCCGACGGCTTCGAGCCGTTGACTGTGCATCAACTGCTCTTCAATCTGACGGCGCGGCGTCAAATCCTGGACGAGCAAAGTAAGGTAGTCCACCTTGCCGTCCAGGCGGCGAACGCAGCGCACCGACAGACTTGCGGGAAGCAATGCTCCGTTTGGTAGAACGAAGTGTGTGTCACTTGCGAACCCGTCACTTTTGCCCGCTGCGATCTCGATGAGCAAACGTCGCTCGTGGGACAACTCCTCCGGCTGGCAGAATGTGGTCCATTTTGCCCCAACGAGCTCGTCGGATTTGCGCCGCAACATGGCACAAAGATCCGCGTTGACGTCGAGGAACTGTCCGTTGAGACTGACGAACGCCATCCCCATTGCGCCCAGGCGGAAATACTGCCGATACTTGCTGTCGTCGAGAGCAGCATTTACCGCTGAGTGTTCCTCCGGATCCCAATTCCTGAGCTGATTGGCGGATGGCGGGGGATTGCTGGGCGCGGCATACCCCACGCGCGTACGCTCGAATTCCGCGGCAGGAATCACGATTGAACTCTGGCCCTGATGGGCTGCCGAACGAATGAGCCCCAACTCCGCCGAAGCACGTTGCCCGATCACTTCAAGCCGAACCAGGATGTTAGCGTCGAATTGGACGGCAGGTGGCAGATAGAGAGCGAGAACGCCTATCCGGTCGCCAGAAGCCCCGAGCAGCGGCACACCGACGAAGCCACCAGCGTCCTGTTCACGCATCACCCAATCCAACGGGAAGCGTCGCTGAGCGTCGGAATCGAGGTAATAGATGCCACTGCAGGGCACCTCGGCGACAGCCGCGCCCATGAGCTCTTGCTCAAAAGCCGCAAGACGACCTTCGCGCGCCGAGTAGTTGGCAATCGTGCGAAAACTCTTCCTAGCATTGTCGATATCGCCGACGGACGCCATACTCACTCCAAGCAGTCGAACGAGTTGCTCAGTGAGGTCAGCTAAATACCCATCGGGATGGGACGTTTCCGCCCATGCCAGTCGACTCAGCGCAGCGAGCTTCGAGATGCCTGGTTCAACAATGGATGCGAGAGCCATCAGCTGCGTCCCATGGGAGAAGAGTAACACAGCGAACACGGGGCCGGCCAACTTCGGCTATGCCTTTTTTGATTCTTGTAGCCAATTTCTGGATACGCTCCGTTGCGGGTACCCCTTTCCGATCACAAAAAACAGCAACCCCTTCTTGCCGAAGAAAACCTCGGACCTCTTTACAATCGCGGACAACGTTGCCCCACAGAAGATTGGCTGACATGTCTCAAATCGAATCGGTCTTGCGCACTTTTCCCTGGTTTGTGGCGCTGCACACCTTTTTCGTCGCCTGTGCGTCGAGCCCCCAAACCGCGGTACCGCCCACCGCAACGCCCGCGCCATGCAGTCCAAACGACCCGAGCTGGGGTTGCCAATCCGCACGACAAGCACAACCCCCGGTGTTCCTGCCGCCCACCGGTGGGTCGCCAGTATCATGGCCTCCCATCAGCGGCATTCCGGCGCAACCCGTGCAAACCGCCGCGGGGACGGCCCCCGGCGGCCCAGGGAATGCCGCAGGAACGCCGACAACCATTGGCAGCACCCCGAACCAACCAAGCCCCAGTCTTAACACCCCGCAGCCCTCGGATGATCCGCTGGGACGGGGTGACACAGACTTCATGCGCAAACGCGTTGAGAGCATCGTCGCCGAACTCATTGCTGCCCTCGAGCCTTCCTTGAGAAGCCGCGTGCAGAACCTCCCGATCGTGTTTGATCCGAGTCGAACCGAGGTCAACGCCTTCGCAACCTGCTCCCGCGGTCAGAAGGCTGCGATTGCGGTAACCGACGGAATGCTCGTGCTGACAGGCAATGTGGCCCAATTACGTGCAACGGACGATGTATTCGGCACTCACCTACTCGCAAACTACACCGCCTACGTTGCGCAGAATGCGCAGGCGGGGCAACCCATATTGCTACCAGCAACCTACTTACCCTCCGCTGAGCAGGCGCATAGCACGGCCAAGGTGTCGCGTGAACTTCACCTGTTTGATGAAATGATAGGTTTCATCTTCGCTCACGAAATGGCCCACCACTACTTGAATCATCTTCCTTGTACGAGTGTGCTTCCGCTCGATGCAAGTGAACTTGGTGTGATGCTAACTGATGCTGTTCCCGGATTCAATCAACCGAATGAAACCGCTGCTGACATGGCCGGAGTTCGCAACGTGCTGCTCGCCGGGAAACGCCGCACGAGCGATCCGCTCACCGAATCGGGTGCCATTGCACAACTGACGTTCTTTGAAGCACTCGACAGCGCCCGACCAATTGATGTGTTTTCCTTTGAACGAACGCATCCTCCCCCGTCGCTTCGCGTACCCGTCGTCCAAACGGCTGCGCAGGCCTTTCGCGCAACGGGCGGAATCACGTTGCCCTGGTAACCGGTCGTGACTGAGAAGACCCACAAACCGACAGCGCTTCGGCATCGGTCGCTTCGTGCGAAGGGGCTTTTTCCGAGCGCTACGCTTCTCGTCTCGGCAGTTGGCTATGTCGCAGCACTTCCGCTTGCCCCCTACACAATTCGTCGGCTTGTTGAGCCTACTCGCGCCTATTTCCTCGCCATTTTTGCCAACCCAAACGACATTTGTCTGGAGCAGATTCTCCCGCAAATCGCAACCCTTTCACTCTCGCTATTTGGCAGCGGTTTGCTCCTGTTGGCAGTGGCGGGTGGCGCCTCGGTGCTCTTTCAAGTCGTTCAACGCGGTGGAATCGTAAGTAGGGCAATCCGGCCCTTCGCACGTCTCCGCGCGCAACTTCACGCAAACCGACGGCTTGCTACGCCCGGTGCCTACGGGACACCGATTTCGCGAATCGTAGCCACAATCGTGCCCTGGGCGGCCATCATTGTGCTTACGCTTTGTCGCCACCCAAGCATTGTAACTCCACAATCGAACGTTTCAGGGCTCGTCGCGAATTTTGCGGCTCTTGCCAGCCCAATGCTTTGGAGCTTTGGCTACGTGCTTCTAGCGCTCGGAGGTATAAGCTTCCTGTTTTCGGTGATTTCGTTCCATCGAGACACCAAAATGACTCGCGCCGAGGTCGAGCGCGACATTCGCGAACAAGAGGGCTCACCCGAACATCGTGCAGCGCGTCGTCGGCTGCGCAAACCGATAGAAGAACCGCCGTCGTCCTAGAAACCACCTCCCGAACCGGTTCGATGGTTGATTCCTCAATGCGTCTTGCTCGAAATACAGGACTATTCCGTTGACTCCCAACCTAACATTGGCCAACGCACGACGGTTCGCGAGACAATTCTTGGTCACTCCGCCGACGCAACAACCGGCGACAAGACTGTCTTACGTGTCAATTCTAACGCGAACTCGCGCTTCCGTTTCAAGTGTTTGGTCTGCTGCAATTTCCAGCAGCGCTTTTGAGCCTTCGCCTTGCGCGCTCTTGGCAAGCGCTTCATCAGCCTGAGCTTGCTCCTGCTCGACGAGAGCCCCAACCTGGTTTAAAAGCTCCGACTCGGTCATGGTTCCAAGCTTCGTTCGCCCGAGCAGCAGGTCAATTTCGGCAGCTGCGGTGGCTTCCGCTTCCGAACGCTCGATGGCCGATTCAAACTGTTCCAGGGCCTCAAACGGGCGAACACCCGTCGCCTGGCCAAGCGCTTCGACACGACCGGTTCCGTTGTCGGCGGATGACCGAGCGTTCGACACCCGTGCCGCAACAATGTGCTGAGAGTTCGCGATCTCAGTATGTTTCAACTTCATTCGTTCGACTTCTTGCTTCATTGCCGCGAGCACGCGCAACTGTTCTAGGCGATCGGCATTACATCGCTGCTTCTCCTCCAGAACTCGACGTTTTTGCCCTAACGCCTCTCGAGCGAGCTTGTCATCGCCGTTGCGCACTGCAAGTTCCGCGCGCTTTTCCCATCGTTCAATCTCAAGGTCGTACGCCCCAACCCGTGCCGTATTGCGTTTGGTCTCACCCAGCACGGAAATCAGCTCCCGCTGTGCTGCGCGAATCTGCTCGCCAAGTTCGGAAACCAGCAAGGCTATGTCCTTGCCGGGATCCTCCAACCTTCGGAGCCAAGCATTGAAGTTGCTGTTCATGACGGTATGGGCACGATCGAGGATTCCCATGAATGAAGAATGCCACAGTCTTCGGTTGAGCCATAGCTCGAGCGAATCCGCAAACGCGGGGGCCAGTTACCGGCGCTGAACCGGTCCCGCCTGAGAAGCGTGCGGCCAACTGGACAGCTTCACGAAGCTATCCAGATTGGGTAGTTGCCCGACAATGACTTCACCCTCATACACAACCCAGGCATGCGCCGTGAACTTGCCGTGTTCATCCTTGCCCACGCCAAGCATAAGCTTTGCTTGGTACCCTCGACGCTCGAGCATCCTGCAGACGGAGATCGCCCGAGGCAGACACGCAAGGAGTCGTGGAGTCAGTTCTCCGACGCGCTTTACGGCCCAAGCGATGCTGGCGACTTGTTCACCAACGGCCCGCGGATTGTTGAGGTGTACCGACTCAAAATGAGATTTTGACTCACTTTGCGAGTCGGCATGCTCGCCCCGCGCGCCCGCCCCAATCTCCCCCCTTCCAGCTCTACCAAACGGGGTACTTCGGGCGCTGAGAAGCCGATTGCGCAAACGTGAATACGGCCAGAAAGCAAGCTCCATGCGCACCTGAGCGAGCGTGGCGGCAGCCTCCAATACCAGCAATTGCACGCCTCTTGGCTTCTTCCAAAGTCGACCAAGACTGCTCGCCAGCCTTGCTGTTTTGTACCGTTGTTCCATCGCCTGTCGTTGCTTCCCAATGATAGCTCGTCCGCGGGGCAGCGCAGCACCTTGCACCGCAACTTTTCCTCACGACCTTCCCGTATAGTAGACTGCACTCGCAACCCGAACCTTGGAGCACTGGCAATGACATTGCTTGCTCGACACGCAAATCACCACTAGTTTCCTTGATTGACCTAGTGCGGGATGCTCCGCACAACGGGGAAGCGCTCGCTCTAGCCTGACAAAATGGGCGCACTGTTAACCAATTACGATCGGCCGAGGGTTCCAGACTCCGACTTTGCCTTGCTTGACCCAAGCGCAAGGGTCATCCTCGCCGCTTCCTGTGTTCGCGCCGCCACGCCAATCATCATTCCTCCCAATAGCCTGGATTGCCGCGTTCAGCCTGGCCGTATCCCTCGTAGCGGCCGATCCCATCAACACGTTTCGCATCCCCAACGATGCAATTGCAATCGACGGACGTGGAATGGATCTAGCTTGGTCGCTTGCCGAGCGGCGCGACGACTTTAGACAACGACTTCCGTTCGAGGGCCAACCCGCATCGCGGACGCAGGTTTCAGTCGTCTATGACGACAACGCCATCTACGTTCTTGTCGATGCGTACGATGACAACCCAGAGTCCATCATTGGGCGTCGGACTCGACGAGATGAATCAAGCACCTCTGATTGGATTCACGTTTGGCTAGCAACCAACGATCGCGACGACCGATACGCCTATCGCTTCAGCGTGAATGCAGGCGCCGTGAAACAGGATGCTCGCCTCTTGGACGGGACCACGGAAGATCTGACGTACAATGCTGTTTGGGATGCAGCGGTAACGGTGAATGCACGTGGCTGGACGGCGGAATTTAGAATCCCATTCCATCAACTTGGCTACACCTCCAACGCGCATTTTAGATTCCAAGTAGTCCGCGATCAGGCCAGAACTGGCGAACAGAGTACGCTATTCCCGTATCCTCGCGCTGCTGCCTGGCCCGTCCAGTACATGCAGCCGCTGGAAGGGTTACCGACCCAACGTAGTCCCGTTCATGCCGAACTTGTCCCGTACTTGACCATGGGCTTCACCCACCCCGGTTTTCGCGTCACGCCTGAGTTTAGAGCCGGCGGCGACCTCAAGCTGACCCTTTCACCGGAGGTGACGCTTCAGGCAACGATATTGCCGGATTTTGGTCAGATTGAATCGGATCCGAGCGAACTGAATCTATCTGTCTACGAGACCTTCCTGACTGAACGACGCCCGTTCTTCTTGGACGGTGGCGAAACATTAGACTTCGGACTGCGCCAGGGAGCTACCACCGACAAGCTCTTCTATTCACGCCGTATCGGTCAACCCCCCAGGGTCGACCCCGGCGTTCAGTCCGACAACGTATTGGATTACCCAAAACAGACGACGATCTTGGCGGCAACAAAACTTACCGCGCGAAGTAGTGAGGGCTATACGATTGGCATTCTCCAAGCTACAACCGAGGAAGCCTTCGCTACAATTACCGATAATGCGCAAACGAAACAGGTAAAGGTCGCTCCGCTCTCCCAATACTTCATTGCACGTGGAACCAAGTTACTTGGCGATGGTCGCACCAGTTTTGGCGCCGCAGCAACCACTGTAAATCGTGAACTTGGCGCAGCCCTCGCGAACGAACTACCCAAGAATGCAACCACCGCAGGCCTCGATTTGGAGCATCGCTCGGATGACGTTCGGTTGACGGCGAAGGTCTTCGCGAGTCGAATTGAAGGGACGCCCTCGGCCATTCTCAAGCTACAGCAGAACAGCGTCCACTATTTCCAAAGGCCCGACGCTCACCACATTGACTACAGGCTCAACCGCACAGACCTTGACGGCTTTGGCGCGACCCTCGTCGGTAACAAGTTTTCGGGTGAACCTTGGCGAGCTTCTTGGGGTGGCACGGTTATTAGTCCAGGGTTTGATCCCAACGACCTTGGGTTCCTTCAACGGGCTGATGACATCAATGCATTTGCTTACCTTCAATACCTGAGCAACCAGCCAAGCCGACTCCTTCGAAGCTACTGGCTTGACGCCAATGCCTGGGCGAATTTCACGTTCGGCGGTGAAACCACTTCCCGCGCTATCGCTCTTTCTGCAAACCTTGTCACTAGAAATACCAGTACGGCTCGGCTCCAAATCCAGCGTGATGGGGAGCGGTTAGATCCTCGCGTCTTGCGTGGCGACGCCGCGATGCGAATTCCCGGCAAGTTCAGTGCAACCTTGACGGCAACAACTGACGATCGCAAAGCCATTGCACTGGATATCTCCACGTGGGGCGGTCGAAACGATGGCAACGTGGCATACTGGGTTGGTGGTCAAGCCAACGTGCGAATTCGACCGGTTTCATTCGTGCAGCTTGCGCTTGGCCCTTACGTTCAGCACGCATTCGACGGCTTTTCCTACGTAACTCGAACCGACCAAGGGGAGGTAATTATCGCTCGAATGCCCCGCGACACCGTGAGCCTTACGTTACGCGGCAGCATTGCCCTCTCGAATAATCTCTCGCTTCAGCTCTACACGATGCCCTACTTTTCTGCGGGAAGACGCTATGGCTTCGCAGAGGTGGTCGACCCCAAATCCTCAAGTTTCTCGGACCATTTTCGTGCCGTCACGTACAGCGGCGACCGGCTCTTTTGGTTTGGTCAAGTTAGAACGAACGCGGTGCTGCGATGGGAATACGTGCCTGGCTCAGCCGCGTTCGTGGTTTGGTCGCGTGAGCAGTCAAGCACGCTCTCAAACCGCGGGTCACTCGACTTCGGACGAGACGTCGACACACTTGCGTCCGCTCCGAGCACGGACGTCATTCTAGTAAAGTGGGCGCATTGGCTTTCCTACTAGAACAGCTATTCCGCCGACTGAATCCCCAATACGTCCGCACCGTATTCGCTCAGGCGAGTGCCTAGAGCGGTCAACATCGAGATTGTTCATCTCTCTGAAAACCACTCTAGGTGCAATTGCCGTGGCCAGCCAATATGGTGAATGGTTTCAGGGTCGGTTAGGCACGTGAACGGCATGTCCAAGCACCACCGTAGCCGCCTCGCCTAGCGACTCACCCAGCGTTGGGTGAGGATGAATCGTAAGTGCGATGTCCTCTGCACTTGCCCCCATTTCGAGAGCCAGCATCGCTTCACTTATCAAGTCGCTCGCGCTCGGTCCAACGATGTGAACCCCAAGCACGCGTGACGTTGCCTTGTCCGCAACAATTTTGACGAATCCCTCAGTCTCGCCGATCGACATGGCCCGACCAAGCACGGCGAACGGGAATTTCCCAACCTTGTAGTCAATACCGTTGGCTTTCGCCTGCTCGGCGGTCAGCCCTGCCGTGCCAATTTCGGGTTCCGTGAAGACAACTCCAGGAATTGCGACCCAGTCTTTTGCCGCGGCTTTGCCAGCAATCACCTCTGCACAAACTTCGCCTTCCTTTGACGCCTTGTGCGCCAACATGGGCGGGCCACTCACGTCACCGATGGCATAGATTCCGGGAATGTTGGTTTGGCAACGAACATCTGTGCGCACGAAACCGCGTTCATCAATGGCTACGCCCACCGATTCGAGGCCAATCCCTCTCGACCGTGGACGCATACCAACGGCAACCAGCACACTATCGCACTCTGAAGTGAAGGCCTTACCCTCTGTCGAAAGCTTGATCTCAAGCGAACCGTCAGGTTTTCTTGAATAACCCTCCGCGCGGGTACCCTTGAGCACCTTGCCGCCGCGTGAAATGATCTTCTTTTCGACCAGTTTTACAGCCTCTGGATCGATCCCTGGTAGCAATGAATTGGTGAGTTCGACAACGGTAAGTTCACTACCAAAGGACTGGTAGACCATACCCAACTCAAGTCCTATCACCCCCCCACCGATGACCAGAAGACGCTTCGGGACTTCCTTTAGGCTTACCGCATCCCTGGCACCAATGACCTGCTTGTGATCAAATTCGAACCCGGGAACTTCGATAGTGGACGAGCCTGTCGCCAATACGATTGCCTTATTGGCCTGAACAACCTGCGTCTCACCGCTGCTTGCCTTTACGCTGACCTGGTTTGTGGTCACGAGCGTTCCGGCTCCTTCAATCAGCGTGACACCATTGTTCTTGAACAATCCCCGGATCCCGGAGGTAAGTTTCTGAACAATGCCGTCTTTCCAGGACTGCATCTTCTCGACGTCAAGTGACGCGCCGGTAATGCCAATTCCCTGCGCCCCAAGATGCTGCAACTTGGTGTAGTAATGTGCATTGGTGATTAACGCCTTGGAGGGAATGCATCCCCAATTGAGGCATACGCCGCCAACCTGCTCCGTTTCGACGCACGCCGTCTTAAAACCGAGCTGCGCCAGTCGTATGGCGCAAACGTAGCCACCCGGACCACCACCAAGTACAACAACATCGAAGTTCGATTCGGCCATGCCATCGGCTCTACCCGACAATTGCCTAATCCACAAGTCGGTCCATATCGCCAGCGCAACCAGAGCGCTTTCGTACAACGCAGCCCTTGTGCAACTGGGGCTCGCCCCCCAAACTGGTTTCTCCGCGTGCCAGGGCACTTTACCATTACACGGACGAACATCCGAGGCGGCGCCTAAACCCCCGAGGAGAGCTCCAGTAGCACCTGCTCGGCGTCCGACTGGGAAAGCCCAGGTGCCCCGTGTTTGGCTAGACGCTCCACCAGAACCGTCGCCTCGACAAGTCGCAGCCGCCGAACCGCGACGAGCGCACGGGAGCGTCGCCGTGCGTTGGGCGACTCGAGTTCCCGGACGACTTCTTGGCGTGCATCTCCTTCCCCTAGATGAGCGAGAGCAACGAGACAATGCCAACCGATTCGCCCCTCGAGCCAGCCGCGCCGCGCGTGCTTCAACAGCCACGGCACACTTAGCCTACAGCCGACTTCCCCGAACTTCAGAATCAGACGTTCGAACTGATACGGATCGATTCCCTTTGGGTGATCGAGCAACGGTT
>Ga0302321_100004838_pt1 | contig 11721 bp, 8 predicted proteins | sample Fen_T0_1_FD_202505 | JGI IMG/M metagenome (GOLD analysis project Ga0302321, IMG submission 202505) | Peat permafrost microbial communities from Stordalen Mire near Abisko, Sweden - Fen_T0_1 | ecosystem: Environmental > Terrestrial > Soil > Wetlands > Permafrost | place: Sweden: Abisko...
ACACAGTCACGCTGCTCGCGCTCACGCTCGTCGTCGGCGTGCTGGTGGACGATGCCATCGTCGAAGTGGAAAACATCGAGCGCCACTTGCGTGGAGGCAAAAAACCGCTGGACGCGGCACTCGAGGCCGCCAACGAAATCGGCCTGGCCGTGATCGCAACGTCGCTCACCCTCGTCGCCGTGTTTTTGCCCACGGCGCTCATGAGCGGTATTCCGGGCAGATTCTTCAAGCAGTTCGGCTGGACTGCGGCGATCGCCGTCCTCTTCTCGTTGCTCGTCGCACGCCTGCTCACCCCGATGATGGCTGCCTACATGATGAAGCCGAAACCGGCGCAGAAGGAAAAGGATGGCCGTATCATGTCGCTCTACCTGCGCGCTGTGCGCGCGTGCCTCGCGCATCCGGCCAAGACGCTCGGAGCCGCCGCCCTCTTTTTCGTCGTTTCCATTTCGCTGGTTGGCGTTCTCTCCGTCACGTTCCTCGGCGCCGAAGATCAGGATCAGACCGCCGTCACGGTCGAGGCCCCGCCCGGCAGCACGATCCAGGAAACGCTCCGCTTAGCCGAGCAGGCGCGCGTCATCATCGCCAAAAACCCGGAGGTGAAGAACGTCTACACCAGCATCGGCACCGGCAGCTCCGGCGGCATGGGCAGCTCCGGCAGCGCAGCCGAAGTGCGCAAAGCGACGCTCACCATGCAGCTCACTCCCGCCGGAGACCGCGATCGTTCGCAGCAGGAAGTTGAGACGGTGCTTCGTGAGCGCTTCGCCGAGATTCCCGGCGCGCGCTTCTCTGTCGGCGGCGCCGGCTCGGGCCAGAAGGTTTCGCTCGTGCTCGCCGGCGATGACCAGAGCTCACTGCTCGCGACCGCGCAGCGCGTGATGGCCGAGCTCCGCACGCTGCCAAATCTCGGCAACATCACTTCGTCGGCCAGCTTGCTGCGCCCCGAAGTGATCGTGCGTCCCAACTTTGCTGCGGCCGCCGAACTTGGCGTCAGCGCCTCCAGCATCGGCGAGGCCGTGCGCGTCGCCACCACCGGCGACTACGACCAGAATTTGCCACGCCTGAATCTCCCGACGCGCCAGATTTATATCCGCACGCAGTTCGCGCCCGATCAGCGCGGCCAGCTCGATCTCATCAAGAACCTCCGCGTCCCCGGCAAGAGCGGCACAGTCCCGCTCAGTCGCGTGGCGGACGTCACGATTGAAGGCGGCCCTGCTCAAATCGACCGCTACGACCGCAGCCGCAACATCACGATCGACATCGAAGCTCAGGGACGCCCGATCGGCGACGTGCTCAAGCAGATCAACACATTGACCTCGCTGCAGCATCTGCCGGTCGATGTGCGCCGGATCGCGTCGGGCGATGCCGAGCGCCTGACCGAACTCTTCGGTAGTTTCGGCTTGGCGATGGCGGCCGGTGTGCTCTGCGTCTTTGCTGTTCTCGTGCTGCTCTTTCACGATTTCCTGCAACCGATGACGATTTTGGCCGCGCTGCCGCTCTCGCTCGGTGGTGCATTCGGTGCGCTTGCGGTCTGCCATTACAGTCTCTCGTTAGCCTCTCTGATTGGGCTCGTGATGCTAATGGGCATCGTGACGAAAAACTCGATCCTGCTCGTCGAATACGCGATCATGTCACGCCGCGAATTCGGGCTTAGCCGCACAGACGCGATCATTGATGCCTGTCACAAACGCGCCCGCCCGATCATCATGACGACCGTCGCCATGATCGCGGGCATGCTGCCGATGGCGTTGAACATCGGCGGCTCATCCGCCTTCCGCGCCCCGATGGCCGCGGCCGTCATCGGCGGCCTCCTCACATCGACCTGCCTGAGTCTGCTCATCGTGCCTGTACTTTTTGAGGTGGTGGACGAAGTGAAGTTAGCCGTCATGAAGCGCTTTGCACCCAAGGGAGCAAGATAGTGCCCTTGCACCATCGGGTGCAAAACAAGCCTGAACGACGGCTAACGAGCAAGCCGTTTAACCAGATGCGCGACGGCGAGTTTGTGGCGCGCACTCGTTGAGAGAGGGGTGTCACCAGATGGGACCATCACTCTGGCTAGAACGGCTTCGTGATCGGTTCATACATCCTTTGCGGACGGGACAAGCGGGGATGTTTGATCTTTCATGCCTATCCCGTTGACTCAAATAGCGTGAGTTTTGCCTCAGACTGCGGCGGGAGCGAGCTAGCGATGCCCTACAGCGATTGAATGCGGCCATCGGCGTCTTCCGGCGTCTGTAGCGAAAGACGAATGAAAAAGCCGCGGCAAATGCCGCGGCTTTGAATTTTAGAGAAAGAGACTGGTTTAGACAGTCGGAGCGGCGACGGGCTGTTCGCCTTGCTGCTTCTGTGCTTCCATTTCCTTCATCGCGGCTTTGCGGGAAAGGCGAACCTTTCCACTGCGCTCGTCGATACCGACGCACTTGACCCACATTTCGTCGCCTACTTTGCAGACGTCTTCCGTGCGGCGCACGCGGAAATCCGCGAGTTCGCTGATGTGGACCAGGCCTTCCTTGCCGGGCGTGCATTCGACGAAGGCGCCGAATTCCTTGGTACCCTTGACGACACCGCGGTAGAGTTTGCCTACTTCGATTTGTTCGCCACCGCCACCACCTGCGCCGCCGCAGAGGGAATCGATTTCCTTGATGGCGCGGGCCATGGCCTCGCCGTTGTTCGAGTAGATGAAGACCTTGCCGGAATCGTCGTCAGCGATGTCGATCTGCGCACCGGTTGTTTCCGTGATGCGGCGGATCGTCTTGCCACCGGGCCCGATGAGCAGGCCGATCTTTTCGGGATCGATCTGGATCGTTTGGATGCGGGGCGCGTATTTGCTGAGATCGGCGCGGGGCGCGGGCAGCGCGGCGAGCATTGTCTTCAGAATCTCAATACGGGCATCGCGAGCCTGGAAGATGGCGGCGGTGGCGATCTCGAGGGGGAGGCCGTTAATCTTGAGGTCGAGCTGGAAGCCGGTGATGCCTTTGGTCGTGCCAGCGAGCTTGAAGTCCATGTCGCCGAAGTGATCTTCTTCACCGAGAATGTCGGTGATGGTTGTCCACTTGGTGATACTGCCGTCAGCGGCGTTTTCGGTCATCAAGCCGCAGCTGATGCCAGCGACGGGAGCGATGATCGGCACGCCGGCGTCCATGAGGGCGAGACAGCCGCCACAGATCGAAGCCATCGAGGTCGAGCCGTTGGAGGCCATGATCTCGGAGACGACGCGGATCGAGTAGGGGAAAATGTCCTCGGGCGGGAGCACGGGAACGAGCGAGCGCTCAGCGAGGGCGCCGTGGCCGATTTCGCGGCGACCGGGACCGGTGAAGCGGCCGGTTTCGCCGACGGAGAACGGAGGGAAGTTATAATGAAGGATGAACGACTTCGAGGTGGCGCCGCCGGTGAGGCCGTCGAGATCTTGCGCTTCCTTGGTCGGCCCGAGGGTGATGAGAGCGATGTTCTGGGTGTCACCGCGTTGGAACGTGGCGGAACCGTGAACGCGGGGGAGAACGCCGACTTGGGCGCTGATCGGGCGGAGCGATTTGGCATCGCGGCCATCGGCGCGCACGCCCTTTTCGAGGACGGTCTTGCGGTAGGCGATGTACTGGAGGTCTTCGAAGACGACGTTGAGGTCAACGTCGGTGAACTTGTCAGCACCGAGCTCGGCGGCGAGAGCGGCCTTGGCTTCTTCTTTGAGAAGTTTAACGGCGGCCCCGCGGGCGGCTTTTTCTTTGCCAAAAATGGCGGTGGCGAGGCGTTCGGCAGGAACGATGCGTTCGATGATGGCGCGGGCTTCGGGCGTGGCACCGACGAGGGCGAACGTGGCCTTGGGCTTACCGCAGAGAGCGACGAGTTCCTTGATGGCTTTGATGATCGGCTGGATGGCCTGGTGGCCAAAAGCGAGGGCTTCGACGAAACGCTCTTCGGTGATCTGGTCAGCCGAACCTTCGATCATCAGCATGTCTTTGTCGTTACCGACGTAGATCAGGTCGAGGGTCGAGGAGTACATCTGCTCGATCGTGGGATTGGCGAGGAACTGGCCGTCGATCTGGGCGACGCGCACGGCGGCGATCGGCCCGTTCCACGGAATGTCGGAGATCGCGAGGGCGGCGCTGGCACCGTTGACCATCGGGATGTCGGCTTCGTTCAACTGGTCGGCCGAAAAGAGCTGGCCGATGATCTGCACTTCGTTAAGGAAACCGGCCGGGAAGAGGGGGCGGCAGGGACGGTCGCAGAGACGGGAGGTGAGGATTTCTTTCTCGGACGGACGGCCTTCGCGTTTGAAGTAACCACCGGGGAAACGGCCGGCGGCGGCGTATTTTTCGCGGTAGTCAACGGTTAGCGGAAAGAAGTCCTGACCGGGGCGCATGTTTTGTGCGACGCAGGCGGTGACGAAGACATTGGTCTCGCCGACGCAGACATTGACTGCGCCGTTGGCGAGCTGGGCATAGGTGCCGGAGGAGAACGTGATCCCAAGTTCTGGGACCGTGACGATATGTTTCTGATTCATTTTATTCGGATACGGATAGGCGTGTCTCGGTTAGACGAATACAGTTCGCGACACGCGGCGGACGGATTCGGGGTTTGATCGCCTCCTTGAAAGGAAACGGCCCGCAGTGCATAAGCGCGCGGGACTTTGGGGCGGTAACCGGCCCTTGCATCCTCGGTCTGAAAACCCGAGAGATTTCCGTTTGGCGCCGCATGAGCGACGGGCGGCAAACGGAAATGTCCCCGGTGTGACAGCGAGTGTCGGGAACGACAACAGGCGACCCGCGGATCGGATCGCCCGTGTGCTAAAACTGGTTACTTGCGGAGGCTTAACTTCTGCAAGAGCTCGTTATACTTCGGAAGATTGTGCTTCTTGAGGTAATCGAGCAACTTGCGGCGGCGGCTGGCCATTTGCAGGAGGCCGCGGCGACTGTGAAAGTCCTTGCGGTGGGTGCGCAGATGCTCGGTCAAGTGATTGATTCGAGCGGTGAGCAGCGCAACCTGGACCTCGGATGAACCGGTGTCCTTGTCGTGGATTTTGTATTCGGCGATGATTTCTGGTTTTACTACGGTAGGCATGGTTTAATGATTGAGTTTCACGACTGTAGGGGGTTTTCGAGGTCCCGTGACACCCGCCTTGCGGCCGGTGTCACCGTTCCAATCCCGCGGGATGCGGGACCAGTCATGGTGGGAGTCCGCAACCGACGGACTTCCACTAACGCAAGGTATCTGTATCCCGACTTGGGGGGAGGGGCGCAAGCGAAATTTTGAGGACGGGAGGGTTTGAGAAATATTTACGGAGAACTCAGGAAATTAGGAACGGATGCAGGAAAATGGGTGTGGTTATCCCGCCCGGATGTTGATCTCACGGATGTGGTCGCAGCCGGGGAGTTTCTGAATCTTGCCCAAGATCAGCATGCGGTGGTGGAAGAGTTCGTTGCGCACGACGGAATGCGAGGCGAGGACGACCAGTGAGCGATCGCGCTCGATGCGCGCGGCATGGGAGTAGCTGGCGTTGGCGGAGCCGACGATTTCGACCCATTTATCGCGGATGGCCTGCTCCGGTGAATCGCGACCGATTTGGTTTCGAACCAAGATCTCCTCGATCAAAGGCCCGAGATTTTGGGTGGGACGCTTGCGCATGCCGCGAGGGATTTCGAGGGGAAGGCGACGAAGACTGGCGATCAATTCTTCGGCGGCCCGGCTAAATTTTGATGGTTCGTCAGGCATGGGGCGATTATCGCTCGTTCTGCATTTCGTACCAGCGACTGTAGCGCACAAAAGCACCGAAGGCAGTCAGCCAGGCGACGCACAAGCCCGGGAATCCGTCGAGAAATCCGCGGCGGATGATGTAGGCGCGGAAAAAGCGCCAGGGAGGGCGGACTAGCGCGGAGATAAAGGAAAAGCGCCGGCCGTGGGCGATTTGTTGCTTGGCGAAAAGTTCGGCATAGACGGGGATTTTGACCACGCAGCTGGCGAAGGTTGGAAACGGGTAGTGCAGCAGATCGGCGTGGAGTGTAACGACTGAGCCGGCGATCTCGATTTTCTCGTGTACGTGGGTGTCGCCACCCCAGTGTGCCTGGTCGCGCCGGAAAAGACGTACGCAATAGTCGGGGTACCAATCGCCGTGGGCGATCCAGCGACCCATAAAAAAAACCTTGCGAGGGAAACACGCCCCGCTGTGACGGCTGGCCGCGCCGCTGGCGAAGAAATTTCCGATCTCGCGTCGCAGTTCGGTGGATACCTCTTCGTCGGCGTCGAGCGAGAGAACCCAATTTTGCGAAGCGCGCGCAAGCGCGGCATTTTTTGTGTCGCGGTAGCCCTGCCACGGCAGGTGGTGAATGGTTGCACTAAAGCGCTGGCAAACGGCTTGGCTGTTGTCGGTCGTGTCGTTGAGGGCGACCACACATTCACTGACCCAGCCTTGCACGCTGGCGAGACAGCGCGGCAGGTTGTGGGCTTCGTTTTTCGCGACGATGACGACGCTGAGAGGGAGTGCGGTGGCCGTGGTCAAAGCTTGAGCGGACGAGCTTGGGCGGTTGTTGGAAATTGGGCGAGCAATGCTGTGCGAAAACTTTCGCGTGAATGCTGTGCGGCGAAACGCGCCAAACCAGGCGTAAAGGCTGCGATGTCTTCCGGTTTGAGCGCGATCGCTTGAGATAAAGTTGTGCGCAGTGCGGCGACGTCGCCGGTTTTGAACGTGAGGCCTAGGTTGTGGTTGCGTACGCGGTGGCCGACGAGGCCTTCGTCGGAAGCGATCACCCAGCGGTTGGCGGCGGCGGCGCGGGAGAGAATCGCGCTCGAACCGTAGTGGCCCGAGTAGGCGAGGACAACGGCGTCGGTTGCGGCGAGCAGGAGCTTTTCTTCGGCGTCGTCGATGTGTCGGTTGAACAAGGTGGCGCGTCCCTGGTTTTGCAGGAGCTGCAGGTCGTCGCGCGAATCGGCGTCACCCGCGCATTTGCCGGCGCAGGCAAACATGAAGTCTTGGTCAGACTCAAGCGTCGCTGCGGCGCGCGCCACGAGATGCAGGCCTTTCCGCCGGCTGGATGTCCCGTAATGGAGAAAGATAAAACGATCCTGCGGAAGGCCGAGTGCCTTACGCGCTGCTGTGCGGTCGAGTTTGAAATCGCCGTACCAAGGGTCGGGCAGCGTTGGAAACGACAACGGATCGAAACCGTTGCGCAATGCGGCGGGCAGTGTCTCGTCGAGCACAAACATCCGGTCGATCCAGCCTTGACGATAGAAGCGGGCGAAGCCGACACGTTTCAGCCATTGTGAAAAACCTCCTGAGATTCGCCGATCGATCACGCGGGGTCGGATAAAAATGCCCCGTATCCGTCCTTTGAGTACGGCGGGCGGCATCAATCCGAAGGCGGCGCGCCGGCAGAGTTTGGATGAAATTTCGTCGAAATTCGGCAGGAAGATTAGATCTGCGCCGCTTTCGATCAGGGTGGCGGCGATGGTCTTGATTTTGGACGAAAACCGGGGCCGCCCAGCGTCGTCGAAGAGTGGAACAATGCGGCAGGCGGGCAGTACGTGGCTAAGGCGGGCATGAACGGGTGGCTGGGCTGACGGTCGGTTATCGAGCGCGAGTGACACCATATGGCCAACGCTGAGCAAATCCTCCGCGAGGCACCGTAAATAAATCAAGTGGTGGCCCTGGGTGTTTGGCTCGAAGAGAAGGATGTGCATTGGGCGGCTGACCGTGTTTTCCACCAACGTTGGGGAGAGCGTGTACGCAGTAAAATCATTTCTCGTTGCCTCGGGCGAGCTGGCGGCTGTCTGCTGGCGCTCGGTTTATTCCATGGATATCCTCATTACGCATACGACCCTGGCCCGCAGAGGCGGGGCGGAAACCTACCTGTTGAACTTGGTTGATGGGTTTTGTGCAGCGGGCAATCGTGTGCACCTAGTGGTGGGGAAGAGCGGAGGAGTGCAGAGCTTGCCGAAGGGTTGCACGGTGGAATCCGTGCGCGCGGGCTGGGTGCCGCAGAAGTTGCGACCGTGGTACCTTGATCGGCAGTTTCGAAGACGTCTGGCTGCACGGCCTGGTTTTGCGAGTTTTTCGCTGGCCCGCAACAGCGGGCACGATGTGATTACCAACGCGGGTACACATTGCGGATTTATTCGTGCCATGCAGCGCCAACCCTCGTGGAGCGATCGGGTGCAGATCGCGGTGGAGAAGAAAGCCTATCGTGAAGCACGGCGTGTGGTTGCTTGGGCGCGCCTCATTGCGGATGAATTGCGCGGCGATTATGGCGTTGATGAGGAGAAGATGAGCGTGATCTATCCACCGATTGACCGCATTCGGTTCAATACACGACTGCGGACGAGGCAGGCGGAATTCCGCGCTCACTGGAAGTTGCCGGCCAACAAGAAACTCATCCTTTTCCCTTCCACAGGCCATGAGCGAAAAGGGCTTCCTTTGGTTGTCGATGCGATGCGGCGGCTCCCGGTCGATCGATATGCATTGGTTGTGGCAGGGCGTGCGGCTCCTGAGATGTCTAATGGTGTCGACGTGATTTCGACGGGCTTCGTCGATGCGATGGAGCACGTCTACGCGGCGTGCGACCTCACGGTGATGCCGTCGCTTTACGAACCGTTTGGACTTGTCTACGTTGAGTCGGCGTTATGCGGAACACCGGTCATTTTCGGGGAGAGTGCGGGAGCTGCCGAGGTGCTGCCGCCGGATTGGGGGTCGTGTTTGCAAAACCGATCACCAGAGGTACTGGCTGAAATGATCAGGGCGCGCTGTGAAAGCTCTGCATCTCCCAGCATCGTTGCAGTGCCCGCGTCGACGATGGCGGAACACGTCGAAGCATTGACGCGTGTCCTGTGCGAAGCCCGGCAGGGCCAGCGCTGCTATAGTCGGTTCTTACCGCTAAAATAGGCCACCGTGGCTTGGAGGCGGCCGCGGTGTTCATTGCGGCGGGCGATCGCCCGAGGTGAACGGGCGGCCACGAGAGCGAGCAGACGAAAGCCGGACTTTAGGCAATCGCGGGCAATCAGAAATGCGCGGACGCGGCGGGAATAGTGCTTCCGATAAAACAGTAAAAGGCCGAGGTGCTTTTTTGCAGAAACAGTGTGGGGTTGAAAAGAGCGCTCACTGTGCCCGCCGATGTGACGCACGGTTAGCGATTCGAGGCAGTGGAGTTCGTAGCGCTGTTTCCTGATTTCGAGGCTCAAGTCGAGATCCTCGGCGTAGAGGAAAAAACCAGGGTCGAAGCCGCCGATTGCGCGGTAGACGCTGGCGCGGACGAGGAGGCAGGCGCCTTGCAAGATGGCGATTTTGCCAGGGAGCGAGGTGAACGCAGTCGCCGTGTAACGGTGGCCTGGATACTTGTTGAGGTAACCGCAGACGTTGCCTTCGCCTTCGTCGAGCAGCGGTGCGACCGCACCACACTCCGAGTGGGCGTCGAGATGGTCGGCAAGAAGATCGAGCCCGCCCGGTGGGAGTGCGATATCTGGATTTAGAATGAGAAAGTAGCGTCCTTTCGCTCCTTCCAGAGCCGCGTTGTGTGCCCGGCCGAAGCCCAGATTTTCTTTGTTCACGATCACTCTTACCCGGGGGCGCCAGGGTAAGAGCTGCGCGAGGGTATCGTCAGAGCTCAGGTTGTCAGCGACGACAATTTCGAGGGATCGGCCACCCGCTGCAACCAAGCGTTGTAGGCAATCGCCGATCACCGGAGCTGAGTTGTAGGCGACGATGCTGGCGGTGATGTCCATGTCGGCGGCGGGCTCAGGCGTGCGAGGCGTGGGCGAGCTTATCGCGGATGGCGTCGAGTACGCGGTCGGTAGCGATGTTGCGTACGCAGTAGTTGTGGTATGCGTCGTCGGGTTTGCACACACCGGGAGCGACGCAGTTGAGGCAGGGCAACGGTGGTTGAAGGGCGGTGTTGCCCGCGCCGAGAGGGCGCCATTCGTTGATGTTTTGAGAACCAAAAAGTGCGACGACGGGCAGGCCGACGGCGGTCGCAAGATGCATCGGACCGCTGTCGTGGCAAAGCAGGAGGTCGAAGCACTGGAACAGCGCGGCTAGTTGGACGATGGATACTTGTTCGTTAATCACGGTAACCGGAGTCTGCATGCGCTCCCGGATCGTGGTGACGACAGCGTGCTCGGCGGGGCCCGCGATCAGGGTTACGCTGGCCAGCCCCTCGCGTTGCAGTTGGTCGCAGACGGTGGCGAAATTCTCTGCCGGCCAGATGCGAAAAGCGCTGCGACTACCTGGGTGTAGAAGCAATTTAGGCCTTTTAGTTGATTGCGCCGCGATCGCCGGCAGCGCGTGTGCCCAAATGCGATCGGCCGGCGAAGGTTGAAGTTGGAGCGGCGATTTATCCTCGGGCACCTCGATGGCGCGGAGCAGCCGGTTATAGTAGGCCGTGATGTGACTCGTGCGGCGAAACTGCGACTCGACCGGTTCGTGGTGGGTATAAAGAAAAGGGAAACGGACGGCGCGGTCTTGCAGGTGGAGGACGGCACGCAACGGAGCTCCTGTGACCCGCGCCAGCCAGGCGGTTTTCTCGGTATTGTCCAGGTCGAGCACGTGAGTGTAGTGCGCTGATCGCAAGGCACGGATCAACGTTGCCCATTGTCCGATGGCGGTGCTTTTTTTAGGAAGCTTTTGCGCGCCGTTGACGTCGCGATTGAGGCTGAGGATTGCTGCGTATTGTTCTTCAACGAGCACATCAATCACCGCATCTGGCCAGTGCCGTCTTAGGCTGCGAAAAAAGGTTCCGAGCAGAACGATGTCGCCGAGGTATCGGCGTCGAATAATAAGAATGCGCGGGCGGTCCGTTGGCATGAGCTGGCAAAAGGCGCGAGCAAGCAGAAACTTGGTCGCATGGGCAATGGTTATATCTGGCGGGTTATGCTGCCGTATTCTGGCGGTCGTAAAGTGATTTGTAGAGCGTGTTGTTCGTGTAGAGTTCGGCGTGGGAGCCGGAGGCGGCGATGCGGCCTTGATCAAAAACGAGGATCATCGTGGCGTCGCGGATCGTGCTGAAGCGGTGCGCGATGATCAGCACGGTTTTGCCGATGACGAGTTGCTTGAGTGCTTTCTGGATCGAGGCTTCGCTCTCGGAGTCGAGGGCGGAGGTCGCTTCGTCAAGGATGAGAATCGGAGCGTTGCGCAGGAAGGCGCGGGCGAGGGCGAGGCGTTGTTTTTGTCCGCCAGAGAGACGGGCACCTCGCTCGCCGACGATGGTGTCGTAACCTTGCGGAAAACTGTTGATGAAATCGTGCGCGAAGGCGGCTTTGGCCGCTGCGTGAACGTCGTCGGTGCTGGCTTCGGGGCGCGAGATTAGGAGGTTGTTGTAGATCGTGTCGTTGAAGAGAACTGGATCTTGCGAGACGATGGCGATGTTGCGCCGGAGATCAGCGAGGCGGATTTTTCGCAGATCGTGGCCATCGAGAAGGACTCCGCCGCCGACTGGATCGAAGAAGCGCGGGACGAGGTTGGCGAAGGTGGATTTACCGGCGCCGCTGGGGCCAACGAGTGCGCAGACTGTGCCGGCGGGAATCTTGATCGCGACCTCGCGGAGCACCGGTTCCTGCGGGTCGTAAGCGAAGGAGACGTTTTCGAACGAGAGTGTGCCGGTGGCCTCTGGCATGGCGATGGCACCGGGTTCGTCGATGATCAGGACGGGCGTGTTGAGGACTTCTTCGATGCGATCAAGTGCGCCGATGCCGCGTTTCACCTCGTTGTTCAAGCTGCCGAGTTTCTTGATCGGTTCGTAGCTGGCGTAG
>Ga0302321_100004840_pt1 | contig 11720 bp, 9 predicted proteins | sample Fen_T0_1_FD_202505 | JGI IMG/M metagenome (GOLD analysis project Ga0302321, IMG submission 202505) | Peat permafrost microbial communities from Stordalen Mire near Abisko, Sweden - Fen_T0_1 | ecosystem: Environmental > Terrestrial > Soil > Wetlands > Permafrost | place: Sweden: Abisko...
CTAGGCCGCCCGTTGCCGGACGGCTCAAGCGACCAACTCAGGATCTGGAATCGACGCGGGCCACGCCGGCGGGCCTTACCGCGATCCCTTTTCGGTCTTGCTCCAGGTGGGGTTTGCCGTGCCCCTCCTGTCACCAGGAGGGCGGTGTGCTCTTACCACACCGTTTCACCCTTACCCGATCACGCGGTTGCCCGCGCGCCTGGCGGTCTGTTTTCTGTTGCACTGTCCTTCGAGTCACCTCGACTGGCCGTTAGCCAGCACCCTGCCCAAGGAGCCCGGACTTTCCTCGATAGCGCAAAAGCGCCACCGCGACCACCTTTCGAACTCCAGCGGGAAGCGGACAGAGTATAGCGCGAAGAAGGTAGCAAGTCGCGTGGGGAGCCGCCGAGCTTCGCTCGGCGCGCACCATCGCGGGAGGGTTTGGGAACCCTCCAAGGGTTCCCATCACAGTATCAGGAAGCTGGCTTGTCGCCAGCCGCTTCGTCTTTCATCAGGTTTTCCCAGTAGACGATGCGATGACAGTAGGGGCAGGTTTCGATGGAGGTGCCACGCTGGAGAATGTTGAACAGCTGCGGCGGCACATTCATGTTGCAACCCTGGCAGGTGCCGTTGCGAACCGTGGTGATGGCCAGGCCTCGGCGCATGCGGATGGCGCCGTAGCGCTTGAGCACATCGGGACGGATACCGTTGGCCACCTTGTCGCGCCCAACCTTGATCTCCGCAATCTTGGCATCGATCTCGGCCATCTTCTTGCGCGCCACCTCGGCGTCCTTTTCGAGGGACTTGCGCAGAACATCGAGCTCTGCCGAGCGCTCTTCAAGAAGCTTCTCTTTGGCTTGCACGGCCTCGATCAGCTTGGCGATTTCCTGCTCGCGCGTTTGAACGCTGTCGCGCGTGGCCTCCATCTCGCGTTGAGCAGCGACATACTCCTTCGAATTCTTGGCCAGCGAGAGTTTGTGCTTGGCGCCGGTGGCCGAGCTCTCGTCGGTCTGCAGCTGGCTCTTCTGATCGGAGTAGTAACGCTGGGACTCCGCGAGCTGATTGCGTTCGTTGATGAGCAGCGCTTCGACCCTGGCAAAATCGCTCTGGGAGGCTTCGAGCTTGGCGGGTATCGCCTTGTGTGCGTTGGTCAGTTCTTGAATCTGAGCGTCGTATCTCTGGAGTTCCTCGAGACGCTTAAGCTGATCGCGCAACTTTTCCTCCTGGGCTTTCGTATGGGCCGTGAATCGGACGAGAGAAGCAGGACAATCCGGCAGGCGCTTGTAGAGTGGGCCCACCTGGATTCGAACCAGGGACCGAGCGGTTATGAGCCGCCAGCTCTGACCGCTGAGCTATGGGCCCAGCCATGCTTAGGATTACCGTTTGCAAGCGGGGCGAAGCATACTCAGCATGCCTCGCGGTGTCCAGGATTGTGGGGCACAAAACGAATGCTTTCTGATGGGAACCTTGAGACTGGACGCAAACCCTCCCAACGCGAATCTGTACTTGCCCGAAACCAAACTCGATTTGGGTGGGCCCAACTAGCCGTTCATGCCGCCGAGCACGGCGGCAAGCAGGCCAAGACCTAGAATCACGCGGTACACGACGAACCCGTAGGTCGTTCGCGTGCGCAAGAAGCGTAGCAGCCAGGCCACGCTGAGGTAGCCGGACACCGCGGCCACCAGCAGGCCGGTCAGCAGCGCGGTGGTCCCAACTTCATGATCATGGAGCAACTTGGGCAACTCGAAGACCCCGGCGGCGGCGACGGCGGGGATGGATAGCAAGAACGAGAAGCGTGCGGAGGCATCGCGACGGAAGCCGAGTATCATGGCCGCCACGAGGGTGATGCCCGAGCGCGAGGTGCCGGGAACCAGGGCCAGTGCCTGGGCCATCCCGACGATCAGGGCATCGCGCAGGGTGAAGGATTCGATAGTGCGTTCGTGGCGCGCGGTCTTCTCGACGATGGCCATGGCGATGCCGACCACGATGAGCGCGCTGGCGATGACCACGATGGAGCGCAGCGAGCCCTCGACGGCGTGCCTGGCAAGCAGACCGGCCACGCCGATGGGCACAGTGCCGGCGACCATGTACAGCAGCATGCGCGCGTCGAGATCCTTGCGCGTGGCCGGGTGGGCTGCAGCGGCGATCATGCGCAGAAGATCGCGCAGAAAGAAGCCGATCACGGCTGCCAGCGTGCCCAGTTGGAGGACCGCGGTGAAGGCGGCCCCGCTGTCGGGCCAGCCGAGCAGGGCGGGAACCAGGCGCAGGTGCGCGGTGGACGAGATGGGAAGGAATTCAGTGATGCCCTGGACGAGACCAAGGATGGCGGCTTGAAGGATGGTCAAAGTGGCGGCAGTGTAGCGCGCCTAAAGCCAGTTGACTTCACCCGCATGCACGGAAATTGTTGCACCGCTGGCGGTCCTGACCAGCAAGGCCCCGGTTTCGTCGACCGCCTCGGCAACGCCTTGGATGGGCTCGCCGTTGCGTTCGACCGAGCACCGCTGTCCAAGCAGGGCGTGTGTGTTCCACCTGGCCAAGGCGGCCGAGGGCCCGCGGGCGACGAAATCGTCGTAGCTAGGCTCGAAGGCGTTGACGAAGGACGCGAGAACCTCGCCGCGATCCAGCTTCTGGCCGCGCGCGAGGCAAAGCGAGGTGGCCCGCGTGTTGAGCTCACCCGGAAACGCCTCGGTGTTGACGTTGATCCCCACGCCCAGGACCACGTAGCGCACGCGGCCGGCTTCGCTGGCCATTTCAGTCAGGATGCCGGCCACCTTGCGCGGTCCGGCCGCGGTGTCGAGCAGAACATCGTTTGGCCATTTGAGCCGGGGCGAGAACCCGAGACCCGCGAGTGATTCCGCCAGCGCCGCGCCAGCCAGCAGGGTCATGGGCGCCACATGCTGCGCAGATAGGGCAGGGCGCAGCAGCAAGGAGAAGGTCAGGTTCTGATCCGCGGGTGATTGCCACACCCGGCCGCGCCGCCCACGGCCGGCTGTCTGCTCACCGGCCACGAGCAGCAGTCCTTCCTCGGCCCCCAAGCGCGCCCGAGCCGCGACCTCGTCGTTGGTCGAAGCGCAGGATGGCAGGTACTCGAAGCTCCGTCCCAGGCGGTGCGTGCGCAGCGCCGAACGGAATTTCGAAGCGTCGAGAGCGGCCGCGGTCACGCCTTGCTGCCCGTGTGGTCCACGGCAATATCGAGGGCCAAGTCCACGGCCGGCGCCGAATGCGTGAGCGCTCCGGCGGATACGATGTCGACTCCGGTGCGTGCCAGATTCGCTATCTTTTCCAAGGTCACTCCGCCTGAAACCTCAAGTAAAGGTTTAGGTGTGAAACGGGCCGTTCTTGCCACCGCTTTCGCAATGTCAGCGAGGCTGAAGTTGTCGAGCAGAACGATGTCGGCGCCAGCGGACAGAGCCTCCTCAAGCTGTTCCAGGGTATCGACTTCGACTTCGATCTTGAGGCCGTGCGGGATTTTGCCGCGCGTGCGGCGCACGGCCTCGCCAACCCCGCCTGCGACCGCTACGTGGTTATCCTTGATGAGGACCCCCGAGCCCAGATCGAAGCGGTGGTTGCTGGCCCCGCCCATGCGAACCGCGTACTTCTCCAGCAGGCGAAAGCCGGGGGTGGTCTTGCGGGTGTCGGCGATACGCAGGGCCGAGCCCGCGGCGGCATCGACGAAGGCCTTGGACAAGGTGGCGATGCCCGACAGTCGCTGCACGAAATTGAGTGCCGTTCGTTCGGCCGCCAGCAGCGACGCTGCCAAACCTGTGTAGGTCGCGGCGCGGCTGTCCGCACCCAGGCGATCCCCATCCTTGGCCAGCTCGACGACCGAGATCGCGGCATCCACCCGCTGGAAGACCGCCGTGCAGATACCCAACCCCGCCAGCACCAGGGGCTGGCGCGCCACCAGATGGGCCGTGGCCGTGGCGCCCGCGTCGATCACGGCCTGGGTGGTGACATCGCCTCGCCCCAGATCCTCCTCAAGGGCCAAGTCGATGAGGCGGCGGACGGCGTGGGTGTTGAGCAAGGCGTCGAGCATGCGCGCAGCATAGCCTGCCCAGCAGGGATGCGGAACAGGCCGCGAGGTACATGCGCGGGTCCAGCACGTTGACTCGCGGTGAGGAAGGCGGTAGGTACGACGCAAATGCGGGTAACAGCCGGTGCCGAGCGTGGGCGCAAGCTTCGAGCGCCTCGGGGCGCCACAACCCGGCCCACCGGGGCCAAGGTTCGAGAGGCCATCTTCAATATTCTGGGGCCACTGTCACCCAATCCGGTGCTCGACCTGTTCGCCGGTACCGGCGCCCTGGGCATCGAGGCGCTTTCGCGCGGGGCCAGCCGGGCCACCTTTGTCGAGCGCGACCAGCGTGCGCTGTCCGCCCTGCATCGCAACCTGCGCGAATTCGAGCTGACCGACCGGGCCCGCGTGCTCGACGGCAAGGTTGCTGTGGCCTTGCAGCGTCTGGCCGACGAAAAGGGCGACAAGTTCAGCTGGGTCTTCGTGGATCCCCCCTACGCCGCGGGCGAGGTCGAGCCCGTGCTGGCCTTGCTTTCTGGCGGCAAGGTCCTGGACAGCGGCGCCGTGGTGATCGTCGAGCACGATCGGCACAACCTGCCGCCCGAGAAGGTGGGCACCCTGGAGATGGTCGATCGCCGCTTCTATGGCGATACCGGCGTCTCCTTCTATCGCTGCCAGTGGGAGCTGACCTCGTGACCGACCGCAAACGCCTGGTCGCCATCTACCCAGGGACCTTCGATCCCATCACCAACGGACACTGGGACATCATGCGCCGGGCGCTCGGTCTGTTCGATCAGGTCGTGGTGGCGCTTGCCGTGAACGTCAACAAGAAGCCACTCTTCCCCCTGGCCACGCGAACGCGCATGATCCGCGACGTGGTGGGCGACAACCCACGTGTCAAGGTGGAGGCTTTCCAAGGACTCTTGGTGGACTTCGCTCGCACGCGTGGCGCCCGTTTCCTGATTCGAGGTCTGCGCGCCGTGGCCGACTTCGAGTACGAGTTTCAGTTTGCCCACATGAACCGGCAGCTTGCCCCGGACATCGAGACCATCTTCCTGCCCACCAACGAGGAGAATTTCTACGTGTCCTCGTCGCTTGTCAGAGAGGTGGGGATGATGGGTGGCGACGTCTCGCGCTTGGTCCCCAAGGAGACCTTGACGACGTTAAAGAAGAAGTTTAAGAAAATTCCGTAATATGGCTCCAAGACTTGCGAATCGGTTAGCGTCGATTTCTCCGTCGATGACCATGAAAGTGACCGCGAAGGCGGCCGAGTTGCGCACCCAGGGCGTCGATGTGGTGAGCTTCAGCGCGGGCGAGCCGGACTTCGATACGCCCAGCCATATCAAGGAAGCAGCCAAGCGCGCGCTGGATGCGGGCGCCACCAAGTACACTGCGGTGGAAGGCACACCCCAGCTGCGCAAGGCTGTGGCAGCCTGGTTCGCAAAGGCGCACGGGTTCGACGTGTCGCCCGGCGAGGTCATGGTCAGTGCGGGCGCCAAGCAGGTCATTCACAACGCGTTCCACGCCCTGCTCGATGCCGGCGACGAGGTCATCCTGCCCGCGCCGTGCTGGGTCAGCTACGCCGAGATCGCTAAGCTGGCGGGGGCCACGCCGGTCCCGGTTTGGGCCCGCGCCGAAGACGGCTTCGTGGCCAACCCGGATGCCATCGCCCGGGCCATCACGCCCGCCTCGCGCATGATCGTGCTCTGCTCGCCGTCCAATCCGACCGGTGCGGTCTACGACGAGGCTACCCTGCGCGCCATCGCGGACTTGGCCATCAAGCACGACCTGTGGCTGCTGACCGACGACATCTATCGCAGCCTCTGCTACGACGGGGCGCGCTTCGTGCAGCCCGCGGCCTTCAGCCCCGAGATCCGCAAACGCACCATCATCGTGGATGGCGTGTCCAAGAGCTTTGCCATGACCGGGTGGCGCATCGGTTTCTGCCTGGCCCCGCCTGCGGTCATCGAGGGCATGGCCACCCTGCAGGGCCAGGCGACCACGAACGCGGCGGCGGTCTGCCAGGCGGCGGCGCTGGCGGCCATCGAAGGGCCGGTGGAAGAGCTCGAGGCCATGCGCCTGGAGTTCGACAAGCGGCGTAAGTTCATGCTGGCGGCGCTGCGGGCCATGCCCGGCGTCACCTGCGTCGAGCCCCAGGGCGCGTTCTATGCCTTTCCTGACCTATCGGCGTTTCTGGGCAAGCGCTCACCGCAAGGCCGGCCCATCGAGGACGACTTGGCCATGTGCCAGTACTTGATCGAGGAAGCCAAGATCGCGGTGGTGCCCGGCTCGGCGTTCTTCGCACCCGGGTACGTGCGCCTTTCCTACGCGACAGCCCAAGCCAACATCGAGAAGGGCCTGGCTCGCATGGCCACGGCGCTGGCCGAGCTCAAATAGGGGAGCTACGGCGTCGGCAGCATGGCCGAGCGCTTGCGGCGCAGCTTTTCGACCAAGGTCGTTCGGTTTAGGCCCAAGAGCTCTGCGGCGCGGTTTTTATTGCCGCCGGTGCGTTCAAGGGCTTCCGCGATCATCCGATCTTCGACGGATTCCAGGATGGCGCGCAGGTCGGTGCCGTCGCTGGGCAGATCCGGCATGGGCGTGACGTGCGAGGTGCGCGTCTGGGCGGATTGGCGCAGGTTGGCCGGCAAGTCGGCGATCCCGATGGTGCCCGTGCCCTTCAGGATCACCAGGCGCTCAAGAAGGTTCTCAAGCTCGCGGATGTTGCCCGGCCAGGGATAGCGCTTGAGCGCGGACATGGCGTCCGGCTGCAAGCCGAGGACGCTGCGCCGATTCTTTTCGTTGAAGCGGCGAATGAAATGCTCGCACAACAGGGGAATGTCGCTGGCGCGGTGGCGCAGGGGCGGCACCTCGATGGGAATGACGTTGAGGCGCCAGAACAGGTCGGCGCGGAAGCGGCCCGAGGCCACGTCGGCATCCAGCTTGCGGTTGGTCGCGGCCAGGATACGAACGTCGATCTTCTGGTCGACCTCGTCGCCCACGGGGCGCAAGACGCCATCCTGGATAAGGCGCAGCAGCTTGGCTTGAACCGCGGGCTCCATCTCGCCGATCTCGTCGAGCAAGATGGTTCCGCCGTCGGCTTCGGCGAAGCGCCCGATGCGCGACGAGGTGGCGCCGGTGAAGGCGCCCCGGGCATGACCGAAAAGCTCCGATTCCACGAGGTTGACCGGGATGGCGGCGCAGTTCACGGCCACGAAGGGCTTCTTGGCGCGAGAGGATCCCGCCACCAGCGAGCGGGCCACCAGTTCCTTGCCCGTGCCCGAATCCCCGGTGATGAGCACCGTGCAGTTGGTGTCCGCCACTTGGGCCAGCAATGACAGGATGGTCGTCATGGCCGGGTCGCTGCCGAGCAGCCACGGCGCGATGCGATCGCGCCAGGCGATTGGGTCGGGACCGTTCGACGGGAGGAGGGTGTTGGAAAAACCAAGCGCACTGGCCAGAACCTCTTCCAGACTGCGCAGCTCGACGGGCTTGACCAGAAAATCCCGCGCGCCGGCCCGCATGGCGCGGACGGCATCGGTGACCTCGGCGCTACCGCTCATCACGATGACCGGTGTCATCGGTGATTTTAGGCGAACCGCGTCGAGAATGCCGAATCCGTCGACGCCGGGCATGCGCAGATCTGTCACGACCGCGTCGAAATTTTCGCGCTCGATCCTATCGAGTCCGCCAGGTCCATCCGCGGTGACCACTTCATAGGACGCGGTACGGAGAAGTCGCGCCATACCTCGGCACAGAGCTTCTTCGTCGTCACAGAGCAATACCTTCGCCATACAGATAGCCTTCAAGCGGCATTGTATTCTACACGCTGACCCAACCGAAGGTACAGACAGCTTGTGGAACTCAAGCCGGGAACCGACGTAGTGTGACGTATTGGCGGGTGCAGGTCAACAAACTCGGAAGGGCTTTTGTCGACGTTCGTATCCCTTGCCTGCGACTTCTGGCGTGCGTATACCCCGTGCATGGCGGACCCCGTACGCACGCTCTTGCTCGAGATTGAGGAACAGTGTGGACAGACTCCTGGCTGCGAACTCGCGAAGGCGCAGGGGGGCGAGATCCGCCTGGGCAAGTTGAAGTCGTTGTTTCCTGGAGCGGATTCGCCTGGGTACGCGGCCTTCATCGCGCGCTACGACGGGGGCAAGCTGGCGCGGCCACCCCTACCGGCAGGCGACGCCGCCGATTCCGGCACGCCGGTTGATGGGCCTGACGATGGCGTGTACCTTCACCTTCTAGGGTTTGACGAAGCCCAGGGCATTCTGCGCGAAGCCTCGCATCCGCAAGACTGGAAGGGTCTGTGGCCGGTGGCTCGGCGGGGCGTGCGCATCTTCGCGCTCGACTTCGAGGCCAATCAAGACGGCGAGCAGCCGGTCGTGGAGGTGGCCGACAGGAGCGTTGACCGAGTCGGCAGCAGCTTTTTGCGTTTCCTGTCCGCGTGTCTGGGTGAGATTGCCCTGGGCGAAACCGCCGAATCCCTGATCCTGGCGCGGGAGCTGTGCCACCGGGATCCTGGGCTGGCGGAACACTGGGTTCACCTCATCGATTTCCTCGAGGACGCTGGCCGCAAGAGCGAGATCGATGCCGTGCTCGACGAGGCCCTTCGCTGCGCCAGCCCGCCTGGCCCGGCCTTGGTCATCCAGGTCGCGTTGCGCGCGCTCGACAAGGGCGAGACTGGACGGGCGCTGGCCGCCATCGAGGACGCCATTGGTTTGGAGCCGCTCACCGCGCGCGACGACGACGCCCGCCTGGACGCGGCGGCCATCCTGCTCGTGCTGGCCAGCCAACGCGGCGACGAAAAGTCGAAGCAGCGCGCCCTGGAGGCCCTGGGCGGAGCCGCGGCCTCGACCGGCGCCTACTGGCGCGGCGAAGCCCTGCGCGCCCACGTCCTTGGCGACCTGCCGCGCGCTCAGCTGGCCAGCCAGGTGGTGGCGGCCTTGATCAGCGGCGATGAAGATCTGCCGCGCTTGGCGCTGGCCAACGCCAATCTCGGCATCTCCCTGCGCGCCTTGCTCAAGGCCCGGGATGCACTTGAACAGGGCGACCTAGACGAAGCCGTTCGCCAGGCCCGTGTTGCCGTTGGCGAGCGTCCGGATCTGGGCGTGTGCCAGGCAGTGCTGGCCGAAACTCTGAACGCCACGCGGGATCGTGGGGCGCTCGATGCCGCCCGCAAAGCGACCGAGCTCAATCCCGCGCTGGTCGACGGTTGGCGCGAGCTGGGCGACGCCTATATGGAAGCGCGCCAGGCTGGCAAGGCCGAGGCCGCCTACCGCGAGGCCCTGGTGCGCGACGAAAGTTATGCCTTGGCACGGGCCAAGCTGGCGCAGGCGCTGCTTGAGCAGGGCCGCTCGCGCGAGGCCCTGGAAATGGCGCTGGCCGCTGAAGATCGCGGGGGCGACGCCTTCATGGTCGCTGCCATCCGCGGCGACATCCTGGCCGAGATGAGCCGCCACGGAGAAGCCGCCGAATCCTACGATCGGGCTTTGCGCCTGGAGCCCGACGACCACTGGATCTTGCACCAGGCCGCCATCGCCCACAGCCGCGCCGGCAACGACGACCGCGCCGTCGACCTGTTCGAGCAAGCGCTTCGCTATGACCGCGATGGCTGCCACCAAACCCTGGTCGACTACGGCGATCTACTACGCCGGGTGGGCCGCATCGGCGACGCCGTCCGCATGTACCGCAAGGCCGTGGCCGCCGTTCCCACCGATCCCGACTGGCGCCGCGTCCTGCGCGAAGCCGAGCGCGAGCTCATGGCCGCACCGAACTAGGAAGAACTGAGCGCGAGACGGGGCTCGGACCCGCGACCCTCGGCTTGGGAAGCCGATGCTCTACCAGCTGAGCTACTCGCGCAAACGCAGGTGGAGTGATAGCACGGCCCCGGTCGGTTAGGAAAGATCCACAGACACCGTCTTGAAGGGTTTTTCACCGTGCCGATTGGGGCGAAGACGAAGGTTGCTGTGGCTCGCGCTGGCGGTGCGTGCACATGTCCTGACCTTCCGTCAGGATGCGACTTGTCCGTCTTCATTGCGCCGGCGGCGCAGCCTCGCCAATGGCGCCCCAGCAGGAGAGGGTGCTGTCGGTCTTGACCCCGCAGGCAAGCAAATAGCCTGCGCTGACGGATGCGAAGGTCCCTGCCGGGGGCGTAGCCTGGCCGGAGGAGTTGTCGCCCCAGCAGGCGAGGGTACCGTTGGTCCTCAACCCGCAGGCGAAATCAATGCCCGCACTGACGGATACGAAGGTGCCAGTCGGTGTCATGGCCGGGCTGTTGTCGCCCCAACAGGCGATGGTACCGTTGGTCCTCAACCCACAGGCGAAGAGATCGCTGGCACTGACGGCAGTGAAGGTACCTGCCGGCGGTGTAGCGTGGTGGGCAACGACGTTGTCGCCGAAGCAGGTGATGGTACCGTCGGTCTTGACCGCACAGGGAAAATCGTCGCCCGCACTGACGGCTACGAAGGTGCCTGTCGGCAGCGTGGCGGAGCCAAGCACGTTGGAACCCCAGCAGGTGAGGGTACCGTCGATCTTCACGCCGCAGGCATGACCGTAGCCCACATCGACGGATATGAAGTTACCGGTTGGTGGCGCGTCGGAGTTGCCCCAGCAGGCGAGGGTGCCGTCGGTCATTACCCCGCAAACGAGCCCATCGCCCGCACTGACGGACTTGAAGGTACCTGCCGGCGGCGTAGCCTGGCCATTGGCGTTGTCGCCCCAGCAGGCAATGGTGCGGTCGGACCTCACACCGCAGGCGTAATAGGTGTCCGAGGAGCCCGCACTAACGGATGCGAAGGTACCTGCCGGCAGCGTCGCGGGGCCAGAGGCGTCTTGGCCCCAACAGGTGATGGTTCCGTCGGTTCTCACCGCACAGGCGGAATCGATGCCTGCGCTGACGGATGCGAAGTTCCCTGCGGGCGGCGAAGCCTCGCCCGAGGTGTTTACACCCCAGCAGGCGAGGGTGCCGTCGGTGCGTACCCCGCAGGCAAAATAGGATCCCGCACTGACGGATGCGAAGTTCCCTGCCGGTGGCGAAGCGGCGCCTCCGGCGTTACCACCCCAGCAGGCGAGTGTACCGTCGGTACGCACCCCACAGGCAAAGTAGGAGCCCGCGCTGACGGATGTGAAGGTGCCTGCGGGCGGCGAAGCCTCGCCCGAGGTGTTGTCACCCCAGCAGGCGAGGGTGCCGTCGGTGCGCACCCCGCACGCAAAGTAGGAGCCCGCGCTGACGGACGTGAAAGTCCCTGCGGGCGGCGAAGCGGCGCCCCCGGCGCTACCACCCCAGCAGGCGAGTGTACCGTCGGTGCGCACCCCGCAAGCGAAGTAGGAGCCCGCGCTGACGGATGTGAAGGTGCCTGCGGGCGGCGAAGCCTCGCCCGAGGTGTTTTCGCCCCAGCAGGCGAGGGGGCCATCGGTGCGTACCCCACAGGCAAAATAGGAGCCCGCACTGACGGACTTGAAGGTGCCCGCCGGCGGCGTAGCCTGGCCAGAGGAGGAGTTGTGGCCCCAACAGGCGAGGGTGCCGTTGGTTCTCACGCCGCAGGCAAAATAGGAACCCGCACTGACGGCGGCGAATCCCACCGCTGCGGTCCCTCCATCGGGCGGGAGATTGGGCGCGGGGTCGGGCGTGAGCTGCACGTCTGCACCAGCGTCCCTGAGCGGCGACGGCGAGCCGCTCCCAGGCGGCGTGGCCTGGCCAGCACTGTTGTCGCCCCAGCATGCG
>Ga0302321_100004841_pt1 | contig 11718 bp, 11 predicted proteins | sample Fen_T0_1_FD_202505 | JGI IMG/M metagenome (GOLD analysis project Ga0302321, IMG submission 202505) | Peat permafrost microbial communities from Stordalen Mire near Abisko, Sweden - Fen_T0_1 | ecosystem: Environmental > Terrestrial > Soil > Wetlands > Permafrost | place: Sweden: Abisko...
GCACGCGCCGCGCTAGCCGCGTCACTGCCCGTCGCGATACGGGCGGGGGGCTGTCACGGCGCCTGCGCCTGGGTTTGGCATGACTCGAACCGACAACAAGCCCTTGTTTCGCAATCGAAGCGCCGCGCGCATCGCGCTCTTGGACGAGCGAGCCCGCGGGATGCGCGTGGCGCCAACTCCGTCAGAAGCGGCCCTCTGGGCTCACCTGCGCGGGCGGCAGCTCGGCGTGAGGGACGAACGCGCGTCCTCAGCCACCTCGTCGACGCCGAGCCGAGCGACGTCGGCATTGCTTTGCTTGTGCTTGCCGAGTTGCTTTTCGGCGCCGAGACGTCGGTTCGCAAGGAGCAAAACGGCGCACGCATCAAGCAGATGACCGAAACCTTTCCCATGCTGCCGCTGGGACTCGCCGTTGTTCGCCGATACGCCGCTGAGCGTGCACAGCTCGAACGGAGTGGGCGGAAGAAGAGCGATTTTTATCTGATGATCGCGTGTACCGCGATCGAGCACGAGGCCACGTTGGTGACCCACGACGCGGCATTGCAAGACGGCGCTATTGGCCGACTCGTCGTCAAGGACTGGCTCGATTCGGCTCCATGATGTTCGTTCGATCTCCCAAACGACGAGCGGCACCGGGGTTACCGGGGGATATGGAGTCCGAGCGGTGTGACGGTCGCAGCCGAGCGCGTGACCTTGCCGACCACCACGGGTGATGAGAGGGTCTTGGACCGTCAGGGTTGCGCTAACTATCGGTCATCGTCAGTTTTCTATGCGCAGTCATGCGTCCGCGAGGGCTCGCGCCGGGTTCGGACCCGCGCTGGCAACTCCGCTTTCGACGGTAGGTTTTTCGACATCGAGAGAGCGGATGCGATCCTCGTTTGCGCCTTTTTGGTGGCGCTGCTTGCGTAGCGTGTTCCACGGGGCGGGAGTGCCGCGCTGGCCGGCGACGGTGCTAGTGATCGCGGCGCTCGTACCAGCCCCGGTATCTCGGTGTATTGGCAAGCGGCGTACCCTTCCGCGAACGGAATCGAAGGCGTGGGCCGTCTCGTCATCGGCGGTGCGGCCACGCTCGGCAATGCCCTGCTTGCTAGCTTGGGCGCGTTTGCGTTGCTCGGTCGCCGTGCCCAGTGGGTGCGCTCATGCCCGCCGGCTTGGTCGCGGTTTTCTGGCTACCATTCGTTTTCGGCGGTTGAGTGGGCTGCTGCGGCGATGATTCGTCAGCGTGTGCGTGAGAGACACCGCAAACAGTGCTCGCTGACAGATGTGGGTAATTGTCTTGGCTCTCAGGCTATTGTTGGTTCCGCGAAATCAGAGTAGATTTTGCGGAATGTCGAAATTGCGGGTGGTGCGCGCTTCTTGGGCGGTGGTGGGGATTGGGCTGTTGGTGCTTGGTTGCTCGAGCAGTGATCCGAAGGCAAAAACAGAGGCCAGTGGCGGTACCGGCAACGCCGCAGGGGATTCGGGGGTTGCGAATGGCGGAGCATTCGCCGCCAGCGGTGCGGGTGGCGGCAGTGCGCGAGGTGGTGCGAGCTCGCAAGGCGGCACCGGTGGGACGGCGGGCGCGTCGGTTTCGAGCAATCCGCTCTGTCCGGCGAAGGGACCCGTCGTCAAGGGCGCGACGCCGTTCGCTGATGGAGTGGAGGTCGTATCCACCGAGAATGACGCGCGGTTTCTCGTCGTATCCGAGCAGTTCGTCTACTGGGCGAACAACAATGTCATTAAGCGCCTTTCTGTCGAAAATAACAGCGTAGAGACCGTCGTCGATAGAAGTAAGACCAGCTTCAAGATTCAGGGGCTCGCGGTCGATGAGACGAATGTCTACTTCAGTGAGTCCGGCGCGAGTGCGGTTGCGCCCGGGCCGCTCGGTGTGGCAAAGGCACCGCTCGACGGTAAAAGCGAGCCGATCAGCCTGGCCAACGAAGGCCCAGGCGCCACCGCCAGCAGCATGGCAGGGATCACGGTCGCCGCGGGCTACGTCTACTACCTGAACCTACGAACGCAGGAATTCGCCCGCGTTTCGGTCGACGGAGGGGAGCCGACGATCATCGTTCGTACCGTGAACCCCTCGATGATGACCGTCGCGGGCGGGTTTCTTTGGTTCATGCACCCGCGAACCAATACCATCGACAATGTCCATTTGCTGAGAGTGCCAATCGACGCGGTAGCGCCGCCCGCCGACACGCCGTCCAGCGCCATCAACGTGCCTCCCGGCGCGGAAGTGATCGCACCGGTCTTCAACTACCAACCGACCGCCGTTTCTGCCGACGCGACTCACGTTTACTACGACGACGAAAACAAAGTGATGCAGGTGCCGATCGCGGGTGGGACGCCTGAGATCATCGCGCAGGCAGCCGACACCGATGGCTTCGTTGGGTCGAAGAACACCACGTACGTCGGTTACATCGTACCCACGAAAAGTGGCGTGTTCTGGGACGCGGACAGCGGTGGTTGTGTCCCCGTGTGGAAGTCCGCACTCGACGGCTCGAGCACCGAGGTTGCAGTGCAAACCGTCAACTATCCGGCCTTGTTGGGCGCGAACGCGACCCATCTGTACTTCAGTGCGTCGGGGCAGATTCTGCGCGTGCCGCTGTAACGACAATCCTGCGGCCCGCGGGCGCCGCTGCGCTGAGGGCATAAGAGGACGAAACGGGTGGCGGTCCGAGCCGAACTCGTGAACTTGCCGGCTGCTGCTGACGACGCAGCGTTACCAGCATGCTTCAGGTGCAGACCTTCGTGACGCCGTGTCACGGCTTCCGGGTAACGCGAAGCCTTTGGATGCTCCTAGCGGTGTAGCGTCGCTGTACGGCCGCCGTGCTCGCAGCCCTTCGGGCCGCTGCGCGCGGCGGAGGGTCCAACGTCTTTGCGCGTCGGACTTCGTCTGGCGAAAGCGCGCATCTGGACGTCTCGGGCTTGTTGTCGGTTCGAGTCATGCGAGAGGGCGCACGCGCCGCGCTAGCCCCGTCGGGGCTGTCGAGATAGGGCGGGGGGCTGTCACGGCGCCTGCGCCTGGCTTGGCATGAGTCGAACCGACAACAAGTCCTTGTTTCGCAGCCGCAACAGCTCGCGTATCTCGCTCTTGGACGAGCGCGCTCGCGGCATGCGTGCGTCGCTCACGCCTTCGGAGGCGCTGCTCTGGGCTCGCATTCGTGGTCGCCGGCTCGGCGTGGTGTTTCGCCGCCAGGTGCCGCTGCTCGGCCGCTTCAGCGCTGACTTCTTTGCGCCCGCTGAGCGGCTCGTGATCGAGGTCGATGGCGGGCATCACGCCGAGCAAGCTCGCGCCGACACGCGGCGGGACGCGGTGCTCGGTCGCGCCGGCTACCGCGTACTTCGGTTGAATGCAGCGCTCGTGATGCGAGACATCGAGGGCGCGGTCCGGCTCGTCCGCGCGGCGCTCGAACGTTGAGCACAAACGAAAAAATCCCCGGCGTTCGGGCGCCGGGGATTACTTTTTTCGTATCACTCTGTCGGGGCGGGCAGATTCGACGGCTGCCATCACAGAGGGCGCCTGCTCATGCGCGATCCACACGAGAACCGCGGTTTTCGAGTCGGCCTCCCCGACGGAAGGAGACGCTAGGTGACCCGAAGTGACACCGTGTTGGGTAACTGGGGGGAAACGGGTTGGGACGCTGCTATGCTTGCCGGCTGAGCCAGCAGCTACCCCTCGATGAGGCGATCGAGGCCCTCAAGCGCGACCCGACGCACCCAGTGCGCGTTAGCGTCGACGAGGAGCTGACCGTGGAGGTGCGTGCGGCGAGCGTCGAAGCGCCCAGGAAGTCCGTCGCGGACGTCCTGGGAAAAGGGAGACGGGGGAACCATGGACGCCCTCTTCGCGGACCTCCGTCAGCTATCGGATCGACAGGTCGCCGACCTGCCGTGAAGTACGTCGAACGCAAGGTCGTCGGTTCACGTTGCCGCTTGACCGTTGGCAGCGGGCGGCCCTTGGGTACTTTTGGAGGGTGCGAGTAGTTCACGGTTCGAAAGTCAACGTCGTCCTCCGGGGCAGGAATCTCCGGATTGATGGCCTAGTTGGTCGCCTCTGACGGTTTCAGACTTAGCGAGCACGTTCCGGTTTCACCTCCACATGGTGTCTGCCAAAATTTGTCGTCGGCGCCGAAGGCCAGCACGGCTGCACAGCGAACGCCTCGCAGCTGCACGCGTTCTGTCGCCGGCACCGTGGTGACGCCGACCTTCTTTGCGTTCAGGTGACCTAGGGAGTCGTGTCCGACACAAATTACGGTGCTGAGCGTCACGAGATTTGGGGAGCTGCTGTTGTCGAGCTCCGCGGGAATGTCACCGCCACTATTCTGATTGAGCGCGACGAAGCACCCGATACAGAGCGCCATCAGCACGAAGGTGGCGACCTTCCACCCTTGGCCGCGCGAGGCTGCTTTTTGCACGAGTTGGGGCGCGCGCGAGGCGACCGTTTGTGGCAGCATCGCGAAGACCGCCGGGACGATGCGTTTCTCGAGTTTCGTTTCGGCGATCCTGATTTCTTGTTCTTCCATAGCTTAGGGGGGCGCGGTTTTACGCTCGGGGACGCCTTCGGGCTCGAGCGTTCAAGCTCACGTTCCTCGACACGAGTGTAATCGAGTTGGTGTCGACACAGCGCGGTCGGCGACTAGTCATTTGTTCGCAGAAGATGCCGCCTAGCGGGCTCAAACGAGTTGGTGTGGAGTGGCTTGTCGATGCGCCGCTCATGGGCTTAAAAAGTGCGTTTCCTCCAGGCTAGCGCGGGCTACTCGAGTGCCAGCCTTGGGCCACAACTCCTCCACGTCGTTCAGAGCAAGCTCGCTTCGCTTGTACCTCTGCAACCGTGGACAACTGCAGCGGTTTGCGGCGGTTGCGACCGCGACGAGGAAGGGATTCCTCGCTGTCTTGGGACAGACCATGGGGTTCAGGCGGAAGCGGCAAGACGCACCGAGCACCACGTGCACCGCCTGCCGCGCAGCGGAACAAGCGCATCCGATTGCTGATAGTACACCATAGATGGTGCACTAGTCATTTCTGCGCTTGCTCGCATTGGTACACGCAGCCTGAGTCCAACGTGTCAGTCTTGGGATGCAACGCCCGGTGAGTATTCCCCGCGAGCGATGCGAAGGTCGAACCACGTCATGAATCAACTCTCACCTCTCGTCCTCAAGGGGCTTGAAGGATCGACGCACACCGTCGCAAGTGCCGTTCTCGCATTCGAAAAGAGCGGGAGTCACTTGCCGGCGGCCCGCGAGGGGGGTGAAGGGTATGCGGTACCGGTCAAGAACTCGGCCGGGCGCTTCATGCTGAAGAGCTACTTCTTGCCGACGGAGCAACGAAGTCAGAGGGCGACCTTCATCTCGGCGCTGGAGCTGCACGAGATCCTTCCCACGCTCGAAGCGGCCCCGCAGTCTGTCATTAGCGGCGAGCTCTCCCCTCCGGGGCAGGAGTCACTTTCTATTGCGGGCTACCTGGCTCCGTTTATCGAGGGTGAAACGTTCGAATCGGTGCTCAATGAGTCGCACGACTTGGCGTTGAAAGAGCGCGTGCAGCTGGCGCGCCAGCTTTGCGGCACCATCCGCGTGCTCGAGGCCAACCACATTGCGCACGGCGATCTGGCGATGTCCAACGTGATGATCACGAACTTCAACGGGGGCACGCCGAGCCTACGCCTTATCGATTTCGACGGGTTTTATCATCCAATCGTACCGAAGATCCCGTGTTCGACCGAGCGCGGCGGGCGAGGCTTTGGCCAAGACGGTTACCGGCACTGGTCTTACCAAGTCATGGATGACACGATTACGATCAAATCCGACCGAGCCGCAATGGCGGCGTTGGCGTTCGAACTCGTCGCGTTCACTTCAGCAGACAGTGATCAATTGCGGCGCGCAACGTTGCTCGACCAAGCGGAGATCGACAAGGGGACACCGCGCACGTCGGATGTGGTCATTGCACGCTGGCCAGAGGGTTGGGAACTAGTGAAGCGCGCGTTTGGCGCTCCGCAACCAGAAATGGCTCCATCGCCCGCAGAGTGGCACGACGCGCTCACTCGGAAGTACCGGACCTTGGTTACGCCCCTGCCACCGCCACTAGCGCCGCTGCCCCAATCGTCTCGGGCCAGCCTGGCCCTGCGTATCATGGAGCGCGGTCAGCCGGAGCGCAGGGTCAACTTGCGCAATGAAGGGAACAGTTTTGCTGCCGTCAGCAGCCGCCTTGCCTGGTTGTCCTATTTACGGACCGAACGCGGCATAGAACTGCACGGGTCACCAGGCGGGCTCCCTGTGTTCATGAATCGCGCTGGCAAGCCGACGAAGTTCAACAATGACATTCGCATTCTGCTTCAATCAGGGGACCAGATTCAGTGGGATGACTTCGTGTTTCAAGTCGGATGAGTGATGCCACCTACCAATCGAGGGCAAATGAGCAAGGAATCGGGGCAACGGATTCAAGCGGCGAACCCAATGCACATGTTGCTGCTAGCGGACAACAGCGGATCGCTCAAGGGAGCTCCCGCTTCTGCCGTGACCGAAGCAATTAGGAATTGGATCATCAAGCTTCAGATGGTCTCTCTGGGACGGAAGCCATACTTTAAATTCTCGTTCATCGTCTTCGGTTCGTCCTCGGAGGTTGTTGCGGAAGCGGTCGATGTCAACGACGTCGATGCGGAGGCGATCAACATCGATGGTGGCGGCGGGACGACGAACATGGCCGCAGCGCTGGTCCAAGCTCGAGAGCTCATCGAGCGACACGCTGAAGCGCACCATTGCCCGCCGTTCGTGTTCGTCTTCACCGACGGTTCGCCTTCTCTCGATGGCAAGTCGTCGGATGAACCGCACACGCTACGGGCGGGCACGGCCTTGAAGAACGCGAGCCTCCCTTGCGGTTCCCCGCGCATCATCACTCTCGGGTTCGGAAGCGTGAATGACTCCCTGATGAGCACTCTAGCTAGTCGCCCAGAGTTCTACAAGAAGGTGGCGAATGCCCAGGAGTTGGTCCAACTGCTCCCTAGTATTGGCACGCCCACTCAGGTCGGCGGCAGGCCCTCCACGGTCGAGTCAATGGAGGAGAGAATCGCGGAGCAGAACATTTGACCGTCTCCGACGTGCAGGCTGGTAGAGGCCCACGCTATCGCCAAGTCGTCGGCAAATCCGACGGCTGCTGGTGGATCACCTTCACTAGCAGCAAGCTCCCCGAGTTGCCCCTTACCGGCCCCGAACTCGGCCCGGTAGAGGGCGCGGATTTAAGTCCGCCCAGGGGCACGACGGAGGGGAACCGTGTCTGGGTTGGAGACGTACGAGGCAATGAGGGTCACTTCGGTTGTGCCTCACATCGCGGTCCGCCCACGGTAGACAAGGGAAACCAGGACTTTGCATTTGCGCTCGCTCGCTCGGACTGCGCCGGAGCTTCGTGGGTACTGGCCGGGGTCTGTGACGGCGTGACGCAGTCCCCATGGTCCGAGCGGGGCGCGCGTCACGCGGCCGCCGCCTTCATCGAGATAGTTACCGAGGCGCTCGGCCGTAGCGTGGAGTTTGCAAATGAGATTCTAGAACCTGAAGGAAAGCGCGATTTCGCGATGCGTTACCAGCGTCGATTGCTAGAGCGTCTCAATGCCGATGGGCAACGGCTGCAGACGCGGCGAGTGCCCGATCCCGAATTCGGCGAGCCCCTGTACCGGAAGGCATTTCTCGACGCTCCTGGCGCGGAAAAGCGCGAGGCCTGGTTCCAAACGACGATTCTGGCGACGGCACTCGGTCCTCGCGGCGGCTTCGCGCTGTTGATGGGCGACGGTTGCCTGCGTCTCGAGCGAACCCAGGCGGACGGCCCGGTGCAACGGAAAGAAGTACCGCTGCAAAGCGATCCTAGCAAACCAGAGCGGTTCGTGGGGACGCAGCTCTCGGTGGTCGACGTTCTGAGCGGCATTCGCGGTATCCTGCCGGAGGGGGCGTCGGAGCTTCGCGTCGTGTTGAGCACCGACGGTGTCTCCAAGACGCCCGAGCATGGCCTCGAAGCCGCCAACCTCGAGGATACCGCAGCCTGCGAAGCCTTCCTACACGGCATCGCGACTCGCGGCGACGTGAAGCGAGTCGAGTCAGATAACATGAGCGTCGCGTTCGCATCGCGGAGGGTTTCGTCGTGATTCAGTTGCTGCTTTGGGTAATCGCACTGTTTCTGGGCTGGGTTGCCTGGGAAATTCGCCAAAAGCAAACTGCCACCGCTGACATCCGGCGCAGGCTCTACGCAGGGCTCAGGGGCCCAGGCGCATGGACGGGATTGTGGGTCGTCGAGATCGTTGGGCAGCACGCCGATTCGATTCGAGAAAGCGTCCACGAGTCGTGCCATGGGATCGGCAGTCCCGCCGAGCTCGCGCGAGCACTGATGGCGGTCGGCAACGCGCGCGTAGTCGACCACCTACTGGGGCCGACGGGCCAATCGAAAGAAGAAGCACTCGATTGGGTCGAAAAAATAGGCCCGCGTCTGGGCACAATTCGATTCGAGACCACCGGAGCTAGGGACGACCGGCACATTTTTGCTTTGGCCTATGCGAGCGAGTGCAATCCGCCAAGTCGGAGGAGCCTGTCGCTCATCGCTGAGTACCTCGAAGACAGCTTTGCCGCTTCGCTTGTAGCCTGCGTGCAAGTCGTCAAACGAAGTGGGTTGGTCCAATTGGCGACGCGCTGGACGTTCGTTGCATTCGTCAGCGTGGGTGGCCTATCCCTTCTCTGGAACACCTCCTGGGTCCAGAAGAGCGCGCAATATGAGTCGGTTTGGGGGCCCGCAAGCGTACCTGTCAACAAGGGCGAAGCCGCCGAGCTTCCTACTGCTCCACTGTCCGCGGTGACCCCAGAGCCACCACAACTTGCATCGAGCTCGACTCCGTCGCCGCTGGTGCCGGCGCTTGGGCCGCCTCTGCCTCCGGCAAACAGCGTCGGCAACCCGACGGGCAAGAAAGCAAAAGACAACAGCGCTGGCAACAAGGGGACCAAGCCAGCGGGCAAACAAACAGTGCCGGACAGACCCAAAGATCCTCCGAAGAACGCCACCGCTAAGACCAAGCCGGACGCTGAGACGGGAGAACCGCCCAAGAGAACCCCGCAAAAGCCCATCGAGTCGAAGCCCCGTCAGGACTCGCTACCCACACCAGAGACAGGTAAAAAATGAATAGCGCGAAGATTACGTGCCCCGCGTGCGGAACTTCCAACCCCTACCTGGTCAAGAAGTGCCAAGGTTGCGGGGAGTCATTGGCGGCGGCAAGGGGCCCCGCGGTGAGCGCACCTGTCCCCCCGAGCCAGGGAGTCTCCGCCAGGCCAAGACCAGCGGCGCCGGTGCCGTCGGCCCACAGACCCGCGACGGGCGTGCGGGTACCATCCGGAACACGCATCCGAATGGACGGCAATCCGGCGGAGGTATTGAAAGCCCTCTGCAGTCCGTTTGATGCCGTCGAGACGCGTTGTCCGGAGTGTCGTGAACGCGCGAGCATTCAAGCTCCGTTTAACCTCGATATCTTCGCATGCACCCGCTGCGGGGCCGAGATGTATCCGTACGTCTGGATCGAAGATTGCCTGGTTGATCTGAATGGGATGCGCGAGGTGCTGGCGGCGATCCACTACGAGCCGAGGGTTGCGCGAGCGGCATTGTCCTCGCTCCGAGCAGACAGCGGCCGCGGCGCCCCGCTGGAACCGTTGCTCCATTCGCCGACAGTGGCAGCGCACGCGATCGTCTCTTGTACGGTTGCAGCGGGTTCCCAGTTCACTCCGTGGACACTGCTCGGCGTGTTGCATCCTGGGCTCTTCGCAGCCATTGGTCCAATCCAGTTGGCTCGCGAGAAGTTCGGTGCGAAAGGCGTCGCGGAGCGGCTGCTGGCCAGCTCGCTGTCCCGACAGAGCTTCGATCCGCGCAGCTTTCCGGACTTTCAGCCAAACTCCAACACGATCCGCGTTCTCGAACGACTCAACCTTCGCGGCAGCTGGCCGGGCACATTGTACGGAGGAGCCGAGAGTTATGGCGCGCTCGGCGCTCGCGAGTCCTCGTCGTGGTCGCTGGTATTCGACCGCCGCGAACAGTTAGATGGGCGCGCGACCGTGGACGTACACTCGGCCGATATCGTCGCCGATATCGTCAGCACGGTCGTCAATTCGGACCCAGACAAAGACGTAGTGCGGAGCGAGCGTCAATTGGTACTGGCGCGAATCAATGACCTTCCCGTCGATAGCTCCACGCGCCAGCGCTTGCTCAGCGACGGTACACCGGACCAAGGCTCACCGCGAGCTCGACGAGTGTGCACGCCGAGCCGCGTCCTCGAAACCGTCAACTTGAGCACGGGCGACGTCGACTGGTCGTGCCTTCGCGCCCAAGATCAAGGACCGATGATCGGCGTGCGCTGGGCCACCTTTCACCGCTCAGCTTGGGCTCGAGGCGTTTCCCTTCGGGATAAGTTCATCGACCCGGCACAAACCATTGCAGCGGAGGCCGAACGCAAAGCCATTCTCGACGCCGAGGGTGGCATTCTCGAGCAGTGGTCGGACGCCATTCCCGCCTGGATCAAACGCGCATTCCTCTTCGTGACGATGAGCATGGTAGCGTGGCTGGCATTGAGCGTTCCATTGGGCATCGCGTCGTTCGCTTTGGATTCAGCGCCACAGTACGCCGTTCGCGTCGCGTTTGCGGGGCTATTGGGAACCATGTGGTGGGCGCGCCACAAGGCCATTCGCAATCCGTTTCCGCAAGTATTCTGGGACCCCAAGCAGCTGAGTCGACAAGAGGCCAAAGCGCGGCGCATCGAAGACATTCGCACACGCATCGCAAAGTTATGGCGTAACTTTGACTATTCGGCGCCGCGGCCCATCTCGACCGACCTCGGAGCGGTCCGCGTCGCCGACCGCTTGGACCGCGAGTCCGCCGCGTTCGCAGTTCACTGCCAAGATCGGCTGATCCAGGACGCGATGGTGGAAGTGGCGGAGCGGCACGGCATCGACATGTCGAAGTTCAAAGAAAATATGCAGCAAATCAACAACTACGGCGTCATCGCAACGCACATCGACGGCCCCGTGGCGACCGGTGATGGTGCAACGGCTCAGCAGACCAAGTCGATACCAGAGAAGCTCGGGGCCGCGACCCGCAGCATCCTCAAATCGCAAAAAACGAACAAGACGCCGCAAGCTGGAGCCGCTTGATGAGCTCCGAAACCCGAAAGCCGGGCGAGAGCCAACCGGGCATCAACGTGGGGCGCAACGAAGGCGTCGTGGCGGGGACGATCAAAGGGCCCATTGCGATCGGGCGGAACGCGTCCGCGCACAGCCACGAACACCCAGGGGCGCGAGCGGGCGTCCGCCGCCGCGATGAGCCCCAAGCTCCCGTTCAACGAGACTCTCCGCGCCCTACGCCCGTTCGCAGTCCCGCGTCGGTCGCGTCAGGTTTGCGAACCATCCGTATCTTCGTCGCCTCTTCTAGCGAGCTGCGCGATGAGCGCAACATGTTCGATCTCCACTTCCGGCAGGCGAACGACCTGTTTCTCCGTCGCGGAGTGTACCTAAAAATCGTGCGCTGGGAGGGCGCGCGTAGCGCGCTGTCCGAGACTAGGACACAGGACGATTCCGACGGAGAAGTCGCGCGGTGCGACATCTTCCTGAGCCTCTTCTTTACAAAAGCCGGCGCGTTCACCGAAGAAGAGTTCGACACGGCCGAACGCAGCTTTCGGGACTCGGGCAGGCCCCTTATCTACACGTTCTTCAAGGACGCCGAGATTCGAACAGG
>Ga0302321_100004842_pt1 | contig 11718 bp, 10 predicted proteins | sample Fen_T0_1_FD_202505 | JGI IMG/M metagenome (GOLD analysis project Ga0302321, IMG submission 202505) | Peat permafrost microbial communities from Stordalen Mire near Abisko, Sweden - Fen_T0_1 | ecosystem: Environmental > Terrestrial > Soil > Wetlands > Permafrost | place: Sweden: Abisko...
GCCAAGACCTTCGTCCTGTTCCTGATCGTCCTCGCCGGCGGCGCCTTCGGCTGGCAGCAGACCACGGCCTCCCCGGCGAACCAGATCCAGATCCCGGGGTGGATCTGGCTCTTCGTCCTCGTCGGCGTCGGCCTCGCGATGGTCTGCATCTTCAAGCCCACCGCGTCGCCCTTCCTGGCCCCGCTGTACGCGATCGCCGAAGGGGTGTTCCTCGGCGCGATCTCGAAGGCGTTCGAGCTGCAGTGGAACGGCATCGTCTTCCAAGCCGTGCTCGCGACCATCGGCGTGTTCTTCGCCACGCTCGCGCTCTACGTGTTCGGCGCCGTGAAGGTGACCAAGAAGTTCCAGATGGTCGTGATCGGCGCGACGTTCGGCATCATGGTCATGTACCTGTTCGGCCTGCTGCTCTCGCTCTTCGGCGTCGACATGATCTTCTGGAACAACCCGACGCCGCTCGGGATCGGCATCAGCGTGGTGATCTGCGTGGTCGCGTCGCTCAACCTGTTCCTCGACTACGAGTTCATCCGGCAGGCGTCGATCCAGGGCGCGCCGAAGTACATGGAGTGGTACGGCGCGTTCGGGATCATGGTCACGCTCGTCTGGCTCTACCTCGAGATCCTGCGCCTGCTCTCGCTGCTCCGTCGTTGAGTTCCGGACGGGGAACGCCGATAGCGTCAGCACGGCCAGTCGCGGGGGGACACCATGAAGCGGGGGTTCATGGAGCGGTTCGGCGGGTTCGTCGTGCGCCACCGCCGCTGGGTCGCCGTGGTCTGGCTCGTGGTGCTGGTCGGGGCCGGCTACCTCAACGGCGTCTACAAGAAGTCGATCTCCGACAGCTTCCGGATCCCGAACGCGGACTCGCAGGACGCGTATGACCTCCTGAGCGCCCGCTTCGGGTCCCAGAACGCCGCGACGACGTCGGTGGTGTTCTCGGCGCCGCCGGGCCAGTCCCTCGCCGACGCCGACAACGCGGCGGTGGTCGCCGCGGTGATGCAGGCCATCGCCAAGGTCCCCGGCGTCATGTCGGCCCCCGACCCGCTGACGGCCAACCCCGAGACCGCGCTCGAGAACGCCGCTGGCCGGCTTCCGCCCGACGAGGCCGCGGCGGTCACGGCCGTGGCCAAGAACCTCCCACCTACGGTGTCGGCCGATGGACGCGTGGCCGCGGCGACCGTGTCGTTCCGCGACTCGCTGCTCCACCTGATCGACGCGACTCCGGTCAACCCCGACGCAGCCGCGACCGCGTACGCCAACCCGTACGCGAGCGTGCAGGACGCGATCGACAGCGTGCAGACGGGCGCGGTGCAGGTCGACGTGGGCGGGCAGGTCGCCGACACGTGGAACCAGCCGGTGTCGTGGTGGGCGAGTCACGCCGACGAGGTGGGCCTGGGCCTCGGGGCGATCCTCCTCCTGGTCGCGTTCGGGTCGCTCTTCGGGATGGCCATCCCGATCGCGACCGCCCTGCTCGGCGCGGTCACCGCCAGCGGACTCGTGTACCTCCTCGCCGACCACATCACCGTGTCGTCGGCCGCGCCCCCGGTCACCCTGATGATCAGCCTCGGGGTCGGACTCGACTACTCACTGCTCATCGTCACCCGCTACCGGCAGTTCCTGCACGACGGTGTGGACCCGGAGAGCGCCGTCGCGTCCGCGCTGGGCTCCGCGGGGAAGGCGTCGGTGTTCGCCGGTCTCACCGTCTGCGTGGCGCTCCTCGGGTTGCTGTTCGTGCCGATCCCGCTCGTGCAGACCCTCGGCGTCGCGGCCGCGATCGGGGTGGCGACGATGATGGTCGCGGCCACCACGCTGCTCCCGGCGCTCCTCGGCTTCGCCGGTCGCCGCATCGACGCGGTGCGGCTCCCGTTCGTGGGGCGCGACGGGCCGGCCGACCCCACGCACTCGTTCTGGGGCCGCTTCGCGACACGCGTGACGCGGCGGCCGTGGCTGTTCCTCGCGGCCGGGACCGTGGTGCTCGTGCTCATCGCGATGCCGTTCCTGCGCATCCACTTCGGCATGCCCGACGACAGCTCCCTGCCGTCCAACCTGTCGCAGCAGCGGGCGTTCACCCTCACCACGAACGCGTTCGGACCCGGATCGAACGGGCCGCTCGTGGTCGCGGTGGCGCTGCCGACGAAGGACCCGGTGCCGTACACCGAGGCGATCGGCCGGCTCGCGCCCGTCAACCAGGCAGTGGGCGCGCTCCAGCCGGCGGGCACCGTCCCCGGCGTGCGCTACTCGGTCGGGCCGATCCCGAACGACGCGTCGAAGACCACGGCCGTGGTGTACGAGATCACGCCCAGCACCGCACCCGACGACCCCGCGACCACCGCGCTCGTGAAGCGTCTACGCAGCGACCTCGCGATCGCGACCGCGGGCACGGGCCTCACGGCCTCGGTGGGTGGCCCCACCGCGACGCTCATCGACCTCACCGACGTCGTCACCAAGTACCTCCCGTGGGTGATCGGTGCGGTGGTGCTCGGCGCGTTCGTGCTCCTGGTGCTCGTGTTCCGCTCGATCCTCGTGCCGTTGAAGGCCGCGATCATGAACCTGGTGTCGATCGCGGCCGCGTACGGCGTGGTTGTCGCGGTGTTCCAGTGGGGCTGGGCCAAGGGCGCGGTCGGGCTCACCTCCACCATCCCCATCGTGTCGTTCGTGCCCCTCGTGATGTTCGTGATCCTGTTCGGGCTCTCGATGGACTACGAGGTGTTCCTGATGTCGCGCATCCGGGAGGAGTGGGACCGCACGCAGGACCCGCACCAGTCCGTCGTGCTCGGCGTGGCCAACACCGCGCGCGTGATCACCACCGCGGCGCTCATCATGATCGTGGTGTTCGGCTCGTTCATCACCAACGCGAGCCCCACGGTGAAGCTCATCGGCTTCGGGATGGCCGTCGCGGTGCTCATCGACTCCACCCTGCTGCGCATGGTCATGGTGCCGGCCGTAATGGCGCTGCTGGGGAAGGCCGCGTGGTGGTTCCCGCGCCGGCTCGGCTGGCTTCCCCACCTCGACCTCGGGGAGGGCGCCGGGCCGAGCGTGGCCGGTGTGGGGGACGAACCGGCCGAGTCGGGCGCACCGGGCACCGGCGAAATCAGCGGTCAGGAGGCCCCCGCCGGCCACGCATAATGCTGGCCATGGGATACATGATCGAGGCCCGGGGCCTCGTCAAGCGCTTCGGTGACGTGGAGGCCCTGGCCGGCCTCGACCTCACCGCCGAGGCCGGCCAGGTGTTCGCGATCCTCGGCCCCAACGGCGCCGGGAAGACCACGTTCATCCGGGCGATCGCCACGCTCACCAAGTTCGACGAAGGCACCCTGACGGTGGCCGGCATCGACGTGGCCAAGCACCCGAAGCAGGTGCGCCGGGCGATCGGCCTCGCCGGCCAGTACGCCGCGGTCGAGCCGGCGATGACCGGACGCGAGAACCTGCGCATGGTGGCCCGGCTGTTCGGTCACGATGCCAAGACGGCCGACCGCGCCGCGGGCATCGTGCTCGAGCAGCTCGGGCTCACCGACGCCGGCGACCGGCTCGTGCGCACCTACTCCGGCGGCATGCAGCGGCGCCTCGACCTCGGCGCCAGCCTCGTGGGCGCCCCGAAGCTCCTCCTGCTCGACGAGCCCACCACCGGCCTCGACCCCCGGAGCCGCAACGAGCTGTGGCTCGCGATCGAGGACCTCGCCGCCACCGGCACCGACGTGATCCTCACCACGCAGTACCTCGACGAAGCCGACCGGCTCGCCGGCACGATCGCGATCATCGACCACGGCAAGCTCGTGGCGTCGGGCACGAGCGACGAGCTCAAGTCCCGGCTCGGCCGCGACGTCATCGACATCAAGGTGAGCGACTCGGAGAACCTCGCTCGCGCGGCAACGGCCCTCGGGTCGGAAGCCGTGGTCGACAAGGGCGCGTGCCGCGTGTCGTTGCCCGTGACCGGCGGGCCCGACGAGCTCGTCGCCGCGGTCCAGGCCCTCGGTGAGGCCGACATCGCGCTCGAGGACATCGCGCTGCGGCGCCCGACGCTCGACGACGTGTTCCTCACCCTCACCGGCCACACCACCCAGACCCCCACCGACTCCGACGGGGAGCAGGACGCATGACCGCCACCACCACCGAGCCCACCCACATCCCGACTCCGGCCGGCACCGCGAGCTTCGCCACCACCACGTTCACCACCGCCGGTCGCACGGTCCGCAAGATGCTGCGCACGCCGCAGGTCCTCGGCATCGCGGTCGTGCAGAGCATCGTGTTCCTGTTGATGTTCCGCTACGTGCTCGGCGGCGCGATCGGCGTCACCGGCGTCCACTACGTCGACTTCCTCGTGCCCGGCTTCGTGATCTCCGGCCTGCTCTTCACCGCCGGCGGCGCGTCCGTCGCCGTCGCGGAGGACGCCGCGTCGGGCCTCTACGACCGACTCAAGTCGCTGCCGATCTCCGACTGGGCCGTGATGGCCGGGCGGGGCATCGCCGATGCCCTGCTCATGTTCCTCGTCGCGCTCATCACCACCGGCGTGGGTTTCATCGTCGGCTTCAGCATGCACACCACGGCCCCGAAGGTGCTGCTCGCCCTGGGTCTCCTCGTGGTCTACGCCCTCACCGTCGCGTGCATCTTCGTGTGGCTCGGATTGGTGAGCGGCAACGCGCAGGCGGCCCAGGGGCTCAGCATCCTCGCGGTGCCGTTCTCGTTCATCTCGAGCGCCTTCGTGCCGATCGCGACGATGCCCGGCCCGGTGCAGGCGTTCGCCAAGGTGCAGCCCCTCACGTTCTGGGTGAACTCGTGGCGTGGCCTCCTCCTGGGCGACCCGGTCACCCGCACCTTCGCCCACAGCCTCGAGTACTACATCCTGGGCGGCCTGATCTGGGCCGCGGTGCTCACGCTCGTGTTCAGCCCACTCGCGCTGCGGACGTACCGCAAGCGCTGAGCCGACGCGCCGGGGCCGCCGCGCCGCGGCGGCGTCACCGGTACTCGTCGAGCGCGGTGTCGCGGCCGCCGTCGAGCACTTCCTCGATGTAGCGCCACACGTCGGGGCGCGAGCCGTCGACGTCGGTGAAGCCGTAGACCCACGCGAGCCGGCCCGACGTGACCGACTGCTGGTTCCAGCGCGACCGCTGCGGGTCGGCCGCGAGCGCGGCGACGGCGCGACCCACGAAGCGAGGTGACTCCGAGAGCGCGAAGTCGGGCGGCGCGGGGTTGCCCACGGCGTCGCGCCAGTTCTCCTCCGAGACGCCGAAACCCTCCAGCATCATCTCCGAGCGCAGGAACCCCGGCGTGATCGCGACTGCCGTGCCGCCATGCCCCGCGAGCTCGTGGCCCTGCGAGAACGCGAGGCGGTTCACCGAGACCTTGGCCAGGTCGTAGAAGACCGAGATCCGGTAGCTCGCCGCGTTGTAGTCGGTGGTCCCGTCGGTCACCTCGACGAGGAGTCCACCGGGCTTGTGAACCAGCAGGGGCAGGAGATGGTGCGAGGTGACGAGGTGCGTGTCGACCGCGAGCCGCAGGATGCGCAGCCCGGCGTCGAGGTCGAGGTCCCAGATCGGGGTGTCCCACTCGGCCGGGCCGCCCTTGAGCACCTCGCCGCCCCAGATGTCGTTGACGAGGACGTCGATGCGCCCGTGGTCGATCCTGATCCGCGCCGCGAGCGCGCCAACCTGCCCGGAATCGAGGTGGTCGACCGGGACCGCGATGCCCTCGCCGCCCAGGCTCGTGACGAGCTCGGCGGTGTCCTCGATCGTCTCGGCCCGGTCGTAGTCGGAGCGCAGCGAGCCGGCGCGGTTCGTGCGCCCGGTGCAGTACACCGTGGCCCCGGCCTCGCCGAGCGCGGCGGCGATGCCCCGCCCGGCGCCGCGGGTCGCGCCGGCAACAACGGCGATCTTGTTGCGGAGCGCGTTCGGATCGGGCTGCCACTCCATCCGGCCGAAGGTAGCCCCAACCCACGCGAGCGCCAGCAGCTTGACGCTAACGTCAACTTCCTGCCCCCCGAGGAGCCGGTTGCGCATGCTCGACACCATCACGGACAAGGTCGCGATCGTCGGCATCGCGCAGACGCAGTTCGGCAAGGGCCTGCCCGACAGCGAGCTGTCGTTGGCCTGCCAGGCGATCAGCGCCGCGCTCGACGACGCCGGGATCGACCCGTCCGAGGTCGACGGCCTGTCGTCGTTCACGATGGAGCCGTTCCGCGAGCAGGCCGTCGCCCAGAACGTCGGGCTCGGCGACATCGCCTTCTTCTCCCAGATCGGCTACGGCGGGGGTGCCGGCTGCGCGACGGTGCTGCACGCGGCGATGGCGATCGCGACGGGCCAGTGCACGGTCGCCGTCGCGTGGCGCGCCCGCAAGCGCGCCGACAAGTCGAGCCGGTTGTGGGCGCAGACGCCGCAACGCCTCGACGACGAGTGGCAGTGGACGCGCCCCTTCGGGCTCATCCGCCCGGTCGACGAGATCGCGATGCTCATGCGCCGCTACATGCACGAGTTCGGCGCGACGCGCGACCACCTCGCCAATGTCGCGCTCGCCTGTCGCATGCACGCGAACCGGAACCCACTCGCGATGATGCACGAACGGACGCTCACGCGCGAGCAGTACATGGAGTCGCGCTGGATCAGCGAGCCGCTCTGCCTCTACGACAACTGCCTGGAGACCGACGGCGCACTCGCGGTGGTGCTCGTCGCCGCCGACCGGGCCCGGGACCTGCCGCACACCCCCGTCTACGTGCACTCCGGTGCGCAGGGCCTCCCCCGCCAGCACCAGGCCATGATCAACTTCTACGGCGACGACCCGCTGCTCGGCCCGTCCTGGGTCGCTGCGCCCACCCTCTGGAAGCACGCCGACTTCGGCCCCGACGACGTGTCGTGCGCGCAGATCTACGACGCGTTCACGCCGCTCATCCCGCTCTCGCTCGAAGGGTTCGGGTTCTGTGAACGCGGCGACGGAGCCGCGTTCACCGAGGACGGCGCGCTCGAGTGGCCGAACGGACGCCTCCCGGTGAACACCGCCGGAGGAGGTCTGAGTGAGGCCTACGTCCACGGGTTCAACCTGATCCTCGAAGGCGTCCGGCAACTGCGCGGCACGTCGACGAGCCAGGTCGAGGACGCCACGACCTGCCTCGTCACGAGCGGCGAGGGCGTGCCCACCAGCGCGCTGCTGCTGCGCAACTGAGGCGCACGACTCGCACCCGCGCTACCGGGTCAGCTGGAGGTTCTCGTCCAGGCTGAGCATGTTCAGCGCGTTGCCCCGCAGGATCTTGTGCACGATCTCGTCGGGCACGTTGGCCAGCACCTTCTCCACGTACTCGGCGGTCTTCGGCCATGTGGTGTCGGTGTGCGGGTAGTCGGTCTCGTAGGTGACGTTGTTGACACCCACCGCGTGGATCGACTCGATGCCGTGGTTGTCGCGGAAGAAGCAGCCGAACACGTGGTCCGTGTAATAGGTGGACGGCGGCTCGGGCACGAGCGCGTGCGTGTGCATCCACCCCTCGTGGGTCTCCCACACGTCGTCGGCCCGCTCGAGCACGTAGGGCAGCCAGCCGATCTGCCCCTCCGAGTACGCGACCCGCAGGTTGGGGTAGCGCGGGAACAAGCCGGAGAAGAGGTAGTCGGACAACGACGCCATCGCGTTGTTGAACGTGAGCGTGGCCGTCACCGCGATGGGCGCGTCGTCCGACGTCGCGAGCATCTTCGACGACGAGCCGATGTGCATGCACACGGTGGTGTGCGTCTCGTTGCACGCCTCGAAGAACGGGTCCCAGTGGCCACTGTGGATGCTGGGCAGGCCGAGGTGGATGGGCAGCTCGCTGAAGGTCACCGCTCGCACGCCCCGCGCCGCGTTGCGCCGCACTTCGGCCGCGGCGAGCTGCGGGTCCCACAGGGGGACGAGGCACAGCGGGATCAGCCGGCCGTCGGTGCCGGCGCACCACTCCTCGACCATCCAGTCGTTGTAGGCCTGCACGCCGAGCAGCGCGACGTCCTTGTCGCTCGCCTCGAGGAACACCTGCCCGCAGAACCGAACGGCGGTGGGGAAGCCGAGCGACGCCTCGACGCCCGCGGCCGCGAGGTCGGAGATGCGGGCCTGCTGGTCGGTGCAGCCGATCCACATGTCGTCGTAGGTGATGCAGGTGAGGTCCATCTTCGACTTGTCGAACTTGGTGATGTCGCCGCCGGGGATCGCCCAGTTCGGGATCGCGACGTGCGACTTGTGGACGTAGATGACCTTGTCGTCGTAGATCCAGCAGTCGGCCGGGCGACCCTCGGGGCCCTCCACCAGCTCGTAGATGCCCGCGCCCACCATCTTCGTGCTGATGATGTTGCGACGTTCGACCCGCGGCGCCTGGTCGAGATGCTTCGACGGGAACCGCGACACGAACAGGTCGGCCGGCTCGATGATGTGGTCGTCGACGCTGACGATCATGGGCATGGTCATCGGGAATCCCTTTCCGCGGGGTGCTTGTCGTCATTGCTACCGCAGCGCGCGGGCCCATCCGTAGGGACGAAAGTCCCGAAATCTGACGGGGCGTCAGATTTCGCGACGCCAGGGTGGCGGCGAAATGGACGCCTTCGGTCGGCCACGAGCGACGACGATGGGAACATGAGCCCCGCCGCCGACCGCTACTCCCACGGGCACGACGAGTCCGTCCTGCGCAGCCACCGCTGGCGCACGGCCGAGAACTCCGCCGCCTTCCTCCTCCCCCACCTCACACCGGGGGCCGAGGTCCTCGACGTGGGGTGCGGGCCCGGCACAATCAGCGTCGACCTCGCGCGGCTCGTGTACCCGGGCTGGGTGACCGGCATCGACCTGGACGACGAGGTCGTGGAGGTCGCCCGGCGCGAGTCCGCCGGCGTGGAGGGGACCGGCCTCACCTTCGCCGTCGGCGACGTGTACTCGCTCGACTTCGACGACGCCTCGTTCGACGTCGTCTACGCGCACCAGGTGCTCCAGCACCTCGGCGACCCGGTGGCCGCGCTCCGGGAGATGCGGCGCGTGCTGCGCAGCCCCGGGATCCTCGCGGTGCGCGACAGCGACTACGGCGCGTTCGTCTGGACCCCGCCCGACCCCCGGCTCGACCGATGGATGGAGATCTACCATCGGATCACGACCGCCAACCACGCCGACGCCGACGCCGGGCGCCATCTGCACCGGTGGGTCCGCGAGGCGGGGTTCACCGACGCGACCGTGTCGTCGTCGAACTGGACGTTCCACACCGACGACGAGCGCGCGTGGTGGGGCGGCCTCTGGGCCGACCGCGTGCGTTCCAGCGAGTACGCGCGTCAGGGGCTCGAGTACGGGCTCACCACGAGCGACGAGCTCGACGAGATCGCCACGGCGTTCCGGGCGTGGGCCGACGACGAGGACGGCCTGTTCATCGTCGTCCACGGCGAGGTTCTCGCGCGCGTCTGAGGAGCGGGTCTTCGCGGGCTTGCCGTCAGGTCCCGATCTGGTTGACGTCGAGGCCGGTGGGCATCACGCCGTAGAGCTTGGCCACGCCGTCGACGAGCTCCTCCGCGTGCAGTCGCTCCCCGTCCCGGCTCGGGTACACGGCGGCAGTCGTGAACCCCGCCATCCGGTGGAGGTGGCGGCCCTCGATGCGCAACACCTGCCCCGTGAGCCAGGCCGACCGAGCCGAAGCCAGGTAGCACACCACCCCCGACGGGTTCGCGGGATCGAGCACGTCGAAGCCGGCGGTGGCCGGCCGCTCGACGCCGGCGCTGCCCACCATCCGCGTGAACGCCACCGGCGAGATCGCGTTCGCGGTGACGCCGTAGCGGCGCATCTCGAGCGCGGTCACGAGGGTGAGTCCGATGATCCCGGCCTTGGCCGCCGCATACGCGGACTGACCCACGTTGCCCCGCAGGCCCGCGCCCGAGGTGGTGTTCACGATGCGGGCGTCGTTGATGCCACCATCCTTCGCGACCGCGAGCCAGTGGTCGCTCGCGTGCTTCGTCAGGTTGAACGTGCCCTTGAGGTGCACCGCGATCACCGCGTCGAAGTCGTCCTCGGTCATCGAGGTGATCATCCGGTCGCGCAGGATCCCCGCGTTGTTCACCACCACGTCGAAGATGGTCGGCAACACACTCCTGCGTTGGGGGACCGAGGAGCAGAAGCGGCGGTTCATCCCGCGGATCCTCTCGGGCGACGACCAGTGGTGTCAGGGGTTCTCCGAGCCCGACGCCGGCTCCGACCTCGCCCGACTGCGCACCGTCGCGGCGCGCGACGGGAACGAATGGGTGATCGACGGCCAGAAGATCTGGACGTCGTTCGCGGCCACTGCGAACTGGATCTTCGTGCTCGCCCGGACGGATCCCGACGTGCCGAAGAACCGCGGCATCAGCTTCCTCCTCGCGCCGATGGACACTCCCGGCATCGAGGTGCGCCCGATCGAGATGCTCACCGGCCGGAGCGAGTTCAACGAGGTCTACTTCACCGATGTGCGCATCCCCGCCGCGAACATCGTCGGCGCGGTGAACCAGGGCTGGGCCGTGGCGACGTCGCTGCTCGGCCACGAGCGCGGCGAGGAGGCCGCGCTCAACCCGATCATGTTCCGCCACCCGCTCGACCGGCTGGTGACCTCGCCCGCGAGCACGGCAAGGTCGACGACCCGGTGATCCGCGACCGGCTGGCGTGGTGCTACGCGAAGGTCGAGACCATGCGCTACCTGGGTCTGCGCATCCTCACCCAGTACCTGCACGACGGCGACCTCGGCCCGGCCGCGTCGATCTCGAAGCTCTACCGGAGCGAGTACCACAAGGAAGCCGCGAACCTCGCGATGGCGATCCTCGGTGCCGCGGGCCTGGTGAACGACGGCGGCCACACGCCGCCGCGCGCCTACCGCACCGACGACCCCGGCGCGCCCAACTCCACCGCGTCCTGGCAGCAGATCCTGATGCTGAACGCGATGAGCGGCACGGTGTACGCGGGCACCTCCCAGGTGCAGCGCAACATCCTCGGCGAGTCGATCCTCGGACTGCCCCGGGAGCCGATCAGCCCTTGAGGGTCGCCGCCACGATGCCCGAGAGCGTGGCGACCATCTCGTCCCACGTGACTGCGAGCCCCGCGAAGCGGTAGTAGTACCAGTACCGGTCGATCATCACTTCGAACGCGAGGGTGACGAGCCCGGGCTCCTGGCCCGTCGGCATCGCCCCGAGCTTCTCGAGCACCGCGGCGATGCGCCGCGAGGTCCGGATCTTCGCCCGCATGCCCGCGCGCCGCAGCTCCTCGTCGCGAAAGCCGGCCTGGCCCCACACGGTGAGGAACGCGCCGTTCTCCTCGAGCATCTGGAGGTAGAGCGTGACGATGCGCTCCACGGCGTCGGGCCCGCCCGCGTCGGCGACGGCGTCCATCGCCGCGATGAGGCCGTCCATCGCCGCGTACGTCTCGTTGCCGATGCGCACGAGCAGGTCGCGTTTGGTGGGGTAGTACGTGTAGAAGGAACCGCGCGACACTCCCGCCGCGTCGACGATGTCGTCGATGCTGGTGCCGAAGTAGCCCTTGGCGAGGAACACCTCGCGCGCCTTCTCGGCGATCAGGTTCGACGTGCGCTGCGCGCGCAGCCCCATGGTGGGCGCGGGCATGCGCGACTCACCCTCGATCCCGAGGTCGGAGCGCTTGCGCGTGCTCATGCCATCGCCCTGGGTCCTGACACTTCTGTCAAGTTATCGCGGTGCGCGCCCGCTGTCACACGCGGAGGACGCGGACCGCCGGGGCAAGACGGGTGCCGCCCTGGTGATGTGACAGGCTCCC
>Ga0302321_100004843_pt1 | contig 11712 bp, 8 predicted proteins | sample Fen_T0_1_FD_202505 | JGI IMG/M metagenome (GOLD analysis project Ga0302321, IMG submission 202505) | Peat permafrost microbial communities from Stordalen Mire near Abisko, Sweden - Fen_T0_1 | ecosystem: Environmental > Terrestrial > Soil > Wetlands > Permafrost | place: Sweden: Abisko...
GAAACGAACTAACCTCAAAAAGGAACAAACCATGAACGATGCAGCCGTTTTCGAAACACCTCTGCTCATCACGCTGGACCAAGCGGCTCAACGGCTCGCGATTTCGCGGCGCACCTTGGAACGCCTGATTTCGGCAGGAGATTTCCCCTCTCCTCTCAAGCTCGGCCGCTCATCGCGCGTCGCTGTGCAAGACATCGATATTTACTGCGAACAATTGCGCGCACGACGCGTCCAAGCCGGAGAGGTACGCCATGATTAATTTTCTTTTCCAACACAAACGGAGCGGAGTGAAATCACGTCTCTGGTCAGCACGCTTGCGGCTCGACGGTTGGCTCAAACCAAGAACGTTTCCACTCAAAGTGGCCGACAAGCGCGTAGCTCAGCAGAAACTCACCAAACTGGTTGAAGAACTCGAACGCGAGGCAGCAGGTATCGGTGCGCCCAAGCTTCAGCGCGAGGCAGCGCACGCGCCACTTCTGACGCATTTACGCGCCTTTCTCGCACAATGCGAAGCCACGGGCCGTTCCAAGAATACGCTGGGCAAATACTCGCACAGCCTACCGAAACTGTTTGAAAGATGTAATTGGCAGGCGGTGCGCGACATCACCGAAGATTCCTTCACCGCGTGGCGAGAAGACAGCGGACTAAGTCCGAAAACGGTCAACGATCTCCTGAGCAACACTTCGGCTTTTCTGAACTGGATGAAACGACGGCGGTTGATCGCGAACAATCCGCTGGAGCATGTCGAAAAAATATCGAACGACTCGCCGGGTGGTTTTCGGCGCGCTTTGTCGGTCGCTGAAATCGGGCGGTTGTTGCGCGTGGCCCCACTCCATCGCGCGACAGTGTATCAAACAATTCTCTACACGGGGCTGCGGCGCCAGGAGATCAACGGTCTGCATTGGGGCGATTTTGATTTCACAACCAATCCGCCACGTCTTAAAGTTCCGTCCTCGATTTCCAAGAATCGGAAAGAGTCCACGCATTTTCTGCGGCCGGAGCTGACGGAAACGTTGACGGCTTTTCGTCCAGCCCACGCAAAATCCGGCGATTGGGTCTTCCGCGGCCAAGTACCGCGCGTGCCGACCTTCAAACGCGATCTGGCGAAAGCTGGCATCCCGTTTGAAGACGAGCGCGGGCGGCGCGTGGATTTGCACGCATTGCGGACCACGTTCGGCACATTGCTGTCAGCTAGCGGAGTTTCGCCGCGCGTCGCGATGGAGCTGATGCGCCACAGCGATCTCAAGCTGACGATGAAGGTCTACACCGACGTTTCGCAGTTGCCGTTGGTGGAAGAAGCGGCGCGCCTGCCGTCATTCAGGCTTCTTAAGAATGATTCTAATTTAAGCACACAACTGAGCACACACGCCGGGGTCGTATCGGGTCAGGTGGTGTCACCTACTGGCGCAACCAGTCATTCAGAATCTACTTTGCAAGTTACTGATACTGTCGTGTTTGGACGCGAAAAAACCGCCGGTGTCGTTTCCGGCGGTTTTTCCAAAATGGAGCGGGCGAAGAGACTCGAACTCTCGACGTCTACCTTGGCAAGGTAGTGCTCTACCAACTGAGCTACGCCCGCTTGAGCGAAGGGGGACAGAAGTAAGAGTCAGAACGTATCCGTCAACAGCTATTTTTGAATAGGTGGACGGCTGCCTCCGTTGCGCTCGGTATAGGCGATGCGTTCTTCGCGCGTTTCCTTGCTTTCTGCCGAGGAGCGGTGGCGGTCCGAGCGGCTCGGACGGTTACTGTAATAGGAATAATTTCGCGTGTAATAACCGTAGTCTTCGCCGGAGTTTTGGGGCACACGGTTGAGCACCACGCCGAGGAGGTGTTTGTTGTTGAGACTTTCGATGATCTGCTGGGCGCGTAGGACCATGCTTTGCGGATTCCGGCGGTGCTGGATGAGGAGGACAGTGTCGTCGACCACGCTGGCAAGGACCGAGGCGTCGCTCACGCCGATCACGGGCGGGGCATCGAACACGATGCGATCGTAGCGGCCGCGCAGGTCTTTCAGGAGGGCTTTCAGGCGGTCAATGTAGAGCAGGCTGAGCGTGAAGCCGTTGCAGGCACCGGCGGGGATGAAATCGAGGTTCTTGGCCACGCCAACTTGAGTAACAACTTTGAGGTCGACCTTGCCTTGCAGGAGGTCGGCGAAGCCGGGTTCTTTTTTCCAGCCCGAGAGTTGGTGTTGCGTGGGGCGGCGTAAATCGGCATCGATAAATAAGACGCGTTCGCCTGCGGCGGCCATGGCCCGCACGAGGCGGAGCACAGTCGTGGATTTCCCTTCGCCGGGACCGGCGGAGAGCATTACGAGACTGCGGCCGCGTTCGTTGGTTTTGAGCGCGAGGTTGATGTTGGTGTGGAGCACCCGGAATGGTTCGGTATCGGCGGGGTCTTCCTCGCCGGGCGCGTTCTGGAGCGGGTCTTCACTGAACGGGATCACGCCGAGCACGGCGCGCTGGATGCGGTTTTCGACTTCGGCGACGTTGCGGAAACTGGTATCGAAATACTCGATCAGTACAGCGGTGCCGACGCCGAGCACGGTGCCGAAGAGCACGGCAAAAAGCAGATTGAGCTGCCAGCTGGGTTTCGAAGGGCGGCGTGCCGGTTCGGCGTGGTTGAGGATTTCTATCGTGCGCTTCGGCACCTGGAAATCGATTTCGCGCTGGCGAAGCGTGACCTTGAGCGTGGAGAGGAGGCGGGTCTCGTCGTCGAGTTTTTGCGCGGCTTCTTCGAAGGGGCGCATGCGGTCGCGGGCGGAGAGGATCTGGTCGACCTTGGCCTGCGCGAGTTGGCTCTTGAGCTCGGTTACGCGGGCGTCGGATTCTTTGTAGGCGATCTCAAGGCCGCTTTCGTAGCCACGGAGCTGGGCGTCGAGTTGTTCGCGGATTTTCGCGCGGCTGTCGACGGCAGCGATCAGGTCGGGATGCGCTTCGCCGAGGCGCGGGCGGAGCTTGGTGACGTTTTGATCGGAAAGCAGGTAAGCCTGGAGGAGGTTCTGAATGTTGGGGTCCTGAATGAGCTCGGAGTTGACGAGGTTGACGCGGTCTTCAGTCGGGATGCTCTTGAAACGTTCGTAGCGGGTCTTGCGGCCGATCGCATCGACACTGAGTGCGATGAGCGAATTTTGCATCTGGCGAAGGGTTTCGATTTCGATGTCGCTGTAACGCGCGTTGAGATCGACGCCGGAAATATTAAGGTCCTTGCGAAGTTTTTCGACGAGGTCGCGCTGGCTGGAGACGGTGCGTTCCTGCGCTTCGAGTTGTTTCCGAAGTTCGGCGAGGCCTTCGCGCTGAGAGGACGTGGCGACGTTGATGCGGTCGATGGAGTAAACGCGCGCAACCTCGTTGGCGATGTCGGCGGCGAGTTGCGGGTCCTGCGCCATGACGCCGATCTCGATCACAGAAGAGCCACGCGGTGAATCGATGCGGAGCATCTTTTTGCGGAGGTAATCGAGCGTGATATCGGTCGGGAGCGGAACAGAAGAGCCGTACGGAGCGGAGAGTTTTTCGTTGAGCCCGAGTTTCTCGATCACGGGATTCAGGACCTTGGCCTCCTGCATGATCTTATACTGATCCTGCAAAAAATTCGGGTCGTAGTAACCGCTTTGCTGCGCCTGGAAAAGTTTAACTTCGCCCTCGGGTTTCTCGACAAGGACATCGGTTTTCGACTCGTACCATTTCGGCAGAAAAGCCGTCACCGCCAGCGTCGTGGTGAGCACGAGGCCGACGATCAAAAAGATGAGCGCCTTGCGCAGACGCAGCAGAGAAAAGAATTCGGCGAGGGATGCGCCGTCTTTACCGACGTGGTGGGAGTGAACCATGAAACGACTTGAGGGAACTTCCGAGGGAGGGCGTCAGCAAGCACTTTGTGCTGGGAGAATCTGCGAATAGCTTGCAGGGAAAGGACGTTTAGGCAACGGGAGAGTCGCGGTAACGCCGGGTTTTAGAAAACATACCGGGCGCTCAGGCCCGTACGATGGCGCACCAACTTTCTGGATACATCGTCGGACTCGATTTTGTCGTAGTCAAAAGACAGCGACACCGACCAAGTCTTAGCCGGTTGATAAATGAGCGCCAGACCTGCCCGGGCGTTCGTTTCATTCTGGTCGGGGCGCACACCGCGACGGCCGTGCAGCCGCGACGGCTCCCAATTGATGGAACTGGTGGCGATGAGCTTGGGCATGATCGCCTGCTGCAAGTTGAGGAAAAAGCGGTTCACGCTCATGTCGGTGTACAGCTCGATATTGGAAGTTTCCTCAACCGAGTAGCCGTATCCGAGGGATAAATACGAACCCTTGCTGTAGTCCACCTTACAACCCAACTCAGCGTACGGCAGCGTGGCATCACGTTCGCCCGAGCGGCGGCGACTTTCCAGGCCGATGCGGCCACTGAGTGAGACGCGGGCATTCAAGACATGATCGGCACCGATGAGCACGAAGTCCGAACGCTTGTTCTTGGTCGCGCCGTCGGAGTTGTAGTTGATGACCAGATGCCGGTACTCGGCCACCGACTGCAATTCCGGCAGCAATGCGTGGCTCGCGGCGAGGCCGACGAGGTATTCGACGCGGTCGAGGCTGCGGCTCAGAGCGTCATCCTGATAATTGTAGCGAGTGTCGCGCCCCTTGAAGATGAGACCAGTGCGCTTGGTCAACCCAGTGGCGAAGCGCGCGTCGAGCTGGTTGAGCCGGTACGATTGGTCGGTATTCACGACGGTAGCCAAGCCCGGCAGCAGCGACTCGGGATTTTTCGAAATCTGATAGGTGTCGCTGAGATCGAGTTCGGTCTGCGGAGTAAACGTGTGCGCGATACGCGCCTTGAGTTCGTGGCTATCGAGACCTTTTTTACCCGGGCGGTCCGGCATGTAATCGTAGGAAAGCCGGTATGATGCGGAGGCAAATGTCTTTGTATCTAGCGAGGCGTTGAAGACCAGACTGGGGTCGATCGAATAAACATAACTGCCGATCTCGCCGGTCGAGCGGCCAAAAATATTCGAGTCGTAATACGCTCCCGCCGAAAGGTAAGCCGTGAGCGCCTTGCCCTGTTCGATCTCCGGAATCGGAGCGTACACGGCATGCAAGCGCGGCAGAACCATCAGACAGAAGGTAAAAAATGGCGCGCGCAAAACTCTCATGAATAGTAGGCGGTTGGTCTCGCGAAAACTACGGGTGGCTTTGGGTATGCGGCAATTACTTTCCCGTGGCCGGCCCCACCCGCGGGTCGAAAAGAACAAAGAGGTTATCCGCAACCTTCTGCGGCATAATGAGCGAGAAACCCGCTGGGAAACGTTTCGTAACCAAGCCCGAATAAACCTGCGCCCATTCGCCCAAGCGTCCGGGGTCACTACCGATACGTGTTAGTTCGGCAAAGTAAGGTCGGTCGAGCGTGTGCGGCGTCAACACCAGTGCGTAGGCCGGTTGCGTCATACTGATTTCATAGAAATCACGTAACGTTGCCGGTTGCGACCATACCGGCTGGCCACTGTACCACGCTGCACCCGCTGGCACATCGGCCATCCAAGTCACACCTCCGCGGTGCGCCGAATCTTCGCGCATGCTCACAAACACCGCCGGATAATACGGCGGATAACTAAAGTGCAGTCGTCGCGGTTCCATCACATCGTGCAGCAGCGGCAGTGCCTGCAAACCGAGCAACACCAGCGGAACCCAACGCGCATGCGGCGCGAGTTTTTCACTGCTAGCCACCAGCACGGCAAAAAATCCCGCACCAAAAATCGCAATCAACGGCACCGCATAAATCGCGGGGAAACGCTCGCCCTCGCCCGAATCGAGGAAAGCCTGCGCAAGTACCAGTACAACAAACATCGACAAGAACACCCAGCGCATCCGGTTCGCCGTGGACGAACGAAAACGATACAGCAAGCCAACCGCGAACAGCGCGGTGAACAACATCCCGCCCGCCCACACCCGATCGCGCAACGCCACCTTAATTCCGGTGAGACCTTTATTGCCTAGTTTATCGAGATCGAGTGTCGGAGCCGCAGCGCTGAGCGTATTGCGAAAAATCTCCGGCTCCGCCGTAGGATCACCGGCCTTCAGCGCGATATCGTGACCAGCCAGAGCCAGTGGATGACCGGTCAGCCCGATATTGCGCGACATCCACGGATAAACCACGAGTATAAAACCAATCGCCACCCCCAGAATCGCCGCCATGCGCACGCCGCCCTTGCGGCGAAGTCCGGCAAACGCCAGCACCGGCAACACGACCAGCCCTGCCGGATAATCGCAAAGGAACATCAACCCGCAAACGACGCCCGCCGCAAAAAACCAAGGACGCAACGGTTTGCCCGCCGCCGCCGCACCATCTCCCAGCACCAATAAATAAAACAATCCAGTCAACAGCACCATCATGAGCGGCGTACCATTGACCGCTACGGTTTGCGTCCAGACCGACACACCGGCGAGCAAGCCGAGCGAAGCGACCATCCCGACCGTGGCGTCGAACAGACAGCGTCCCAAAAGAAACGTCAGCCACGCCGCCAGCCAGAGCAGCACGATGTTCAGCCCGAGCAAAAGATAGTCACCGCCAAACCCATCGGGCGGAGTCGGTGCCTTCTGGAAGAGTGCGTGATTATACTTTGCGGGTAGCGCGGAAATCACAGCACCAATCAACGCCGGATAAAGCGGCGGCCGGTGGAGTTCAGGCCAAGGACGCGCGCAATCGGGTGGCCGAAGAATTCGCATGGTCGCCAGAGCCATCGTCTGCGGATAGCGGATAGTTGTGGTATAGCCCTCCCCTGCCGCCAGTTGTCGACCGGCTACGGCTTGCGACAACGTCACCTCCGACTGCGGTCCATGAAACTGCGTATAACCGATCCGAAGCGACAAAAGCAGGATGCCGATGAGCAACGCCGCACGACGTATCCAACGTGCGCCCGGGCCGATTTCAAGCCAGTGTACCCATTCCTGAAGCGAGCGAGGCGTTTTCACCGGTCGAGCGTGTCGAGTTCAGGCCATTGGGAGAGCTTACGATGAAGCGTGCGACGGCTGATGCCCATGAGCTTGGCCGCCAGCGTGCGGTTCCCGCGCGCCTTGTGCAGCGCCTCACGCAAGAGCCGCTTTTCGTTATCTTCGACGAGAAGCGAAGCGCCTTCAGCCGAACCAGTAGACTGAGGCACAGAAGAAGACGCGGCGCTTCCAGCCCAGGGTGAACCGTTCGGCAGTGCCGGCGTCTCGCCACGAAATCTCGGTTCGAGTTCAAACTCGGTAAGCTTGCCGCCGCGATGCAACACCACGGCATTTTCCATAAAGTTGCGAAGCTCGCGGATATTTCCCGGCCAAGGATACGCCTGTAAATAACGCATAGCGCCTGGTTCGATGGATAGCGGCTCAACACCGTTTTCCTCGCTGAAGCTCTTATTGAAATGCGCGAGTAAAAGCGGGATATCCTCCGTGCGTTCGCGTAGCGGCGGCATATAGATGCGCACAACGTTAAGCCGGAAATACAGGTCCTCGCGGAACTTTCCTGCACGCACCATCTGTTCTAGATTGCGATTAGTTGCGGCAACCAGACGCACGTCGAGTGCCAACGGTTTTGAACCGCCGACACGCTCGATCGTCTTGGTTTCGAGGAAGCGCAAGAGCTTTACCTGCGTGGACGCGGAGATTTCACCGATTTCATCAAGGAAAAGCGTGCCGCCCTCGGCTGACTCGAAGCGACCGACACGTCGCTCGGTCGCGCCGGTAAATGCGCCGCGCTCGTGGCCGAAGATTTCGCTTTCCAGCAGGCTTTCCGAAAGTGCCGCGCAATGCACCGCGACAAACGCGCCACGCGCGCGCGGACTAGCCTGGTGGATTGCCTGCGCGATCAGTTCCTTGCCGGAACCGGATTCGCCCTCGATCAAGATCGTGGCTTTGGAGGGAGCAACCAGTTTTACCCGGCCGAGCACGTCGTGCAGCTTCTCCGAGTGGCCAACGATGCCGGTGATGGCAAATTTTTCGTCGAGCCGCTCTTGGAGGTGCTTCACCTCGACTTCGAGGGTTTTCGATTTGAGTGCACGTTGGATCAGCACTTCGAGCCGCTCGATATTCACGGGCTTGGTCAGAAAATCCACCGCGCCGCGCTTCATGGCCTCGACCGCCGTCTCGATGTTGCCGTAGGCAGTCATCATTAGGACGGCCGGGCGGTTCGGCAAAGCGAGCGCCTTGTCGATAACCTTGAGACCGGATTTGCCAGGCATGCGCAGGTCGGTCAGCACCACGTCGAATTCCTGCGCGGCGAACAGGTTGAACGCCTCGTCAGCGCTGCTGGCGACCGTTACGTCGAAGTTATCTTCCAACGCTTGTTGCAGCCCTTCGCGGGTATGCTTCTCGTCATCAACGATGAGTACACTCGGAACCATGCCGCCATTCACGTCATCTCGGCCGGTGCGGTCAAGCCTAGGGTCATAATGTCACAGTTAAATCGTGGCTCTTGAAAACAAACTCCAAGACCAGAATGGAACTGCGAAGAAGCAAAGAAACGAAGTTCAGCTTCTCACGGAACAAGACGCTCAAAGAAATATCCCCGCAGAAGACAGACCGAAGCCTGCTATAAAAATACCCCGGCTCCTTTATTTCTTCGATTCTTCGCAGTTCAAATATGCTTGGGCAGAAGCCTACTTCAACATGCGCACGCGGCGATTTTTCTGGGGAAATTGCAACGTGACCAGCGTGCCCACGCCTTCCTTGCTCTCGATGCCGACCTGCCCACCGTGCTCGCGCATGATGCGCTGCACGATCATGAGGCCGAGGCCGTGGCCGCCGGGCTTGGTCGTGTGATAGGGTTGAAACAGCCGCACCAAATCCTCCTGCTTGATCCCAGCTCCGGTGTCACCGAAAAGCAAATACACGTTGTCATCGTCCACGCGGGTTTTGATGCGCAGGACGCCACCAGTCTGCATCGCCTCCATGGCATTCTTAATGAGATTAAAAAATACTTGTTTGATCTGGTTATGGTCGGCCTTCACGACCGGCAGATCTGCAGGCGTCTCCGCTTCCACCGTGATACCGCGATCCTCGATTTCCTGCTGCTGGAAACGCAATACCTCGTCGAGCACGTCAACCAAGTTGGCGTCGGCCAGATCGGGTGGCTGTGGGCGGATCGCATCGAGGAAATTCGTGATAATGCCATCGAGCCGTCGCACTTCTTCCTGACACACACGGATCGAGTCATCGAGCGAGACCGACTCTTTAGTTTTCGTGGCCTTGAGCTTTTTCAACCGCCGCTCGATCAGTTGCAGATGAATTGTGAGCGAGTTTAGCGGATTCCCGAGTTCGTGAGCCACACCAGCCGCCAGCAGCAAGATCGACGAAGTCCGTTCGTTTTCGATGCGCTCCTCAGTCGTCTGCTTATCGCGCGTGATATCGCTGAGAATGACCGCAAAGCGTCGCGTCGCGCCTGCGCCTTCGTCTTGAAAAGGCACCATGTAAAGCCGCACCGTGCGCGGTTCCGGGTAGGAAAGTTCGATCTCTCGCGCCACCACTGGGAGCGTTGGCGCCGTGTCGTCCAGCGATGCCTCAAGTGACGGCCGCAGCCCGGGAACCAGCCGCCAGAGAATCGCGCCGCTTAATTCGTCCTCGCGCAGGCCGATAATACGGTGAGCAGCATGATTGGCATACTCGATTACCCCGTTGGCGCTGATAACCAGCACGCCCTCCTGAAGCGTGTTGAAAATATTTTCGAAAAGCCCGCGTTCCCGTGCGAGCCGCTGCACGAGGTTGGTCAAATTAACCGTATCCAACGTGTCGAGACGCCCGAGCACGCGATCCAACGAGGAGTGTTTCTTGACGGCCATGCGCACAGGAAAAGCAAACCCACGGCGCGTTGCAACACACTGCATTTCACTAAACCCCAAACAGCATGAGAAACCACGGATTACTCGGATGAACGCGGATAAAACCCGAACATAAATCGAAATAGATTCCCTCGTCTCCAATCCACGCAATTCCTCAAAACCATCAGCCCTCCTCATCCGTGCCATCCGAGGTAGAAATTCTGCCCATTAAATCCCCCAGAACTTGCGCCCCGGACAAGGCTTGTAGCTCAACTAAACTCCCTCTATCTATAAATTATGAAGCCAGAACGCATCGGAATCCTCACCGGCGGCGGCGACTGCCCCGGCCTCAACGCTGTTATTCGTGCCGTAGTAAAAACGGCGTCCCGCCTTGGTTGGGAAACGCTCGGTTTTCACGGCGGCTTCGAGGGCCTGCTTGAGCCCGTTTCCTACCGCACTCTCGATCACCGCGAAATGGGCGCACTGCTCACCGCCGGTGGGACTGTGCTCGGCACCTCCAACCGCGGACGTTTTTCCGCAAAAACCGGCCACGGCCATAAAGCTGAAATCCCACGCGCGATCCTCGACGAAGCCAAACGCAACTTCGACGCCCTCGGCCTGCGCGCCCTGATCTGCGTCGGCGGCGACGGTTCCCTAACCATCGCACAAGCCTTATTTGAGCACGGTATACCCGTCATCGGTGTGCCTAAGACCATCGACAACGACCTCGAAGCCACGACCATCACCTTCGGTTTCGACTCCGCCGTGGCCTGCGCGACCGACGCGCTCGACCGCTTGCACACGACCGCCGCCAGTCACAACCGCGTGATGGTGCTCGAAGTCATGGGCCGCTACGCCGGCTGGATCGCCGCGCACGCCGGCATCGCTGGCGGTGGCGACATTATTTTGATCCCCGAGATACCGTTCAACTACGACTCGATCTGCAAAAAAATCGACGAACGCGAAGCCATGGGCCGCCTCTTCACACTCATCGTCGTCGCCGAAGGCGCGCGCGCTCAGGGCGGCGAATTTGTTTCACAAGAAACCTCCGCCAAAGACCACGAAATGCGACTCGGCGGCATCGGAGCTGTCGTCGCAGACATCGTCGGCAAACGCACCCGCAAAGAAACGCGCGTCGTCGTGCTCGGCCATCTCCAACGCGGCGGTGGCCCAACCACTTTCGATCGCCTACTCTGCACCCGCTTCGGCGCGAAAGCCGTTCAACTGATACAAGAGGAAAAATTTGGCACCATGGTCGCCCTGCGCCCGCCCGACACTGTCGCAGTGCCGATCACCGAAGCCATCGGCCGCCTGCGCACCGTCCCGCCCGACGGCGACATCGTCCGCACCGCCCTCGCGCTAGGCATCAGCTTCGGAGCGGATTGATAAGGACTGAAAGCCAAGAGTGCTGGCTAATTGGACGCACTCTTAAGCTTAAGTTCTGAGATCTTAAGCTCCATCATTCCAAATATCGAGTTACTGCCTTTCCCTAGCAGGAACTGAAAGTTCTCTTCGATCTTTTTACGTTCGAATGCAGCCGAGAACTAGCGGAAATAGTTCCGTTCAGTTGACCCCCTGAAACCGTTAACAATATCCGACAATTAAACATTTCTGGGCAGCCACAAAAATCAGCAGGTTTTGAAGCAAACCACGTTCCTTCTCGAAACATTGGCAGATCGAGTTCACCCAACATGCGTTTTCGGCGGACGTAGAATTCTCGAGTTTCAGTATACGACCATGCAGGAGCGACCACTGTTACGGTGAGCTGTCCTTCAGCTTCAGAATAAGAACAGAAAATCAGTTCGTCAGATTTGGGAGCGGGTATTGACGGCAAGCCTCTGTTTGCTGGTTGCGAAGTTTTGCAGCCAACGAACATCGCAACCATAACCAAAGCGATAAGAAGCTGAACCTTCACGCGTAGAGGGATATTCACCTGTG
>Ga0302321_100004844_pt1 | contig 11709 bp, 9 predicted proteins | sample Fen_T0_1_FD_202505 | JGI IMG/M metagenome (GOLD analysis project Ga0302321, IMG submission 202505) | Peat permafrost microbial communities from Stordalen Mire near Abisko, Sweden - Fen_T0_1 | ecosystem: Environmental > Terrestrial > Soil > Wetlands > Permafrost | place: Sweden: Abisko...
CTGTACTAGCTACTTGCTTCATCCGTCGGTCAAGCTTGGATTTTGGGGACGATTTTAAGATGAAAATGGTCAAAAAGCCGGGCGGATGACCGAAGTAGCCGGTACGGGGTATTCCGGCAGATGTGCTGATTCAGCAGAGGCGTTTTTGGCAAAGTGGGTCCTGACAGGCGTAGTTCGTGAAGTAAAATAATAGCAAGAAGTGGTACTTTTACAGAATCATAGGTCAAATCCAGGAGAAATCCTGTCCCCCCGTTTTTACTTCGGTACCCCTTCCACCCCCGTCGGGGCCGCTGGAAGTAAAAAATGGCGGACAGGATTTCTCATTCTGTTACCCAAACCAGTCAGAGCATACAAGACACGTTCTTTGAGACGTGTCTTGTGCTTTTAATTTCTCTGCGCCAGCTACTTCCTTCATCTGCTAGCAAAAGACAGGCAGATAAAGATAGTAGCTGGCAGAGGGAGGTGGCGCTATCTTACTATGCCCACCGAGACCTGGCAGTTATGTTCCATTGATTGTGGTTGGATCCACTTTCCGTCCTCCGAAGGGGACATTTTAACTTTGCTTAAAAGGGACTCTACTACTTTGCCCTAACACTGTTTATCTCGGCTATTGACACGGCAAACGTTTGCCTATATACTATTTGCGATGGCAAACGTTTGCCTAAAGAACGGTTTGTTCTTCACAAATGCAACCGGTTGCTTGAACATCTGGCTTCAAAAGGATTATGATGATGAGTTCTCTTCCGGAGAAAACCCTTTTGCGCGGAACCAAAATCCCCTCGCTCGAAAAATTGACCCCCTATATTTTCATCCTGCCTGCCGGCTTGTTCTTGTTTGCAATCATGGGATATCCCATGATTTTTACTATATTTATGTCTTTCCAGAAATTCAATCTGGCGACACTGGTTTCAAAACAGACGCAGTTCATCGGTCTGGCAAACTATCAGGGTGTCATGGGCAACCCCGAGTTCGTGGTTGCCTTACAACATTCCTTGATCTTCACGTTCGCATCCATCTTCTTTCAATTCTTGATTGGCCTGGGGTTGGCGATTTTGTTCAGCAAGGCTTTTCCGCTGAGCAACGTGATGCGCGGCTTGCTGCTTTCGGGCTGGCAAATCCCATCCGTTGTCACAGGCACCATCTTCTTGTGGCTTTTCAACCTGGACTATGGCTTGATTAACTTCATTCTGACTTCGCTGAACCTGGTGAAGGAACCCATCGGCTGGGTAACGCAAGCTGACACCGCTTTGATAACGGTCATCATCGTCAACATCTGGTTGGGGATTCCCTTCAATACCATTCTTCTTACCGCCGGAATTACCGGCTTGCCTGAGGACGTTTTCGAAGCCGCAACGGTCGATGGGGCAAGCGCCTGGCAAAAATTGGTTTATATCACTATCCCCTTGCTCCGCTCGACGATCTTGGCAGTCCTGATGTTGGGTTTCATCTACACCCTGCGGGTCTTCGACGTGATCTGGATTATGACCAAGGGAGGTCCTGCCGATGCCACAGAAGTACTACCCACTTTTGCTTACCGCCTGTCGTTCATTTCCTTCAATTTCGGGCAAAGCGCAGCAGTATCTGTCATCATCCTGGCCATCCTGCTGATCGGTGCCGTGGGATATCTAAAATTTGCCGTCCAGGAGGAAGGCCTGTGAAACAGGGAACTCGCGAAACGACTCTGCGTTTCCTGGTGGGCTTGATCGCCACCCTGATCTATCTGATCCCGCTGTATTGGATGATAACTACATCGGTGAAACCGGTCGACCAGATCTTCCAGAAGCCGCCCATGCTGTTTCCGTCATCCTTTCAGACAGACAGCTACCGACAGATCTTTGGCCTTGCGACCAGCAGGGGTGACTTGTACATCAACGCATTCTTGTATCTAAAGAATTCCCTGATCATTGCCTCAGTCACCATGCTGCTCACTCTGCTCATGGCCGTCCCGGCGGCGTATGCATTGTCGCGTTTTCAATTCCGCGGGCGCTCGGCATTTGTGCTGTTTTTGCTTATCGCGCAAATGCTTCCGAGCGTGTTGATGGTCATCCCGCTGTTCGTATTGTTCAAGCAGTGGGGCATCATCAACATCTCGTACACCAGCGTGATCCTCGCCGATACCGCACTGGCCTTGCCATTCACCATCATCATTTTGCGGACCAGCTTCCTGCAAATCCCGATCGAGATCGAAGAGGCCGCCTGGATCGATGGGGGTTCGCGATTACAGGTTTTGTTCTACATCATCCTGCCACTGGTCCGCTCCGGGATGGTGGCGGTAGCGGTCTTTTCATTCCTGGTTGCTTGGGGTGAATTTGTCTTTGCCTTATCTTTCCTTCAAAACGTGGAACTGCAGCCTATCTCCATTGGAGTATTCCAATTCATTGGAATGTACAAGTCAAACTTCGACTCGATGATGGCATTTTCGACGATCGTTGCTATCCCGGCTATCATCGCATTTTTATTCCTGCAGCGTCAATTCATCAGCGGTATGACGGCCGGATCAGTGAAATAAAAGCCTGTCCGAAGGCAGAAGGAGGTGATGCAAATCGAATGTCTGTCGAAAAGGATTGTCTTTGAATCAGTTGGTTCGATCAAGAAAATCAAAAGGAGATAAGGATATGATGAAATCCAATTTCAAGGCCCTGGCTGCATTGATCCTGGCAATTGCAATTCTGGCTTCCGGGTGCGCTTCCCCCGCTACTCCCACCGCCGCCCCCGCCGATACCGTTGCGCCCGCAGCAACCGTGGTTCCAGCGACCGCCGCGCCCACCGCAGCCCCGGCTGCTCAAGTCAATTTGTGGACCTATTACGGCGATACCGGGCCGGCTGCCGGCTGCGTCAAGGTTGCTGCCGAAGATTACAATGCATCGCAGAGCAAGTACATCCTGAAGATTCGCAACCTGGCCTTCACCGATTTCAACCAGCAAGTGACGACTGCCATTGCTGCAGACACCACCCCCGATCTGATGATCGTCGACAACCCAGACAACGCACGTTATGCTGCTGCGGGTGCACTGGCCGACCTTACTGACAAGGTCAAGGCCTGGGGACAGGGAGACCAATTCCTGCCCGGCCCGTGGAATTCCACCATCTACGACAACAAGAACTATGGCATTCCGCTAGGTAGCAACACGGTGGTTCTTTGGATCAACACCGATATGGCCAAGACCGCTGGCCTGGATACCAGCAGCCCACCCAAGACCTGGGACGAGTTCGAGACCTGGGCCGGCAAAATGACCGATAAGTCCAAAGGCATTTACGGGACGGCGCTGTTGGCCAAGAAGGACGAGACCGGCACTTTCCTGTTCCTGCCGTGGATTCTGCAGAACGGCGGTTCGCTCCAGACCCTCGATTCCCCCGAATCGATCGCGGCGCTGGCCTTCTGGAAGAAGCTGGTCGATGAAGGCTATGCTCCGAAATCAGCCATCGGTGATGGCTTTGCCGAAATCTACCAACAGTTCACCACCGGTAAGGCCGCCATGATGATCAGCGGCACCTGGAACGTCAATTCCATTCCAAAGGATGCCCCGAATTTACATTGGATGGTCGCGACCCTGCCATACACGAAACAGGCCGCTTCCTCCCTGGGCGGCGAGAACTGGGCCATGTTCGCTGCCAGCAAACAGCAGGATGGCGCCTGGGATTTCCTGAAGTTCGTCGTAGACCCTGCTTACGGTACCAAGCTGACCGATTGCATGGGCTACATCCCCTCCCGCAAAGACGTGATTGCCCAGGTGGCCGCCAAGAGCGCGAACGACCCCACCATGCAGGTCTTCCTGAAGCAGATGGAATCTGCTCAAGCGCGCGGGCCTCTGGCCAACTGGTCTGACGTTTCAGCCGTCATCCAGGAAGCCATACAGGCTGCTTTGAGCGGTCAGGCGACCCCGGAAAAGGCTATGAAAGATGCTGCAACAAAGATCAAGCCACTACTTCAACAATAACATTGCCTCAAATCAAAATAAGCCGTCGTAGAAGGATTATCATTGGTTAGGGCACCAGTTAAAAACTTCTCCGAACGGCTCAAGAAAACATTATACACCAGAGAGAAAATCTGGTAGGAAGGGTGGATGGGGAGTCTTGCCTTCTAACCCATCCGCCCTTCCATTTACTAGAATTACAGAGTACTGTCGAATAACACTCTATCGAATGTAAAGTGAGCCTAAACAACAGTTCCCCTTGCATTTTGCACTCTGCTGCTGCAGTTGTTTTGCAAGGAGCAGTAAAATGGGGTTGTAGGGTGCGTCATCACGAAAAGATTTGGTTTGTCAACAAAATTTCTACAGTTCACTCGCGCAATTATTTAAACAACGGACAATAAACATGCCAGTTACCCTAACTGAATTAGCCAGAGCGGCGGGTTGCTCCGTCTCAACCGTCTCAAGGGCGCTCAACAGCAGCGACCATCCTGTCAACGATGCCACCCGTGAGCGGATCTTGGCCCTGGCCAATGAGTTGGGCTATCGCCCTAACATGACTGCGCGCGGCCTCAAAATGGACCGGACCTTTACGATCGGGCTGATCGTGTATAACATCGGGAGCCCTTTCACACCAGTCTTAATCCGCGGCATTCAGGAATACCTCAAGCAGCGCGACTATTTCAGCATCCTCATTAGTACTGATTGGGATCCCGAGCTGGAGAGCGAGGCTGTCCACCAACTCATAAGCCGGTCGATCGATGGCGTCATTTTCGTCGAATCGTGGCGGGATGAATCCAATAACACACTGGACCTGGCCAATAAACCCTATGTTTTCGTTTACCGACTCTTTAATGGATCATACGCTAACTCAGTCATCATGGACGATGCCTTTGGGGCCAGGTTGGCCGTCGAGCACTTGATCAATTTAGGACATCGTCGCATTGCTTTCATCGCTGGGCCACAAGGCTGGGAGGCATCCAAGGAACGCCTGGAAGGCTATCGGGCTGTCTTGGCCGAAAATAAGCTCCCTTACGATCCGGCCCTGGTTGAGACAGGCAACTGGGAAGTCCAGAGTGGCTACCAGGCTACCAAGAATTATCTTTCGATGCCAGATAAACCTACGGCTATTTTTGCCGCAAATGATTTCATGGCATTAGGGGCGATCTATGCCATTCAAGATGCGGGTCTGAACGCTCCCAACGACGTAGCTGTCGTTGGATACGACGATCGCGAGTTTGCCAGTTTTTCCAAACCTACCATTACGACCGTTTGCCCTCCGAGCTTTGAGATGGGACAAAAAGTGGCACAGTTGATATTGGATCGTATCGAAAACCAAACGGAAGTGGAAACCCCCGTCCGAGTACCGGGCCGGTTGATCGTCCGCGAATCGTGCGGCTCGAAGCAAGACCAAGTTCCACCCGAACGTTACGTCAGCCATACGATCCCGCCCGAATCACTGGTTCGAAGATGGAAAGGGAAAAATACGCACGAATAGACCTTTTCCTATCCTGCGGCCGGTAAGCGTTCGGCTCACTGTCCCAACCGTTTCTGTGGTACAAAGCGCATAACACGCAAACCGTATCACATCTATTTCTTGTGTGGATATTGGAGTAGTTTATGTTGTCTAAAAATACAAAAACACGGTCCGGGCCGGTGGACACTTCGAAAAGCCCTCACGCGAGGTTGAAAACCCTGGAATACGTCGCAGTTTCGCTCAAGGGCGGTTTCTGGGCGAAAAGAATGGACGTAAACCGAAAGGTTAGCCTGCGCTTTGGCTTTGGGATGCTTGAGAAAGCCGGTAACTTCGATAATCTACGGCTTGTGGTTGGTTCAATCCAGGGAAATTACCGGGGATACGTCTTTCTAGATTCGGACATCTACAAATGGCTGGAAGCGACTGCCTGGGAATTGGGGAGAGAACCGGACGAAGAGTTGGCTTCTATGGCCGACCAGGCAATTTCCCTTATCGCCGCGGCACAGCGCGCAGATGGCTACATCAACAGTTACGTCCAGACCCGGCCCACCCCGGAACCCTGGAAAGATATGGAGAATGGTCACGAAATGTACTGCGCCGGACACCTGTTCCAGGCCGCAGTCGCTTTTGAACGTGCCCTGGGTGATGGTCGTTTATTGAAGATTGCCTGCCGCTTTGCCGATCACATCGATTCGGTTTTCGGGCCGGGCAAACGGCATGGAACCTGTGGTCATCCGGAAATTGAAATGGCCCTGATCGAGTTGTTTCGAGCGACACATGAGTCTCGATATCTGGATCTGGCAAAATTCTTTATCGACCAGCGCGGCCAAAATGTAATGAAGGGTTATCGATCTTATGGTCCGGAATATCATCAGGACCATGTCCCGGTACGTCAGGTCACCGAGGCTGCGGGGCATGCAGTACGCCAGTTATACCTGGCTTCAGGGACGACAGATTTGTTCCTGGAAACGGGAGAGCAGGCTTTATTGGACGCCATGTTGCGCCTTTCGAAAGATATTATTGGTACCAAACTATACATTTCTGGGGGGCTGGGCGCTCGTTTTGATGGGGAAGCCTTTGGCGATCCATATGAACTTCCTACCGACCAGTGCTATTGTGAAACCTGTGCGGCCATTGCCAGCCTGATGTGGAATTGGCGAATGCTGCTTGCATCAGGTGATGGTCGGTACGCAGATCAGATGGAACGGGCGCTTTATAACAATATTCTGGCCAGCCCTGCCCTGGATGGACAGCATTACTTTTATATAAACCCTTTGATGCTACGCGATGCAAAATATTTGCGTTTGTCTACAGATTTATCCCCCAATGACGTATTTGTTCCCAACCAACGGCCTGAATGGCACAACTGTGCCTGTTGCCCCCCTAATGTGATGCGCCTCTTTTCATCCTTTTCTCACTACCTGGCCACGCATGCTGCAAAAGGCATCCAAATCCATCACTTTGCTTCGGCGGATATTGAATACAATCTACAACCGGGGGCGCGCATCAAGCTAAAGATGACGACGGATTACCCATGGCAGGGGGACATCAGGCTGCAGATTTTGGAAACCGGCAGTTCTCCATGGGAATTATCTGTTCGGATACCTGAATGGTGCCAACACCCAAGCTTATCGATTGATGGGGAGTTGGTTGGTAATGCAAGAAACGAGAAGGGTTACTTTGTCCTCGAGCGTGAATGGCGGGTGGGAGATGTGGTTGAGCTCAAACTGCAGATGGAACCAGAGTTTGTCGCATCTAATCCACGCATTGATGCCACTCGAGGGTGTTTGGCGATCCAACGCGGCCCGATTGTTTATTGCCTGGAAGGCAGGGATCAAGAAAATAAGGATCGGCTGTTCGATCTGGAGATTGATGATCACCAAACGCTATTGGCCAAATGGGACGGCGACCTGTTGGATGGGGTAATGGTTGTTCAGGCTCACGGTCAATGGATAGAGTCGGAAAAATGGAATGGACACCTTTACCAGCCAGAGACACCTTCGATATCGGCAACTACCCACCCGGTCCGTTTGTTTGCCGTCCCTTACTACGCCTGGGGCAACCGGGGAATTGGCGGTATGCGAGTCTGGATTCCGAAGAAATCAACCTGAGCAAGGACGAGGTAACTGACATGATCGAATTTACAAGAAGAAAGAACTGTTTGCGTTGTTCTCTAGACGATGAAATCATCGAGTTGGAACCCTGGGGGCTGGACGGTATTCGTGTGCGCGGTACACAATCCAGAGAAATTAAGCAGGACTGTATAAGCGCTCTGATTAATCAAGGTGATTATCAAGCCAACATCGAAATTAACTCGACCGGGGCGAGTCTCCAAAATGGGGAAATCCAAGCGCAGATTAATTCCAAAGGCGAGCTATCTTTTTTCAATGTGGTCAGTGGGAAAGAATTACTTAAAGATAAACCTGTTCATACGATAACTATCCCAGCCCGATCTTACAGGGATCTTCAAGGAGATTTATTCCATCTCGATTGTTGTTTTGAATCCTATGATGATGAACATTTCTACGGGCTTGGCCAACACCAACACGGTCGCCTCGATCAGAAAGGTTGTGTGATTGAGCTGATCCAGCGCAATACCGAGGTTGCTATCCCCTTTTTGCTCTCCAGCCGGGGTTATGGCTTCCTGTGGAATAACCCGGCGGTTGGCCGGGTGGAGCTCGGTTACAATGCTACGCGTTGGGTCGCTGAGGCCGCCCCACAGATCGATTATTGGATTACCGCTGGGGCGAACCCGGCCAAGATCTTATCGAATTACGCTAATGTCACCGGGTATCCTCCTCAATTTCCAGAGTGGGCAGCGGGTTTCTGGCAAAGCCGGCTGCGCTATGCAAGCCAGGATGAATTGGAATCGGTTGCCAGAGAATATCACCGGCGCGATTTGCCTTTATCGGTGATCGTGGTCGACTTCTTCCATTGGACCCGGCAAGGTGAGTGGCAGTTCGATCCACAATACTGGCCCGACCCCTTGGCGATGGTCAAAAGGCTGGACGAGCTCGGAGTGAAAGTGATGGTCTCTATCTGGCCTACGGTCAGCCGCTTATCGAAAAATTACCAGGAAATGTGGCACAAGAAATTCATTATCCGTAATAAATTGGGTTCCCCTGCTCAAATGTATTTTGTAGATAATCACGCTGAAGATGGGCTCTATCTTCACTATTACGACTCTACCCACCCGGGCGCAAGAAAATTTCTCTGGGAGCAGATCAAAAAAGGCTATTACCAGCAAGGTATTAAAATATTCTGGCTGGATGCCTGCGAACCGGAGATGCTGCCATTTATGCCGGAAAACCTGCGCTTTTATGCTGGGGATGGAGAAGCTGTTGCCAACAGCTACCCCCTGGAACACGTCCGCGGATTTTACGAGGGAATGCTGGCCGAAGGCGAAACCACGCCATTATTTCTGTGTCGCTCAGGGTGGGCAGGCAGCCAGCGTTACGGGGCGGCGATCTGGTCCGGGGATATCCTGTCCACCTTTTCGTCGCTGCGCGCCCAAGTCAAATCCGGACTGAATATGGCGATGAGTGGAATCCCCTGGTGGACCGCCGATATCGGAGGCTTCCGTGGGGGAGATCCGGCCTCGCCTGATTTCCAGCAACTCATCGTGCGCTGGTTCCAATTTGGCGCGTTCTGCCCCATCTTCCGTTTGCACGGACACCGTTTGCCTAACACGAACGATTTCAACGGTGCTGCGAATGAGGTCTGGTCATTTGGTGAGATCGCTTATGAAATCATCAGGAAATACATGCTACTGCGTGAACGCCTTCGCCCATATGTTATGAAACAAATGGCCATCGCAAGCGAAACCGGCCTACCCCCCATGCGGCCTCTTTTTGTCGATTTCCCGTCCGATCCGATCTGCTATCAGCTGGATGATGAATATTTGTTCGGGTCCGACCTGCTGGTGGCGCCGGTCCTGGATGCGGACATCACAGCTAGAAAGGTTTATATGCCTGCTGGAGCGACTTGGCGGGATGCCTGGACGGATCAGGTCTATATGGGCGGACAGTGGCTCTCTGTGGATGCGCCGCTGGAGCGCATCCCCTTGTTCTTGCGCGGAGATGCAGTTCTCCCAATTCGGGATGCATAGATAATGAGCGCAAAAGTACGTATCACATCCGAAAAATATAAGAACGTGAGCGCATTACGGGTAGAAAGCGCTGCCTTGGTGCTCACTCTTATTCCCGAGTCCGGCGGGAAGATCCAGAGTATCTACGACAAGCGCTGGCAAAAAGAGATTCTTTATCAGTCCGGCAGGGATGAATTTCGAAAAGCAAGTTATGGCGCGAAGTTCGAAAGCGGTGACGTCAGCGGGTTCGACGAAGTCTTTCCCACTATAGACGAATGCTTTTACCCGAGCGGCCCCTGGCTTGGCACGCCAATTCCCGATCACGGCGAGGTCTGGGCTTTGCCATGGGACTACGAGATCGTGGGAAGATCGGTCTTTCTGCGCGCCCATGGGATCAGGTTCCCCTACCAGATCGAGAAGAAAGTCGAATTCCTGCGAGAAAGCTGTATCCGGCTGTCTTATCAGGCCGTTAATTTCTCGAATTTCGACTTTGAATTTATTTGGTGCCCCCATCCCCTCTTTCTCTGTAACGAAAATACCCGGGTGGTGCTGCCACCCTCGGTGAAACAGGTGGTCTCGACCTGCTCGTTAGAAAACAAGCTAGGGGAGTATGGGAGCATTCACCCCTGGCCGGTCACAAAGACCCTGGACGGCGAGCCCTACGATATCTCGGACGTGATGCACCCTCCCTATGCCGGAAAGTGTGAAAAGTTCTATGCAGTCGACCGGCCGCTCGAAGGCTGGTGCGCTTTGCAGAACCAGTTATCCGGCGAGACAATTGGTTTGTCCTACCCTGCTGAAAGGCTACCCTATCTGGGAGTGTGGGAGGGGATTATCGATGGCCGGTACGTCACTGCTCTGGAGCCGGTAACCGGCGCGCTCGACCGTTTGGACGTGGCTAGGCTGGCGAAGAAGAGCGCCGTAATCAAAGCTGGCTCGAAACACGTGTGGTATCTAAACCTGACCCTTGAAAGGACAGGTGAAATAAGCGACATTGATCTGAATGGTCGCATCAGCTGTGTGCACTAGTGGGTCGTTTGGTTTGCAACATTCCAATTTGGATGAGGCTAGGGCGACGGCGAAGAGGACGACGAGCGCAAGCACCCGAGCCTAGCGGTACTGGCAATATACATGGGGGATAATTCTGTGCTGGCTACTTGCATCATCCGGCGCATTTCTGATCCCTTTGCTCTGATAATTCGCGCCTAAAATCCAAAATCGATCCGCGGATGAGTATGTAGCCAAGACAAGGCGTTTTGACCCGTGCTAGCTACTTTACCCATCCGTTCGGGTTTAGAAAGCCAAATGGTTAAGTAGCCGCTTTTTGGAGCGCAAGTGGCACAGGGTGAATCTGAATCCTTTCCACCACTTTACACGCCGAATCCGGACTCATTATTTTTGGTTGTGTGGAGGCGGTTCCATTACTCGCTAGCGCAAGAGCTTGTGATACATTCAGGGCGGAAACGTATAATGATATAAGATGATAAATCAACCGCGCAGCATAAGAAAATCGATTGGTCTGGTTAATGGAGTGGACTGGGAATCCGTGTATAAGGCGGATATGCCACGTATTTATAACTTCTTCCGCTATCGAGTTGGTGATGATCATGTGGCCGAAGATTTGACCGCTGAAACATTTGAGAGAGCATGGCGGAAACGTGATCAATACCGAAATAACTTGTCTGCATTCTCAACATGGCTGTTTTCTATCGCCAGACATATAGCCATCGATTATTTTCGCAAACCGCATTCTGAAGTCTCGCTCGATGCAGTTGTTCATGTGGCTAACGATGAGAACGTAGAGAGTCTGATCCAATTACATTCAGACTTTGAGCGACTCACCATCCTTCTTGCTCATTTCACAGACCGCGATCGCGAATTAGTTGCCCTCAAATACGGTGCTTGCCTAACCAATCGTGCAATTGCCGATCTAAATGGAATGAGTGAATCTAATGTAGGCACTATTCTTAATCGCGTGACGCAACAATTGCGCGCTGCGTGGGAGGAAAACCATGAATGATGATTTCTTTACGAAGTTCTATCAATCGCCACGACCTGAGTTTACCCAATCACTTTATCTAAAACTCACGCAAGATGCAAAGGCTGAATCGTTTATAAAACGACCTTCGGTTTTAAAACGAATAGCCTTTGCATTCGCGACGGCTTGCTTGATGATTGTCTTGACGATGGTCTTATCGCCAACCATCCGGGTCGCTGCTTTTGATGCTGTAGAA
>Ga0302321_100004845_pt1 | contig 11707 bp, 7 predicted proteins | sample Fen_T0_1_FD_202505 | JGI IMG/M metagenome (GOLD analysis project Ga0302321, IMG submission 202505) | Peat permafrost microbial communities from Stordalen Mire near Abisko, Sweden - Fen_T0_1 | ecosystem: Environmental > Terrestrial > Soil > Wetlands > Permafrost | place: Sweden: Abisko...
GTTCAATCAACTGGCATGCTTGGGGGTATAGTGAAACTCGATCCGGTCCAGAAACTGCCGGGCCCCTGCCCCGCCGGTACTGGCTCAAACGAGCCGCGGCAATGCGTGTTGAGATTGTCCAACACCGCATGATTCTTCGGCGCGGTGGCATAGTTTTCCCAAGCCAAATGACCGGGGCTGGCCGCCAAGGGGGTTCGGGTTTGTCCAAGAGCTGTTTATTTTTCTCGTCCAAGCAGATCACCGGTTCCTGCGGATCATACGGCTTGGCGTAGAGCGCCAACAGGTCGTACATCCGCTCCCGATCCTCGGCCGTTATCCGACCGATGCACCTCATTGCTTTGCGCCAAGGTTTACAGACGTTTTTTTTAGAATCTGCCGCACGCTCTCGCGACTGATGCTCGCCAACTTGGGCCGATGACGCGCCGCTAACGTCACCAGGCGAATCGTCCGCGCGCCGGCCCCTTCGGGCGGTTGGCCGCACGCCAAGGCAACGACCTCCGCTGCCTGGTCGGTGGCATACTTGAGGGGTTGGCCCGAACGCGCTACGTCATACAAGGCGTAGTCCAACCCTGCTCCTCATAGGCTGGGCACATGCGCCAAATCACCATGCGAAGGATGCCCAAACCTGTTGAATGTGCGCGACGGGCACCGCCTTGGTCAAAGCCAGCAAGGCATGGCTCCGGCTCAACGATTCAGTTCTCCTGGCGAACGGGATTGAGTGTAACGTTACTATATTGTCAGTTTACTAGGGGCCGACGCCATAGAAGGCTTTTGCAGAAGTCGGTGTGAACCGGTAGTAAGGCGCCGCCGCCCCGGCGACAGGCGTGTATGGACCGGTGATGCTGCTGGCCTGCTTGAGAGTGCCAGCTTCCCAGATGATTTCAATGTCACCGCCGGGCAATTTGTTGATCGTCATGGCAATCGTCCCGGGGACATCGAATGACCGGCCATAATTCTGGCCCGCGTGGTACACACTGCGCGCTTCGATCTCAGTGAGCGCCCGGCGCCAGATCCCGATATCATCGAGGATGAAGTCCCCGGATTCGGAATATAGGCTCGCGGCGCCATTCCCGACCTGGCCGATGTTAAACGTATTGCCGGAATCAATGTTACCGAGCCCTGCAATAGGCGAGGCATTCACCAACACGCCGTCGAGGTAGGTGGTGCCATTGCCGGTGCGGTTGAAGGTCTCAACTACGTTATGCCAGGCGCCATCATTGATCGAATTGTCCGGACCATAGAGTCCAGCGCCGCTACCGGTTGAATTATCGAGGGACCAGGACCAGCCGCCGCGTTGATACGAGGGCGCCAAGGTCACGCCGAAACCGCCGTAGGAATTAACGGCGCTCGAAAGGAAGGGCAGGTCACCCAGGGCGTAACCCGGCGTGAGCTTCACCCAATAGGCGACGGAGAAGTCAACACTCGAGCCAAACTGGAAGTCAGGCGGGTTGCCCAGCGTCACATAATTATAGATGCTATTGGTCGTATCGGTCGAGACGCTCAGCGCCTGGCTGCCAATTTTGCCGGCCACCAAAGTGGGTGAGCCGACCGGCGTGCCGTTGTTGCCGTGGCCGGAGGTATCGTTGTAGTTGCCTTCGAAGTTGAGGTGGAGCACCAGTCCATTCGTCAGGTTGGCGTAGGTGGGCGGATAATAGACCGAGATGACCGCACCGCCGCTGAGCGCATACCCAAAGTTATTTGTGGCGGCAACGGTATAGGTGTCACTGGAGGACGTGTAGTAAACATTGCTCACCGTGAGGGTGGCATTGGTCTGGCCAGGCAGGTTTACGTTGTTCTTTTTCCATTGCAGCGCGATCGTCGGGGCCCCCACGGTGACCGCAGACAAGGTGACGTTTTCACCCGCGAACGCATTTTGCGATTGGGGTTGGGAGCTGAAGGAGGGCGGCACACCGTAAAATGCGGCCGCGTAATGCGCATTGATTTGGGTGGAGCTCAGCAGCTTGTTGTAAAACGCCACTTCATCCACGGAACCGACAAAGTAGTTTTTCAAGATGCTGGCAATGCCCGTGCCGAAACCCCCGATGATAAACGGTTTGCTGTTATTCAACGGCGTCCCATTGTTACCCCAAATGAACCCATCCGTCACCCCATTGACATAAACCTGATAGGGGAAAGTTGCGTTGCTGCCCGGATTGTAAAGGATGACGAGATGCACCCATTGGTTGGCCCGGATCGTCGGATCGAAACCAGCCGCCGCGCCCGGCGCACTGCCGAAGCTGCCGCCGCCATTCTGGCCTTGCCAATAAGTCTGGGCCGCGATGCCATAGCCATTACCACTCTCGTCGAAGGAAGAAGCCGCCGTGACCCCATTAACCACGGACGTTTGCCGGGCCCACAACTCGAGCGTGAACTTCGGACTGCTCAAACTGGAGAAATAAGGAATCGATCCGTAGCTGCCATCACCCGAAAAAGTTGCCGCCGTACCGGCAACCCCGCCGGTGATCGCCCCGGGATTTCCGAGCGTAAGACCGCCGACGTTCGTGTAGGTACCAGAATGCCGGCCCATGGCGTCAGCCAACAGCGCGCCGTCCGTGGCGACCGTGTCGTCCAACCGCCACCACGCTTCCGGTGCATCGGCGTCAACCGCGGCGGCATAAGTGCCCGCCGCGAGGACCGGCACCGTGATGACGGCCGGGCCGAGATTCGTTGAACCCAACGTGTTGGTCACGCTGACGGTGTAAGATCCGGCGTTGTTGGTGGTCACGTTGGCAACCGAGTATGCGGCAGCGGTCGCACCGGGAATCGCCGTGCCGTTCGTTTTCCACTGATAAACGAGGCCGCCGCCCGTCGCCACCACGCTCAAGTTCAAGACGCCACCGGGGTAGATGGTGGCGCCAACCGGCCCGGCCACAATGACCGGAGCGGTCGCAATCTGACCGGTTACATTTGCCACCCCGCTCAGGGCCGAGCCAAAGGCATTGGTTACAATGACGTCATAGGCGCCGGAATCAGCGGCGATATTAAAGTTGGGTTTGGTATACACGCTGTTGGTGGCCCCAGGGATCGGGACGGTATTCTGGCGCCATTGATAGCTTAGATTCGGCGTGCCACCCGCGTTCACCGGAAGGATCAGGGTATCGCCCGCGACCACCGGTTGATCCGGGGTTAGGGGACCGGAGAAAACGATGGGGCCGAGGCCGCCCACGGCGGAGGCGTACTGGCTGTAGAGCTCCCCCGAACTTAAAGAACGGTTCCAAATCGCCACCTCGTCAATGGCCCCACTAAAGCTGTAAGCGGGCAAGCCTGCATCCGTCCCAATGAGGGTCGCACCATCAAACGTCTGGTTGACGTGTACCAGGAAGTTGGTGACGCTGGTGAAGCTGGCCGCGTTGTTGGTGGTGGCAACATAAATTTCCGCTTCCGTCGGCTGAACCACCAATGCCACAAAAGCCCAATTCGAGTCCGGAAGCGACGTCAGGCCGGCGTCCGTGGTCGGGCTCCAGTTGTATGTGTTTGGATCATTGTTCCAGACATAGCCCAGCCCCAATCCGCCGCTGACCGCGTCAATCGTCAGGCCCGCATAAGTGCTGCCCGCATCGCTGACAACGATCCCCGCCGCCGTATGTTGCAGGTTGGAAGCGTTGACCCAGCCGGAAATGGTAATGGTGTTGGTATTAAAGTTGAACGCGGGCAGCCGCACGGCTCCGCCGCCAGCGTCGAAGGCCGGGGCCTTGTTCACGCCATCGAATCCCGGATACGTCGGCGTTCTTGGCCCGGCTGCACCCGCGAAGGCATCGGCGAGGTATAAACCGTTTCCTGCACTGCCGAGGTCGCCCAAATTCGCGGCGAGCGGCTGGGTCGGCGCCTGATAGCGGTCATAAAGCACCGGGGCGTCCGCCAGCACCGTCGCGGCGTAGGTGGAGGGCGCGCTGGTGGCCGCGGAGTAGTGCGCGGCCACGCGGGTGGGGGAGAGCGCGATGGGATACATGGCCGCTTCGGCAGCCTGGCCGGGCCAAAAGAAATTAAGCGAGCTTCGGCAGCCTACCGTGAACACTGAGTCACTGTTCGGCACGTATCGGAGCCCCGCCGCGTTGGCAAGTGGGGTGCCCTGGTCGGCCACGACGCCGTTAGTATAGAGGGTGGCGGTCGTTCCATCAAAGGTCAGCGTGAGGTGAACCCAGGTGCCCACAGGCGGGACCGGCGCCGCCAAAGTAATCGAAGGATTGGCGGCGTTCGTATAGAACATCCGGACGACATACGCACTCCCTAAACCGAACGTGCTGCCATTATCCTGGGCGAGATACCACCCGGAACGCGGGGACGTAATGTGGACCGACGATGCAAGGTAGGCAAAATTAGGATTTATCGCAGCGTTTGCCCACAATTCCACGCTAAAATTGGTGGTATTGAGCCCGTCCACCCAAGGGGTGGAGACATACTGCGCGGTGCCATCCAAGCCAACGGCGACGCTGCCTGCGAACGGTCCCGGCAAATTGAGCGAGGGGAGGCTGACGTAGGTTCCGTTGGCGGCGGCCCCGAGCGAGCCGGAGTTGGTGGCCGAGCTGGTCGAGGGTTGCACGGTTTCGTTCAGCCGATAATAACCCGCCGGGTTTTGGGAGACCACGGTGGACTGGTAGTCCGCCCGGGCCGTCAGGCCAGCGGACAAGGCCATCAGCAGGGCGCTGCCGAGGCGGAAAATGGTTTTGCAATTTCGTTTCATATCTGAGTTCTTTCCTTGGGTTGCAGTTGTTTTTGTTTTTCTACTTTCAGAGAATCAGGCCCGGTTCAACCTGCTGGCGGCTGCAGGACACCGGCACGCTGAGCTATGACCTGGGTTTTCGATCGGAAATCGAAATTTAGCCACCAAAATGGCCCAGGCCAGACCGATGGTTGGCGTGGTTGTAAGCGGCGAGGTTGCATCACTGATAAATTTTTCGGATCATTCGCCAACCACTGGCATCGTCTCATCTCAGGCGGGTGGAACGATCTTGGAACCAAAAGATGTCCGGGTTGCCGGGTTGGGCCATGACGATACTTGGGGTGTCCGGGGCCGGAGCCATCGGGGGCGTCGTGCGGGGATCCCGCCATTTCTTGATCTCCGAATGGCCATCGGCAAAGGATAAACTGCCGGCCCGACTGTGATACATGCCGGGCAAATCTCCGGTCCATTTCCAAGCATTCGGGTTGTTGGGCTCATAGCCGGTCATATCAATCATGAAGTTGCTCCAATTGACCGTATCTTCACGCATGTCCAGGAACACAAATATGCTGGAAGGCATGCTGATCGCCGAGCCCTTGGCGAAAATCTTGTAGCGATGGGCAAAATCCCAGCCGCCGTCATTCCCCGGAGCGAATCCGCCAACATACAAGTTCATCGACATCGTGAGGATGCGGGGGCGGACGACATTTTGCCAGGTAATGGTGGAGCGATCCGAGGGGCATTTGTAAATCGCCTGCGATTTGTTGTAGGGCCAGAGGGGACGCAACTGCATGTCATAGGACGGTTCCCAATTGGCCCGGTTGGCCCCCGAGTAATCCATGTGCGCCCCGGACCATGCGTAATTATCCGGCGAAGTCGGGTTGGCGGCATCCATTTGAACACTGCCGCCCCGGCGGCCACCGCCCGTGCTGGCAAAAACCAACACATCATTATTGTCCTCCGCATACATCCGCCAAGCGAGGGACAGTTGGCGATGATCACTCATGCACTGGATGCCCTGCGCCTTGAGCTTGGCTTTGGTGAGGGCGGGAAGCAGCATCGCGGCCAGAATGGCGATAATCGCGATCACTACCAGCAATTCTATGAGCGTGAAACCCCGGTGACAGCTAAACCCTTTTTCATTTCCGGATTTTTGCGTCTTCATAGTGCGATAACTGCGGTTGAATTGCTTCCAAAGCAGAGGGTTTGCATGGCCTAACGGCGTCGCTTCTGGCAGGCAAGCGCTGCCGGTACTCACTAGAATGTTCGAGGACAAGTGCCCGATGGAGGGGTACGAATAAATGCAGACACTACTTTTACTAATCGTTCTAGGGATTGAGCCCATACCGATCTCGGGTTAATCTGTCGCCACCGGGTTACAACTGTGCAACAAATTCATTCCACTACTGGCGGCTTCATGGCAATTAGTCAAGTCTTTTGTCGATTATTTCGAAAACTTTGTTTTAGCTCTTGGCGCTCACGGCATCCACTGAGGTCCCCAGGTGAGGAGTTGCGTCCACTTGTCGACCGGATTGCCCAGCTTGAGCGGCTCGGGTTGGGTGTCCACGAGTCGCATTGCTTCACCCTGACATGCGAGCCATCCTAACTTCCATTGATGAAACCATCCACGGCCACGATCGCCCCTGACAAGCAAGCTGCGTCTCCGGTTGTCACCGAACTGCAAGTGGAAGGGATGACTTGCAATAACTGCGCCCGACACGTCACCGAAGCGCTCCAAAGCGTGCCAGGCGTGCGTAGCGCTGGGGTCGCGTTGGCAGCTGGCCGCGCGTCCGTGCGCTGGGCCGCGCCGGCCGCGCCGGATGCCGCCCAGCTGGTCGCAGCCATCAAACGAGCCGGTTTCGTTGCGCGACCGGTGACCGCCACAACGGACCGGGCATCCACCCAGCGCACCAACTGGCATCTCAATTTGTGGCTCGGTGGTTTCGTAGCCGCCGGGCTGATGCTGGGCGAATGGCTGTTCGGTCTCGGCCTAGCGCGCTGGTTTCAATGGCTGTCGTTCGCTCTAGCCAGCGGGGTACAAACCTATTGCGGCGCGCAATTTTATCGCGGCGCGTGGCGTCAACTGCGGGTTGGCAGCTCGAACATGGATACGCTGGTGGCGCTCGGCTCGACCACGGCTTTTGGCTATAGCACCTGGGCCTTGTTCGTCGGCGCCGGCGGGCATCTGTACTTCATGGAAGCTACCGCCATCATTACGCTCATCAGCGTCGGCCATTGGCTTGAAGCGCGAGTGAGCCAGCGCGCCTCGCGCACTCTCCAAGCGCTCCTGGAACTGACGCCCCAAACGGCCCGCCGCCTCGAGCGCCCGCCGCCGCCTCGAGCCGGGGAGATTCTTCGCAAAGGAATTCAGAGCTTCCTGACCGCGGAGGCGGAAAAGGAAATTGCTGTCGTCGAGCTCAAAATCGGCGACCAGATTGCCCTGCGGCCCGGCGATCGCGTGCCCGTCGACGGCACGGTGATCGCGGGCGACTCCGCGGTGGACGAAGCAATGCTCACCGGCGAATCCCTCCCGGTGGACAAATCCGCACAGGCCGAACTTTACGCGGGTACGTTAAACCTCAACGGGCGGCTCATTATGCGCGTCACGGCCATGGGCGAGGCTACGGCGCTGGCCCACATCATCGCCGCCGTGCAACGCGCCCAGACCAGCCGAGCGGGCATCCAGCGGCTCGGCGATCGCGTGAGCAACGTGTTCGTCCCGGTGGTGGTGGCAGTGGCCATCGCGGCTGGGCTTTGGTGGGGCATTGGGCCGGAATCCGCCTGCCAGGCTCATGCCTGGCTCGCGCAGTTTCTCTGGTCCGCGCACCCGCCGACCGATGCGGCGTCGGGCTTCATCATCGCGGCGTCGGTCTTGATCATCGCCTGTCCGTGTGCCATGGGGCTGGCGACGCCGGCCGCCATCATGGCCGCCGCCAACGCCGCGGCCCGCCGGGGGATTCTCATTCGGGACGGGGTGGCTTTGGAAAAGGCGGGCGCAGTCACGGCGATCGTGCTTGATAAAACGGGAACTTTAACGAGTGGCGAACTGGCGATGGTCGGGCCTTGGACGCTGGATGACTCAACCCTGGCGCGAGAAGAGGCGCAGAAAATCGCAGCCTCCCTCGCGCAACCCTCCAATCATCCCATCAGCAAAGTGATTGCCCGACTTTCGAGCGAGCCGGTCGAATTGGACAGCTGGCGTGAAATCGCTGGCGCCGGCGTGCAGGCCCAATGGCGGTCAGAAACCGGCCGGTTGAAATTGATCCGGCTGGGCGCATTGACCTGGCTGCGTGAAAATGGAGCAACCGTTCCGGAAGGCGGAAGCCTGGTCGAATCGTGGAGGTCTCAGGGCGCGACCATTGTCGGCCTGGCGGTTGAGAATTCGGTGGTTGCCATGTTTGGGTTGAAAGACTCATTGAAGCCAAATGCAGCGAAAGTGGTATGCCAGTTGCAAAATCAGGGATTGAAAACATTTCTCCTGTCCGGCGACAATTCGCTTACCGCCGCCAGCATCGCCCAGCAGGTTGGCATCGCGCCGGAAAATGTTCGCGCCGAAGTGCGTCCCGACCAGAAGGCGGAGTTCGTCAAACAACTACAAGCCCGCGGCGAACGGGTGGCGTTTGTGGGTGACGGCATTAACGACGCGCCCGCGTTGACGCAGGCCGATCTGGGAATCGCCGTCAGCCGCGCCAGTGACGTGGCCCGCGAGGCGGCGGATATTATTTTGCTGAAATCAGATATCGAAGCGGTCCCGGAAGCCCTGGCCTTGGCACGGGCAACGTTGCGGACCATCAAGCAGAATCTGTTCTGGGCGTTCTTCTACAACGCGGTCGGAGTGCCGTTGGCGGCATTGGGTTTCATGAGTCCGGTGCTGTGCGCGGCGGCGATGGGGGTTTCCGACTTGATTGTGATCGGCAATGCCTTGCGCCTGAACCGGCGGAAATTTGTCTTTGCGCGCCCGCGCCGGGGCGGCTAAGGTTCGACCGGTTTGTCCGATGGTGTAATGGTAACACAGCGCCCTTTGGAGGCGTTATTCATGGTTCGAATCCATGTCGGACAGCCATCCACGCTCGCGGCGTCCCCAAGTTAGCCGAAGCGCGGTTTGCGCACGGGCCCAAAACACGGAACGCGGAGCCCGGCGGTGCCGACCGTGTCCGCCACGCTGCAAAAGGTGTGCGAACGGCGGCCCCCACGGGGTGACGCGTCCTGCCATTCCACTTACCATCAAGCCATGATCAATTCGCTCAGCAAACTGTTGACCGCGCTTAGCGGCAAGTTGACCACGACCTCGGTCGTGCTTCACCCCTCCAAAATATGCCCGACGTGTGGTTCGAGGCTTTGCGAAGCCGGCGGGCGGGAACTGCATCCGCACGAGCCGCTTGATGTCGCAGCCGCCGGCTCACCCCACCCCAACACCAATTGGTGCTGTCCCAATCCGGATTGCCCGCCACAAGTGCGCGCACGTTTGGAGTTGTGGTGCTCCCCGGCCGCGATGGATATCAAAATTTGCGATGCGGCCATGGTTACCCAGCTCGTGCAGCGAGGATTGGTCCGCGACGCCGCCGAATTTTATCGGCTCCGATTGAGTGAGCTGGCCGCGCTGGATGGAATGGAGGCCGCCAAGGCGCGTGTCGTTTTGGATGCCATTGCGGCCAGCCGGCAGCGTGACGCATGGCGAGTGTTGTTTGGGCTGGGGATTCCCAACATCGGCGCCGCCGAGGCCGAATCGCTCTGTAAACACTTCGCCGCCTTGGATGCCTTATTCGCAACGGGCGGCGAGCTGCTGCTGCAAATGGCGGGTGTCACGCAGGTCATGGCGCGCAGCCTGACGCATTGGCTCAGCGACCCCGTGAATCGGAAGCTGATTCGCCGCCTGGAAAAAGCCGGGGTGAATTTTAAAACCAGCGCTAGCCGTTAAGACAAACTGGCCGGCTCGCTAGGCCCAATAGCTCACCTTGAGGTCCGGAAAAAGATTATCGTTCGCCTCAATTTTTGCCAAGGCCGGCTCGTCGATTTGGCCGATGCCGAGTTGGTGATGGATCGCGGTGAAGCGTCGGAGATGGCCTTGAACCCGTTGGCGGGCGTAATCTGGGCTGGTGTTGGTGCGGAGAATGAACGGCCAGTCGCTGGCTTGGGCGAGGAGGAGTTCGCGGGCGGCCTGTTTCAGCGCACGACTCTGTAACGCGTCGGGTTTAACGAAGCGATGCACGAGTTCCGTCATGCGTTCCTGGGCGACTTGCAGGTGGGGGTAAATCCACTCGTTCTTTTCGTTGAGCCACACATGCCAGTGACCTTCCTCGCCCCAGCTCGACCCGCTGGGGGTGGCGATCTGATTCGTGGGATGCCGACGGAGGTATTGCTCGGGCGTGATCAGCTCAAAAACTTTCTGGTCGTAGTACGCCTTGCGCACAAAGAAATCGAGAAACTCCGGCCCTTCATACCACCAATGGCCAAACAGCTCCGCATCGTACGGCGCCACCACCAGCGGCGGTCGGTCCAGGATGCCGGCGAGTTGCTGGATTTGTTCCATCCGCGCTTGGAGAAAATGCCCGGCATGCTGATCCGCCGCCTGCAAGGCTTCCCGGCGTTGGTAAATCTGTTTTTCCGACTGGCCACCGGTGATGCGGTAATATTTGAGGCCGGTGAAGCCGCGATGCTCCGGCGAAGGCAGATGCGGCTTCACGTAATCGAAATCCAGATCGAAACCGAGGTCGCGGTAGAAATCGCGATAGCGCGCGTCACCGGGATAGCCCTCGGTTCGGCTCCAGACCTGGCGCGAGGATTCCAAGTCACGCCCGAAGGCCGCGATGCCGTTGGGGGTGAAGATCGGGGCGAACACGCCGTACCGCGGGCGCGGTTGGGCGCGGAGTAATCCGTGTGAATCAACCGTGAACCAGCGAAGATTCGCCTCCTGCAAGGCTTTTTCCACGCCCTCGAAGTAGGCGCATTCCGGCAGCCAGATCCCGCGGGGGTCACAGCCAAAACATTCGCGATAGTGATCGCGGGCGGTCAAAATTTGCGCCCGCACCGACGGCGGATGGTTGGCCATCAGGGGCAACAGCGCATGCGTCGCCGCCGTGGTAATAATCTCCAATTTGCCGAGGTCCTGCAGGCGGCGGAACGCGCCCACCAGGTCCCCGCCGCTGGCGAGGTAAGCGTCGCGCGCCGCGGTGAGCCGTTGGTGATACATGCCCGCGAGTTCCTTGAAGTCGGGCTCCCACTGCGTCCGCCGGAGTTCTTTTTCGGCAAGGTCAATCAGGCTGGCGAGCTGCCGCGTGTAGCGCTCCTGCAACAACGAATCCCGCAACATCACGCAGAGGGTGGGTGAAAGCGTCAGCGTGAGGCGGGCCTCCATGCCGTCGCGATGCCAGCCGTTCAGGATGGCCAGGAGTGGCAGGTAGGTTTCGGTGATGGCTTCGAAGAGCCAGCTTTCCTCGAGAAATTTGTCGTGTTCCGGATGTCGCACGAACGGAAGATGCGCGTGCAAAATGATGGTGAGGTAGCCGGTCATGGTCAGCCAGGGCAAATGAAAAATGGAGCAGGCGGATTCACAGCGAAGGTCAGGTCAGGCGAGGCCGGACGGCGGCGTCACACCCAGTCCTGCGGTAATGGGTCGAGTTCCGGCTGCCGGGATCGGCCCTCCACGTCGCCGGCTAACTCCGTCGCGCGCGTGAATTTCAACTCCACCGCCCGTTGTTCCAGTCCGTCCGCCGCGGCCGCCGCCACGAGCAACTCATATTGACCGTCCGGAAACTTAGAGCGGAACGCAAACGAACCATCCGCCCGGAGCGGCACCGGTTGCCCGGCGCACGTGACCGTCGCGGTCGGTTCGGTCGCGCCATAAACGATCAACTCGACGTTCACTTGGAGCCGGAAATCATTGGCTTCGGCCGGTCCGCCCCCCCAGGGGCTCGAGCCGCCGAAGAACGAGGAAAAATAAAATTCCCCGGAGGCGAGGCTAGACAACTCGCCCTCGGCAGGTTCGGCCATCAGGTGGCGGTTGTCGTGGGAGCTGGGCGAACCGTGCGCCGCCCGGTCGCGGGCGAG
>Ga0302321_100004848_pt1 | contig 11703 bp, 11 predicted proteins | sample Fen_T0_1_FD_202505 | JGI IMG/M metagenome (GOLD analysis project Ga0302321, IMG submission 202505) | Peat permafrost microbial communities from Stordalen Mire near Abisko, Sweden - Fen_T0_1 | ecosystem: Environmental > Terrestrial > Soil > Wetlands > Permafrost | place: Sweden: Abisko...
CCGTCGTGCCCCCTTGCGTAGTGCGCGCGCTCGAGCATGAAGTCACGCCAGAAATGTCGGAAATCGAGCGCCACGTACGGTGAGGTCAACAAGAAGGCCCCGATGGCAATCAGCGGTGCGGCGTACAGCCGGGGGTTCCGAAAAGCTCGCGGCCCATCGCGCAGCAACGCGGCCGAGCACACGGTCAAGCCCACGATCGCGCCGTTGTATTTCAGCGAAGCCGTGAGCCCGGTCAACGTGGCAGCCCAAAAGTAGTGTTTCCAACTGCCACTGGCGAGTGCGCTCAGCGAAGCGAGCAGCGTCGCTGTGACGGTCAACGTGACCATGCCGTCGGGCGCCAGCCAGCGACTGTCGCGCAGCACGCTCGGGGATACCGCTACCAACGACGCCGCTAACAGGCCCACGCGCGCGTCCTTGGAAAGCGCGCGACCGATTCGATACGCGACCCACACCGTGGTCACGCCGCAGGCTGCCGAGAGCAGGCGTGCGACGACGAACGTCGAAGGCTGAAAGCTGAAACCGCCACCGGCGACGGGCAGGTCCATGTTCGGCAGGTCGCTCAGCGAGTGGGTCCCGCCGAGCACGCGACTGACCGCATGGTGTGCCAGCTGAACCAGCGCGTTCGTGTAGAAGAACAGCGATGGATAGCGGAAAAAGTGCGGGTTTGGATCGTGCTGCTTCAGCATGCGCAGCACGACCCCGAAATTCGTCGGTTCGTCCGGATGTAGCAGATAGGGCAAGCCCCAGCGCAGGCTGGGGACACGGAACGCGAACGACAGCGCGCAACACGCCCAGACCACCCAGCGGGCCCTCCACTCGACGGCTCGCCCCGCGGGGCGTGGCCGCGCCAGGGGGCCGGTCAACTCGCTCATGAACGCGGGCACGGTACCGCGGGTCGTGTCGATGCGCCAGCCGCCGTCCGAGGTCAGCACCGGCCAGCGCGCTGGTAAGCGGGACGATTTCACAACTCGCGCGACCGCGGTACGCTTCGACGCTGCGGGCACCGACTTCGCCTGTACGAAGCGGCAACCTTCTTTGCCCTGCCCAGGACGATAGGGCGAGGAGATCGCACTCTGACGCCCTTCTTGTCTGCAAGCTAGCGTTCGGGGAGCAAACGGTCCCCAAAAGAGCCGCTGAAGAATCGCTCCGCCAACGGCTCTCGCCTACGCCCCGCCATCTCGCGCAGGTACACGTCGCGGCCGAGCGTTCCCGCATCGGCGCGCTGGCCAATACACAGCATGGCCAGGCACGCGCACGACTCGGGAATCGCAAACGCGCCGCGAAGGCGCAGCTCATCGATCGCGTGGGTCGCGTTGATTGCCAGATTGCGCGCCGTCGCCTCCAGGCACAATTGCAGCGCGGCGGCCCCCGTGTCGTAGACAGCTCGCGGCGAAAGTCCCTCGCTAGCATCGTGGCCAGCCAGCTCTGCACAAACGAGCAGAATGAGCGCGGCGTTGTGGGCCCACGGGCGATCTGTGCGAGGAACGAGCTCGAACGCCTTTTGCCACGCCGCCGGTTCCGTGAAGCGATCACAAACCACGAAGCGCCATGGCTGTTGATTCTGAAAAGACGGCGCCCAACGCGCCGCTTCGAACAGCGCGAGCTGGTCATCCCGGGCCACTGGCAGTTCGGGATCGAAAGCGTGGCTCGAACAGCGCGCGGCAAGGAGGTCGTGAATCGGTACGGCAGTCGGGGCGGGCCTTGCAAAGCGAGACACGGCGGGACCCACTGCAATCGCCGTGCGCGCCGGCGCAGCGTGCCATTGCGCCATTTGCGCGCAATTTCCGTCGCAAAGCCGACGGGGAGCGTCGCGTTCGCGACAAGCGCCGAGGCGGCGCCAATCGGAGTCGTTTACAGCGCTTACGCGCGGCCCGTGCTTTGCGAGCTCTTCGTGTCGACCGAGATTGCACCCGGTGCTCGCGCGTGGGAGCTTGGAGGAGATTGCGATTCAAGTGGGCTATCCTCGCGCTCGGTCTCGCGCTCTCCGGGTGCGGTGCGCGCACGCGACTCGAGGGGTCCGGACAGGCGGCGATCTCCGAGGGCAGCTCGGGGGCAGGCGGCGCAAACGTCGCGTCGGCGGGTGGCGGCGTCGGTGGCACCGCGCGCAGCGGCGGAAACGCCGGTGTGGCGGGTAGCTCGGGCGGCGGCGCAATTGGCGGCGTGGGTGCTGGCGGCGCAGAGACCGCGGGCAGTGCGGGCATTGGCGGCACGATTGGCGGCTTCGCGGGTACGACCGGCGGCTTCGCGGGTACGACCGGCGGCTTCGCGGGTACGACCGGCGGCTTCGCGGGCACGACGGGCGGCTCCGCGGGCGCGGGTGGAGTCGCCGGCAGCGCGGGCACGGGGGCGAGCGCCGGTTCGGCGGGCATGCCTCCCATTGCGACAGGCCTCGCGCTCGGCGCATTTCACACGTGCGCGCTATTCGACGCGGGCCGTCTGCGCTGCTGGGGAAGCGCTGGGTACATCGGCTCCGGCAACCTGCTCGCGATCGGCGACGACGAGCCGGCGGCGACCGCGCCCGACGTCGACATTGGCGGTCGCGTCGTGCAGATCTCGGCCAGTTGGTACCACACCTGTGCGCTGCTCGGCACGGGCAACCTACGCTGCTTCGGCAGCGGGCGCTCTGGGGAGCTCGGCTACGGCAACACGAACAACATTGGCGACGACGAGGCGCCGGCAGCCGCAGGCGACGTGAACATTGGGCCAGTCCTGCAAGTGTCTGCAGGGTCGTACCACACGTGCGCGGTTCTCGCGGGCGGCGGCGTGCGCTGCTGGGGCCGCAACGACCAATTTCAGCTCGGCGTCGGTAGCAGCGAGACGATCGGGGACGACGAACTACCGGCGAGCGTTCCTCCGGTGGAGGTCGGTGGCGTCGCCACGCAGGTCGCGGCCGGGTTTGCCCACACTTGCGTGCTACTGGCTACGGGCAAGGTGCGTTGCTGGGGCGAGGGCTCGGGCGGGCGCCTCGGCTACGGCAACACCAGAACCATTGGCGATGACGAAAGCCCCGCCTCTGCAGGGGACGTCGATATCGGCGGTACGGTCGTCCAGTTGCAAGCGGGTTTGCTGCACACCTGCGCCCTGCTCGATACGGGCAAGGTGCGCTGCTGGGGGCAGCCGAACGACGGCCGCCTCGGCTACGGAAACCTCGAGGCGATCGGTGACGACGAGACGCCTGCGTCGGCCGGCGACGTCGACGTGGGCGGACCGGTAAAGCAGATCGCTGTTGGAGATTATGCGACCTGTGCACTCCTCGTCGGGGGGAAGATCCGCTGCTGGGGCTCGGGCCAGCTCGGTGAGCTCGGTCACGCCAATACCGACACCATCGGCGACGACGAGACGCCAGCCACGGCTGGGGACGTCGACGTCGGCGGTCTCGCCACACACGTCGACGTCGGCTTTCTGCACGCCTGCGCCATCCTCGACACCGGTAAGGTCCGCTGCTGGGGGCGCGGCGCGACTGGTGCGCTCGGCTACGGCAACACCCACGACATCGGGGACAACGAGACGCCCGCGTCGGCAGGAGACGTATCGGTTCGCTAGGCACCACACGGAGTGGGACCAAGCGGCTTGCATGCCTCGCTGGGGCGGGCGGCACGGGATCGGTGTCCAAATTTCAGACGCACGCTCGTTCCGCCAGCCCCACTGGTTGCGTCAGCCTCCGGTGCCGCCCTTGCCCGCAGCCTCGCCGGCGCCGGCAGTGCCACCGCTCGCGCCGCCTTTGCCTCCGCTGCCAGCGCCAGCCGCGCTCGCGCCGCCTCCGCCAACGGCTCCGCCGCCTCCAGCGCCGCCCATGAAGGGGGGCATACATGCTAGGGCGCCCATCGTGCAGGCGCAGTAGCCTCCACCGCTCGGAAGACACGCAACCGTGCAGGCGTCACCCGTAGCCGCCGTGGCGGATGAGCAAGCCATCGGTGGCGGCGGAGGACAAGCCAGGGCGCCCATCGTGCAACGACAGGTGCCGCCACGGTCCGGGAGCGTACAACTCGCGGTACACGTGTCACCCGTGGCCGCGGTGGCCGAGCAAGGCGGAGGCGGACAAGCGAGCGCGCCCATGGTGCAACGACAGGTGCCCCCGTTGTTCGGCAGTAAACAAGAGGCGGTGCACGCGTCGCCGGTAGCCGCCGTGGGCGATGCGCAAGCCATGGGTGGCACCGGAGTCGCTGCGCAATACAACGTACCGCTCCCCGCAGCGGGAGCGCCACCCGCCGCTGGAGCGCCGCCGCCGCCAGCCGCGCCCATACCGCCGCCGAGGGCGGGAACGCAGTAGCAAGTGTTGGCGCCGTACACGCAACCGGCCGGGCCCCCCATGCCGCCCATCATCGTGTCTGGCAGAGTGCAAACGTCGCCCGTCATTGGCGTCGGCGACTGCGGTGGGCACGTGGCTGCGTTCATGGGTGCACCTCCGGCGCCCGTTCCACCGGTGGCAGAACTAGCGCCGCCCATTGCAACTCCAGCGCCGCCCATTGCAACTCCAGCGCCGCCCATTGCAACTCCAGCGCCTCCTGTCGCATCCACAGCGCCTTTACCGGCGGTTGCGTTGCCGATGCCACCAGTGCCGTTCGCCGAATTGCTATTGGAGCCGCCGCATGCAGTGAGCGCGAGTCCTCCGATCAGCAATCCACCGAAACCGAATTTTAGCGCCTTCATTTATATTCCTTTGGGTAAGTCCGATCGGAGTTGGCCCCAAGCATCGATCCCTGGGGTAAATGGCCGATCCTTCGGTTCGTAGTACCCGCGACTGTCGCGAGCAGGCAGAGCATTCAGCCGGGCAGCGCGTGTTTAGGCACTACGAATGTCGCCACTCGGGAGCGCACTATTCGAAGCCGGCGACCGTGGCGCGATCGTCCCTCCGAGTACTTCGACGTGTCGCACGGCGTCTGCGGCGAGTTTGGACGGGCCGCGTTGGCGCGAGTCGATTACGCTCAGCGCGTGGGTCGATGCACGAGCATCAAGAGCGCTGGCCCGTCCGGTGTGAGCACTTCGCGCTCGCGTCGAAAACCGGCTTTTTCGTAGGCGCGAATGGCGCGCAGGTTGGTCGGTGAAGGGTCGGTTTGCACCTTGGTCACCGCTGGGTCGGCAAATAAGCGGGTCACGTACTGCTGAACCATGGCCGAACCGAGGCCTTGCCCGAGCTGCTCGGCGTTGGCCAAGTATTGGTCGATGCCGCGCGCGCCGGGGTCAGTTTCCTCCTTCCACCACTCGGGATCGGCGCCCATCACGTGGTAGTCCTGAATGTAGCCGGTTGGCACGCCGTCGATGCATGCGAGCATTTGCCGAATCACGGGGGAGCCGATGTCAGCGCCATAAGTGCTCGCTACGTATTCGAGGCTCACCTCGCCCTCCCACCACTCCGCCACGTGAGGCCGATTCAGCCATTCGTGGAGCAGCGGCAGATCAGCATGGGTGAGTGGGCGAAAGGCGAACCGCGGAGACATCCCCCGCAGTCTACCAAGTCTGAGTTGCCGGAACCACGCTTCGCTCCTGACTCGCATTCTGCCTTGCACGGTCGATGGCTGAGCGCCGTGGCGTAACGCCTGCTTGGTTTCTTCGTCGAGGCAAATCCAACGATTCACCGTGATGCCTGCGGGCCGTTCTGCGGAATCGGAGCCAACGCGGCACCCAGGATTGAGGGAATCGCTGCCAAGCTGGCAAACAGGAAATATTGGGGATAGCCCAACCACGCGGCGAGCGGCCCGCTAAACGCCTGCGCGGGCACCAATGCCAGCTGCATCACCGCGGTGCCGATGGCGTAGTGTGCCACCGGATATCGCCCGCGTGCGGTTTGTTGCATCAGGTAAACCATGTTCGCCACGAATCCAAAACTGTAGCCAGCCTTCTCCAGAAGCGTCAGGGCGGCGATGGTCGAAAAGGAAGTCGCGACTCGAGCTGCGGTCAGCTGACTCAATATTACCAACGCCAGATGGGGAACGTTCAGGCAACACGCCATGAGCAGCAGCGAGCGCCTCGTCAGCTTCACGCGGTCCAAATATCTGCCCCCCAATATGCCGAACACAGCGCTGGTAACGGTTGCTAGCCCACCGTCGAGCCAGGCTTTGTCCGATAGGAAGTAGGGACAGCCACGGCTCAACGTATCGGCAGCGCAGAATCCGAGACCACCGGTACTAGTGTCTGACTGCAAATAAAGAGGGACTTCTAGTAGCAGGAAGCCCTCGCTCAATCGATAGCAGAGAACGAAAAGCAATATCCGCCCGATACCCGGCCGGGCAAACAGATCCCGCCACTGCTGGACGAACTCGGCCATCACCAGGGCGATTCGCCGCGCGAGCGGCACCTTCGGCACGATCGCGGCAAACGCTTCGCGCCCGACAGCTTCGGTCGAATCGGGCAGACCTCTTTGCGTCGCGGCGTCATCCGATGGCCCTACGGGCGCCGCCCGCTCCGGCACAGGAGGAGGCGTAGACGCGCGTGGCAAGGAGCTAGCGTGGTGCCACGCGAGCACTGCCATGGCAGCAGCGGCCACGACCAGTGCGACGCTCCAGGCGTTGCGCGCCTCAACGTGCGCGCGCTGTAAGCCGCTCGCGATAGCGACGATGCCGGCTACCGCGAACAGGCGCCCCGCGTTCCAGGCGGCGCCGCAAACCCCAGCCCAGCGCGACCGCGAGTCTTCGTCGAGCTGCGTCAAGTAGACACCGTCCACGGCAATATCGTGGGTCGCCGAAGTCATGGCGAGGAGCGCGAACCCTGCCGCGCTCGGCCATAACGGATCGTCCAAACGCAGTACTCCCGCCAGGCTCAGTAAGAGCAACGCCATGGTAGATTGTGTCAATATCACCCATCGGCGCACACTGCATACGAGCGGCAGAAGTCCTGCATAGAGAGGCTTGAGTGGCCAAGCCACTGATATCGTACCCAGGACGGGCGTGGTCCGTTCTGCGCTGTAGCCCAGATTGGACAGCAGGGTCGCGGCCAGGCCAAGCACCATCGCAAACGGCACTCCTTGCGCGAAATAGGCCGTCAAGACCCAGCGAAAGGCGTTGCCCCGCCGAAACAATCGGCCGATTTTTTCGAGCGTAATACACATGGGTTCATCCATCCCGTCAAACGAGCGTTGGACTTCGGGCGCTCGGATTCGAAGGCCGCAGCGCGCGCCTTGGCGAGCACGGCACGATGCGCGGCGCCGACTCACGCCCTCTCCACGCCACTCGGGCGTCGAAGGACGCCGTCACGCGCCGCTCGGCGGCGTTCGGGCGTTCAGCCGCTAGTCAACGAGCGTGCTACGAACGTGACGCACCGGGGTGGACTCAACGACACCATGCCTGCATGCGAAAGCAACCACTCGCCACGGCGTCCTTGAGCGGCGCTGCACCGCTTTGGGTGCTGCGCCACCCGGCTATCGAAAGGATCAACGCACACGCCACTGCCAATGCGGATTCCCGGAGCAGGTCGCGTCCCCCCATCGAACTGCGCGACGGGCGACTCGATAGCCTGCGGATCTCACTGACCTCATCGACGTCCAGCACGGAAAACCCCGAGGAGCGCGCCCAAACGTGCGCCGCTTCCTCCAGCGCGGCTTCAGACGCCAGCCGAGCGTGGCAGCTACGGCAGCCACCGAGGTGAAGTCGTGCCGAGTCGCTCAGCTCTCCGTCGAGCGCCGCGTCGAGATCCTCCGCCGTGAGGTGCAGCAGAGTCATAGACACCTCCGCAGCAGGTCCCGCACCCGTTGCCGCGTCGAGGTCACGTGTTCTCTCGAAGTTTTCAGTCTAGCGGCGACCTGTCGGATCGTTTGTGGCGGATCTCCAAATAACTGCCGAGCGATCTGTCCCTGCTCCGGCGAGAGTCGCGCCAGCGCACGCGCGACGGCAGCCGAGCAGTAAGCGGCGCCTGCAGACTCGTGATCCGGTGGGTCGTCATCGAGCCACGCCTGCTGCGGCGCCAACCGCCCTTGCCGCTTGCGATACTCACCCGCTGACAGACTCGCCTGCGTCAAGGCAATCGCCGGGAACTCCAAGTACGCGAGCTTTCCGGTCCGAAAATTGACAGCCAGGCGAACCCAAACTTCTTGGGAGACGTCCTCTACATCGGCGTAGGCGACGCCATGCGACAAGAGCCGGCGGTGGACTCGAAGATTGTAGTTGAGATGAAGCAGCCGCCAATCGGGCTCGACGCCTTCGATCCTCACTACGTTGCTATCCCGTCGCATACCCCAATGAAGGCCCGTACCCACACCTCGAGCCCAACTTATTTGAGGCTCCCTCGAAATTCGGCCAATCGCCCAAACCCCTATCGGATGCCCCGCACTGGCACCGCGGAATGTTGAACCCCTAATCGAAGCCACGACGAAGCTCGCGACGAGCCAACAGCCGTTCGCGCTTCGTCGGCGCTCTAGAGCCAGGACAATTTCGCGAGGGTCGACACCACCGCTCCGGATTCGATCCGGTCGTCTCGATCACCACGACCGACCTGACGCCGGGCACGTGCACGCAGGACCCGGGGGGCGCTGCAGGATCTCGGGCGACTGGGTTGGCAAAAAAACAGTGCTGATGGCGTATCTCCTCGCCGCGCCCCAAACAGGTTTCTCGATTCCCCGATCGCTGAAGAGCGGAATCGCGAACGCGAAGTCTTTGGCGCGTGGCTCGGGCAGGGTGTTCGAGACGCCACTCGCGATCGGGCGGTGCTAGAGCGGTCCGTGGGAGCAATCGGTGTATCGCGTGCTGCTCCGCCGATACCTGAAAGCGTCGTTCTTCGATCCTCCAAGAGTCGAGCGATCGCGCCCCAGCGTCGCACCTAGCGGTTGTGCCAAGTTCCAGCCATTCGTCGTCCGCACTGGTGCATGCGAGCTGCTGTGAGGCAGCCCAGGAAGGACGGATTCCGAGGTCAACCCCGCACTCCGCTCACGTATCTTCGCCTTCCGCTCGGAAACCTGGACTATCGCGCGCAATCACCGTTTCTCGGTGCACTGACATACGCTTTGCCGAGTGTCGTGAGCTTTCCGCTCTCACCCAGTAGGTCGACGTCAGTGACGTTCGAGGCGCGCCCCGAAAACCAGGCGTAGCGCTCGATGCGCGGCTCCGCTTCGAGATACGCCACGGCGTCTTCGAGGAAGGCCTGCTGCTCGGCAGGGTTCTTGGCGCTGTCGCAGGCAAACTCGGTGAGCCAAAGCGGCTGCGAGAAACGGCTCTTGTAGGTTTCCACGTGTTGGATCAGCCATTCGGCTTTGTTGTCGCCAGAAGGGGAGCAACCGACGTAGATATGCATCGCGACCGCATCGACCCGGCAATTGGGACACGCCGCGAAGAACGCGTCGAGATAGTGAAAAGGATCGGTGTCCTGACAGTTGCCGCCACAGAAGTTCACGGCGGGCGACACGAGCCGCAGGCCCTTGGCATCGGCGAGCGCTTCCAACTCCGGCCACAACGCAGCTGCCGCTTTGGCGGAAAGATTGGCCTGCGCGCCGAAATTGGGCTCATTGAAGCCGAGCAGCGCCGTAGCATCGCTGCCAATGGCTGCTCGTGCCGCGTCGCGATCGGAAGCTGCGCCCCAAATCATGGGTACGTACTCGACGCCATCCTCCTGGTAGGCCCCCGCGCGCAGATCAGGGTCAGGCCTAAAGTCCCAATTGTACCACCAGCTCACGCCTGCCGAGAGCGCTGCCAGGTCTGCAATCGAATGGTGGCCGTAGGCGACCCCGCGCTTGCACGAGGCGGGCCTGACGCCAGCGCTGCCCGCGTCGCCACCGCTTCCAGCGCGGGTAGCGTCGGTTCCAGCGCGGCCTGCTGCGGGCGCCGGCCCCGTGCCCGCGCCCGCTCCCACGCCCGCGTCGCTCGCGGCACTCTCACCGGCTCTGCCATTCACTCCCGAAGGGGCCGCGTCGCTGGCGCATGCCGCGCCGAGCGCACTCACGCAAAGAATCAAGGCAAGCGCGTTCAGAGTCGAATGGCGCATTGCTGTATTTTACAGAGATTCCTCCAGGGGCGGCCGAGATTGCACGCTAATTGCCGAAACTCATGCGGCGATGTCGGCGAGCTGCTCACACGCGCTCCCACCGCCGACGTAGCATTGGAGCGGGTCCTAAAACTGTCCTAAAACTGTTTTAGGACCCGCTCTTAAGATTAGAGCGTCGGCAAGATCTTGAACGGCGGTGAGGCGAGCGCGAAGCCGCAGTTCGAATTGTACACGACCAGCGAATAATCTCCCTTGGGGATATCGCCACCGAAGTCGCAGACCAATTTGTCGTCGGACTGCGCGCTCGGGTGGATCGCGCAGTCGTACACGCCTCCGCTGTCCGAGACGCCCTTGATGTCGGTGACGCCCAAAAGACCGCTGCCCTCCACGGTCATGTCTTGGTACGCTTCGAGCTGCGCGGTCACCGAATCCACGACCGGGGCGAGACCATCGCGCACGTTGAGCGCGATGGTATTTTCAGCCGGGCCTTCGGAGCAGGTCAGTGCAAGCGCTTGGCTGCCGAGGGGCGCGTCATCCGGGACAACGAAGGTGAGCTGGGCGGTGGTGTCCTCGCCCGAGAAGAAGCCGAGCACCTCTGCGGAGAAACCATCGTTCACGGCAGGCGCGGCGCAGCACGTGAAGTCGGTGCTGGTGCGCGCGCCTGCGTTCGCCTGCGCGACGATCAAGGCGCCGCGGCACGCCTGGTAAATGGGTTCGGCCGTGATCGTCAGCCCGCTCGCGATACCGGACGGAGCGCATGCCAACGGTCCGCCGCCCGACTCGCCCCCGGCACCTGCCGCCGAATCACCGCCAGCGCCCGCGTCTGAGGTCGTCTGGCCCGCGCTTCCGCCCTCACCGGCCGAAGGCGGCTCAGCCGCGCCGGCCGCGCCGCCAGCGACGGCTCCGGCCTCGGGAGCGCCTGCCGCGCCGGCATCACCTGGCGTCTGGACGCTCTTCTTGTCGCTGGAACCACAGGCATTCGCCAGCAAGAAAGCCGCACCCAACACCAAACCCACAGCACCACGGTTACGCGAAAGCAAAGTCATTGAAGTCTCCCAAAGATTGATCAAGTTAGCGAGGCTACACAATATTCTAGCCCACTCTGGACGGGAAGTGACTTTCACGATTGAGTGCAGGGCAAGGCGCGGCGACGAGGTTCACCTGACAGGCTTCGCGACACCCGACGCTTATACCGTGTTTGCGCGTGTCGCCCACTGACGGAGCTGAATTTCAAAGTCGCGAAGGGCGATGTCGCTGAGCGTGTTCGCGCGACGCAAATCGGTTCCGCGGGACTTCACCAGATGGAGTCGCGCGCCAAGGCACACCGACGAATGTCTGCAGAGGAGCAACGCTCGCTTGCTCGTGCGCGGACTCTGCAGCGATCGGCGACGGGCGATGGGCGTTCAGGCGAGACGCTTTGCAATTGTCCTGCGCAGTGGCAGCGGGCAACTTCACGGCCCGCGGGCGTTGGGGCACTGGTCGATTGGCAAAGCACGGGTGCGTCCGGTAACCTGATTTGGGAGCTGGCTCCCCGCGCGGACATCGCCGGTGTCGACGTGGCCTCGAAAGATCACGCTTTCCCCTCACCCGCAGCGATCACCGGTTACGCTATCGGCATGAAGCGGATTCCGGTGCCGTAGTCCGGCTGCTATTTGCGGCCGGAGCGTGACCCCCTACTGCGCGATCGGGCGCGCGATCGGGCGACAGAAACCGCCCGGGTGCAGCTGGAACCCGGCATTGCATTCACAAACGCCGCGCTCTTTGAGGCAATGTCCCCAAAGCGCGCTCACGGTGGGA
>Ga0302321_100004849_pt1 | contig 11702 bp, 8 predicted proteins | sample Fen_T0_1_FD_202505 | JGI IMG/M metagenome (GOLD analysis project Ga0302321, IMG submission 202505) | Peat permafrost microbial communities from Stordalen Mire near Abisko, Sweden - Fen_T0_1 | ecosystem: Environmental > Terrestrial > Soil > Wetlands > Permafrost | place: Sweden: Abisko...
ATCGGTGTACTTGCCCGACGGCGTCGCCGAACCGGCGATCCAGTACGAGACTTCGTGCCGGCTGCGGCTGGAGCGGAACCGGTGCCGGTCGCCCGCGGTGAGGCGTCCGGTGCAGCGCAAGCCGTCCCATTCGCCGTGCTCGCAGTTGACCGTGTAGACCGTGCGCTCGCCTTCGAGCGTGATGTGGTCGCTGGACCAGATGAATACGCTCAAGGCAGCGAGAATCACCAGGAGGAAGAGCGCGGGTCGAAACATGGCCGTAAGGGTACAACAGCACGCGTCCGGAGTCGCGATTTCCGGACGTCGCCTGTCCGGGCTGTCGCCATGGCCCCTTGCGGGCCCGCGAACGTCAGGCCCGGGTCTTCGTCGCCGGCAGCAGCGCGCTGCTGCACGCGGCACGCGCCGGATCGGCTGCCGGCAACTTCGCGCAGACCCCCGCCATCTGCGCCTGAATGCGCTGCAGCGATTCGCCGTGCGCGTTGCCCTTGTTCCACGCCGCGAGCTTCTTGCCGATGCGTTCCAGGGATTTCTGGTTGCGCCCGAAGAACGTGTCCGGCTTCGCGTCCAGTTCGCCGATCACGCGGGACGCCGCGGACTCGATGCGCTGCGGGTCCTGCGGCGCGAGTTCGACGAGCGCGCTGATGTAGCTCGCTCCCCATTGCAGGCGCGTGGCCGGGCCGTCGGCCGCGGCATAGGCCTTCTCTTGCCAGTCGAGCGCGGCGGCCTTGTCGCCGCGCTTCTTCGCGTTGGCCGCGAGGCCCAGCATGTAGTAGTAAGGCGATTGCGACCGCGCGAGTTCGTGCGTGAGGAGCGCGTCGGATTCCGGCATCAGGCCGGCCTGTGCCAGCGCATCGGCGGCGGTGCTGATCACCGCGCCCCGCGCATACGGGTCCGTCGTCTCGCGGTCGGCGCGCGCCACCTGCTCGCGCACGTTCTTCTGCAATGTCTCGGGCAGCGCGGCCTTGTCGTTGTCGAGCCGGGCGAGCTCCACCTGCGCGGTGAGCGCCGTGAGCCGGTCCACGGTGGACAGCGTCGCGTCGTCGACGAGCCGGACGAGCGCCACGTTCCAGTCCGCGATCAGCTGCGCGCGCGACGGCGACTTGACGCTGGTGACGTAGCCGGCGACGTCGCCCGCGTTGTTGGTCAGGACGTCGAAATTCGCGCGCGAGGTTGCGGCATCGGCCAGCACGTTGCGGAGCAGCGCAGTGGCTGCCGCATCATCGCGCGGCTTGGCGTCCTTGGCCGTGGCGGCGGCGACCACCGCCTTCAGCGCCAGCCGCGTTGCCGAGTCGGATTGTCCGGCGGGGCAGGCACCGGCCAGCTTCTGCAGCGTGGCCGCGACGTCGTTCTTCGCCACCAGCTGCGCATCGTCGGTGTCCCATGAGTAGAACGACAGCATCCGCCAGTCGTCCGGCGTGAGCCGTGACCGCACGGCGCCATCGGACGCGAGCGCCGATGCCAGCGTGTCCTTGATCGGGCGCGCGCCGTTCATGCCCATCGCCAGCACCTGCATGTACTGGGCGGCGTCGACCTCGCCCGGGAGGCGCGTGATCTCCCGTCCGTCCGGCGTGAACAGGATCATCGTCGGATAGCCGCTGACGTGGAAGCGTGACGCGAGCTTCTGCGCGCTGGGTGTGTCGCCGTCGACGTAGACGGGCTCGAAATGGCGCGAGCGCTCGATGAAGTCCTGGCGATTGAAGATCGTGGCCTTGACCTGGTTGCACGGCGGGCACCACTTCGCACCCCAATACAGGAACACCGGCTTGCCGTCGGCCTTGGCCGTGGCGAACACCGCATCGACATCGCCCGTTTGCCACGCGATGCCGTGGTCGGCCGCGGCGGCAGCGGATTTGGCGGCCGCGGCCGGCGGCACCGGTTCCGGCGCCTTGGAGCAGGCGGCCAGCAGCGGCAGCGCAATGACGGATGCGATGAGAAGGAGGGATTTCATGGAGGGAGCAGGAGGCGGGCCGCACACGTCGGAGAGGACGGCATTATACGGCCGGGCCGATGGCACGCCGCGCTTCGCCGCAGTGTTCCGGCCGGCCGCGAAGGCGGGAGGCCGCGGTGTAATCTGTGCACGCCATGCCGGATTCAGTCCAGTCTCCGCCGCCCCGCCTCATCGCGCACCTCGACATGGACGCCTTCTACGCGTCGGTTGCGTTGCTGCGTTATCCGGAATTGCGCGGCAAGCCGATGGTCATCGGTGGCGGCAGCCGGCATCAGCCCGCGGAGACCCCGGACGCGGTCACCGGCAGCGTCGTGCGCACGTTTTCCACGCTGCGTGACTACACGGGCCGAGGCGTCGTGATGACCGCGACGTATGAAGCGCGCGCGCTCGGGCTGCACTCGGCGCTGGGCCTCATGAAGGCGGCGGTGATCGCGCCGGACGTCGTCCTGCTCCCGACCGATTTCGAGGCATACAGGAAGCATTCGCGGCTGTTCAAGGCCGCAGTGCGCACGCTGGCGCCGCAGATCGAGGACCGCGGGATCGACGAGATCTACATCGACTTGACCGACGTCGAGGCGTCGCACCACGGCCTCGCCGTGCGCGAGCCCTCCGCGGATCCATGGCAGCGGGCGCGCGGCGTCGCGCAGTCGATCAAGGACGCGGTGCGCGCGGCGACGGGCCTGTCGTGCAGCATCAGCATCGCGCCGAACAAGCTGCTGGCCAAGATCGCCTCGGAGCTCGACAAGCCCGACGGGTTGACGCTGCTGCACCCTGCCGACGTTCCGACGCGCATCTGGCCGCTGCCCGCGCGCAAGGTGAACGGCATCGGCCCCAAGCTCAACGCCCGGCTGGAAGCGCTGGGCATCCGCACGATCGGCGAGCTGGCGCAGGCCGATCCGGCGTGGCTCGTCGGGCACTTCGGCACCAACACCGGCGCATGGCTGGTCGAAGTAGCGCATGGCCGCGACGAGCGCCCGGTGGTCACCTATCGCGAGACGAAATCGATCAGCCGGGAGACCACGTTCGAGCACGACCTGTCGGCGACGCGCGACCGCGAGCAGCTGTCGCGAATCTTCACCGAACTGTGCGAAGGATTAGGCGACGACCTGCAGCGCAAGGGCTATGTCGGCAGGACGATCGGCCTGAAGCTTCGCTTCGACAACTTCAAGACGGTCACGCGCGACCAGACGCTGGACCGCGGAACGCAGGACGCGCACACGATCAGGCGGGTCGCCGGCGAATGCCTGAAGCGCGTGCCGCTGGACCGGCGGATCCGCCTGCTGGGTGTGCGTGCCAGCGCACTGACACCGGCGGACGAAGCGGCGATGCTGCCGGAACCCGTCGGCGCGCCGCCGTCCGGCTCCCTTTTCGACTGAGCCATGCCGGGTAAATAGATACAGATTATGAACATCATCCAAACATACAAATTGATTTATGGCTTGGGCGCGCCGATGATCGAGGCTGTAATCAACGACCATTGAAGGAGTGCACGCCATGTCCCAAGCCAAACTGCCCAATCGTGAGGGCCAACTCGTTCCCGACGTCACGTTCCGCCTGCGCCGCAACGGCGAATGGGCGACGGTGACCAGTGCCGACATCTTCGCCGGCAAGAACGTCGTCGTCTTCTCGCTGCCCGGCGCGTTCACGCCGACCTGCTCGTCCACGCACCTGCCGCGCTTCAACGAGCTGGCGCCGGTGTTCCACGACCAAGGCATCGACTCGATCGTCTGCATCTCGGTCAACGACCCGTTCGTGATGGAGGAATGGGGCAAGGACCAGGAAGCGGACAACATCTTCCTGCTGCCCGACGGCAACGGCGAATTCACGGAAAAAATGGGCCTGCTGGTCGACAAGTCCGACCTGAACTTCGGCAAGCGCTCGTGGCGCTATTCGATGCTCGTGCGCGACCGCAAGATCGAGAAGATATTCCTCGAGCCGCAGGAGCCGGGCGACCCGTTCAAGGTTTCCGACGCCGACACGATGCTCAAGTACCTGAACCCCGGTGCCAAGAAGCCCGACCAGGTGGCGATCCTCACGCGCGAAGGCTGTGCCTTCTGCGCCAAGGCGAAGCGCCAGCTGACGGAGGCCGGATACAAGTACGTGGAGGTGCCGCTGGCGCATTCGATACGCACCAAGGCGATTGGCGCCATTGCGGGCGCGGGCACGGTGCCGCAGGTCTTCATCAACGGCCGGTTGATCGGCGGTTCGGAGGCGCTCGAACAATTTCTGAAGAAGGCCGCGTAAGGCAGGCGATGCGCAGCGAACTGCATACGGATGTGGCGATCATCGGCGCGGGCACGGCCGGGCTGGCGGCGTATCGCTCGGCAAAGGCCTCGGCCAAGCGCGCGCTGCTGATCGAGGGCGGCCCGTACGGCACGACGTGTGCCCGCGTCGGCTGCATGCCCAGCAAGCTGCTGATCGCGCCGGCCGAGGCCGCGCATGCAGTGGACCGTTACGCGGGGTTCGGCCTCGCGCTGGAAGGCCGCGTCAACGTCGACGGCAAGGCGGTGATGGCCCGGGTCCGCAGCGAGCGCGACCGCTTCGTCGGCTTCGTCACGCGCGGCGTGGACGAGATTGCGGACGCCGACAAGGTGCGTGGTTTCGCGCGCTTCGTCGACGACCGCACGCTCGAGGTCGACGGGAGCGTCACGATAAAGGCAAACTCGATTGTCATCGCGACGGGTTCGTCTCCCGCTTATCCGGCCGCATGGAAGGCGCTCGGCGACCGCGTGATCACCAACGACGATGTGTTCGAACTTCCGGACCTGCCGGAAAGCGTCGCGGTTTTCGGCCCCGGCGTCATCGGGCTGGAACTGGGGCAGGCGCTGCATCGGCTGGGCGTGCGGGTCAAGGTCTTCGGCCGCGGCGGCGGCGTCGGGCCGCTGTCGGATCCGGCGCTATTGCGCGAGGCTCACCGCGTCTTCGGCGAAGAGTTCTATCTCGACACGGATGCGCACGCCGACGTGGCGCGCGACGGCGACGAGGTCGTCGTCAGTTATCGCGCGCTAGATGGCTCGGCTCAGGTCGAGCGCTTCACGTACCTGCTCGCCGCGACCGGCCGCACGGCGAATGTCGGCGGACTGGCGCTCGAGCGGACGTCGCTCGCGACCGATTCGCGCGGCGTTCCGCTGTTCGACCGGACGACGCTGCGCTGCGGCGATTCGTCGATCTTCATCGCCGGCGACGTCAACAACGACGTGCCGCTGCTGCACGAAGCCGCCGACGAAGGCCGCATCGCCGGCGAGAATGCCGCGTCCTTTCCCGACGTGCACCGCGGCCTGCGCCGGGCGTTGCTCTCGGTCGTGTTCTCGGATCCGCAGATTGCGATCGTCGGTGGCGGCTTCGCACGCATCGGCGAAACGCCGTACGTGATCGGCGAAGTGTCGTTCGCGAACCAGGGCCGCGCCCGGGTCATGCTGCGCAACCAGGGATTGCTCCACGTCTATGCGGAAAGCGGCACCGGACGTTTCCTCGGCGCGGAAATGCTGGGGCCGGATGCCGAGCACATCGGCCACCTGCTGGCGTGGGCGCTGCAGATGAACCTGACGGTGGCGCAGATGCTCGAGATGCCGTTCTACCATCCGGTCGTCGAGGAAGGCCTGCGCACGGCGCTGCGCGACGCGCAGGCGAAGCTCGCACTGGATTCGGGCGCGCGGCCTGACGCCGCTTGGCAGTCGCCTACAGTGCCGGATGGCGCAGGTGCCACTGCGTCGCCCGCTGCACCGCGCGGCCCAGGCGGACCAGCGTGACTTCCGTGAACGGCGCGCCGAAGAACTGCATGCCGATCGGCAGGCTATCCGCGGCGAAGCCCCCGGGCAGCGACAGTGCGCACGCGCCCAGGTAATTGGCGACGCGCGTGTAGGTGGCCAGCGGCGTGTGCGTTTCGTCCACCTCGGCTAACGGCGTCGCCACGATCGGCAGCGTCGGCGTGAGCACCGCGTCGCGGCCACGCATCCACTCCGCGAATTGCGCGCCGGCGCGGCGCTTGTATGCCAGCTCGTCGATGTAGTCGGCCGCGGTGATTCCTTTGCCCCCCACCATGCGCCTGCGCACCCACGGATCGAATTCGAGGCTTTCGTCCTCGATGTAGTCACGGTGGAACGCATAGGCCTCCGTTGCGATCAGGCGGCCGTTGCGCACCATCAGGTCCTCGAAGTCGATCGGGACGCGCGCTTCCTCGACGCTGGCGCCCAGGCTGCGCAGCAGGGCGATCATCTCCGCATGCGCGCGACGAATCTCGGGAACGACATCGGCGGTGAACTGTTCGGCGGGCAGCGCCGTGATGCGCATGCCGCGTACGTCGGGTTCGCCGTGCAACGCCGCCGCGACGTCGAAGCGCGGCGCCAGCAGCGTGGCGGGATCGCGCGGATCGGGTCCGGCCATCGCCGCCGCCAGCAGTGCAACATCCTCGACGGTGTGCGCGAGGGGTCCCAGCGAATCGAGCGACATGGACAGCGGCACGACGCCGTCGAGGCTGATGAGCCCGTACGTCGTCTTGAGGCCGGTCAAGCCGCACAGCGATGCCGGAATGCGAATCGATCCACCCGTGTCGGACCCGATCGCCGCAGGCGCCATGCCTGCCGCGACCGCCACGGCGGAACCGCTGCTCGACCCCCCGGCAACGCGGTGAGTCGCCAAGTCCCACGGATTCCACGGCGCGCCCATCGTCTGGTTGCGGCCGAAGCCGCCGAACGCGAACTCGACCATGTGCGTCTTGCCCAGCGGGATCATGCCCGCGCCCAGCAGCTTCGACAGCGCGGTGCCGGTATGGTCGGAAATGCGCCCCAGCCACGTCTTCGAACCGGCGGTGGTCTGCCGGCCCTTGAGGTGCATGAGGTCCTTGAGCGCGATCGGCAAGCCGTGGAGCGGCCCGCGCGCACCGCCGGATTTCCGCTCGGCGTCGGCGGAACGCGCCAGCGCCAGCGCGTCCTCGCGATAGACGTCGACGAACGCGTGCAGCTTGCCATCGAGCGCATCGATTCGTGCGAGACAGCCGGCGACGATTTCCTGCGACGAGGTTTCGCCGTCGGCCAGGCGTCGCGAGAGTTCGGTCAACGAGCTGAAGGCGGGGTCGGTCGGCATGGCGGCGCTCGCAGTGCAGGATTGGGGTTCGTGGGCCGCATCGGGGGCAAATCCGAGGCCGCAGGCGGCATTCTGCCCTGTTGCCGCGATGGGTGGAGCACGCGGACGGCGCCGGTCGCTTAAACTAGCGTCTGTTGAACGCAAATCAGGCACGCGCAATTGGCTCCATTCCACCGATCGCTTCCCATGCCCGCCTACCCGCACCTGCTCGCTCCCCTCGACCTGGGCTTCACCACGCTCAGGAATCGCGTGCTGATGGGGTCGATGCATACCGGGCTGGAGGAAGAGTCCGACGGCTTTGCGAAGATGGCCGAGTTCTACGCGGCGCGCGCGCGCGGCGGCGTGGGGCTGATCGTGACCGGCGGGATCGCGCCCAACCTGTCTGGACGCCTGGAGCCGCGCGCTTCGCAGCTTTCGTTTTCCTGGCAGCTCGCGCGGCACCGGATCGTCACCGACGCCGTGCATGCCGCCGGCGGAAAGATCGCGCTGCAGATCCTGCACGCCGGGCGCTATGCGTATCACCCGCTGGCCGTGGCGCCGTCGACGTCGCGCTCGCCGATCAGCCCGTTTCGCGCCCGCGGCCTGACCGGCTGGGGCGTGCGCAAGACCATCGCCGATTACGTGCGGTGCGCGCAGCTGGCGCAGCGCGCGGGCTATGACGGCGTGGAGATCATGGGGTCCGAAGGCTACCTCATCAACCAGTTCGTGGCACCCGGCACCAACCATCGCGACGACGAGTGGGGCGGCCCGTTCGAGCATCGAATCCGCTTCCCGGTGGAGATCGTCCGGCGCACCCGCGAAGCGGTCGGTCCGGAGTTCATCATCGTCTACCGGCTCTCGATGCTCGACCTGGTCGAAGGCGGCAGCACCTGGGACGAGGTCGTACAGCTGGCGCAGGTCGTCGAAGCCGCAGGCGCCTCCATCATCAACACAGGAATCGGCTGGCACGAGGCGCGCATCCCGACGATCGGGACGATGGTGCCGCGCGCGGCGTTCGCGTGGGTCACCCGGCGGCTCAAGGGCGCCGTGAACATTCCGCTGATCACCACCAACCGGATCAACGACCCGGCCACCGGCGAAGCGGTCCTGGCGCGCGGCGATGCCGACATGATTTCGATGGCGCGGCCGTTCCTGGCCGACCCGGACTTCGTCAACAAGGCCGCGGAGAATCGCGCGGACGAAATCAACACCTGCATCGGCTGCAACCAGGCGTGCCTCGATCACATCTTCGCCCGCAAGCTCGCGTCGTGCCTCGTCAACCCGTTCGCATGCCGCGAAACGGAAATGAAGCTGCAGCCTGCCGCACAGCGGTTGAAGGTTGCCGTTGTCGGCGCCGGCCCGGCCGGGCTCGCCTTCGCGACGACGGCGGCGGCACGCGGCCATTACGTGACCCTGTTCGAGGCGGCGGGCGAGATCGGCGGCCAGTTCAACCTCGCGCGCCGGATCCCGGGCAAGGAGGAATTCGCCGAGACGCTCCGGTACTACCGCACGCGTCTGCGGATACTGGGCGTGCGGGTCGAACTGAACCGCAAGGTATCGGCCGACCACCTGCGCGGCTACGACCGCGTGATCCTGGCCACCGGCATCGTTCCGCGCGTGCCGCCGATTCCCGGCATCGACCATCCCAAGGTTGCGAACTATGTCGAGATCGTCGACGGCCGCAGGCACGCGGGGCGCCGCGTGGCGATCGTCGGTGCAGGCGGCATCGGCTTCGACGTCGGCGAATTTCTCACGGCGGGCGCGTCCCCGCCGGACGGTCATGCCAGCGACGGACGTGGCGACGATGTCGCCATTGTCGCCTTCCGCGACGAGTGGGGAATCGACGTTGCCTTCACGCAACGTGGCGGACTCATGGAGCCGTGCGAGCATCCTTCGCCACGCAGGCTGTGGCTGCTGCAGCGCAAGGACGAGAAGGTCGGCGGCGGCCTCGCCAAGACCACCGGCTGGATCCGCCGCGCGCTGCTCAAGAATCGCGGCGTGGCGATGATCTCGGGCGTTCAATACGACGGGATCGACGACCGCGGGCTCACGATTACCGTCGACGGCAAGCCCGAATTGCTCGACGTGGATACGATCGTGATCTGCGCCGGACAGGAGCCGCGGCGCGAACTGGTTGCCGGACTCGAGGCGGCCGGAATCCCGCACCAGCTGATAGGCGGCGCGGATGTCGCGGCGGAACTCGACGCGAAGCGCGCCATCGAGCAGGGGACGCAAGTCGCGATGGCGCTGTAGCCGCCACGCGCCAGGGAATACGGATGGAATCGACCCCGATCAAGCGCCGGCTCACCGCGATCCTCGCCGCCGACGCGGTCAACTACAGCCGCCACATGAGTGTCGACGAGGAGGGGACGCTGCGCCTGCTGGCCGCGCATCGTGCGGTCATCGACCGCATCATCTAGGCGCACGAGGGCCGCATCGTCGGCACGCAGGGCGACAGCGTGCTGGCCGAATTCGCGAGCCCGGTCGAGGCCGTGCGCTGCGCCGTCGAGATCCAGGAGGGCGTGCACACGCGCAACGAAGCGCTTCCGGAATCCGATCGCCTCGACTTTCGCATCGGCGTGAACCTGGGCGACGTGATGATCGACGGCGCGGACATCCTTGGCGACGGCGTCAACGTCGCGGCGCGGCTGGAAGGCATCGCCGAACCCGGCGGCATCTGCATTTCGTCGTCCATCTACGACCAGATCGCCGGCAAGCTCAACATGGGCTTCGTGGACCTGGGCGAGCAATCGCTGAAGAACATCACGCGCCCGATCCGCGTCTACCAGTTCGACCGCGGTGGCGCCGCCGGCGGCGTCCGGCGCGCTCAGGCGTCGCGCAGGAAGTCCGGCGCGATTGCCGGCGGCATCGCTTTGCTGATGCTCGCTGCCGCCGGCGCCTGGCAGGCGGGATGGTTCGATCGTCGTGCCGAGCCGAAGCTCACACCGCCTCCGGTTGCGCCGCCAATCGCAGTTGCACCGGCGCCGGGTTCGGAGGAGATGAAGCTCAAGCTGCAGATCGCCGAAGCCGAACGGGCCAAGGCGGAGGCGGAACTTGCGCGGGCGCGCTCGGACAACGAGGCCGCGAAACAGCGGACCGATGCGGAACAGGCGCGGCAGCGGACGACGACGCGCGTCGCATCCGCGGACAAGAAGGACGCGCCGCCGACATCCGCCGCGCCGCCTGCCGTGGTTGTGCCCGCACCGGCACCTGCATCGCCCGTCGCGCCGCCGCCCACGCCGCCTGCGACTGCGGCAACCGCCGCGCTGAAGGCGGCCGGCGCCGCGTTCGTGCCTGTGGCCAACGGTGCGGGAACGGCAACGCGCGAATGCGAAGGGTTCGAGGAACTGCGGCCGTTCTCGGAAACGCAGCTCGCGGTCCGCGTCGAAGATGGCGTGATCATCATCGAGCGCGGCATTGCCGGCCAGGTCGGCTACCTGTTCGCGAAAGGCAGGCCGACGGCAGACGGTCAGCTCGTGCTCTCGGGCATCGCGATCTCGCCGACCAAGCGCAACTACGGCAAGGAAATCAAGGCGTATTTCACCGGCGCCTATGCCGACGGCGCGTTTGCCCTCAACGGGCGGACCGGATCGCGCAACTGCAAGATGACGATCCGGCTGGACGCGCCCCGGTAACTCCACGCGAGCGGCGGTTGCGGCGACGTCGGGTTCCCGCCGCAACGTCGTTCAGCGATCTGCTGCAAATGGGCTCCCGCCGCGTTCCGCACGACGACGGTCGAGCATGCGCCTGGCGGTGTCGCGCAGGCGCTGTGCCTGGTCCGGTGTTGCAACCCACGGCACGGCCGCTTCGGCGTGCGTCGCCGCATCGGCCTTCGCGACCGTTTCGGCCGAATCGACGAGGCCCGCAAACACGTCGGTGCGATTGCCCGGATTGCCGTCGTTGGTCCGCACGTAGAACGGCACGAATGTCGTGCCAACGGTGGCCAGCGCATGGTAGTCGCCGAGGAAAAGCCCCAGTGCATTAGGTGCCTGCGAGAGGTCGAACGGTCCCGCGACGTGGCTCTCGCGCCAGGTTGCGCCGTCGGCCGACTGCGCAAGCCAGAGGTCGGTGGGCAGCGTCGATGGGTCCGTCGTGTTGTTGCGGAAATCGCAATAGGTGACGCCGATGGTACCGTCGTCCCGGACCGCCACCGTCGGCGAGAACGCCGGCACGTTCGGATCGTGATTGATTCTCACCGGCGCGGACCACGTGAGCCCGCCATCGTTGGAGCGGGACAGCGCGATGCCGTCGCGGACGCCGCCGGAAAAGCGCGCGTCCTGCCAGGCTGCGACCAGTGTGCCCACGCGGCTCACCGCAATGGAGCCCAGCGTCGCACTGTCGCGCACCTCGGTATGGTTTTCGGGATCGCGCACGCCGAGCGCCTGCGCCTGCGCAATGACGATGGGCGCGGACCAGCTGATGCCCTTGTCGGTCGAGCGGATGATCGCCAGCGCCGGGTCCGGATCGAACCGCGTGAAGAAATTGACCAGCGTGCCGCCGGGCAGCACGACGATCTGGTTGTTGAGTGTTTGCTTGTCGGCGCCGGGGTCGAATATGGCCTGCGCCGGTTCCCACGTCGCACCGGCGTCCGTCGTGCGGGCAAACCAGGTCGGACCGCGATTGCCTTCCAGGCGGTCCCACGCCGCGTAGACGTAACGTGCATCGGTCGGGTCGGCGGTGATCGACTCCTTGT
>Ga0302321_100004850_pt1 | contig 11702 bp, 10 predicted proteins | sample Fen_T0_1_FD_202505 | JGI IMG/M metagenome (GOLD analysis project Ga0302321, IMG submission 202505) | Peat permafrost microbial communities from Stordalen Mire near Abisko, Sweden - Fen_T0_1 | ecosystem: Environmental > Terrestrial > Soil > Wetlands > Permafrost | place: Sweden: Abisko...
CGGCGCACGACCGTTTGGTGGTGGTGAAGTACCGGTGAGTTGCGCCGGCGCGCGGCGCGCGCCGCCCTACTTCGCAGGCGCTGCCTTCGGCAGCAGCGCCATCACCGCTTCACGTTCCACGTCGCGGCCCGCTGCGATCGCCTCGGCGGTGATGTCCACTTGCACATCGGGCACGATGCCGGCATCCGCGGGTTCGCCGCTTGGAAACGTGCCGATCAAAGGCACGTCGAGCTCGATGCGGCTATTGGGCAGGCTCAGGAAAAAGAACGCGCCGCCGTTGATGCCGCGCCGATTGCCGCCGGTGGTTTGCCCGACCAGCGTTGCCAGCCGGGTGCGCTGGACCTGCTCCGCAAACTGAAAGGTGGCGGAACTGTTGGTGGCGCCAATCAGCACGTACACCTTGCCGGTGTAGCGCGGCGCACGCGGCGCCACGATCGGCTCACCCGCCTTGCCGCCGGTCCGATCCAGGTCGAAGAAACGCGCATCGAACGGCTTGACGGCCTCGCCCCAATCCTTGAAGGAAGAATCCCAGGTATCGAGGTAGGGCAGCAAATCGTCGGGCACCTTGCGATATCGCACGCGGCGGGCCGGGGCGTAAGCGGGCAGCGCCTGCTCGGTCAGGTGCGGCAGGATTTCCGTGCCAATGTCGAGTCCGCCTTCGTTGCCGCGCAGGTCGATGACCAGCGCCGGGGTATTGCGTGCGACGAGTTGCTCGAACGATTGCTGCAGGAATGCCTTCCAGTCCCACTTCGATCGATACAGCGCCCAGTTCGGCATGGTCAGCCACGCAACGCGCGGGTTGGCGGTATCGAGGACCCATCCGCCGCGCTCGTTGTCCACCGCAGCCGGCCTGGTGGCGAGCCGCTCGGCGTAGGACAGGGCCGGCACCTCGATTTCGCGCTGTGCAGCGCCGGGTGTTTGGATCGCCAGCCGGAACTTGTTGCCGGTATTGGGGTAGAACAGCGGCAGGAACACGTCGAAGGTTTCGTAGCGCTCGGTACCCTGCACTTCCAGCTGTGCGCGGCGCTTGGCGTCGTTATGTCCGTCGGCGCGGGCGATGGTCATCATGGCCCGCAGGATGTCGCCTACGGCGGCGCCGTTGATCGTGCGTACTTCGGTGCCGCGCGGCAGCAGGCCGGCGGCGGTGAAATCGCGCGTGACGATCATGCGGTCCCCGGCCCAGCGAAAATAGAACGGCACGCGATTGGTATTTTCCAGCAGGGCCAGGCGGATCGCCATCGCCTGGTTGGTAAAGTTTGCGTAGGTGTGGCCGCAGCGCACCGTGGCGGCGAACTGCGAAAGCGCCATGTAGCCTTCCGCAAGGGTGCGATCGGCGTTGAGTGCCGAGCGCAGCGCGGCAAAATTCTTCGCCATCTCCGCCGGCGTGTTGTAGCGAAGCAGGCCCGGATGCAGCGTCTCGTAGGCGCGTTGCAGGACATCGACATCGGCTTGCCATTGCTCGCGGGTGAATTTTGCCGGCTCGGTTTGCGCCGCTGCCATCGATACGCAGCAGGCCAGCCAAAAAATCAAAAGAAGTCGCATGCTTTCCTCGGGGGTTGACGCAAATAGGATGTGCCACAGGACGCGGCGGGCAGCCTATCACGGTGATCGCGTCATAAAATGACCGGCGGGTCACGCGACCGGTGAGCGAATCGAAACCGGCCTGCGGTCCGGCGCAGGAGCCGGCGATACCCCAGCACACGGGCCGCCGACACGGTGTTGTCGCCCGCTCGTTGGCGAAGGGGGCGCGATGGCGGCACCTGCGGTTGCTGCGGAGTCGATGCGTCCGATTCCGAAGCGGCTCAGTACCGCCAACTCTTGATATCCGCCCCCGCCGGCGCCGTCTTCAGCATCCTTTCCACCGCCCATGGCAATACCATTTGCGGATAGCGCATGCGCGAATAGGCGTTGGGACGCGTGTGGTCGCCGTTCCAGCAGTGTTCGGCGCGGTCGCCGTATTCGACGACGGCGTCGGCCGGGGGATTGGCGCTCTTCAGGAAGGCTTCGACGCGATAGACGGCGTTGTTGAGGTAATAGTTGTCCATCGACCCCACGTAGATCCTCAGCTTGCCGCGCAACTTTGGACCCAGCGTGGCCCAGTCGCGCTGGAGAATGTGGCCTAGGTCGTAGTGTTCTTTCCAATAGGCGACGGTGATCGGATCGATATCGCCGGTGAGCGGGTCCCATACCCGGCGCGGATAACCGTCCGGACCGACGGGTGAGTAGACCGACTCCCAAGCATCGAACTGATCGCCCGAGCGACCATGGGTACCGAGCGCCCACTCCCAGTTGTGGTTCTCTTCCATGGTGGTGTTGATGTGGCCGAGCCAGTTGCGGTGCGCCGGGCGCGGCGTGCGCTTGAAGCGGCTGGCCATGAAGTAGGCATTCTTGTCGTTGTAGAGATCGACGGTCATGTACTCGTGAAAGTCGATCGGGTCGGGGCAGGCGACCCAGGCGCCGTTGTAGTCGTCCGGGTAGAACATCTGCACCGCCATCGCTTCCCATCCGCCGGTGCTGCCGCCGTAGACGAAGCGCGCCCAACCCTGGCCGATGGCGCGAAAGCGCTTCTCGATTTCCGGCAATAGATCATATTGAATGGCGTCGCCGTAAGGGCCGTTGTTGGCCGAGTTGACCGCATAGGAATCGTCGTAGAACGGCGTGGGGTGCTGGATGTCGATTAGCAGCACGCGCGGAAAATCCGGTCCGGTCCAGGCCTGGAATAGTTCGTACTGGAGTTGCTGGTCGATGCGGTTGGCACCTTCGAGGTTGAAGCGCTTGCTGTACTCCGGCTTTAGATTCGGTTCGGGCGGTGTCTCGCGCCAGCCACCGGGCTTCGACGGGAAGTGTCCGTGCGCAATGACCAGCGGGTAGCGTGCATCGGGATGCGTATCGTATCCCCAGGGAAGCGTGACGAAGGCGGAGAGGGCCACGTCGCGGCCCCAGAATTTCGAAAGACGCTCGCTTTTCACGCTGATGCGTTTTACGTACGGCGTTTCCATGAACGGTTTCACCGGCGGGATTTCTTCGCTGAGCGAGAGCTTGACGGTGCCGGCCTGCCTCGGCTTCACGGTGATGTCGAAGGGTTTCGAGTAGAGGTTGCCCGGCTTCTCGGCCCATTGCTGACCTTCGCCTTTGTCGGGTGCGAGTTTCAGCACGCGGCCGTCGCCCATGTGGAAGGTTTCGTAGCGATTCAGCACCGCCTGCACGCGATAGCGGCCTTCCGGCAAATCCTTGAGCGAGCGCACCGGAAAACCGAACGCCTTGGCGTCGATGGTGCGTGTGCTGCCGGGCTGCCAGCCTTCGATGTCGATCCCGTAAAAGGGGATTGCCTCGTCGTCCCAGGCCACCATCTCGCGCGGCTCCTTGTTGGGGGTCTGGTCCTTGGGCGCCAGGATCAGCAGCAAGCGGCCCTCCTGCGCACCACCCTGGAAGGTGGCCGGCAGGGTGACGACGAAGGTGGGTGCGGCGTTGGCGGAGAGCACCGCAGACAGCGCCAGCAGTGCAACGGCCAGTTGCGTACGAATGGTCATTTTGGTGATTCCCCGGTCTGCGCGGTGGAAATGAAGCGGTGCGCGATGTGGGAGTGTAGTCCCTACTCCCCGATTTCGCGAAGCCTGCCGGGGCGTTGCAATTGATCGCGGCGTCGCGTGGGCTTGCGCACAGACGGTGCCCGCAGTCGGCGCCCACCATGAACGCCCGAACCTCACCATCAGGAGAAGCAAATGGAAGACGCAAAGATTGTCGACGTATTGAATGAATTGGTGGAAACCTCGCGCGACGGCGTGGCTGGGTTTAACACGTGCGCCGAGAGTGCCAAGGAAGTGATGCTCAAGGCCTATTTTGAGACTCGCAAGCAAGAATGCGAACAAGCGGTGCGCGACTTGAACGTCGAAGTGGCGCATCACCATGGCAAGGCTGCCGAGCATGGCACCATCGCCGGATCGCTGAACCGCGCATGGACCAACATCAAGGCGACCGTTCTGACCAACGACAACCTCGCGGTTCTGGAAGAATGCGAAAAGGCCGAGGATGCCGCGTTGGCCTCCTATCGCAAGGCGTTGAAGGAAGACCTGCCCGCACACGTCAAGGAATTGGTGCAAAAGCAGTGCGACGGCGCCAAGATCAACCACGACCGCGTGCGCAAGCTGCGCGATGAGCATCGACAGGCGGCTGCGGTGACGGCTGAGTAGGCCAAGTCATAAAACGAACAGGGCCGGCCATTCTTGGGAATGGCCGGCCCTGCGTGCATGCGGTTGGGCGAGGTTTGAAACCTGCGCTAGGTCCTGCCGTTGCGAGGCCCCAGGAAATACCAGAGGATCAGGCCTACCAGGGGTAGCAATACCACCAGCACGATCCAAAGCGCCTTCTTCTCGCCTGATGCGGAGCTTTGCGCAATATTGATGATGGCCCAGATATCGCCGATGAGGATCAGCAAGCCGAAGATTCCGTTGTAGCCGTACATCATGGTTTGTGGTTCCTTTTTTGCGATGAGTTAAATCTGTTATCTGTTGCGAGTCGAAAGACCGCATCGACAGGGTAGCCCAGGCAGCGCGCACTGTTTGTGCGGCACCGCACACGGTAATTCGCCGCGGCCGGACCGGCACACGGCGTCCGCCCTGTATCATGTCACTCCGAAATCGAAGACGTCTGAACGCCCCGAATGCAAAAAGAAACCAAGCCGCCCTCCATGCGCGCCATCGTCGCGGCGGTGCACCTGCCGAGCGTGACCGACGTGGAGTTTCACGCATCGCTCAGCGAATTGCGCGAGCTCGCCAAGACCTTGGGGTACCAGGTGGTCGGCACTTTCATCCAGAAGCGGGCCAAATTCGACTCCGCCGCATACCTCGGCGTCGGCAAGCGGCAGGAGTTGCGCCGTTTTGTGGAAACCGGCAATGCGAGCGAAGCCGAAGTGGATGGGGGCGACGACGAAGTCGAGGAGGACTCGGAGGAGATCGCCGAAGCGGAACAGCCCGCGCGCATGGCGCGCGGCGGCATTGCCAAGGCCAAGGCTGCGGCGCAGTCGGCGGCCAACCCGGAGACGCGGCACGTCGATGTGGTGCTGGTCGACCACGAGATCTCCCCTTCGCAGGCGCGCAATCTCGAAATCGCGGTCGGCTGCGAGGTGATGGACCGCACCATGGTGATCCTGGAAATCTTTCACCGCCACGCCAGCTCGCGCGCGGCGCGGGCGCAGGTGGAGATCGCGCGGCTGGGGTATATGTCGCCACGGCTGCGCGAGGCCGCCAAACTGGCGGGGCCGCAGGGCCGCCAGCGCAGCGGCACCGGCGGGCGCGGCGCCGGCGAATCGCAAAGCCAGCTGGACCGACAAAAAATCCGCAACCGCATCGCCGAACTGGAAATCGAAATCGCCGCGATGGACGCGGAGCGGCAGACACAGCGCGCGCGCCGTGCCGGCCTGGCGGGGCAGGGATTGGCACGCGTGGCGCTGGTGGGTTACACCAACGCCGGCAAATCGACGCTGATGCGGGCGCTGACCGGCAGCGAAGTGCTGGTGGCCAACAAATTGTTTGCCACACTCGATACCACCGTGCGTGCGCTGCATCCGGAAACGGTACCGCGTGTATTGGTAAGCGACACGGTCGGTTTCATCAAGAATCTGCCGCACGATCTGGTTGCCTCGTTCAAATCGACGTTGGACGAAGCGGCGGAGTCATCGCTGCTGCTTCACGTGATCGACGCGAGCGACCCGGGTTTCGAGCGGCAGCTCGCGGTGACCGACAAGGTGCTGGCCGAGATCGGCGCGGGCGAGGTGCCGCGCTTTCGCGTGTTCAACAAGATCGATATGGTCGGCCAAGGATTGGAAAATGCGGTCGCGGCGCAAGCGGAACGCGAGGCAGCGCTGCGCGAGCAGTATCCGGGCTGCATTGTGATGAGCGCGAAACGCGAGGGGGATGTGGCCAATATGCATGCGGCCATTCGCAAGTTCTTTCAGAAAAACCTGGTGGAAGCGGAGCTATTTCTTCCCTGGTCGGCGCAACAACTGCGCGGGAAGATTTTTGCGGATTGCGAAGTGCTCGACGAACGCGCAGATAACGATGGTGCATTCTTGCGCGTTCGCGGCGATGCCGAGACGGTCAGGGCATTGCAGGAGCAGCTGGCGGTGAAGGCGACCTAGGTTGTTGCGCCACGGATAGTACGTGCGCGCAGGGGGCGGCCGGGATGCGCGATTACGGCAAGGTAGCAGATAGCGCCATCTTCCGGACCGAAGATTTGACCGGCGCGCTCCCAGGCTTCTTTTTGCCGGCGTCGTCGAAATCCCCCCAGCCGCTGTTGGCGATGAAGTAGAAGTTGTTGCCGGCGAAAGTGCCGTGGGTGGGCTCTCCCAGCCCGGGCGCGTTGGCTTCCAGCACTTGTTGTTTTTTCAGGTCCAGCGAGAATCGCATGACGCGCGGCGGCGTGGTGCCGTTTTGCACGGCGATGAACGAATCGCGATAAACGTAGAGACCGTCTATGCCGCTGGTGAACACGTGGTCTGCCGGCATCAGCCAGGTTACTTTGCCGGTGGCGAGCGTGATCGCGGCGATGCCACGGACGTAGTCCGGAACGTAGAGGATTTTCTCATCCGCCGATAGTGCGGGTGTTTGCGGTGAAGGGAATTCACCGGGAGTATCCAGCCGCACCAGCTGCGACTCCCCCTGCCGCAGGCGTAAAACAGCGCCGTTGCTGCCTTCCGATACGTAGAGGTCGCCATTGCGTCCGATGGTCATGTCGCCCAGAACGCCTTTGACCGGTGATTCGATACGTTGCTTCAACGTCCCGGTAGCGAGGTCGAGGGCAAGCAGCAGCGATTTGTTTTCATCGGCCTTGTTGCATTCGGCGCAGTGCGGCAGCCACGCCGTCGCAACCCAGACAAGTTTGCGCGCGGCGTCGATCCGCAGCGCCATTGCCGGCAGTTCGGTCCTGGCGAAATCGCGGCCATCGGCCGTGATGATTTTCGATCGCGTGACGCTCGCGATCAGGAAGCGTTGCGCGCGCGCGTCGTAGGCGATGTCTTCGGGGATCAGGTCCGGCTCGGTAAGCACGAAGGCCGGTCGGGAATGGGTCAGCGGTTTTCGGTTGTCGTTCACCCGTTTGACAATGGTGGCGAACTCGCCCAAGTCTTGCAGCGCCGAAAAATCCGCGTCGGCCGCGAAATCGTAGACGAGACCCGCCTGCGCCAGGTTGTGCAGCGCGGCCAACGCCGCCACCCGGTTACCCAGCTTGGTCTCGGCGGTCGCGAGCTTGTATGCGATGCGCGGATTGCCGGGCATCAGCGTTTGCAGTTCTCGCAAGACCTCGCGCAGCTTTGCGTAGTCCTTGGCGTCGACGGCTTCCTTTGCGCTGCGATTGAGCGTCTGCCAGCGGGGCTCGGTGTCCGTGGCCGCGCTAAAGTTAGTTGCACCGCCCAGCAGCAAGGCGAGGACGAATGCAAGGGCTGGCAGCGGATGCGCGCGCGACAAGATCATGAACGTTCCTGTGGGTGCTCGACAGGCATTCTAGCCCGGCTATGCCGATACCGTTTCAGGAGCGGACCGGCGCGGCATCGGGTAAGGCTTGCAATTCATTACACCTTATGGTGTAATGTTGGCCATGGACCAGATGACAGATGTGATGAACGCCATTTCTCACCCTACCCGGCGCGCAATTATCGCCAGGCTGGCCAACGGACCCGCCCGATTTCTGGATATCGCGGAACCGTTCGATGTGGCGCTGAACGCGGTGACGAAGCATCTGAAATTGCTGGAGCGTGCCGGTTTGATCGCACGCGAGAAGCAGGGCCGGGAGGTTTTCATTTCGTTGCGCCCGGAACCGCTGCGCCTGGTGTCGGTGTGGGTACACGAGTACGAGCATTTCTGGAACAAGAAGCTGGATGCGTTTGAGGGTTATTTCAAAGACAAAAGGAAAGGAAAATCATGAAAAAGGCAAAGACGATCGATGTCAAATTGGAGCGGATGATTCCCGCTGCTCCGAATGAAGTGTTCGATGCGTGGCTGAATCCGAAGGTCCCGGGCAATCCCTGGAATATGGGCGACAAGCTGATCCTGAACCCGAAAGTGGACGGACTCTTCTACTGGTTGGTCAAGGGCACGCCTCATTACGGTCGATTCACCGAAGTCAAGCGGGGCGGCCGACTGCAGCACACGTGGATGTCGCCGTACACCTCCGGGCTGGAGTCGATGGTCACGGTGACCTTCAAGAAGCGCAAGGAAGGCACGCTGATGACGCTGTTGCATGCCGGCCTTCCCGACAGCGACGGCGGCAGGGGCCACAACGACGGCTGGAATTTTTTCATGGACAATTTTCCCAAGCACTTTGCGGAAGCACCGCGAAAGAAGGCGGCCGCGAAGAGTTCCCGCAAGTAGTCTGCGTGCCCATGCATCCCGATCGACGGGAGGCTCAAGGGACGATCGTGGCATGGGCAGTTTTTGGAAATCCCCGAGGAGAGTCAAGTGAAATTCATTCTGCTATCCCGGCACACCGCCGGAAGCGAGGTTCCGGCCAGCGAGGCGGAACAGAATCTCAAGGACATGGGTGCATGGGTAACCCTGCTTAAGGCGACCGTCGCCATGCCCATTCGAGGCGGCAAGGTAGTCACCGCAAAGACGGTGGACGACTACGCAGGAGATCTCGGCGGACTACTCATCTTCGAGGCGGATAGCCTTGCTCAGGCGGTTGCGCTGGCAAAGAAATCGCCTGGGCTGACGCATGGATTTACCCATGAGGTCTTCCCGGAAATATCCCTGCAAGAGGCCGCCAAAGTAAGTTGACCCGCCGGGAGGCGGGCACCAGATCGGCAAGAATAAGCGCGGCGATGTCAGCACATGCGCGCGTCTTGCGTCTCGCCAGTACAATCCGGTTTCCCACTTTCCCCGGATGCACCGCGATGAAACGAATCCTTGCACTGTTGCTGCTGCTGCCGGCCACCGCCGCCCCCCTTCTCCATGCGGCGGATGCGCCGCAGCGGCACGTCGCCACCATCGACGAATTGCTGACGTTGAAGGCCGCCGGCAACGCCACCATCTCCCCCGACGGAAAGTGGATTGCATACACCGTCGAGAACGGCGACTTCAAGCAGGACGCGTTTGTTTCGCAAATCTGGCTGGTTGAAGCTGCCACGCAGCGCAGTATCCAACTCACGCGCGGGGCGAAGTCTTCGAACATGCCCAAGTGGTCGCCGAACGGCGAATGGCTGGCCTTCCTGAGCAATCGTCTGGAAGACAAGAACCAGTTGTTCGTCATCAACCCGCTGGGGGGCGAGGCGGTGCAGCTGACCAAGACCGAAGGCGTCACGGGGTTTGCCTGGTCGGAGGATGGCCGCTCGATCGCGTTCACCGCAACCGAGCCGGCTACGCAACTTTCAAAAGACCGCAAGGAGCATCTGGGCGATTACGAGGTCACGCGCAAAGATTACAAGTTCGTGCACCTGTGGACGCTAGACCTGGCCGAAGCGATGGCGGCGCCGGTGACGGGCAAGCAGCGCACCAAGGGGACCGATTTCAGCGTCGATGGATTTGCGTGGTCGCCGGATGGTTCGCTGATCGCCTTCGCCGCACAGTTGAATCCCGACCTGGTTCAAGGCGTGAGTACCGACATCTACCTGCTGACGACTTCGGACAACAGCGTCAAGAAACTGGTTTCGCAACCGGGGCCGGACCGCAACCCACGCTTTTCGCCGGACGGAAAACAGATCGTGTTTGCCAGCGCGATGGGCAACGCGCAGTTCTTTCATAGCAACTCGCGCCTGGCGGTAGTGTCGGTGGAGGGCGGCACGCCCCGCTCGATCACCGATAGTTTTGACGAGAATGCCGGGCTGATCGACTGGAAGGCCGATGGCATTTACTTCAGCGGCCTGCAGAAAACGGCACTGCATCTTTATCGCGTCGATCCGGCGAGCGGCAAGATCACGCGCGTGTCGGCCGCTGATAATTTATTGGCGGGCAGCTTTTCCTTGTCGCGCGATGCGCGCCGCATTGCGTTCACGGCGAGTTCACCCACGGCGCTCGCGGAGGTCTTCGTCACCGAGACCGATCGCTACGCCCCGCGTGTGCTGACCCGGTCCACCGAGCAAACGCGTGATTTCGTCATGGCCTCGCGCGAGATGATTTCCTGGAAGAGCAGCGACGGCACGGTCATCGAGGGCGTGTTGATCAAGCCCGCCGATTTCGACCCGAAGAAAAAGTACCCGCTGCTTTGCATCATCCACGGCGGCCCCACCGGCGTGGACCGCCCCAACCTGCTCGACACGCGCTACTACCCTTCCGACATCTGGGCCGCGCGAGGTGCACTGATCCTGAAAGTGAACTACCGCGGCAGCGCCGGCTACGGCCAGAAGTTTCGCGAACTGAATGTACGCAACCTGGGTGTCGGCGACGCCTGGGACGTGCTATCCGGAATCGACTATCTCATCGGCAAAGGTTGGGTGGACAAAACCAAGGTGGCCTCGATGGGCTGGAGCCAGGGCGGCTATATCTCGGCCTTCCTTACGGCATCGTCGGATCGCTTCGTCGCCATCTCGGTGGGCGCCGGCATTTCCGATTGGGCCACTTATTACTACAACACCGACATCACGCCGTTCACGATCCAATACCTGGGCGGTAACCCGGTGGACGATCCGGCGATCTACCAAAAGACCTCGCCCGTGTCGTACGTCAAAGCCGCGCGCACGCCCACCCTGATCCAGCACGGCGAACTCGACCGGCGCGTGCCGATCGCCAATGCCTATCAGCTGCGCCAGGCGCTGGAAGACCGGGGCGTGAAAGTGGAGATGATCGTCTACAAGGGCTTCGGCCACGGCATCAACAAACCGAAATCGCTGCGCGCGGTCATGGAGCACAACGTGGCGTGGTTCAACCACTATATCTGGGGCGATGCCTTGCCGGATTTCACGGCCCCGGTGTTGCCGAAGAAGGACCCGAAAGACGCAGAGCCGGCGAAGGGTGGCGAGAGCAAGCCGGGTTGAGATGGCAGCGGGAATCGCAATCGCATCGCCGGCAGCGGCGGCAGTATCGGGAAATTGGCATTGCAATGTTTGCCCGGCCCCGTCACTCCTTTTGCGCGCCTGGGTAACCTAACCGGCAAGGCAACTTGTCGGATTGGTCAGGGATTCAGCTACGCGGCGCGCACAGGTTTGCTTCCGATGCCTTTGCGCACAGCAGCATGTCGTAAAAGGCCGCGAACACCTTTTGCATCTTCGCGTGCTTGTAGGGAAACAGCGCAACCGGGTCCATATCGTGAACGACTGCGCCCGGATCGATTTCGAATACCAGCAGCCTGCCATCCGCCGTTTCGCCGCAATCCATGACCAGGTAATCGAGGCCGATACGTTTCACAATTGCCGCCAGTGCCTCGCCGTGCCGGATCGCGAAGTCCCGGTCGAAGCCTTCCATGAAGAGCTCTTCTTCGCGGCGCTTTTGCGGACATTCCGTCATGCCCGCGTTGAGGTAGTGGATCATCCAGTGAGCCGATATGCCCATATGCCCGGCGTAAGGCCGGCCATCGATGAGAACGACACGATACTTTCGATATTGGCCGTCCGCCGACCGGTAATCGACGAAGCGGGAGAGATGAAACTCCGCGTCGGCCATCTTGGCCAGGTAGGCGGCCAGGTCTTCGGGGGTATCGATTTTTTCAAGGCCGTGGCCCGCATGCGAATCGACCGGGCGGATGATAAGGGGAAACGCGCCGTCTGCAAGGTGGCCTCG
>Ga0302321_100004852_pt1 | contig 11701 bp, 13 predicted proteins | sample Fen_T0_1_FD_202505 | JGI IMG/M metagenome (GOLD analysis project Ga0302321, IMG submission 202505) | Peat permafrost microbial communities from Stordalen Mire near Abisko, Sweden - Fen_T0_1 | ecosystem: Environmental > Terrestrial > Soil > Wetlands > Permafrost | place: Sweden: Abisko...
TGACGAACACGAAGGCCCCGAGCCAGGCTGCCTCGACGCGGTAGAGGCCTCCGATGACGGCGATCACGAGGACGTCGATCATCGCGCTGAGGTCGATCGAGGCAGGGTCGATGTGCCCGTTCCACCAGACGAAGAGGACGCCGCCGAGCGAGGCGACGAAGGCGGCGAAGCCGAACGCGAGCATCCGGTGCACCGTGACGTTGTAGCCGAGCGAGCTCATCCGCACCGGGTCGTCGCGCACGCCCTGCAAGGAGAGCCCGAACGGGGTCCGCACGATGTAGTGGAGGAGCACGAGGACGACGAGCGAGACGCCGAGTGCGACGTAGTAGAGCCGGTCCGGGTGTGCGTCGACGTTGCCGATCAGGCCCGGCGCTCCGATGCCGCTGATCCCGCCGAAGCCGGAGAAGTCCGTCACCTGGCCGAAGAACAGGTTCGCGATCACGCCGAAGGTGAGCGTGATCATGAGGAAGTAGATGCCGAAGCTGCGGCTCGCGAGGGCGCCGAAGAGCAGGCCGACGGAGGTTGCGATGACGATCGCGAGCAGCACACCCAGCCAGGGGTCCCAGCCCAGGTTGAGGCCCTTCGTGTTGCCGTTCGTGACGACGTTGCCGAGCACGAACCCGGCGATCCCGTAGATCGCCACCTGGGCGAGCGAGACCATGCCGCCGTAGGCCGAGAGGAAGATCAGACTCGCCGCGACGATCCCGAGGAGCAGCATCTGGGTCAGGAGGGCGGACACCCAGTAGGTGCTGAACAGCACCGGGGCCAGCAGCGCAACGACCAGCACCCCGACGCCGACGATGCGCTCGATCAGGGCGCGGCCGTTCATGCCGGCCGTCCGAACAGGCCGAGCGGGCGGACGGCCAGGACGATCGCCAGGAGGACGAACGTGAAGATGATCGAGTAGTACGTGTAGTCCGAGGGCAGGTACGCAGCGGCGAAGTTGGTCGTGATGCCGAGGAGCAGCGCCCCGACGGCGGCGCCGGCGAGAGAGCCCATGCCGCCGATGATCACGACGACGAGCGAGTTGAGCAGCCAGTTCGAGTCGACCCCGGGCGCGAGGCTGGCGAACGACCCGCCGATGACGCCGCCGAGCCCCGCGAGAGCCGAGCCGACGAAGAACGCGATCGCGAACGTGAGCTGGATGTTGATGCCGAGGGCGCTCACCATCTGCCGGTCGTCGACGCCCGCGCGGATGACCATGCCGGTGCGCGTCTTCTTCAGCCAGACCCACAGCCCGAGGCCGACGGCGATCGCGATCGCGAGGATGAAGAGGCGCGTCGTCGTGTACTGGACGCCGGCGACGCGCAGGTTCCAGAACGTGTCGAGCTTGCCCGGCCAGGCGATGTCCTCGGCGACGCCACCGAAATGTGCCAGCATCTGGTCGGCGAGGATGATCGCTATCGCGATCGTGATCAGCGCCTGCCGGAGCTCCTGCCCCTGGTTCCAGCGGAGGAAGACCTGCTGCATGGTCAGCCCGACGAGCCCGACGAGCAGCGAGGCGATGATCGCCGGGATGATCCAGTTCCGGAGGTTGACCTGCGCGCTCGTGAGGCCGAAGGCCGACCCCTGGCCGACCCAGTGCCGCTGCAGCTTCAGCGCGATGTAGCCGCCGAGCAGGAAGAACGCACCGTGGGCCATGTTGACGACGCGCATGAGCCCGAAGATGAGGGTGAAGCCGCTCGCGACGACGAAGTAGAGCCCCGCCGCGGTGAGACCGTTGAGCAGCGTGATGAGGAAGTCCTTCGGATCGTGCACCGCCGACCCGAACGTCGTGCCGCGCGCGATGAAGAGGACCCAGGCCACCATGAACGCGACGAGGATCGCCATCAGGCCGAGACCGAGATAGCGGATCGAGGTCGCGCGGGCGCTCACGCAGGCCTCCCTGAGGCGGCAGCAGCGCGGCAGACGTCAGGAAGTCCTCGGAGACCCACGACGGGCGAGAACCTACCAGCCTGATGGGACGGTTTCAATGGGAGTGAACGATAATCGATTAGGAAAGCAGCGAGAAATGGCGAGAAACGGCCGCCCGTCCTCCTCTCCTCGCGCTACTCGAACGGTCGCAGCGTGCAGGCGGGCGCGCCGAGGGCCTTCGCGGCCGCCTCGGCATTCGTCAGGTTCGCGAGCGCACCGTCGACGATCCGGACGAACGCCGTCTCGTTCTTCTGGGTCGTCAGGAACTGGTAGGCGTACTCGAGCCCGTCGTAGTAGAGGCCCCTCTGCTGCAGGAACGTCTTCGCCGAGGCGGCCTGGTCGGGGGGCGGCTGCAGGCGGCGGGCGTCCCGGAGGAAGGCCCGCCCGATCCGCGCGGTGCCGAGGTAGAGCTTCGCGATCGGGATCTCGTTCGGCTGGCCGAGGGCCTCGGTCTGCTTGCGCGTGTTGGTGCAGAGCACCTCGAGCTGGGCCGCGTAGGCCGTCTGCCCGCTCCCGCTCGAGGGGCGGAAGAGGAAGTACGCGCCGGCCGCGAGCGCAAGCGCGGCGAGGGCAACGAGACCGATCAACGCCGCTTTCATCGCGCCGAGTGTAGACACAGCCCGCGGATCTGCTCCCCGAACCGACGCGCTCCGTTACCGGCCGCGCTCCCAGGCGAGCCCGGCGGCCAGCACGGTCTCGTCGTCCGGGGCGACGAACTGCTTGTTCCCGACGGCGAGGCCGGCCCATCCGATCAGGTTGAGCCAGCGGAGGAACGACGACAGCGGCAGCCTGACCTCGTTCTCGTCGGCATCCTCGGCCGGCAGCTCGACTGCGTAACACGGGCTCACGTAGAGGTCGACCTCGGGCTCGTAGCGCCGCCAGGCGTGGAGCCCGGCGTACGCAGTCGCGACGGCAGCGGGATCGACATGGAGGGCCGACTCGAGCTTCGGCCGGATCACCGGGCCGTACTCACCGGAGCGCGAAGGGAAGGTCTCGCGGTGGCTGTGTGCTGCTTCGTGCAGGAAGAGCGGCCACATGTCCTCGCGGGCAGCAGGCACCTCGGCCTCGACGGCACGCGCGCCGAGCCGCTCGAGATCCGCAACCCAGGCATCGACGGCATCGCTCGTCTCGGTCGCCCGGCCGTCGCCGATCTCGGGCGGGCGGCGCAGCAGGCCGACCGTTAGCCCCTCGAGGCGAGGCTCCGGCACCGGGCGGCCGGACAGCACCGACCACAACAGGGCAACGTCCTCCACGCTGCGGCCCATCGGCCCCACCGTGTCGAGCGTCGGGACGAGCGGGAACACGCCGTCCAGCGGGATCTGGCCCCAGCGCGGCTTCAGGCCCACGGTCCCGCACGCGGCGGAAGGCAGCCGGATCGAGCAGCCGGTATCGGTTCCGATCCCGAGATCGACGAGCCCCGCCGCGAGGGCCGCTGCGTTACCGGACGAGGAGCCACCGGTGGTCTTGCCGGGGTGGAGCGGGTTGTGGACGGCGCCGTACCAGTGGTTGACGCCGAGCACGCCCCATGCGAACTCGGCCAGATTGGCCTTCCCGACGACGACCGCGCCCGCGTCGAGGGCGCGCTGGACGACGGTCGCGTGGGCGTCGGGAACGTGGTCGGCGTAGATACGCGACCCGTACGTCGTGCGGATGCCGGCCGTGTCGATCAGGTCCTTCACGAGCAGCGTGCGCCCGGCGAGCGGCCCGTCGGCAGCGCCGCGGAGCGGCTCCTCGAGCCAGGTGATCGCCGTGTTGTACGGGTCGGCGCCGACCGGCTTCAGCCGGTCGTCCGGGCTCCACGCGCTCACGCCGGCACGAGCGCCACGCACTCGACCTCGATCTTCGCTCCCGGAATCACGAGCGCCGAGATCTCGACCAGCGTGGAGGCGGGCCTTGTCTCGCCGAAGACCTCCTGCCGCACCGGGTTGACGAGCGGGCGGTCGTTCACGTCCGTCAGATAGACGGTCACCTTGACGACGTCGGCGAACGTGCAGCCTCCGGCTGCGAGCACGGCCCGCATGTTCTCGAAGACGCAGCGGGCCTGGGCGACGACGTCGTCCCCGCCGACGAGCTCGCGCCCCACGTCGACGGGGACGATGCCGGAGACGAACAGGAGCCCGCCTGCCTCGACGGCGTCCGTGAAGTGCGAGATCGGCTCGGCCTGGCCGGCCACGCGGAGCTCACGGCGCGGGGCCATCGTCAGCTGAAGTGGGCCTTGAGCGCGTCGAACCCGCCCTGGAAGACCTGCGAGGCGAAGAAGTCCGTCCAGTGGCCCTGCTGGTCGCGCTCGCAGTCGAACGTCGTCCACCACTCGACGAAGCTGCCGCCACCGTCGGTGACCGGGGTGACGCGGATCGTGGCGAGGTAGTTGTCGACGTCGAACGGTGTCTTCTGGAAGTCGTAGGTATACGAGCGGTCCTCGTCCGAGAACGCGACCAGTTGCTCGCGGAGGTGCGTCCCGTCCCCGAGCGTGAAGCTGCGGATCGCCCCGACCTGGTCACCGGCCTTGCCGTCCTCGATCTCGCTCTGCGTCACGAGGCCGCTGTGCCACGTGGCGAGGCCGTTGAAGTCGCGGAGGCGGTCCCACACCTCGTCGGGCGACGCCTTGATCACCGTGCTTGCGTACGACTTGGCCATTGGATGCTCCTTCTCGGGGTTCGGGGTCGGTACCTGCTGATCCTACGACGCGCCCAGTCGCGCAAGCGCCTGCTCGCGGATCTCGGTGAGCGACTGCCGCGGGGTCAGCGCCTCGGGATCGACGCGGAGCTCGATCAGAGCGGGCCGGCCGGCGGCAAGAGCCTCGTCGAATGCTCCGGCGAACTCCTCCGTCCGCTCGACGGCGACACCGTGCGCTCCGAACGCGCGCGCGAGCGCGGCGAAATCGGGGTTCACGAGGTCCGTGCCCGACACGCGGCCTGGGTAATGCCGCTCCTGATGCATCCGGATCGTCCCGTACATGCCGTTGTTGACGACGAGCACGACGATCGCCGCGTCGTACTGCACGGCGGTCGCGAGCTCCTGCCCGGTCATCAGAAAGTCACCGTCTCCCGCGATCGCAACCACATCGCGCTCAGGATGGAGCAGCTTGGCGGCCACGGCCGCGGGCACGCCGTACCCCATCGCGCCGCTCGTCGGCGCGAGCTGGGTCGGGAAGTGCCTGAACTCGTAGAAGCGGTGCGCCCAGACCGAGAAGTTGCCGGCACCGTTCGTGAAGATCGCATCCGCGGACAGGCGGCCGCGCACGGTCACCATCACCTCGCCCATGTCGAGCTCGCCGGGCATCGGCAGGTGGCGGAGGTTGTCGAGGTAGTCTGCCCGGCCCTGACGTGTGTCCGCCTCGCGCGCGGCCGGGTCGAGCGGCGGCAGCTCCGCGAGCGCGAGCGCGAACGCGTCCGGCGAGGCGGCGACGGCGAGCGTCGGCGCGTAGACGCGGCCCAGCTCGTCGGGATCGGCCGTGACGTGGACGAGCGCCTGGGCCGGATCGGGCACGCGTAGCAGGGTGTACCCGGCGGTCGTGATCTCGCTCAGCCGGTCGCCGATCACGAGCAGGACGTCGGCCCCGCGCACGCGCTCCGTGAGGCGCGGGTCGGCCCCGAGCGCGAGATGCCCGACGTAGGAGTCGGACCCGTTGTCGACGTAGTCCTGGCGGCGCCATCCCGATGCGATCGGGAGCCCGCCGGCGGCACACCACGCCGTCAGGGCGGCGTGCGCCTCCGTGCTCCAGGGCGCGCCGCCCACAATTACGAGCGGCCGCGCCGCGCCGGCGAGCAGCTCCCGCGCCCGCTCGACGTCGCCCGCAGCCGGGTGCACGCGGTTGATCGTGTAGGGCCGCGCGTCGGCGGCTCCCGACTGCTCGACGAGCATGTCCTCGGGCAGCGCCAGCACGACCGGGCCCGGCCGACCGGAGGTTGCGACGTGGAACGCACGCGAGACGAGCTCCGGGATCCTGTCGGCGCTGTCGATCTGCGCCACCCACTTCGCCATCGGCTCGAACATGTGGCGGTAATCGATCTCCTGGAACGCCTCCCGCCCCATCATGTCGCGGCCGACCTGGCCGATCAGGAGGATGAGCGGTGTCGAGTCCTGGTAGGCGGTGTGGATCCCACCCGCGGCATGCGTCGCGCCGGGCCCGCGCGTGACCATGCAGATCCCGGGCCTCCCGGTGAGCTTGCCGTAGGCATCGGCCATGTTGGCGGCGCCGACCTCGTGGCGGCAGGCGACGAAGCGGACGGGCGCGTCGTAGAGGGCGTCCAGCACCGCCAGGTAGCTCTCGCCGGGCACGCCGAAGGCAACGTCTACCCCGTGGACCACCAGCTGGTCGACGAGGAGCCTGCCGCCCTTCCTCATCTCGGGTGGAGCGGCTGTTCGAGGTAGACGGTGGGCTTCTGCAGCTTCGGCAGGAGATCGTCGGCGGGGTCGACGTAGCGGATCGTCCGCTTGCCGGCCCACTCGGCGGGGAGGATCAGGACGCGAACGAAGGCCGTCGGCTGATGGCGGGCCGCCTCGGCCAGCACCGGATCCGGGCCTGCCTCGAACCAGGCGCCACCCGGCCCGTACGACGCGGTGTGACCCTCGGTGTGGATGTCGATCTCGCCGTGGAGCAGGTAGCGGATCCCCGGGCCGGGATGGGTGTGCCGGTAGGCGATGCCGCCCGGCGGGAAGTCGATGCGGTCGCAGCGCACCACCCAGTCGGCAAACGGATCGATCTGGATCCGCCGCGAGACGAGCGCTCCCTCCGCCTCGTCGGGCGTGTCGTCGAGCTGCCACACGAGCGCGTGCCCCTCGACGTGCGCCTCGCCGAAGAACGCGGCGTCGTTCGCGACGTCGTAGACGACGCGGTGGCTGCCGAACGTCTCGGCGCCCGTATGGAACTCGTAGAGGGAGAGCCTCATCGCCGAGCGACTCTATTCGTTTCCGCTCGAGCTCGAACCCGGAACAAGGGAGGGGTCACGGGGAACCGCAGGTTCCCGGCTTCAGAATCACGCGAAGCGTGCAGCAGGCATCGCGTTTCGCTAGCCGCGATACGCTCTTCCATCGCGGCTAGTGAAACGTCTGCCCACCGTCGATCACGATCGTCTGCCCGGTGACGAAAGCCGAACCAGGCCCCGAGAAGTAGACCACGGCACCGACGACGTCCTCGGGCACCTGGTCGCGCTGGATCGTCCGCGCCGCGACCGACACGTCGCGCAGCTTCTCGATCACCTCCGGATGCGCCTCGACCCCGGCCGACAGCGTGAAGCCCGGCGCGACGCAGTTGACGAGCACGCCGTCCTTGCCGACCTCCTTCGCGAGCGCGCGCGTGAAGGCGACGATCGCTCCCTTGCTCGTGACGTAGTGGAGCAGGAAGGGGACACCGCGGAACGGCGTTCCCGACGAGATGTTGACGATCCGCCCGCCGCCTGCCTTCTGCATCACCGGCACGACGGCCCGGCACGTGAGGAACATCGACGCGACGTTGACGTCCATCACCTGGCGCCACTCCTCGAGCGGGATCTCGGTGAACGGTCGCATCTCGAGCGACGCGTAGAGGCCGGCGTTGTTGACGAGGATGTCGATCGAGCCGCAGCGCGCCACGGCCTCGTCCGCGAGTGATCGGACGGCCGCCTCGTCGGCGACGTCGACCGTAATGCCGACCCCGTCCGGAAAAGCCTCGGCTGCTGCCTCGGCTCCGCGCAGGTCGGCCACGACGATGCGAGCGCCCTCCGCCGCGAGTCCCCGGGCGATGGCGTTTCCGATTCCCTGCCCCGCGCCGGTGACGATCGCGACCTTGCCGTCGAGCTGCCCCATCGTGCCTCCCTTCAGCGAAGCGCCGAGAACGAGGTCGGCGTCAGGATGCGGTTCTGCTGCGTATGGATCAGCGGCGTGATCCTGGCGAGGAACGCCTTCCAGTCGTCGCGCGCCTGCAGAGCCGCGCGCCGCTGCTCGCGCTCCGCGAAGCTCTCGTAGCGCCACATGCTCGTGTACGTCGAGAGCGCTCCGACATCGGTCGTGAACGCGCCGACGAAGCCGCCGAGCACCTCCTGCTGGATCGCGATGCCCTCCTCCTCGTAGAGGCGGACGAGCTCGGGCAGCTTGCCCGTGTACACGTGGTAGTCGCGCTGCTCGACGATGACCATCAGAGTGGCCCCCCGATGCCGCCGATCGCCAGGTACTTGAGCTCGACCCAGTCGTCGACGCCGTAGCTCGAGCCCTCGCGCCCTATGCCCGACTCCTTGACGCCGCCGAAGGGTGCCACCTCCGTCGAGATGAAGCCCGTGTTGATGCCGACGATCCCGTACTCGAGCCCCTCCGCCACGCGCCAGGTGCGCTCGAGGTCACGCGTGTAGAAGTAGGCCGAGAGGCCGTACGGGGTGTCGTTCGCGATCGCAACCGCCTCCGCGTCCGTCGCGAAGCGGTTGATGCCGGCGACCGGCCCGAACGTCTCCTCGCAGCTCATCGCCATGTCCATCGTCACTCCCGTCAGCACGGACGGCTGGAAGAACTGCCCTTCGATGCGGCTGCCGCCGAGGCGGAGCTCCGCTCCCTGGGCGAGCGCGTCGGCCACGTGGCGCTCGACCTTCGCGACGGCGGGCTCGTCGATCAGCGGCCCGACCTGAACGCCGTCGGTGAACCCGTCGGCGACCTTGAGCGCAGCGACTGCCTCGGTGAACGCACCCACGAAGTCGTCGTAGATCCCGTCCTGGACGAGGAACCGGTTGGCCGAGATGCACGTCTGGCCCGAGTTCCGGAACTTGCACATCATCGCGCCTGCGACCGCCTCCGGGAGATCGGCGTCGTCGAAGACGATGAACGGGGCGTTGCCGCCGAGCTCGAGCGAGACCTTCTTCACCTGCCCGGCGCACTGCGCCATCAGCAGCTTGCCGACCTCGGTCGAGCCCGTGAAGCCGAGCTTGCGGACGATCGGGCTCGACGTCATCTCGCCGCCGATCAGCGGCGCGTCCGCAGCGTCGCCGGTGACGATCGAGAATACGCCGGGCGGGACGCCCGCCTCCTCGGCGAGCACGGCGATCGCAAGCGCGGTCAGCGGCGTCTGCTCGGCCGGCTTCAGCACCATCGTGCAACCGACGGCGAGGGCAGGCGCCGACTTGCGGGTCGGCATCGCGGCGGGGAAGTTCCACGGGGTGATGCCGGCGGTGACGCCGATCGCCTCGCGCAGGGCGACGATCCGCCGGTCGGCGAGCGGCTGCGGGATGACGCGGCCGTCGAGCCGTTTCGCCTCCTCGCCGAACCACTCGTAGAACGACGCGGCATAGGCGATCTCGAGCCTGGCCTCGAAGAGCGGCTTCCCCTGCTCGCGGACGAGGAGCGCCGCCAGGTCGTCGGCGCGCTCCATCATCAGATCGGCGAGCCGTCGCAGGATCCGGGCGCGGTCCTTCGCCAGCCGGTGCTTCCAGGCAGGCAGCGCGCGCTGCGCAGCCTCGATCGCACGACGCGTCTCGACCGCTCCCAGCCGCGGGACGTTGGCGATCGTCGCGCCGGTGGCGGGATCGATCACCGCGAACGTGGCGCCCGAGTCGGCGTCGACCCAGGCGCCGTCGATGTACGCCTGCTCGCGGAGGAGGTCGGTCGCGACGGCTGCCATGGGGGTGACGATAGCGATTCGCCGCGGCGCTCTCCGGCCGGTCCGTCACGGTGAGATACTGCCGCCATGGAGCCCCGGTTCGTCCACTTCGACGACGTCTCCCCGTTCGACCTGATCGAGGGCGTCGAGGGCCGGCCGCTGTTCGGCGAGGGCGTGATGATGAACCTGATCGAGTTCTCCGCCGGCGCCACCGTGCCCGCCCACAGCCACCCGCACGAGCAGCTCGGCATCGTTCTGCGAGGCATGCAGGCGCTCGTGATCGACGGCGTCGCACGTGAGCTCGGCCCGATGGAGGGATATGTCCTTCCCGGCAACGTCGTGCACTCCGCGTACTGCGGGCCGGAGGGGGCGACCGTGATCGACATCTTCTCTCCCGTGCGAGACGACTATCGCGAGCGCTGGACCGGCATCGCCGGCGATCCACCGCCACAATGAGGGCGTGAGCCAGACGATCGAAGCGCCCGTCGAGGTGCGCCTGCCGGAGGGCGACGAGGAGTATCGGCACGAGCCGCCGTGGATCGTGATCGTCTGGAACGACCCGATCAACCTCATGAGCTACGTCACATTCGTGCTGCGCAAGCTGTTCGGCTTCTCGAAGGAGGAGGCGACGAAGCTGATGCTGCAGGTGCACAACGAGGGCAAGGCCGTGGTCTCCTCGGGCGAGAAGGAGAAGGCCGAGTTCGACGTCGCCCGCCTGCACGCCCACGGCCTCTGGGCGACCCTCAGGCAGGACTGATGCCCACGCGCCGGATCCAGCGCGATCGCAAGGGCGGCTACCGGTTGCGCCTGCCCGCGGACGAGCGCGAGCTGCTCCGCTCGCTTCCCGCCCAGTTCCGGGAGGTGCTGCAGACGGACGACCCGAGCCTCCGCCGCCTCTTCCCGCCCGCCTACCTGGACGACGACGATGCCGACGACGAGTACCGACGGCTGATGCGGGAGGAGCTGCTCGAGGGCAAGCTCACGGCGCTCCGGATCGTCGAGGAGACGGCCGGCTCCGATCACCTCACCGGCGAGCAGCTCGAAGCGTGGCTCGGCGCCCTCGAGAGCCTACGCCTCTACCTCGGCACCCAGCTCGACGTCAACGAGGAGATGCACGAAACGTTGCTCGACCCCGACGACCCGGGCACCCCGGCCCTCGCCCTGTACGGCTACCTGAGCTGGCTGCAGGAGCAGGCCGTCGAGGCGCTGTCGTCGAGCCTACCGTAGGGCCCTACGGCTCGACGAGCACACGACCGGCCGGGAGCTCGAGGCTCGCCCGAACGGCGTCGTCGATCGCGTCGAGGGAGAACACCTCGCCGAGCAGCGGCGCGAGCTCGAGCCTGCCCGCGGCGACGTGCTCGAGCAGGATCGGCAGCGCCACCGCCGGATCCTCCGAGCCGTACATCGTCCCGGTGAGGAGCTTCTCGCGCCGGAGGAACTCGGCCGGGTCGAGGTCGAGCCGCAGGCCGGTCGGCGGTAGGCCGACCATCACCGCCGTGCCGCCGCTGCGCGTGAAGCGGAGCGCCGTGGCGCTCGTGGCGGGGAAGCCGACGGCGTCGTACGCGTAGTCGGCGCCCTCCGGCGCGATCGCGGCCATCGCCTCCTTCAGGTCGTCGGGGTGCGCGCCGTGCGTCGCGCCGAGCCGCAGCGCCTGCTCGCGGCGGGACTCGACCGGGTCGACGACGACGATCGCCTCCGCCCCCGCGATGCGCGCGCCCTGGACGACGAACTGGCCGACGCCCCCCGCGCCGATCACGAGTGCGACGCCGCCGGGCTGGGCGCGCGCCGCGAAGAGCACGGCACCGACCCCCGTCAGCGCGGCACAGCCGAGCAGGGCCGCGTCGCGGAGCGGCACGGCCCCACCCGTCGGCAGGGCGACCTGTGAGGAGACGACGACTCGCTCGGCCCAGGCGCCGGTCGCCGTGCCGCGGTACACCGTCTCGCCGGCGAGCGACATGCCTGTCGTGCCGTCGACGAGCGTGCCGTTCCCGATCGCGCGATGGAGCGGCACGCAGGCGGCAGGCCGCCCACGGGCGCAGTCGGCGCAATTGCCGCAGGACGGCGCCCACGAGAGCACGACCTCGTCGCCCACCCGCACCGACTCGACAGCGTCGCCGGCGAGCTCGACGATCCCGGCGCCCTCGTGGCCGAGCACCATCGGCGTCGGGCGTTGGAACTCGCCCCTGACCTGATGCAAGTCGGTGCCGCAGATGCCGACCGCGGCCA
>Ga0302321_100004853_pt1 | contig 11700 bp, 5 predicted proteins | sample Fen_T0_1_FD_202505 | JGI IMG/M metagenome (GOLD analysis project Ga0302321, IMG submission 202505) | Peat permafrost microbial communities from Stordalen Mire near Abisko, Sweden - Fen_T0_1 | ecosystem: Environmental > Terrestrial > Soil > Wetlands > Permafrost | place: Sweden: Abisko...
TCATTTCATCAATTGGCAGCAGGACCCCCAGGGCAACTACCTCGCGCGCGTGGTGTTCCCGGAGAAGACCAAACACTTCAGCGTGACGGTCGATCTGGTCGCTGATCTCGAATCGTACAACCCGTTCGATTTCTTTCTCGAGCCCAGCGCCGAGCAGACCCCTTTCTCTTACGATAAGGGGCTCGAACACGAGCTTCAGCCGTACTTTGCCAAGGTCCCCGCCGGCCCGCACTTCGAGCAATTGATGGCGGGCATCGACCGCACGGAGCGGCGCACCGTCGACTTCTTGATCGACGTGAATCGCGCCGTCAACGAGGCGGTCAAGTACGTGATTCGCCTGGAACCCGGCGTGCAGACACCGGAAGAGACGTTGGAACTCGGCAAGGGATCTTGCCGGGATTCTAGCTGGCTCTTGGTGCGCGTCCTGCGCGAGCTAGGCATCGCCGCGCGCTTCGTTTCCGGCTACTTGGTGCAGCTGGTCGCAGACGAAAAGCCAGTGGTTGGGCCCAGCGGTCCGACCGCGGATTTCACCGACCTTCACGCTTGGTGTGAAGCGTACGTGCCGGGCGCCGGGTGGATTGGCCTCGATCCGACCTCCGGTCTGTTGACTGCCGAGGGACACATCCCGCTCGCCGTGAGCCCGGATCCGCTTTCGGCCGCACCGATCGAAGGTGGTGTCGAGAAGGCCGAGACCGACTTCGACTTCGAAATGTCGGTCGAACGCGTGATCGACGTGCCGCGTGTGACGAAGCCGTATAGCGAGGAGCAGTGGCAAGCGATCCTCGCCCTCGGCGAAGAGGTCGACCTGCAACTCGAGGCGCAGGATGTACGCCTGACCATGGGCGGCGAGCCCACGTTCGTGAGCGCGCTCGAACCGGACGCGCCGGAGTGGAACGTGGCCGCTTTGGGTGGTCAGAAGTTGCCCACTGCCGACCGCTTGCTGCGTCGGTTGCACGATCTCTGGCAGCCAGGGGCAATGCTGCACCACGGGCAAGGCAAGTGGTACCCAGGCGAGCAATTACCGCGCTGGGCGCTAGCCTGCTTTTTCCGCAAGGATGGCGTTGCCGTTTGGGAAGACCCGAAACTCATCGCTCGAGAGTCCGCGCCGCCGGGTCACAAGATCGAGCAGGCGGAGCTATTCGTGAAGCGCCTGATCGAGATCTTGGGCTTGAAGAAGTCCGGCTTGATGCCGGCCTACGAAGACGCTTTTTACTACCTCTGGCGTGAACGACGTCTGCCCGGCAACGTCGACCCGCTCGAGAGCAAGCTTGCCGATCCGATCGAGCGCGCGCGCCTGGCGCGTGTCTTCCGCCAAGAGTTGGGGAGTGTCGTCGGTTACGTGCTGCCGCTGGCTCACGTCGGCGGTTGGGTATCCGGCTCTTGGTTTTTGCGCGACGAACACTTGTTCTTGATCCCGGGCGACTCGGCCATGGGTCTGCGCTTGCCGCTCGACTCGTTGCCATGGATTGCGAGCGACCATTCGGACACGGAGCCCGAGCGCGATCCTTTCGCGGAGCGACCGGCTTTGCCGCAGGCCTATCGCTTCCCGCCGACGGCCCCGACGGCTCGTGCCACGGTGCGTCGTCCGCAGCGCCCCGGCTTCCCGAACGAGCCGTTCACCCACGCCGACCCGCACCTCCAGCCGTTGCCGCAGGAGTCTGCGACGGGTATCACCCGGACCGCGCTGTGCGTCGAGCCGCGCGGCGGCATCCTGCACGTGTTCATGCCGCCGATCCCGATGCTCGAGACGTACCTCGAGCTGATCGCTGCCATCGAACATACCGCGAAAGATCTGGGCTTTCCCGTGCAAATCGAAGGCTACGAGCCGCCCAACGATCCTCGCATGGGCCACTTCCGTCTCACGCCTGACCCGGGCGTGATCGAAGTCAATGTTCCGCCGGTCAAGAACTGGAAGGAGCTGGTCGCGCAGACCGAGAGTCTGTACGGAGCGGCTCGTGAAGAGCACCTGACCGCTGAAAAGTTCGAGCTCGATGGCGCACACATCGGCTCCGGCGGCGGCAATCACATGGTCATGGGTGGCGCCACGTCTGCCGACAGCCCGTTCTTGCGGCGCCCCGATCTGCTGGCCAGCTTGGTGGCGTACTGGAACAACCACCCGTCGCTATCGTATCTATTCTCAGGGCGCTTCATCGGTCCTACCTCGCAAGCCCCACGCGTCGACGAGGCGCGGAACGATTCGATTTACGAGCTCGAAATCGCGTTTCGCGAGCTACCAGAGGTGGGTGGCTACACTCCGCCCTGGCTCGTGGATCGAATTTTTCGCCATCTGCTGACCGACGTCACGGGCAATACCCACCGTTCCGAGTTTTGCATCGACAAGATGTACTCCCCGGACGGACCCACCGGGCGGCTCGGCCTGCTCGAGCTGCGTGCGTTCGAGATGCCGCCGCATTACCGCATGTCCAGCGCCCAGCAGTTACTGCTCCGATCGCTGGTGTCCGCATTCTGGGAACGCCCGTATCGCGCGCCGCTCGTCAAGTGGGGTACGCTGCTGCACGATCGTTTCCTTCTGCCTCACTTCGTGCGCCAGGACTTCCGCGATGTAATGAGTGATTTGCGCGAACGCGGCTACGAGTTCGACGACGAGTGGTTTCGGCCGCACTACGAGTTCCGCTTCCCGTTCTATGGGCGAGTGGCCAAAGATTCGATCTTCATGGAGGTCCGTGGAGCACTCGAACCTTGGAACGTGCTCGGTGAAGAGAGCGGCGCCGGCGGCCAGGCCCGCTACGTCGATTCGTCCTTGGAGCGGCTCCAGGTCCGGGCAGTTGGTCTCACCGAGGGACGCCACCTGATCACGGTCAACGGCTACCCGCTGCCGCTCCAGCCGACTGGCGTGGCGGGGGAGGGGGTGTGTGGCGTTCGCTACCGAGCCTGGCAGCCCCCGTCTTGTCTGCACCCGACGATCGGCACCCACGGGCCGCTACACATCGATATTTACGATGGCTGGAATCAGCGCGCGATCGCGGGCTGCACGTACCACGTCGTTCACCCCGGCGGGCGCGCCAATGAAGTGCGTCCGGTCAACGCCGCTGCTGCCGAAAGTCGGCGCATCGCCCGCTTCGACCACATGGGCCACGTGCCGGGACGTTTCGCCGTGAGGCCGCCCAAGCTCGATCCGCACTTCCCTTTCACTCTCGATTTGCGCCGCATGCCGTGAGGCGCGTGACATCCGCCCCGAGTCTCGCGTATGACACGGCGTGGTGGCTGTCGAGTCTTGGCCGTACATCGGGGCGCCTTCCGCGCTCGAGCAGGACGTGACCGCGTTCGACGAATTTCGTGACGCCGGGGGCGCTCTGCGTTCACACCAAAGCTTACTCGAGCGCTTCCTCGCGGAGCGCTCGCCAGCCGAGGTCGATCAGCTGCAGAAGTCGGTCCGTTGGCGCATCACCGAGCAGGAGGTGACGTTCAACATCCTAGGCGTGCCTGAGGGGACGAACCGACCTTGGCATCTAGACGTATTGCCCTACTTGGTCGAACGTAACGAGTGGCTTCTGCTGTGCCGAGGGCTGCGTCAACGAGCGCGCTTACTGAACGAGATCATTGCCGACTGCTACGGGCCGCAGCGCCTCGTTCGTGAGGGGCTGCTGCCCGCCGAACTCGTGCTCGGCCATCCTGACTTTCTGCGCCCCTGCCACGGTTGGGAGCCGGTCGGCCGCCACCGCTTGCACTTGTACGCGGTCGACATGGGGCGGGACCCCAACGGCAAGTTCTCCATCTACTCGGATCGTACGCAAGCGCCCACCGGTGCCGGCTATGCACTCGAGAACCGGCTGGTGATGGGGCGCACGTTGCCGGATCTGTTCCGTGACTACCGAGTGGAGCGGATCGCCGGGTTCTTCGCGAAAATGCGGCGCACGGTGGAGAGCTTGGCGCCCAAGGTGAACGGCGGTCAACCGCGCGTACTCCTGCTCTCCGCTGGCGCGCGCGACGAGAGCTCATTCGAGCACGCGTACCTCGCGCGTTATCTTGGCTACGAACTGGTCGAAGGGCGTGATCTGACCGTCAGAGACAACATCGTCTACCTCAAGACATTGTCCGGGCTGCGGCGTGTGGATGTGTTGCTGCGCCGCGTTGGTGACGCTTGGTGTGATGCGCTGGCTTTGCGCGGTGGTTCGACGCAAGGAGTGGCAGGCTTGGTCTCGGCCGCCCGTGCGGGAAACGTCGGCCTAGCCAACCCGTTGGGCTCGGTGATCACCGAGATGCCGGCGCTCAAGGCCTACTTGCCGGGGCTTTCGCGCGCGGTCTTGGGTGAAGAGCTGATGGTCGAGTCCGTGCCCACCTTTTGGTGTGGTGACCCGCAATCACTCTCGCTGGTGCTCGGCTCGCTGAATGAGATGGTGATCAAGCCGGCCTTCAGCGATCGCCGCGGTGACCCGTTCGTGCCCGCACAAATGGACCAAAAGGCGCGCGCGCTGCTGGTTGAGCGACTCAAGGCGCACCCTGGTGATTTCGTCGGCGAGCGTTGGGTCGGCCTGTCGACGGTTCCGGTGTGGGAGTCGGGGGGCGTGGTTCAGGGCGGACTCGCCTGGCGGGCATTCCTCTGTCGCGACGGCGAAGACTACGACGTGATGCCGGGCGGGCTCGCTCGGATCAATGAATCCCCGGACGGCTTGTTTTTGGCCATCCGCAGCAACGCGGTCAGCAAAGACGTCTGGGTGCCGTCAGCAGCAGGCAGCGCCGAACCGGTCTTGCCGTCGATGCCGGACCGCCGAGTCGACTTGAAGCGCGGCGGTTTGGATTTACCGAGCCGCTTGCTCGACGATATCTACTGGCTCGGCCGCTACGTCGAGCGCTGTGACTGCACGGCGCGCTTGGTGCGCGCGGGCATCGAACGCGCGACCCTGGAGGCTGCGCCGGACGCGCCGCTCGCCTTGGGTGCCATCTTGGATGCCTTGCAGCGCTCGGGCGTGACTCCGGCCGTTGCCGACGCGAACATTGCGGAACCACGCGCAGGCTCACCGTCCAGCCCGGCCGAGGCAATCTTGTTGGGGGTGCTTTTCGACCCCGATTCCCCCAACAATCTCCGCGGGATTTTGCGCCGCGTGCACGAGCTTACCCTCGGCGTGCGCAGTCGTCTCTCGCGCGACGCGTGGCACGTCCTCCGTCGGCTCTCGAACTCGATCGAATCGTTGCCGAGCGCTACGCCCGAAAAGCTCGGCAACGCGGTGGATTTGCTGGATCAGATCTTGATTACTCTGGCCGCGGTCAGCGGTACCACCCTAGACAACATGGTTCGCAGCCATGCCTGGGCGTTCCTGGACATGGGGCGGCGCGTCGAACGCGGCGCGCTCTCGCTCGTGCAGCTTCAGGCGCTGCTCCCGGCCGGCGCTTCGCGGGTGCACATGGAAGCCTTGCTCGAGGTCGCGGACAGCTTGCTTACTTACCGTGCGCGCTACTTGAGCACCCTGCAAGTCGCCCCGGTGGTGGATTTGCTGCTCACCGACACCTCCAACCCGCGCTCCGTCGCATTCCAAGTGGAAGCGTTGATGGAGCATTTCAAACGCCTGCAGATTCACAGTGACGTCACACGTAGCCGCGCCGAGCGGCGCTTGATCTCGCTCCAGAGTACACTTCTAACTGCGGACATCGAGCAAGCTTGTGCCGGTGATGGGTCCGGTCTGCGGCAATTGCTCGAGGATTCGGCCACGTTGGTCTGGCAGTTCTCGGACGAGGTCGGGCATACCTTCTTTTCGCACCTGGCTTCTTCGCGCGCCGTCTCGCCCCCGGTGTGGATCAACGAGGATCTCGAGGCCAAATGAGGATGTTCAGCGTCAGTCACTCGACGCGTTACGAGTACGAAAGCCCCGTCGTCCACGCGCATCACATCGCGCATTTGGCGCCCCGCCCGCTGCAGTTTCAACGTGTATCCGGCTATTCGCTGGATGTCTCCCCCGCGCCGGCGAGTCTGTACGAAGAGCACGATTACTTCGGCAATCGCGCGCATTTCATCGAGATCTTGAGCGAACACGAGGCGCTCGTCGTGACCGCCAAGACGTACATCGGACTTCGCGAGCGGGACGCGCCAGAGGGACTAGCCGCGCGGGTCACGTGGGAAGAGGCCGCAGAGCGCCTGGCCGCTGATCGTGGCTTGGTCGAGGTGAGCGAGTACCGTTTCGATTCGCCGTTGGTGCGCGCACATTCGCTGCTCGCGGCCTATGCCGCGCCGTCGTTTGCGCCGAAACGCCCGCTGGTGGACGCGGTGCTGGCTTTCAACCGGCAGATCTTCGAGGAATTCACGTACGATCCGCGGGCGACCGATCTCAGTACGCCTCTCGCGCAAGTGCTGCGCGACAAGCGCGGAGTATGCCAAGACTTCGCGCACGTCGCGGTCGGTGCACTGCGCTCGCTCGGGCTCGCGGCGCGTTATGTCTCGGGCTACTTGGAGACCGATCCGCCGGTCGATCGCCCGCGGCTGGTCGGCGCGGATGCCTCGCATGCCTGGGCATCCGTGTATATCCCCGGCTTCGGCTGGTTCGATTTCGATCCGACCAATGCGGTCGTGCCCGCGACCCGCCACGTGACGGTCGGCTGGGGACGGGATTTTAGCGATGTAAGTCCGCTGAAAGGCGTCGTCCTCGGCGGCGGCGCGCACAGCATCGAAGTCGCGGTCGACGTCGAAGCGCTCGGCTAAGGCCCTAAGAGCGGGTCCCAAAACGTTTTAGGACCCGCTCTACGTCAGGGTCACTTCACGAACTTCGACAGCAGGCGGATATACGCCACCTGGTAACCGTCGCTGTTCTCGGTGACCGACCAAGAATCGATCGGCCAGGAGGTATTGAAATCCTTGTAGGATTTTTGCGCCGGCTGTGCGAGCGGCGGCGATAGCGGCTCGGAATCACAGCTGTTGCCCGCGCCGCAGCCAGCAGCGCAGCAGCCGTCGACGGCGTAGCTGGGGTTTGGGCCACCGGTCAGAAAACCTGGCGCGGGGCCATACTTGGAGACGCCCACCTTCTCCCAGAGCGCGCTGCCGTGTGAAAACCAAGAGTGATAGAATGTGGTCACGCCGGTCGTCGCGCCGTAGTCGAACATGTTCGACAAGTACACGAAGCCGAGCGGGTTCACGCCGTGGATGTAATGAACGTAGCGCTCCGCGGCGCGGCGTGAGTCGAGATCCTTGGTCGGATCGATCGCGAAGGTCACCATGTCGTAGAACATCAAACCTTGGTTCGACTTCGTATTGTTGCTTCCCCACGTATAGTCCTTCATGTACGCGAGGTAGGGATCGCGCTTCGTCTCGTGAGCTTTGAAGTTGTCGTTGCCGTTCATGCCCGCGGCATAGCTCTTCGAGATCGCACTCGTGACGCTGGCGGTCGCGCCTTCGATGGTCGTGTAATAGAGGAGGGCCTCCTGAGCTTCGGTGTCGAACGGGGAGGCGTAGTTGCCAGTCGCGATCAGCTTCACCATCTGGTAATTGGCGTCGAAGAAGGTCCGATATTTGTCGTCTTTGGTCAGCTGATACAGGTAGACCGAGCTTTCCAGCTTCTTCGTCGCTCGCCCGTAGTCGTCCGTCTCTTGTTGGCCGGCGCCGAGGCCGTTGCTGCCGGAATCCGAATCGTTGTTTTTGAACAAGACGGTCGGATTCGCCTCGGCCCACGTCCATGCGGTGAGGGCTCGGCTTTGCAGGTCCGCCGCATACGCTTTGAGCTCTGCCTTGCCCAGTGAGCCGAAGACGAAGGCGCCCAGCGCATAAGCTCCCGACGTACTCAGGGTTGCGGAAGTACTTGCCGGGCCGTAGTAGCTCGCGGCCGTGGCCGCCGAGGGCGGACTGGCACCGGCTTCGCCGACGATGCTCAGCACGGAGCCGTCGCTATTTTGCAGGCGCACCAAGTAGTCCAGACCCCATTTGGCTTCATCCAGCACGTCCGGGATCCCGTTGCCCGATTCGGGAATTTCGTAGTCGTCGGCCCAGGCTGCCTTGTTCTCGAGATAGGCCCGGAGCAGGGACACGACGTAGCCCGCCGTCCAACTCGTGTATTTGTTGTAGTCGCCCGCGTCGTACCAACCGCCCCACAGATCCTTCACGGTCGTCGCATCGGTTTTTGCGGCGAAAGCGCGGCATTCGTGATCTTGACCGGGCCCGACGTGAGATGCGCCGTCCGTCCAGTTGGCTCCGGCCCACTTCGCCTCTTTGGCCTGCCCGGCTCTTTGGTAGAAAAAGCTGCGTACGGCGCGCTTGAGGACTTCGCGGTAGACCGAATTGGAAATGTCGAACAAGTCGGAGCGCACTTGGTGCTCGCTATCGAGCACGTAGTAGGTACCCGGCTGAGTGACCGCCGAAAAGTCGAACCACCAAGCCTTGTCCCCCGACGAGCTATCCGTCGCGCCACCATTCCAGGCCGTGACTGCTGCGCTCAAAGCGGCTTTTCCTGTCCGCGCGTCGATCAGGGAGTAGCTGGCTCCCGGAGTGAACGCGTCGCTCGCATCGAAGCCGGTCTGAGGGTCGCGCACGACCGCGATCTTCTCCGAGTCGGGCAAGTAGCCAAATTGATCGACCACGATGAACTTGCTCAGCGTGGCGTTGGGCGCGCTCGGTGCACCGGCCGAGCCAGCCGCGTTCGAAGCCGTGCCGGCCGAGCTTGCCGTTGCGCCCGCTGTACCGTCGGACGCACCCGCCGTACCGCCCGATGCACCGGCCGCGCCGGCGCCACCTCCGCCCAGCCCGCTGTTGGCACTGGCGTGCGAGCTGCTGGAATTACACGCGACGATGCCCGTGCAGGCCGTCAATAGCGTCAATAAGGAAGAGCGAAAGGCGATGCGGAGTCGCAAGAGGTGACCTCTGATTTGGCGCTGGGACCTGGGCGGAGCCAGTTTCGACGAATCGGACTCAAGCGTGACTCTTTTGCCGCGAGGGGTCTCGCCAAAAATCGCCACACCCGCAGAAATTGGCTTGGCGTCGGGCCAAAGACGACGCGCGGGAGGGCCGGGCAGGCCCGCTCGTAGTATAACCTCCGCATCATGCCGGCTCGTCGAGTCTCGATCGCGGAAGCAATGGATAGTAGCGGAGTCGCGTTCGGGACCAGCGGCGCGCGCGGTCTCGTCACCGCGATGACGGACGAGGTCTGTTACACCTACACGCGCGGCTTCCTCCAATACCTGGAACGCGAGCGTGAGATCCAACGCGGGGGCCGTGTGGCCGTTGCGGGTGACTTGAGGTCGAGCACGCCTCGCATCATGCGGGCCGTGATGAAAGCGATAGCGGACCACGGGAGCGTGCCAATCAACGGCGGACGTGTGCCGACGCCCGCCGTTGCGTTATTCGGGTTCCGCGAAAAGATCCCTTCGATCATGGTCACGGGCAGCCACATTCCCGACGACCGCAACGGCATCAAATTCAATCGTCCCAAGAGTGAATTGCTCAAGCGCGACGAGCCCGGCATGAAAGAGCAGGTCGTCGAGCTGCCTCCGGATTTCGATGCCAAAGGCGCTACCTTGGCCAGTGCGCAGCGCGTCGAACCCAGCGTCGAACCCGAGATCGAACGGCGCTACGTGCGCCGCTACTTCGAAGCCTTCGGCGAAGGCGCGCTGCGCGGCACCCACATCGGCCTATTCGAGCATTCGGCAGTGGGGCGAGACATCTTGTTCGAGGTGCTGAACGGTCTGGGTGCCCAGGTCACACGCCTGGGACGCTCCGAGGCTTTCATTCCAGTCGACACCGAGGCCATACGCCCGGAAGACGTAGCGGCCGCGGCGCGCTGGGCCAAAGAACAAGCGTTCGATACAATCGTTTCCAGCGACGGCGACAGCGACCGCCCGCTGGTCAGTGACGAGCACGGGAAGTGGCTTCGCGGAGACGTCGCGGGCATCCTGACCGCGAAGTTCTTGGGGGCAACGTTCGTGGCCACGCCGGTGAGTTGCAATACCGCGGTCGAGAAGAGTGGCGCGTTTCGGCGCGTCGCTCGAACGCGCATCGGCTCCCCCTACGTGATCGAAGCCATGAACGGCGCGTTGGGCGGCTCCGAAAGAGTGGTCGGCTACGAGGCGAATGGCGGCTTTCTGACGGCGACTGATTTCGCGATTCAGGGCCCACTCCCAGCTCTGCCCACTCGCGACGCCCTAATCGTTCCGCTCTCGGTGCTACTCAGCGCGCGCGCTCAGCGCGTGAGCATCTCGCGCCTGCTGGACGGCTTGCCGCAACGCTTCACAGCGAGCGATCGTTTGGAAGATTTCCCGACGGCGCTTTCCAAAGAGCGGCTGGGTTCACTGGCCCAAGGCGGCCCATCCGCAATTGCCGCGGCATTCCCAACCTTCGGTGAGGTCCGGGACGTTTCTACCGTCGACGGTTTGCGGGTGACTTTTGCTTCTGACGAAATCGTGCACTTGCGTGCTTCGGGCAATGCCCCTGAGCTTCGCTGCTACACCGAGGCGGCGACCGAGGCGCGAGCGGGGCAGCTGAACGAAGAAGTGCTGACGGTGCTGCGGGGCTGGCGCTGAGCAATCGCTGGTTCAGCCGCGGCCGAAGCGCGTCACGAAGCCGCGATGCGCGTCGAGGGCGGGGTCAATGGATGTGGCCAGTACTTGGGGTCGGTGACCCGTGGCAAATTCGAGCACGGTGATCGTTCGCTCACTGGCGACGAAGCGCGCACGCCAGTCTTTGACTGCGATTACGTAGCCGGCGCCGTCCTTGCGGATGCGGCGAAACGCCTGCGGCTCGGGTCCGAGACGCAATGCGGCCACGAAACGATCTGCGATTTCGAGCTGGAACCCAGAACTGAGGAACCCGAGTTGCTCGCTCGCAAGCGGCGAGAATTCGACCGCGTAGTCGGGCTGCGGGTCGCTCGGTGCTTCGAGCCAGCCGCTGCTCGCGTCGGGCACGCTGTCCGTGTAAGCGATATACGGCTTCAGATCGAGGACTGGCGACCCGTCCAGAATGTCCAGATTCTGTACCGAAAGACAGAGCCCATCGACCTTGCACAGCTCGACGACGCTCATGCCGATCGGATTCGGACGATAAGGGGAGCGGGTCGCAAAGACACCGCGCCGTAGTCCGCTGCGCGGTGGCGACACCTTGGGCTTCCAAGTGGTGTTGAGATGGAACCAGAACAGCACCCAGACGAAATTGAAGCCCTGGATGTCCTCCAATGCTTGTTCCAAGTTTCGTCCGCCAAATAGCTCGATCGTCCCTTTTACACCGCGCGCCAAGATCGGTTGCCGCGGCGCGTCCACGCGCTCCTTGAACGGAGAATGCACCACGCCGATCGGGCGAAGGTTGAGCGAGTCGGTCACGGCATCGGTCACGGCTTCGGTCACGGTTCCTGGAATCAGAGCGCGGCGAGGACCTGCGCCGCGTGGCCTTCGGGCTTCACATCGACGAACACGCGTGCGATCTCTCCGTTGCGGATCACGAAGGTCGTCCGGTGAATTCCCTCCGTGCCGTTCTTTTTGGGGGCCCAGACCCCGAACTGACTCGCGACCTGGTGACCGGGGTCCGCGAGCAGCGGGAAGTTCAATTGGTACTTATCGCGGAAGCTCTGATGGCTAGCTACGTCATCCGGACTGATGCCGAACACGTGCGCTTTGGCTTCGAAGGCCGCACGTGCGTCACGGAACTCCTTGCATTCAATGGTGCACCCGGGCGTGTCGTCCTTAGGATAGAAGAACAGCACCAGCGGCTTGTCCTGTAGGGCCGACAGCGTCACCACCGCGCCGTTGTCGGTGTGCAGGGTGATGTTCGGAGCGGTG
>Ga0302321_100004855_pt1 | contig 11699 bp, 12 predicted proteins | sample Fen_T0_1_FD_202505 | JGI IMG/M metagenome (GOLD analysis project Ga0302321, IMG submission 202505) | Peat permafrost microbial communities from Stordalen Mire near Abisko, Sweden - Fen_T0_1 | ecosystem: Environmental > Terrestrial > Soil > Wetlands > Permafrost | place: Sweden: Abisko...
TTTACCGGAGTCGCACCCGTTTGTTCAGCCGCGCACAAAAAGCCGAAGGCACCTTGAGCGATCAACAGCACGAAGCCGCAAAAAAGGAAGCGAACCGTTTTCATAAAGCTCAACCTGTGTGTTCGGCCTTTAGCCGGTGTCAATCACAGCGCGCATCACCGCTCGGGCGCATCGCACCTCACCACACAAACCTCACGCCGACTTCGGCCTCAGCCCGTCTTCAAACGCGTCTTCAACGCCATCAGCGCTTCCTGCGTCTCCGCGATGCAATTTTGCACCGCCTCCTCGGTCAAACCAGCGCGCTGAAGCACATCTTCGCTGAGCGCCCACTGCTTAGCCTCAACTTTGAAGCCCTTGCCCATCTGATGCGTCACCCAACAAGCCACATGCAAAAGCGCTCCCATCGGCCCCGCATCATCATCGGGTCGATAATGATTCTTCACCCCTTGAAAGACATTCGCCGACATGCGCCATTCCTCCATCACCATCGCACCCACTTCGTTGCTAGTGATACCAGCCCAGGCACGCTCCCAAGTCGGTAGATCCAAAGTATCCGTGTCCGGACAAATCACGCCCGGCTGCTCGATCTCCAATAAAGTATCCAGAACCAATTTCCCTACTGGCCTGAGCAACCCCATCGTGTAGGCCACGCCCTCCTCTTCACCCACGATTCCGGCCAGCCGCTCCATCGCCAGCGCCGTGATGACAGAGTTTTCCCAAACCTGCACCGCCGTTAAATTGTACACCGGCAACCCGCTCTGGAAAACCTGATCGGTCATCGCCACGCCCACGATCTTGTGCACCTCACGAAAACCCACGCGACTGATCGCGTCCTCCAACGTGCTCACCGCGGTCTCGCCACGAAAGAAAACGCTGTTGCTCATCCGGATCACCCGGGCGGTCAGACCCGCGTCAACCGCAGCCAACTTCACGATATCATCCAAATCGGCGTTTATGTTGCTCAACAACATACCCAACCGCCCGAAAATTCCGGGCGACGTCGGAAGCTTCCGAGCAAATCGCATGACCCGATCCTTAATCGTGCTTTCCGTGGCGGTGGTGGACATAATGCTCCCCATTTATCGACCCCGTTTCCCCAAACCTGAAGCCGTAAGATCGCCGCTGAGGGATTCCACCCACGCAGCCACCTATCGCCCTCTCCACGAGTTTCTTGAATAAGGCGTGCATTGACCACCCACCCCACAAAGCACAACCTCTAGCCTTCCCTCGCGTGCCCCCAAAAATTCTCATCATCGAAGACGAGCCGGCCATCGCCGACACCCTCCTCTACGCACTCAAGACCGAAGGCTTCGATCCGCACTGGTGCTCCACCGGTCAAGCCGGACTCGCCGCCCTCGTCGCGCAAGCCTTCGCCCTCGTCGTACTCGACATTGGCCTGCCCGACGGCAGCGGCTTCGAATTCTGTAAAACCATCCGCACGCGCTCAACCGTGCCGATCATCTTTCTTACCGCCCGAGCCAGTGAGATCGACCGCATCGTTGGCCTCGAAATCGGTGGCGACGACTACCTCGTCAAACCTTTCAGCCCCCGCGAACTCACCGCCCGCGTCAAAGCCATCCTCCGCCGAACTAACGGCCATGCAATAGTTCAGCCCGCGTCCCCTGCACCCGAAATCGTACCGAGCGAAGCGACAGGGTTTCCAAATCAAAATTCAAGAATCAAAAATCCCCCGCCCGCCTTCACCCTCGACGAAGCCCGATGCCAGATCACCTACCGGGGACACGTGCTCGATCTTACCCGCTACGAATTCCGACTCCTCAAAGCCCTTGTCGCCCAACCCGGCCGCGTCTACTCCCGCGACCAGCTCATGACCGCCGCCTGGGAAGAACCCGCCGCCAGCCTCGATCGCACCGTCGACGCCCACATCAAAACCCTCCGCGCCAAACTCCGCGCCATCGACCCAACCACCGATCCCATCCAAACCCACCGCGGCCTCGGCTACTCCCTCCGCGAGTAAACTCCGCCACCTTCTTTATCTTTCTCCTCCGGTTTCATGGCCATCCGCACCCGCATCTTCCTCGTCTACCTCCTTCTCGTTGGCGGTGGCGCCTGGTATCTGGTCGCCTGGACGATGAATACCATCCGCCCGCGCTACCTTGAATCGATGGAAGAATCCCTCGTCGATGCCGCCAACCTCTTCGCTTCCGCCGTCGAAGCCGACGCCGTCACCGACACCCGCCTCAACCCCGACGCCCTTCGCCGCCTCTTCGACCCCGCGTACCACCGCAACCCCAACGCCCAGATCTACAGCCTGCTCAAAACCGACATCGACCTCCGCATCTACGTGACCGACGCCGCCGGCTGCGTCATCTACGACTCCCACCACGGCGCCGACGAAGGCAAAGACTACTCTCAATGGCGCGACGTCCGCCTCACCCTCGCCGGCGACTACGGCGCTCGCGGCAGCCGCACCGACCGTGACAACGACGCCTCGCTCGTCATCCACGTCGCCGCCCCCATCCGCGCCAGCAACAAAATCATTGGCTCGCTCACCGTCGGCAAACCCACCCGCTACATTAACGAACTGGTCGCCGTCGCCAGACGCCGCATCCTCTGGGCCGGCCTCGCCGGCGGCGCGCTCATCGTGTTCACCGGCTTCGCCTTCTCCGTCTGGCTCACCACACCGATCGAACGCCTCACCACCTACGCTCGCGCCGTCCGCGACGGCAAACCCGCGACACTGCCCCGCCTCGCCGGCCGCGAAGTCACCACCCTGCGCCAAGCCTTCGACGAAATGCGCGAAGCCCTCGAAGGCAAAAAATACGTCGAACGCTACACCCAGACGCTCACCCACGAAATCAAAGCCCCGCTCTCCGCCATCCGCGGCGCCGCCGAACTACTCGAAGAACCCAACATGCCGCCCGACCAGCGCGCCAAGTTCCTCGCCAACATCCGCCAGGAATCCGTCCGCATCCAGCAGCTTATCGACAAACTTCTCCAACTCTCCGCCCTCGAAGCCCGCAAAGGCCTCGGCCCGACCGAACCACTCGAACTCTCCGCCCTCGCCCACACCGTGATCGACAGCCTCGCCGGCACACTCCACGCCCGCCACCTCACGCTCGACCTCCGCACGCCCGCACTCGTCACCGTGCACGGCGAACGCTTCCTCCTCCACCAAGCACTCGCCAACCTCCTCCAAAACGCCGCCGAATTTTCACCCACCGGCGCCACGATCGTCGTCACCATAACCAAGCACGCCCACCAAGCTGTGATCGAAATCGAAGACACCGGCCCCGGCCTGCCCGACTATGCTCACGACAAAGTCTTCGAACGCTTCTATTCACTCCCGCGCCCCGACACCGGCGCCAAAGGCACCGGCCTCGGCCTGAGCTTCGTCCGCGAAATCGCCCACCTCCACCGCGGCGAAATCACCCTGGAAAACCGCCCCGAACACGGCTGCAGGGCCAAGCTCATCCTACCAACCTAATCCGTCTTTGCCTCAATTCCATCGAAGCCGTCTCACTCGCGCATACGGCCCAAAGGCAGATTGATCGCCAACGAAAAAACGTGAGCGTTATAGCGGAAAAAACAGATTGATCGACAGCGAGAAGATGTGAGCGTTATAGCGGAAATTGGTGATCTCTGGATAAGAATTCGAATGGCGGTCTCCAAGTGCATCAGAAAGATAATAACGGTAACCAAAATTAACCGAAGCCCACCGGTCCACTTGATAGCTCACGCCCCCACCTAAACTTCCGATCCATAAATCACCAGAATTTCCAAGAATAGTTTTGTAAGGTAAATCAAAGTCCACCGGACAATGACCCAGGGAGATACCAAGATACGGACGGACCTTTTTATTATCGGTTACAAAGATGTACCGAAATACAGCTTGAATAGGCATTACCATGCATGGAGCTGAGATTTTTTTTGTTACAAGATGTCCCGTTCCATCCATGTCCCTATAATCGAATTCCCCTCCTTCATAGCGAATCTTGGAAAACTCAATACCCACCTCAAAACGTTTCTCCCGACCAAACGCACCGCCCCAAGCCAGTGCACCGCCGACACCCATATCGGCGTGGTAGCCAGGCATAGATCCGAATTGCACCTCCGGCCGAAGGTAAAACGCAGCATTCGCCTGACCGGCGCAGCCACAGAAAAACAACACCAAAACACAGGTGCTAAAGATTCTTTTAATCATATAATTTAAGAGAAAATCAATGGCCTGACGTAAGACTCACCTGCCTCCACGTCCGAAACGCTGGGTGAGCGCCAGCGTCAGGAAGTTGGCGTTATAACGAAAATTGTAGCCATACGCCTGAAGAAAATCGCCGCCCGATAGATTCGAAAAGACATAACGATAACCCAAATCAACCGAGGTCAGACGACCCAGCTGATAGCTCACTCCCCCACCAATACCCACCGTCCAGCATCCGCCATGGTCTACACCGCGAACGGGGCTAGAGATACGCAAATGGGTGAAGCCGGCCGCCATGCCGAAAAACGGTCGGATCTTTTCGTTTTTAGTCGTAAAGGAATACCGAAACGTAGCCAAAGCGGAAGACGCCTGGCAAGTGGCTGGTATTTTCTTCCATGCAACCTCCTTCTGCGACGGACCATCCCAAGCCCAGGCAGTGGGCACACTAAAATCTCCCTTAAATCGAGTGCTGGTAATCTCACAACCCGTATCAAATCTCTGGTTTCGACCAAACACCCCACCCCAGGCCAAACCACCGCCAAGACCGAGATCCGCGTCGGCATGGGTATTGTTGGCCAAAGCACTGACTTGCACCACAGGCCGGAGATAAAAGGCCGCATTCGCCTGGTTGGCGCCGCCACAAAAAAACAACGCCAAGGCCCAAGTGCTAAGAATTTTCTTGGTCATATAATTTGGGACAAATCAATTTTCTGCCTGAGGGAAACAAACTAAACTCCCTAATACAGAACTACACCGATCTACCTCATTGAACCAAGTTGTCCACACCTTTTGGAATAATCTGAACTACCCGCAACCGTAGCGACTCCTCCGCGATTTCATCTCCATTTCATCCCGGCTTCACACTCGCTTCACACATCCCCGCTAACCTGCGGGCATGGAAAATCTGCCCACTCCCGCTCTTCCGACTTCAACCCCCACAACCCCACCGCCCGCCACCGGCCTGCCCGGCGCGATCCGCGCTTTCCTAAAACCGTTTGCCCTCAGTCTCAAACTCGGCGGCATCCTCGTGTTGGTGCTGCTCCTGCAAATCCCACTCTTCATGATCCGCGGGCTGCTCGACGAGCGCCACGACCGCCGCAACACCGCCGTCCGCGAAATCACCGAAACTTGGGGACGCGCCCAAACGATCGTCGGCCCCGTCCTCGTCGTGCCCTACCGCACATTGCGTATCGTTGAAGAAGAAGCCATCATCAACGGCCGCGCCGTCCGCACCACCCGAGAACGCATGAGCGACGCCTACGCCTGCTTCCTGCCCGACGAGCTCATCGTCGAGGGCGCCATCGATCCCTCCAAGCGCCATCGCGGCATCTACGAAGCCGTGGTCTATACCACACACCTAAAACTCTCCGGTCGTTTCGCCACACCCGACCTCAAGCCACTCGGCCTCGCCGCTGACGTGTTGCAATGGAACCGCGCCTGGATCTCCTTCGGCATCTCCGATCTCCGCGGCACCCGCGAAACCTTGAAACTCGCCTGGGACGGCCAGTCACTGCCGCTCACTCCCAGCACGCAAATCGATGGACTCCGCGCCGGCCTGCATGCCGATCTTTCAACCACCGCCAACGCCAATATTCCCGCTGGTCCGCATACGTTTTCCGTCGAACTCGCCCTCAACGGCAGCGGCACCCTCGCCTTCGCCCCGCTCGCCGTGCAGACCAGCGTCCGCCTGAAATCCCCTTGGGCCGATCCCAGTTTCACTGGTGCCTTCCTGCCCTCCGAACGCGAAATCACGTCCACCGGTTTCAACGCACTCTGGAAAATCCCGTATTACGGCCGCGACTACAGCCAGCAATGGACCTGCCTCGCCGATCAAGCCTCGCTCGCCACCGACAAAGTCGAACCCTCCTGCTTCGGCGTCGATCTCGTCACACCCGTCGACAGCTACCGCTCCGTCGAACGCGCCACCAAACACGGCGCGCTCTTCATCACGCTGCTCTTCACCGCATTCTTCCTCTTCGAGGTCCTCGCCTCGCTCCGCCTGCACGCGTTGCACTACCTGCTCGTCGGCGCAGCACTTTGTCTCTTTTACCTGGGTTTACTTTCCCTTTCGGAGTTCATCAGCTTCGCCTCCGCCTACCTGACCGCCGCCACAAGTTCGACACTCCTCATCGGCCTCTACTGCCGCAGCATCCTGCGCAGCGGCACGCGCTCGCTCCTCATCACCGGCGCGCTCAGCGCCATCTACGGCTTCCTTTATTTCGTGCTACAAATGCAGGACTACGCGCTCCTCGCCGGCACCGCCGCCCTCTTCACCGTCCTCGCCGTCGTCATGTACGCCACCCGCCGAGTCGACTGGTCAAACCAAACCAGAACCACTTAATAAATAATATTTAATACCAACTTGTCACGTAATACGTGACAAGTTTGCCGACCCCAGCCCGGACTTAGCCGGGAACCGTTTGTCATCTATTAAACTACAAACTAATCGGAAGAACCAATATGGATCTAGACTGTTTTCCTTTGCAGGCACCGAACACCACGAGAAACCAGAACGCGCCAATCAGGCACGACGGAACCAACCTGACGCGACGAAACCGGCCAACCTCCGTCACGCCTCAGGACTTCCTCAGGGCTTCAAATCGACGGCGACCTCGCCGGTGGCGCGGGCAAACACGATCGTCTGCTTCAACGCGCCATCGTGCAACTCGACGGAGTTGATCTGATCGGCGATGCGCTCCTGCAACAGCGTGTTCGCAACACGCACGCCTTGGAGTCCGCCAATCAACGGCGCTTCGAAAAACAAGAAAACCTGCGTACTGGTTACGTCGAGGCCGGCCCATTCGAGGCGCACGGGTTCGCCGCGCGGGGTTTTAATGTGGAGCGTTTCGCGCACGTACTCGAGCGCGAGCGGCGCGAATTCGCCGGCGTCGGCTGCGGCGATTTTGCGGTGAGCGCGTTCGGACAGCGCGGCTTCGAAGTCGGCCGTTTGCACCCGAACACTGAACGAGATCCGACCTTTCGCGCGGTCGAGCGTCGCCTCGGTAAGACTGAGATGCAGTGATGCACTCTTGGGAGCTTCAGATGGTTCGGCACCCAGAGCACTGAGCGCCGACCCGGTCAAAGCACAGAAGACAATTGCGAGTCGCTGGAAACGATGAAGAGCTTGTGTAAACATAAGTTAAAAAGTGGCACGTCCGCCGCCCATGTTGGCAGCACGGCCCGGACAAAGTTCCCGAAAACCATCGACGATGCAACCGCGTGCTCGCCAAGCACCCAAAACCCGCCGGCGCACACCCGTGTGATTTTCATGCAACGAAAGGCCCGTTCGAGCGTCTATTTTGTTTCCGGGCCGCTCTCGACAAGATCGCTGGCTCCAGAATAATCACGCTTTTCCCATGCAACACAAATCCCCTGCCGTCCTCGCGCGGCGTTCTGCATCGGGCGCCTTGCGCGCCTTTACCATCCTCGAAATATTGGTCGTTCTTGCGATCATCGGCATGCTGGTCGGTCTGGCGGTTGGTAACTTCGGTAAAATTCTCGATCAGTCCAAAGAGGATATCGCTAGCATGTTCGTCAAAAGCAGCATCAAGGTGCCCCTCCAATCCTACAGCATGCACATGGGCAATTACCCTTCCACCGCCGAAGGTTTGCAGGCGTTGATCACGGCACCTGGCAGCAAAGCCGACCGCTGGCGCGGACCGTACCTGCAGGAAGCCAAAATCCCTTTAGATCCGTGGAAAAATCCCTACCAGTACCGCTTCCCCGGCACACACAACAAAGACGGCTATGATGTATTTTCGTTTGGCCCAGACGGCATAGAAAACGAAAACGACATCGGCAATTGGTAAGGTGTCAGCCTTAGGCCGAACGTTCCCCGGTTCAGGCAAAGGCCGGCGCCCACAACCCGCGAGTGCGTTCACCATACTCGAGGTGCTCGTGGTCATCGCGATCATCGCGATGCTCACCGGCGTGCTCATCACCGGATCGGCGCGCATGGCCGCTGGCCACGTCGTCACGCCCGAGGATACTTTCTGGAAATCCGTCGTGGAAACACGCAAGTCCGCCCTCCTCTCCGGCCGCGAAATCCACCTCAGCTACGTGGACAAAGACAAGGACCGCGCGCTCGTCGCACGCGCTCCCGACGGCTCCGAGCAACGTTTCACCTTCGAGTGGACCGGCGAACTCAAAATCGATTTCCTCTCGATACAGAAAGGCGCGAGTGCGTACTTGCTCGCCGGCCAGCTGATCGAGACGCAGACGATCCCGTTCGTCACCTTTTATGGCGACGGCACGTGTTCGCCCTTCCGCCTCCAGATCCGCGCTGGCGGCGAGCCGCGCATCGTCGTGATCGACCCCTGGACCTGTTCACTGGTTCTACCCGCAGCCACACCCCAACGCTGACCATGCGCCGCGGCTTCACCATCATCGAAGTGTTGATCGCCCTGGCGATTTTTGCGGGCGCTGCCGTGATGCTTTCGGCCACCTATCTCAACGTGATCAACGGCTACGCGATCATCGAGCACGAGGGAGATTATCAAAACGAAATCAAGTTCGCCCGCACCACACTGCTCACCGAAGCCGACCTGGAAACCGTGGAAAAAGGTGGCGAATTCGAAGGTTCCGGCGGCCGACACATCAGCTGGAAAGCCAGTGTCGAACCAACCCAGACCGCCGACCTGTTCACCGTGACGTTCGAATGCGAGATCAACGCCGCCGACATGAAGCAACCGATGCGCACGACCGACACGTTCCGGCTTTTGCGACCCACCTGGTCAAAATCCGAAGACCGCGAAAAACTCCGCTCCGCCACGCGCACCCGCATCCTCGAACTCCAGGCCAAACAGCAATGAAACGCGCCGGTTTCACCATGCTCGAAGTGCTGATCGCCGTGGTCCTTGTGGCGTTGATGCTGGTTGGTCTAAATACGTTTATCTTTTCAATGGGCGAACTCTGGGGTCGCGGCACCGACGTGCGCCTCTTCGACCAGCACGTGCGCAACGTCACCCGCTTCATGCAGGAGGAACTCGATCGCGCCGCGCTCCCGCCCGCCGGACGCAGCGGCCAGCCCGCGATCACGCTGCAAGAAATCCGCCCGCAAAACGGCGCGACGGAATTCATGCTCACCTTTGAGCAGGCGCAAGGCTGCCGCTTCACGAACTGGCCCGGCCGCGCCCTGCCCGACGTCGTCTGCTCGCTCACCGTACGCGACCGCGAAGGCCTGCTGCTGCTCTGGCACTCCCGGCTCGAAAAACATTTCGCCGACGATCCGCCGCGCGAAACCGTCATCACGCCTTTGGTGACAGCGATGAGTTACGACTATTACGAACCCGACTTCAAACGCTGGCAGACCGAGGCCACGCTGCGCCGCGACTCGGCGGGAAAACAGGTCACGCCCCAGCGGCTGCACTTCAAATTTACCTACGACAAATTGACGCGGGAAACCATGGTCACCCTGCCCAACGCCTCGGAGGGGCTGCCGCAATTCTGACCATGGGCACGCGTTTGAAATCTTTCGCTCCCGCTCGCCGCCGACCGAACCAACGGTCTGACGCCAAGAGTCCGCGCGGCTCGGTGCTGATGATCGTGCTCATCACGCTCATCTTCGCGACGACCGCGATGGTCTTACTCATCGAGCGCGCCGCCAACGACCTGCTTGTGGAAAAACGTTCTTACGATGCCGCTCACCTGCGCCTCGAAGCGTATTCGGCGCTGGAGACGACGATCGCCGTGCTCGAAGATTTCCGCCTGGCCAACGGTTCGTTGCGCAGCCCGTCGGAAGGCTGGAGCGACCCGCTCGCATTTGCCGGTTACGAACCCGCCGAAGGCCGCAAAGTCGAAGTCACCTTCCAGGACGAAAGCGGCAAATACTCGTTGCCCAACGTCACGCAAGCCACGCTGGTCAACCTCTTCAAAGCCTGGGGCGTCTCGGATTCTGAATCCGGCAAAGTAAGCGACGCGATTCTCGGCTGGATGAAAAAAGACTACGTTGCCTCGTCGGCCGGCGCACCCGAAGCCGAAGACTACGAACGCGAAGAAATTCCCTACGCTCCGCCCGGCCGACCCCTGCGCTCGTTCAGCGAACTCGGCACAATCGCAGCGGCGCGCGATCTGTTTTATGACGAAACCCGCCAGCCCAACGAACTCTGGCAACGTTTCGCGAACGCGTTTTCCCTCTATAGTTTTCAAAACCCCAGCATCAACGGCGCGTCGCCCGAACTACTCGCCGGTCTCGGCATAACCGATACAGCGCAACAAAAGCAGCTCGACGACTACATCCACGGCCGCGGCGCCTATGAAAACAAGGGCGGCGGTTACTTCAAAAACGCCCAGGACGTTTCGGCGATGTTCGGCGCGCAATCGCCCGCCTCCGCGCTGAGCACCCAAATCAGCTCATTGCGGATCATCATCACCGTGCGCGAAGGCCGGTCGACGTTCCGCATCAACGCCCTGATCGCCCCGCCCGGCGGCGCCACAATTCCCGTGGTCCAAACGAACCAGAACTCCGGGACCAACCAGGGCGAACCCACCGCCCCCGCCGAAAATGCTGCCGCAGCAGGCACCGCCAACGGCGCATCGCAAGCGACAAAAAAGCTCAACTACCCGTTTACGATCTTGGAATTCCGCGAAAACGATGAGATGCCTTCTCCGCTACAGCCCGTCAGTTCCTAAGCATGCCCCAGAAACTGTCCAAAAAGTTTAAGCTACCTGAGCCAGTGCACAAATTCGTGCGTCAGCTGAGCGAGCAATATTCACGCCTTAAGCTGGCCGGACGCGTCAACGTATCCGTACCAGCCCGCAAGATCGTGCTGTTGCCTGACGCGCATTTCTTCTGCCGCGCCGTTCCCATCTCGGAAACCGACAAACCCGCCGAAGTCGCCGCTCAGATTGAGCTCGCGCTCGAAGCAATGTCGCCCTTCCCGCCCGCGCAGATGTACCACGGGCACTTCTGGAAACCCGGCGCAAAACACGCCTGCGTCTTCGCCGCGTACCGCAAACGTTTCACGACCGAACAAGTCGAATCGTGGTCCGACGCCGAAGCCGTGCTCCCGACCTTCGCCGCCATGCTCGGCGCGCCAGCCAAGCAACCGATGACGTTGCTCCTCTGGTCGGAAAAAAGCCTGACCGCCGTCAATTGGAGCGACATGAACAACGCGCCCGAATCGATCATCGCGCGCGATCTTCCAACCGAGCCGACCGATGACAGCCGCGCCGCGCTGCGCAACGCCGTGCTGCAGGAATCCGGCTTCGTCCCCGGCGTGCCCGTATTTTCAGCCTCGGGCGCAGCCATACCCGACGCCGTGTTTCACCAATCAGGCGAAACCCGTACCATCGTCGAACCGGCCACCGCGCCTAAATTCGAAGAAACCGCCAAGGGCGACGAATTCACTTTCCGCTGCGCCTCGCTCAGTACCGCCTTCACCCGCGAAGAGCTCGACGTCCTCGATGTGCGCGACAAAGAAGAACTCGCCACCCGGCGCCGTGCCCGCGCACGCGACCTGTTGCTTTGGCGGGTTCTGCTGGGTTGTTTCGCCGCCATGGCCCTAGCCGCCGTGCTCGATGTCAGCTTGGTCGGCAC
>Ga0302321_100004856_pt1 | contig 11698 bp, 9 predicted proteins | sample Fen_T0_1_FD_202505 | JGI IMG/M metagenome (GOLD analysis project Ga0302321, IMG submission 202505) | Peat permafrost microbial communities from Stordalen Mire near Abisko, Sweden - Fen_T0_1 | ecosystem: Environmental > Terrestrial > Soil > Wetlands > Permafrost | place: Sweden: Abisko...
CCGCCGGCGAATGCTTTTGAATACGCTATTTCCGCCTGAAATGTTTCCTCTGCGTCCTCTGCGGCAAGACCTCAACCGCGTTTTCTTGAATTTAATCTATGCGTCGTCTTCAAAGTCTCTTTCGATTGTTTCGTGAACTCTGGGGGTTTGCTCGTGCGCACAAGGCGTGGTGGATCGTCCCGATCGTTATCCTATTGCTGTTGGTTTCGGTGCTCATCGTGGGTGTTTCCACGATCTCGCCGTTTATCTACTCGCTGTTTTAGGTCTTGTCTCCAAAGCACGGGCGCCCATCGAGCAATGCAGACAATGGACTTAGCGAGTGAAGGCAGGGCGGGCCTGCCGAAGCCAGCGCGGCGCGCCCAGCGGTCGCGCCCTGCCAAAATCCAAATCAAAGAGTCCCTTAGCCTAAGCTGAAAACTTCCTGAAAATCCATGCCGGCTCCACTTTCACTCTGGAAAAAACTAACGCTAGGTCTGACCGTTTCAGTTTTTGTCGTTGTCATAGGGTTTGGCATGTTGGAAGGCGGGTTGCGACTTGCTGGCTTTGGACATAGCACGCGTTTTTTTCATCGGGTATGCGATGACGCAGGGCAATGGAGTTGGCGGGAAAACCGCTGGGTCACGGCGCCGTATTTTCCGCCGGAGCTGATCCGTCGGCCGCAATCGATTCGGCTCACCGATCCAAAGCCAGCAGCTACCTACCGCATTTTTGTGCTCGGCAGCTCAGCCGCGATGGGTGATCCGGAGCCTGCATTTTCGCTCTCGCGACAGCTCGACCTTCAACTCCGCCACGCGTATCCGGGAATCCACTTCGAGGTGGTCAACGCCGGCATCACGGCCATCAATTCCCACGTGGTGCGTGCGCTCGCTCGTGACTGCGCGGAACTCCAGCCCGATCTCTTCATCGTTTATGAAGGCAATAATGAGGTGATCGGTCCCTACGGTCCCGGCACGGTTTTTAGTCCTTTTCTTGGTTCGGCTTCCGCTATCCACCTCGGACAGGCCATCAAATCGACGCGGACCGGACAACTTGCTGCGACCGTTGCCCGGAAGCTGGGGCCTGGAAAGAAAGACCTCGGCGATTGGGGCGGCATGCGGATGTTTCTCAAGAACGAAATCGACCGCGACGATCCGCGGCTCACGAAGACCGGCGAATTATTTCAGCAGAACCTGCGAGCCATCGCTGAGTCTGGCCGCCGTGCCGGCGCTGCCGTTTTTGTGTGCACGGTGCTGACGAATCAGAAAGATTTCGCACCTTTTCAATCGCGTCACCGCTTTGGGATCACGGGTGAAGAGAAGTCAGAGTGGCAGTCCTTGTTCGATGATGGTTTACGCGCCGTCGAGGCGAAGGATGACGCCGCTGCGGAGACAAAATTTCGATCGGCGCTCGCGCTCGACGATCATTTTGCCGAGCTGCAGTTTCAACTTGGACGGCTCTGCCTTCGGCAAAACCGCGCGCCAGAAGCCAAAGTTTTTTTTCAGCAGGCGCTGGATCTCGACAGCTTGCGGTTTCGCACGGATTCACGGCTGAATCAAAAGATCCGCGACCTTGCGGCGGAAGGGCTGCAGGTGATCGACCTCGCGGCGGCAGCGGAACAGGCGAGCCCACAGGGCATCGTCGGCGAGGAGTTTCTCTACGAACACGTTCACCTGAATTTTCAGGGCACGTACCTGATGGCGCGCGAACTTTTTAGCCAGGTAAAGGCGGATCTTGTCCGGCGAAAATTAGTTCATGCGACGGATTCGACGCCCGAGTTGCTTTCGCTGGCCGAGGCGCGCCGCGAACTCGCCTATACGACCTACGAACAAGCGATGATCATCAAGGAACTGCAGGCGCGTTTTGCCGGGGCGCCCTTCACGGCGCAGTCGGACAATGCGGCCCGCCAGCGGATTTATGCCGAGCGGAGCAGGGTCGCTGCCCGCGTTTTGGCGCAACCGGAGACGCGTGATGGACTGGTAGCCCTCTACGATCAGGCGCTCACTTCAAACCCTGGCGATTGGTTGTTGCGCCGCAATGCCGGTATGGCTTTGGTCGGGCTCGGGATGCCGGAGCGCGCATTACCGCTGCTCTTGCGCGCGAAGGGAACTATTTCCGATGATGCCGACACGCTTTTCGCACTGGCAACAGCGCAGCGCCAGTCGGGTGACACTGCGGCCTCGAACAAAAACTTCGCTGCGCTTCGCGAGCTTGAGCCCCGCTATCCGGGGCTGCCCGAGAAAAAATAAACGTTCGGGCCAGATAGGACCGCGTGCGTTTCGAGCCCATTAAAATCCGGTGTAGCCGGGGTCGCTGACCCCGGGGGGGGGGGCTCCGAACCCCGGCCTCGGCGAGGCCGGCTACATCAATCCAGGCTCACCAAGCGGCTACAGACTCAGGTCTAGTAATACACGCTAAGGAATCAAAACGCCTGCTTGAAACCAAACAGCAGAACGGCGGCGCTGACCAACGCACAAAAGATTGTGGCGATCTTGGCGCCGCGAGCATTTCCCACATAGACGGCCGCACTACCATCGCTGGTTGCTTCAATTGCGGCCAGCTTGGCATGAGCGAAAGTGCGTTGAATCAGGAATATCTTTAGTACGGCGCTGGCGGCCAGGAGGTAGAACTGGATCTGACCCGAACCATCAGCCTGACCTTGCAAAGATCCCAGAATGCGCGCGTCGACGATCAAGATCACGAGAATGGTGAGCATCGCGTAAATCGAGGCGCGGCCTGCGATGAGCTGCACGGCACGTTGCACCGGGCTGAGCACCGAAGGGTCGTCGGCGGTGACGATCTGGTGTTCCGATTCTGTGCCGCCTGCGGTCGAAGCAGGATCTTGTTTGCGAGGGAAAGGAGCTTTCCACGCGGCCCAGATGGAAGGTACCGATGCAGCCATTACCAAAAGGAAGTAGGGCGCGAAGCCGAGTTTTTCCGACAGGGGCCCGGAGACCATGTTGGTCGGCACCATCACGAGCTGCATCAGCGCCGTTGCGAAGGCGTAGTGCGTCATGGTGGTGCGGCCCGGCGCGAGTTGCTGCATCATGTAGATCATATTGCCGATGAAGCCAAAGCTGTAGCCAAAGTATTGAATGCTGACCAAGGTCACCGTGGTCGCGTAACTAACGACGTGTCCACCTGCGGCTGCATGGCTGAGAAAAACGTACGTGAAGAGCGGCACGTTCAGGCAGAGGCCGAGAATTCCGAGTGCCCTTGAAAGGCTGAGGCGTGCGATGAACCAGCCGCCGAGTAATCCGCCAGCGAGTCCGGCGCCGGTGCCATAGATCGCCTCGATCGTGGCCACATCACCCGCGCTCAAGCCGAGTCCACCCTTGGCGACTGGCGATTGAAGAAACAGCGGGCCTTCCATGATGATCAACCCTTCGCCGAGGCGGTAAAGGAAGACGAAGGCGATCATTCCCCAGAACATGCGCTTGTGGAAAAAGCTGGCGGCCGTGCCGAAGAAATCACTCACGACTTCCTTGGCGCTGTGGGGGCGGTCAGTGACGCTTCCCGTTGGCAATCGGAAGAAGTGATAAACAAAAAGAACGGCCATCGCGACGCCCGCGACCAACATGACCAAGTGCCACATTTTTTGCTGAGGCCAGTCGTTCGCGATCCTTATTTTATCAAGGGAGGAGACGAGCACACCGGTCGTGAGAATCTTGCCGAGATTCCAGAACGTGCCCTGGATACCAGCCATCTTTGCCTGGTTTGGCTTGTCGAGCGAGGTGAGGTAGATGCCGTCGGCGCAGATATCCTGCGTCGAGGAGGCGAAAGCGGCCACCCAGAACATGGCAATGCTCACTTGGAAGAAATTGGAGAACGGCAGGGTCAGCGAAATTGCCGCGAAGACCAATGCGAGGACCAGTTCCATGCTAAGGACGAAGAATTTCTTCGTACGGTACATGTCCAGAAAAGCGGCCCAAAGTGGCTTCAGCGACCAGGCGATGCCGATGCTCCCGAGGGCGACGGTGATCTGGGCATCACCGTATCCAAGGGATTTGTACATACGGGAGGCGGTGCCGCCCACGACGAGGTTGTAGGGTATGCCCATCGCGAGATAGAGCGTGGGAACCCAGAAGAGAGGGTTTTTGAGGATTTTCTTTGGTTCGGTCATGGGGGGTAAGGGCTGGTGGTTAAATCGAAAAAGCGGGTGTCTCACACAATGCGGTTCTCGGCCATCACACGTGAATACCATTGTGCGGAGAGTTTTGGGGTGCGCTCTTGGGTGGCGAAGTCGGTGTAGACCGTGCCGAAGCGTCGGGCATAACCGTCTTCCCACTCAAAGTTGTCGAGGAACGACCAGAGAAAATAGCCTTTGACCGGCGCACCATCCGCAATTGCGCGGTGCAATTCGAGCAGGCAGTGGCGCACGTATTCGCGGCGGTGCAGGTCGAGGACTTCGCCGTTGACGGGAGGCGCGTCATCATAGCCGGCGCCGTTTTCGGTGATATATACGGCCTTCACACCGTAAATTTCAGCAACGTTGCGGGGGCCCCAGTACAAGGCCTGGGGCATGAAATTCAACCAGGTGCAGTCGGAGCGGGGGTAACCAGCCGGCAGGGGCAGTCTCTCGGGGCGGCCGTGTTTGCTGGCCCGGACGAAATGTCCGGTGTAAATATTCAGTCCGATAAAATCGGTCGGAAGTGAGATCAGGTCGAAGTCGCGGCGCTGGCACTTCGGAGCGTTTGCGCCGGCGGCGCGCAGATAACTCGAGGCGTAACGGCCGCGATAAATCGGATCAAGGATGCGGATGTTGTCGGCGACAAACGCCTTTTGGGCTGCGGCGATGTCGCGTGGCGTTTCGATAACCGGTACCGAAATTGTGGATACGTCGGAGAGTCCGACGATGGAGCCGCGGCGGCCATGTTCGCGGACGGCGCGGACGCCCTGGCCATGCGCAAGCAGCGCGTGGTGGTGAATTTGGTTTAACGTGGCTTCGTCTTCCCTTGCTCCGGGAGCCTTTTGGCCCTGGCCATAACCGAGCTGGGCGAAACAGAAAATTTCGTTGAGCGTGATCCAGTTTTTTACCCGGTCGCCATACGCCTTCACAATCAGGTCGGCGTAAGCAGCGAAGGCATCCACGGTTTTGCGCACGCGCCAACCACCCTGGTCTTCCAAGGCTTGAGGCAGATCCCAATGGAACATCGTAACCCACGGGGTGATGCCTCGGTCGAGCAGGGCGTCGATGAGATTATGGTAATAGTCGATGCCGGCCTGGTTGACGACCTCGCGGCCTTGCGGGAAAATGCGCGGCCAGGCGATGGAGAGGCGGTAGTTCTTTACCCCGAGCTTGGCCATCAGGGCGAAGTCCTCGCGATACCGATGGTAATGATCACATGCGACGTCGAGTTGGTCGCCATTGCGGATCTTTCCCGGAATGCGCGCAAAAGTGTCCCAAATCGACGGACCTTTGCCATCGGTGAACGACGCTCCCTCGATTTGAGGTGCAGCCATGGCGACGCCCCAGACGAATTTTTTCGGGAAAACCAGGGGACGCATGGAGGGGAGGCGTATCCGTATCACCACTACTCAAGTTGAAACCGGCATGGACAGTCCGGCAGGGGAAACGAAGTGCGCAGGGACCATCATGATCGCGTCGCATTCCGGCAATCGCTGCCAGACTATTACGTTAGAGTGAATGACTCCGGATTCATTCCCGCTCGCTAAGGGCTGAACTGATCGAGCCGTAGATTTAAAGCGTTTCATATTTCACTGTAGCCAATCGATGACGAGCTTAGAGCTGAATAGGAAATAGCTTTAGCCACGCCGCCAAAGCGCGTTGTCAGAAGGTGGAGCCCGATCTCCGAGCGGGCTATTCGAGGTTGAGGTTTGCCCGAGCCCAACTGTGCGTTGGGGACAACGCGCGCCACCTCTTCTGCCGGTGCTCTCGGTCGTGGATATTTCTCAATCAAAGCGGGCCATCTCCAATGCCCGTGCAGCTTCTAAGGCGGGGCGCAGTTTTACTGCGCCCTTTCCGGGTATCACAAACCAGGGCGCAACAAGATTGCGCCCCGACCGCGAGCGACTACGCCATTTTTTGAAATGCGCTAAACGCGGACCTTACGACGGACGGGCTTGTGCGGGACGGTGGCACCATCGCGCCAGTAACCGGGGACGTAGGTCCCGGACGGATTAGCCGGGGCTCCTCGTTGGTAAGTTTTCACCAGAACTTCGAGGTGCTCCATCGCGCGCATTCCTACGAGGCGATGGTTTTGCACGATGCCGGCGATGTGGGGCTGGTCGGTCGGTGCGTCGAGCGAAGCGAACGCGACGTCGCGGGGGATGTTCAGCGGCGGATCGGTGGGAAGCCGTATGCCGTCGGCGGTGCTCCAGGCGGCCTCACGGAAAAACTCACTCCAATTTGTCATGATCACGTCGACTTGGTTTTCTTTCACCCAAGCCGCAATGCGTGCAGAGATTTCTGCGACGTTGGTGCGCTCGAACAGCAACGGAGGAACACGTTCCGAGGCGGGCATATCCGCTTGTTCAACCAGGACGCCGGTGCTGAAATTATCCTGCAGTCGCGATTCGTCGTCGAGTGCAGTCGCCAGGCCGATGCGGCGATAGCCGAGCTGACGGAGTTTGCACATGCACAACCGTGCAGCCTGACATTGGTCGTTGGAAACGACGTCCATCTGGGGCAGCAGATGATGCGACTCGATTTTTACGGTGCTGAAGTTTTCCCAGTCCAGTACGATGTCCTTTGTACTCAGCGTAAAGGTGGAGATCAGAATGCCGGTGATACCGCGGGAAGTAAGAATCGTATTGAGCCGGCTCGCTGTGAGGCCGTTGGCGCCGATTTGAAAGATTTCGAGCGAGAGATGCTGCGGGTCGGCCACCGCGCGGACTCCTTCGTAAACGAGCGGGTGATAGGCGAGGCCTTCGAAGAGCGAGGCTGAGTTTGCATCAGCGACGAAGGCGATCGACGCAGTGCGTTTCGAGGCGTGTTTGCTACACCGATGGTAGTTGAAAGCGTCGAGCAGGGGATCCCGTACGTATCCAATTTCCCTTACGGCATTGAGGATTCGGGTTCGGGTGGCCAGAGGAATGCTCGGGTGCGAACGCAAGGCGAGCGACACCGTTGTGGGATGAACACCGACGGCAAAGGCCACGTCGTTCATCGTGGGATATTTTTTCAGTCCACTGCTCTGTCGGCGCATCATCGTGAAATGGCGACGGTTTTCCAAGGAGCCGAGGCACCATCCTGCCAGCGGCTGCGAACGTACGTACTGGAGGCAAAAGCAGAAATCCCGCGGGTTCCCTGCCTAAGCTGGCTGGTCAGCAGCGAAACCGCCTTGGTTCCTACCATGTGTAAATTGGGGAAAACGCCGGCCAATCCGGCGGTTCCTTCCAGCAGGCACAGGCACGCGCAGGCTACGTCGTCCGGCACCCTCAGCCCCGCAGCGACCAGAAGTTCGCGAACCGAGAGCCAGTTGCACAGCACGGCTTCGACTTTATGCTTTCTCACCCATTGGCCGAGCAGCTGGCCGACTTCCTTGGGGTCTTCTTTAAGTGGAAAGAGAAGTTGTGGGACATGGTCCGTTACCGGAACGGATGCCCGCTCGATCAAATACCCGGCGGTATGTCGGTACTGGGAACTATCCTCGTCGGCTTCGCCGACCGCCAAGCCGATCCGCCGGTAGCCGCGCGCCAACATCTCACGGAACGCGATGCGCACATCTTGTCGCTGGTCGTTGGCTACGCTGGTGGCTTCGGGCTCCATGTGGAGCGAGTGGATCTTGACGACGGCATAATCTTTCCACTCGAGCTTGAGTTCCAAGAGTCCGGGTTTGAAGCAGGCGATAATGATGCCGGATATTTTCTGGGCCTTGAGGTAGCGCGCCAGACTTTTCGAGTCGTGATGTCCTTCCCGCACCGAGATGAGTTCAAGGTCGTAGCCCAGTATTTCTGCCTGGCTCTTGGCCCCTTCCCAAAATGCGTTTGCGTGCGGAATTTCGTCGATATCGCGGTTTACCAGATAGGCGACGCGGGGCGGCGTGGCCCGAACGCATCCGTGAACACGGAAATGAGTAAGGGCTCCGAAAATCGGATTTGGGGTGTAGCCGATTTGCCGGGCGGCTTCCTCGATGCGTTCCCGCGTGCTCGTGGGTATGCTAGGATGGCGGCGAAGCGCGAGCGAAACGGTGGTAAAATGAACGCCCGCCACCCGTGCCACATCTTTTATTGTCACCCGTGACGGTCGTTCAGCGATAGACATCGTGGAATAGGTTGGGCTTGGGGACGAAGGCGGCAAACGGAGGCTGCGGTGCTTCTGGGGCGAGAACAAATTTCAACGCACTCGCTCGTTAGAGTAAATATCTAAATTCACCCCTCCCGTGAAGAGCCCACACGCGGGCCGAGGCTCAGTAGAACACGTTGCGGTCGAGGCTGCGGTACTGGATCGCTTCGAGTAGGTGCGCAGACTCGATATTGTCGGCGCTGGCGAGATCGGCGATGGTCCGCGCGACTTTTAGAATGCGATCGTAAGCGCGGGCCGATAACGAGAGCTGTTCCATTGCCTGCTGCAGCAGATCACCTAGCGTGCTGTCGATCGGGCAGTGCTTGCGGATCTGCGCGTGGGTCATGCGGGCGTTGGAGGTAACTTTGCTGCCGGCAAACCGTTGGTGTTGGCGGTTGCGCGCGGTTTGCACGCGGTCACGCACCGTCTCCGAGCTCTCCCCTGCTTTCTCATTGCGCAGGTCGGCGATTGATAGCGCGGGCGCTTCAATATGGATGTCGATGCGGTCGAGCAAGGGCCCGCTGATACGCGAGCGGTAACGTTGAATCTGGGTCGGCGCGCAACGGCACTCGTGTTTAGCGTCGCCCAAATATCCACACGGGCAGGGGTTCATCGCGCTAACTAACATAAAGGAGCAAGGCAGCGTGATTTTGCCGGCACTGCGCGAAATGGAAACGATCCCGTCTTCGAGTGGCTGGCGCAATACTTCGAGGGCGGAGCGCTTGAACTCGGGCAATTCGTCAAGAAAGAGCACGCCGTTGTGCGCGAGCGAAATTTCGCCTGGCCCGGGGATGGCGCCGCCACCGAGCAGGCCGACATCGGAGATGGTATGGTGGGGATTGCGCACCGGGCGCCGGCCAAAAACGGCAGGTCCACTGAGCGTCTGGCCGGCGGCGGAGTGGATGCTCAGCACTTCGAGCGATTCCTCGAGGATTGGCGCTGGCATGATGGTTGGTATGCGTTTCGCGACCATGGATTTTCCCGAGCCCGGCGGGCCGATCATCAAGAGGTTGTGATTCCCCGCGACGGCGACTTCGACGGCGCGCCGGAGAGCGTGCTGGCCTTTAATTTCGGCGAAATCGCCGATGCCATCCTCGCCCGAGCCATAGGGCATCGGATGCTGACGCGCAGCGGTCGGCTCAATCGTGAGTTCGCCTTTCAAAAAACGAAATGCGTGGTCGAGCGAGGGCACCGCAAAAACCTGCAGGCCCTCCACAAGCGCAGCCTCGGGCGCGGAAGCGGCGGGCAACAGGATGCCGCGTTTGCCGAGATTTTTCGCCAGACGCGCCATGGCCAGTGCACCACGGATCGGGCGGGTTGCACCGGAAAGGCTGAGTTCGCCCGCAATCAGATATTGGTCGATACCGTCTGGTTTTAGTTGTCCCGTGGCAGCCAGAATGCCGAGCGCGATCGGCAAATCGTACATCGGGCCTTCCTTGCGCATGTCACCGGGAGCGAGGTTGATTGTGGTGCGGGTATGCGGCTTGCGGAAACCCGTGTTGCCGAGAGCGGACATGACGCGGTCATTGGATTCTTTGACTGCCGCGTCCGGCAGGCCGACGAGAACGATGCGAGGTTCGCCGCTCTCGCCGGCATTCACCTCCACATATACAAGTTCCGCGTCGATCCCCTGCAACCCCGCCGAAAATATCGTAGCCAACATAGTTGTTGCTACTGGGTATGGGCCGTCGCCGCGGCCGAGACAAGGGCGATGTTGCGGGTGACTGCTTCCATGTAATGGTTCGGGCCGTCAGGGTAGGGCTTGGCAAGAAAGCGGTAGAGCCCGAGGAGTTCGTTGTCCAATTTTGGCATGACCGAGACACGCCAGAAATGCGGGGTTTGGGCGATTAGTTCATCGGCCGAGTGGAAATGGCGCTGGTTCTGAGGGACGGCGGCAAAGTTGTCCGACTCATTGAACTCCGCGTAGAGAAGAGGCAGTTCTGCCAGGTAGTTCGGTATGGACATCTGGCCGAGATAATCTGCGGTGGCGACCGCGCAGCCGACGATGCCTTCGATGGGATGCTGGAAATACAGGCGACGGATGTGGGTGTTGGAGTTGGTGCAGCGGATGGCGCCCAGCACGCCGTCGAGCTCGTCGAGCGAAACGCCGAGCGTAGGCAGGTAGGACGAGGCGACCGCACAGCTGCGCAACACGTGGGTGAAGGTGTATTTTGCGCCGGTGCCTTCGAGATCGGCGCGCATCTTCAGATAGCCGGTGTCGTGGAGCAGGGCGGCGGCGATCGCGAGTTCGAACTGACGCTCATTCAGCCTGGGCTCGATGCTGACCTGGTGACGACCGGCTAAAATTTGTGCGAGGCACCACGTAACTTGCAACGTGTGCTCAAGGTCGTGATAGGGCGTATCGATCGGTTGGTAATCGAGATAGCGTCCGGCAAACATCGCGTCGACATCGGCAAAGAGGCGCACTGTTAACGCCGGTGTGGCGCGAGGGAACATCTCCGCAAAAGCAGCACAGGTGGCATCTGCCACAGCGATTGAACTTTTTGTGTCGATCGGGGGAAACATGCTGCGAATAAGCCGCCCGGCCCTGAGCCATTTTCAGACTCGAAGAAGGTGCGAATTGGCCGTTTCACTAATGATTTGCGGGAAAGCCTCGCAAGCCCAATCTCAAGGTTCTTTCCTATATACAATGGTAGTCGGACTCACAGGTGGTATTGGTTGCGGTAAATCGACCGCGGCCCGCTTTTTCGAAGAAGTGGGTTTTCGGCGCATTGATACCGATGAGATTGTTCGGACAAGGGTCTTGCTCCAACCGGAAGTGGCGGCGGCGATCACGGGCCATTTTGGTCCGCAAACGATGACCGCTGACGGGCGCGTCGACCGGCCCGCGGTGGCTAAAATCGTATTTTCCGATGATGCCGCATTGCGCTGGCTCGAGGACTTGGTGCATCCGCGTTTGCACGTGATTTTACGGGCGAGTTTAACCGATGCTTCTTCGGTGGATCACGTAATAGAAGTCCCGCTGCTCTTCGAAAAACATTTGGAAAATTGGTTTGATTTCACGGTCTGCGTAGGCACAACTTCGCAACTTCAACTCGCCCGGCTTGAAGAGCGTGGACTTCCCCAAGCGCTCGCCGCGCAACGAATTTCCAAGCAATTGCCCTTGGCGCAAAAACTAGAGCTCGCTGATTACGTATTATTAAACGACGGTTCACCTGACTTTTTGCGCGCTCAGATCATTCGACTGGCCGCTCAGCTGCGGAATCTCCGCTGAAAAGTATTTAGGGCGCGTGGCTCCAGCCCTTCTCTCGGGTGCGTGGAAAAATCCCGAAACCAATTTTGTATTTTTTATGGAAGACTCTCAAAACACCGACGACTCCTCATCTGATAAGAAAGAAGGCGTAAAAAAGGCCGTCAAACGTCGCCCTCGTGCCCCCCGCGCAAAGCCCGCAACCAAGAAAAAGGCTGCCGCGGAGACAACGACTCAGGAAATGATTTTAGATTCCGCGCCAG
>Ga0302321_100004858_pt1 | contig 11697 bp, 10 predicted proteins | sample Fen_T0_1_FD_202505 | JGI IMG/M metagenome (GOLD analysis project Ga0302321, IMG submission 202505) | Peat permafrost microbial communities from Stordalen Mire near Abisko, Sweden - Fen_T0_1 | ecosystem: Environmental > Terrestrial > Soil > Wetlands > Permafrost | place: Sweden: Abisko...
CAGGCCCGCTTCGAGAAGCTCCTGCCCAAGCTCACCGCCGCCTTCTCGAGGTACCAGGCGCGGCTGGGCGAGGACCCGGGCCCCACCTTCGCGCTCACCGCCGCGGCCCTGATCCGGTCGCACGCCGCGGCGCTGGCCGAGGCGCTGGAGGAGGTCGGCGACCCCAGCGACGTGGAGCCGGCCCACCGGGCGCGGATCAAGGCCAAGCGGCTGCGCTACCTGCTCGAACCGCTGCGCGGCAACGCCAAGGCCGATGCTGGACCAGCGGTGAAGCTGCTCCAGAAGCTCCAGGACATCCTGGGCGAGCTGCACGACAGCCACGTCCTGGCCGAAACTGTGGCGACGGCGCTGGCCGACTCCTCCTCGCAGGGGGCGCTGCGAGCGCACCTGGCGATCTTCGACACGACAGCCAGTGAAGGTCAGGTGCGGGCCGCGCTGCGCAGCGGCCACCGGCCCGGGTTCCTGGCGATCGACCGGCTCGTGAAGGAGCGCCAGGACGGCCTCTTCGCGGCGCTCCAGCAGGACTGGCTGGGCAGCGGCGTCGAGGCGCTGACGACCGAGGCGGAGGAGCTGGCCGTGGCCCTGGCGGCTCACGGCGGCGAGGACGTGGAGATCGAGCGGAAGTACCTGCTCTCGCGCCTCCCCGAGCGCGCCACCCAGGCGCCATCGATCGAGATCGAGCAGGGCTGGATCCCCGGCACCAAGCTGCGGGAGCGGCTGCGCCGGACGCGGTCCAAGCAGGGGACCGAGCGGTATTACCGGACGGTCAAGCTGGGGAGCGGGATCCGCCGGACCGAGGTGGAGGAGGAGACCTCGCGCGAGCTCTTCCAGCAGCTCTGGAAGCTCACCAGCGCGCGGCGCATCCAGAAGCGTCGCTTCCAGGTGGCCGAGGGCGACCTGGTCTGGGAGCTCGACCAGTTCCTCGACCGCGACCTGGTCCTGGCCGAGGTGGAGCTGCCGGGCGAGATCGAGCCGGCCATCCCCGAGTGGCTCGCTCCGTGCGTGGTCCGCGAGGTCACCGACGACCCCGGCTACGTCAACTGGTCCCTGGCCGGTACGTCCCCGCAGGCGAAGCGCCGGACGGCCGCGCGCACGAAGCGGACGCCGCCCGCCAAGCGCCGGTCCTGACTGTCGGCTGCCGGAGCGGGCCTAGACCGTCGGCCGGGTCGCCTGATACTCAGGGTGCTGGCGGATCCGTGTGAACGACGTGTGACGGAACGTCGTCGACTCGGCGAAGACTCCGTTCGTCCGGGGGACAGGGGGGCGCTTCCGTCAGTCGGCTGCGCTACACTTCGCTCATGGGAAGCCCGGACCGGGACCTGTTCGACGACGAGTTGGTGGAGGCGGCCGGGGGGCTGGTGTGGCGTCTGGGTCGGGACGGGCCGAAGCTGGCCGTGATCCACCGGCCCAAGCGGCAGGACTGGTCGTTGCCCAAAGGCAAGCTCGAGTCGGGCGAGCGCTTCACCGAGGCGGCGCTGCGGGAGGTCGAGGAGGAGACCGGCTGCCGCGCGCGGCTGGAGTCCTTCGCCGGCTACACCCTCTACCGCTCCCGCCGAGGGCCGAAGCTGGTCCTCTTCTGGCACATGGTGGTGGACGAGGTCGGGCGCTTCGAGCCGAACGACGAGGTCGATCAGGTCGAGTGGCTCACCCCCGAGGAGGCGCTTCGCCGGCTGGATCACGCGTCCGAGCAGCGGCTGGTCCGTCGGGCCGGGATCCCGAAGGAGGTTTCCGGCCGGCGGGGAACATCCAGCGGCCGCGTGAGAGTGGCCTGATCGGCAAGCTCCGCGGCTGGGTGGAAAAGGGAAAGCGCAGGCGCTGAACGGGCCAGGTCAGGCCGCCAGCCGCTCCAGGCTGGCTGGCAGGTTCAGCTTCCCCTGGATGGCCGCCCGGAACATCGGGCGCAGCTCTCCTGCGATGGCGTGGGCGTCGGCCAGCGGCAGGCCCGGCCGCCCAGCCCGCGCCGCCAGCTTGCGCCGGACCTCGGTGGCGAACCGGATGTTCCGGCCACCGGTGGCGTCCGCGGTCGCGGCCGAGCAGCGCGCACCCTCGGTGAGCATGCCCAGGATGGCCTCCACGGCCAGCCGGTTGGTCTCCTCCAGCAGGTCCGCCTCCAGCGGCAGGTCGCGGCGCCGCGCCAACGCCAGGCGCGAGAAGCTCTGGAACCGATGGGCCCGCGCGCTGGCGAGCAGAGAGCCGAACAGGCTCCGCGACACGCCGAACGGCAGCACCGAGGCGCGCTGCAGCGTGCGGCGCAGCAGCTCGTCGTGCCCGCGGTAGCGGCGGTCCGAGACCCGGCGGGCCAGCACCACCATCTTCCGATCCATCAGCTGGTCGTAGCGCAGCTCCCAGTAGGTGTGGCAGGTGCGCGGCTTGTGGAACGAGGCCACCGTCTTGAACGGCACGAAGTAGTTGTGCGCCACGGTGTCGGCGGCCAGGTGCGCCAGGAAACCGAGCGCGAAGGCCTTCTCCGGCCCCGGCTTGGCCTGCCGAAGGACGTTGAACCCGACGCGCCAGTTGTGACAGTGATAGACGAAGCGGGCCAGGTTCTTGCCGACCACGATGTCGGCGGCCAGCGAGCCGTAGAGGAACTCGTTGGCGTAGTCCTGGAGCAGCGACCGTGCGGGCGCCGCGACCCCCGAGAGGTTGGCCAGCGCCTGCGCCGAGAAGCTCAGGTGGGCCAGCGGAGCCCAGGCGTAGGCGGGCGAGGGGATCGCCAGGAGCGCGACAGCCACCCCGCCGAGTATGAGGAAGCTGAGGCCATGAAGGAGTCGGAGTCGATCCCGTTGCATTAGACGAGGAGCTTAGATGCGACCCTTCGGAGACGGCAATGCCTCGGTGCAGGTCCGAGTGCGCCTGAAACCCCCGAGGAGAATGTGAGCAACGAAGGGTTCTGGAGGACGATGTGAGCAGGGTTGGGGCGAGGTCTGGGGCGAGGTCGGCAGCCGAGGTGGCGGCCGAGGCGGTGCGGCATCTGGAGTGGCTGGCCGAGAGCGGCGTGCTGGACGTGCCGCGGCCTCCGTCCCGTCCGAAGCCGGCCCTGCGCGCCCGACCGGTCCCAGCGGCTCGGACGGAGTCGCCGGCAGGCCCGTCCTCGACGCCAGCTCCGGCGTCCCCTGCTTCCGGCGCGACGTACCAGCTCTCGGATCGCGGTTGCGGCAGCCCGGAATTGCTGAAGGTCAGGGAGGATCTTGGCCCCTGCCAGCGCTGCAAGCTGGCAGGCGGCCGCACCAATCTGGTCTTCGGCGTAGGCGATCCGCACGCGGAGCTGATGTTCGTGGGCGAGGGGCCCGGTGCGGACGAGGACGCGCAGGGCGAGCCGTTCGTGGGCGCGGCGGGCCAGCTCCTCACCAAGATGATCGAGGCCATGGGGCTCTCGCGGCAGGACGTCTACATCGCCAACGTGGTGAAATGCCGGCCGCCGGGGAACCGGAACCCCGAGCCGGACGAGATCGAGGCTTGCGAGCCGTTCCTGCGGGCCCAGATCGAAGCGGTCAACCCGCGCTTCCTGGTGACCCTGGGCAAGTTCGCCGCCCAGACGCTCCTGCGCGACCCCACGCCCATCTCGCGGCTCCGCGGCGCCTGGCGCACCTATGCCGGCGTCCAGCTCATGCCGACCTTCCATCCGGCCTACCTCCTGCGCAGCCCGGGCGAGAAGCGAAAAGCTTGGGACGACCTGCAGCTCGTGATGAAGGCCATGGGCCGGGATTCCTCCGGCAAGAGGTGAGACATGCACGCTCCGAGAATCGGCCGGCGGTCGGGTTGGCTCACGCTCTGGGCCGGCCTGGCCGTCGCGGCCCTCACCGCCGCGGCTGACCCGGCCACATCATCGCAGCCCCAGGCTAGCGCACCGGCGACGAAGGCGGCCGAGAAGGTCGACCCTGGCTACCGGCCGCGGATCCTGACGCTGGACGTGAAGGGGCCCATCACCGTGGCCACCGCCGAGTTCATCGCGGCGGGGCTGGAGAGCGGCCAGGCCCAGCGGTACGACCTGGTGCTCGTCCAGCTCGACACGCCCGGCGGCGCGCTCGACGCCACCCGGGAGATCGTCCAGAAGCTGCTCGCCAGCCAGGTCCCGGTGGCGGTCTGGGTCGGTCCAGCAGGAGCGCAGGCCGCCTCGGCCGGGACCTTCATCACCATGGCCGCGAACGTGGCCGCCATGAGCCCAACGTCCAACATCGGGGCGGCCCACCCGGTCACGTCCAGCGGCGCCGACATCAAGAAGGAGGCGGGCGAGGATATGGCGAAGAAGGTGGAGAACGACACCGCCGCCTTCGCCCGCAGCATCGCCGCGGCCCGCGACCGGAACGGGGCCTGGGCCGAGAAGGCCGTCCGGGAGAGCGTCTCGATCACCGCCGATCAGGCCGTGAAGCTCAAGGTGGTGGATCTGACCGCCGCCGATGTCCCGGCGCTCCTCGACGCCATCGACGGCCGCCAGGTGAAGGTCGGCACCGCCACCCACACCCTCCACACCCGCGGGGCGGTCCTCGAGCCGCTCCGGATGACCATCCGTCAGCGGACCCTCTCGATCCTGGGCGATCCCAACCTGGTGGCGCTCCTGATGCTCATCGGGCTGGGCGGGATCGCGCTGGAGCTCTATCACCCGGGGTCGATCTTCCCCGGCGCGGTGGGCGCCTTCTTCCTGCTGCTGGGCCTGCTCGGGACGCGGGTGATCCCGGTCAACGTGGGCGGCATCCTGCTCCTGGTGGCGGGCGTGGCGCTGCTGGTGACGGAGGCCTACGTGACCAGCCACGGCATCGCCGGCGCGGCCGGCGCGATCTGCGTCGGGCTCGGGACGCTGCTCTTCATCGACAAGAGCTCGCCCGACTACCAGTTCGATCCCGGCGCCTTCTCGATCTCCCCCTGGGTGGTCTGGCCCACGCCCATCGTCATCTCGGCGATGCTCTTCTACGTGGCCTACAAGGTCGTGGACTCGCGGCGCGGCAAGCTGGTGGCCGGCGCGCCGGGGCTGGTGGGCGAGATCGGCGAGGCCCTGTCGGACGTGGGGCTGGAGGGCGGGGATGTCTTCGTGCACGGGGAATACTGGAGGGCACGCTCGACCGGGCCCATCCCGCGCGGGACGCGGGTGCGGGTGGTGGCCGTGGAGGGGCTGGTCGCGCTGGTAGTGGCCCAGGGCGGCAACTCTGCGGTACAAACCTGAGCAGCAAGGCGCACTTCGCGCATCGTCACCTGACAGGGAGGCAAAATGCCTGCTGTGGGCGCCATTATCCCCATCCTCGTGGTCCTGGGCTGGTTCCTGCTCGGACTGCGCGTCATCAACGAGTACGAGCAGGGCGTCATTCTCCGGCTCGGTCGTTTCGGTGGGCTCAAGACCGCTGGGCTCAAGTGGATCATCCCGTTCGTCGATCGGATGATCGTCATCGACATGCGGACCACGGCGGAGCAGGTCCCGCCGCAGGACGTGATCACCCGGGACAACGTCTCGGTGAAGGTCTCGGCCGTCATCTACTTCCGCGTGCTCCAGGCCGATCGGGCCTTCCTCCAGGTGACCGACTTCCTCTTCGCCACCAGCCAGTTCGCCCAGACCACGCTGCGCTCGGTGCTCGGCCAGGTGGACATGGACGACCTGCTGAGCCAGCGCGACAAGATCAACATGCGGCTGCAGGAGATCATCGACAAACACACCGAGCCCTGGGGCGTGAAGGTGAGCGCGGTCGAGGTGAAGCAGGTCGACCTGCCCGACGAGATGCGCCGGGCCATGGCCAAGCAGGCCGAGGCGGAGCGCGAGCGCCGGTCCAAGGTGATCGCGGCCGAGGGTGAGTTCCAGGCCTCGGAGAAGCTGGGGCAGGCGGCCGACATCATCGCCCGGTCGCCGGGTGCGCTGCAGCTCCGGTATCTCCAGACGCTGGTCGAGATCTCGGCCGAGAAGAACTCGACCATCCTCTTCCCGCTCCCCATCGAGCTCCTGAAGCCGTTCCTCGACGGCGCCAAGAAGTAGCGGTCTCGCCGCACGCTCCCGTTCACTCCGCTGCGCCGGTCTCAATCGCCGGCGCAGCGCGCGTTTTCGCGACCCTCACCTCTCGGAAGGATGAACCATGCACGATTTGAAAAACCGGACCGGCCCGAACGTTCGCACCGGCGCGCTCCTGATCACGCTGCTCGCGGCCCTGGTCTGGCTGCCCCTGGCAGCGACCGCGGAGGAGGAGTCGTGGGTCGCGACCTGGACCTCGAGCCCCCAGCCGGTCTGGGACGCCACCTTCTTCGCGGCGCCGGCCATCCCGTCCGCGCTCCGGAACCAGACCGTCCGGCAGCTCGCCAAGGTGAGCCTGGGCGGTAAGCGGGTGCGGGTGGTGCTCTCCAACGAGTACGGCAAGACGCCCATCTTCCTGGGCGCGGTTCACGTGGCCATGGCGGGCGAGGGCGGCACCATCGCGGCCGGGACCGACAAGTCGCTGACCTTCGGCGGCAAGCCCTCGGTCACCATCCCGCCAGGTTCACCCGTTGTGAGCGATCCGGTGAGCTTCGACCTGCCCGCGCTGGGCAGGGTGGCGGTCACGTTCTTCGCGCCGGACGTCACGCCGGCCACCACCTGGCACAACCTGGGCAAGGACTCCACGTACATCTCGGGCGACGGCAACTTCGTGGCCGAGCCGTCCTTCCAGGCGGCCCAGACCACCGGCTCCCGGATCTACCTGACCAAGATCCTGGTCGACGCGGCGCCGGGGACCCGGGCGTTGGTGGCCTTCGGGGACTCGATCACCGATGGTGACGGCTCCACCGCCGACGCCGGCCATCGCTGGCCCGACGTCCTGGCCGCCCGGCTGAACAAGGCTGGCGCCAAGGTGGCCGTGCTGAACCAGGGCATCTCGGGCTGCCGGGTGCTGCGCGATCGGATGGGCGACAACGCCCTCGCTCGGCTCGACCGGGACGTGCTGAGCCAGGATCACGCCGACACGGTGATCTTCATGATGGGCATCAACGACGTGGGCTGGCCGGGCACCATCCTGGTCCCCAAGGGCGAAGCCGCGCCCACCACAGAGGAGATCATCCAGGGCTACCAGCAGGTCGCGGCGCGGGTCCACGCGCACGGCATGAAGATCCTGGGCGCCACGCTGACGCCCTTCGACGACGCCTTCCACAACTGGATGCCGCTCTTCGGGTTCAACAGCCCGGAGAAGGAGCTCCAGCGCGAGGCGCTCAACAAGTGGATCCGGACCAGCGGCGCCTTCGACGGCGTCATCGACTTCGACGTGGTGGTCCGGGATCCGGCCAACCCCAAGCACATCAAGGCCGAGTTCGACTCGGGCGATCACCTGCACCCGAACGATGCCGGGTACAAGGCGATGGCCGAGGCCATCGACCTCAAGCTGCTCGGGGTGAAGTAGTCCGGCGACGTCTGCCGGATCACTGGCCCTCGCCGGGGCGCGTTCACTCGGACCTCAGCTCCTCTGCAGCTGACCGGTTCCGATGCGCCCCTTGGCGAGGGTCGCTTCGATCTCGGCTTCGGCCCTGAGATCCGACTGGAGCCGCTGCACCTCGCTGGCGAGGTCGGGCGCGCTGCCTTGCTCGGCGCCGGACTGGAGGACGGCCAGGCGGACCGCTTCGATCTGGTGAAGGAGCGTCCGCTCGCGCGCCTGAAGCCTGGCCGCGGCGTCGGAGGCCTGCTGGAGCGCCTCGAGCCGGCCGGTCACGCTCCGAGCCTGCTCCTGGAGGACCTCGATGGTGCGAGGATCCTGGGTCTCCTTGGCCTGGGCCAGGGCGCTGTCGCGCTCCTGGGCCAGCTTCTCGCGGGTGGCGGGCTGGGCCAGCTCGGCCAGGGCCAGGTGCTGCTTGCGCAGGTCCTTGGCAGCGCTGCGGAGCGCGTTCAGGTCGAGGTCGCCCGGCAGGGCGTTCTTCTCGCCAGCCTGCTGGAGCGCCTGGAGGGCCGCCTCGAGCTCCTTGAGGAACGGGTCCTGCTCCTGGTTGGCCCAGATGCCGATGGCGCGGGAGCGCGGGAGCGGGGCCGGCTCGGCCTTCTGGAGCGGGCCGGACAGAATCTTCGGGATCTCCGCCAGCGCGTGTATGGCCACGGCGAGGCCCCAGAACAGGACGGCCACGCGCGGCAGAAACAGGTACGAGACGATGGCCCAGGTGCCGGCGTGCCAGAGGAGCCCCTGGACGCGATGCCAACGCCAAGCTCCCAGACTCTGCTGTGAACCCTTTTCCACGTCCACGACCACCTCCGCGGCGCGCGCCGTCAGCTCAGGAATGCTGCCGATGGGCCGCCAATCGAGCTCGCCGAACGCACGGACGAGCGTGCCGGCGCCGTACTTTCCCTTTGCCAGCCGGCGCAGCAGCCGTCGCTCCTTCACTGCGCGGCTCCGACCGTACTTGGTGTAGACCTCCCACTGGCGCATGCGCCTGCATCTTAGACCAGGACTCGGTGGCTGGGAGTGCCGACGCGGAAGAAAGCTCCTCTCCCACGCGTAGCGGCGCGTGAACCCGTACCTCTGTCGAGAAAGTCCCTGCGGAACCGCCCGGCAGCACATGGGACCCTCGAGTCCATAGGCGCGCTTGTGACGTGCTTTGACCCGATCGGGGGCGAAGGCGCGGTGGCTCGAACGGAGCCGAAGTTGATCGCGGCGCCGGTCTTGAAGGATCTTCGATCCATGCCGAACGACCTCCCTCCCGTCATCACTCTCCTCACCGACTTTGGCGCCGGCTCCGGCTACCCGGCCCAGATGAAGGGGGTCCTGCTGCGCGCCGTGCCGCGCGCCACGGTGGTGGACCTCTCGCACGAGGTGCCGGCCTTCGACATCCTCGCGGGCGCGCTCCTGCTCGAGGCGTGCGTCCCTCACTTCCCGGCGGAGGCGGTCCACTGCGCGGTGGTCGATCCTGGCGTGGGGACCGCGCGGCGGGGGGTGTGCGTGGTGGACGCGATGGAGCGGCGGCTGATCGGACCCGACAACGGCCTCTTCACCCCATTCCTGGGGCCAGGAGCGCGGGTGTTCGAGCTGTCCAGGTGGGAGGTGGTCCCGGCGCCGGCCAGCGCGACCTTTCACGGCCGGGACCTTTTCGCGCCAGTGGCGGCCTGGCTGGCGACGGGCGGGGACCCGAAGCGGCTCGGTCCGGCCGTGTCCGATCCGGTCCTCCTGCCCTGGCCGGAGCCTCTGGTGGGTAGGGATCAGGGCGGGGACCAGATAGAGGGGCAGGTGCTGGTGGCCGATCCCTTCGGCAACCTGATCACCACCCTACGCGTCCAACATTTGACGCCAGTGGATCGAGTCGAGCGGGTCGAGGTGGATGGGAGGGCAGCGCGGCTGGTGCGCACGTTCGGGGACGGCCGGCCTGGCGAGCTCGTTGCGCTGATCGGGAGCTCTGGGCGGCTCGAGATCGCGGTGCGGGAGGGGAGCGCTGCGCGGCAGCTCGGTGTGGGGAGGGGTGCGCAGGTGGTGGTCCGGCTCTCCGCTGTCGCAAGGACCTGATCCTGCACGGCTCTCCCGGGGGCGCTCCGCGGAGGCAGCCCAGCCGAGTTCATTCCGTGGGCTCGCTTGGCCTACATCGATGGCCCTGTTAAGATCTGGATCGTCGCAATGACTCGCCAGGCCGCAGAGAACAAGCGCCGCTCGGCTCGACTTCACCACGAGTTGCCGGTTGCCTATCGTACGGTCGGGAGCTTCCTCTCCGACTGGGCGACCAACATCAGCCAGGGCGGGCTGTTCATCAACACGCGCAAGCCGCTCTCGGTCGGGACGGTGGTGAAGCTGATCATCCAGCTCCCGGACACGGCGTTCCCGGTCGACATCACCGGCAAGGTGACGCGGGTGATCGAGTTCGGGAACCGGGCCAACCAGGTGCCTGGGATGGGGATCCAGTTCATCGACGTCGACGAGTCGAAGCGCGCGCGGATCGAGCGGTTCGTCGAGAAGCTGCAGAAGGGCCTGGGGACCTGAGTCGTAGATTGGCGACGCAGTGAACGTCGGACCCGTGCGGTTCGCCCGCCGGGCCCTGAAGGGACCCGGCTACGCATACGAAGCCGGCCGAAGCCGGCTGGGTCCAGGTCGCGCCGATCGCCGAAACGCGCTGACGTCCGGGCGATCTCCGCTAGATTGTCCTGCGATGGCATCGACACTGGAGATCGAGGCGCTCGCCCCCGGGGGAGAGGGCGTGGGGCGGGACGCTGGCCGTTCCGTGTTCGTGCCCTTCACCGCGCCGGGCGACCGGGTGGAGGTGGAGGTCCGGGCGGGAGAGAAGGGGACCCACGCCGAGCTGGTGCGGGTGGAGCGGGGCGGTCCGAGCCGGGTGGAGCCGCGCTGCCGGCACTTCGGGATCGCGCCCGACGGCCGCTGCGGCGGGTGCGAGTGGCTGCACTTGGAGTACGGGACCCAGCTCGAGGCCAAGGCGCGGAGTCTCGAGGAGACGCTGCGGCGGATCGGTCGGCTGGAGCCCGGGTCGTACGCGTTGCGGTCGATCGTTCCGTCGCCGGATCCGGTGCGGTACCGATCGCGGGCCAAGTTTCACTTCGAGCGGGAGAGCGGGAAGCTGATCTTCTTCCAGCGGCGCTCGCACGTGCCAGTGCGGCTGGAGGAGTGCTGGCTCCTGGAGGAGGGGCTGGACCGTCTTCGGGCCGAGGTGGGGCCGGCGCTGGCGGCGGTGAAGCTGGCGCCGCGGGAGGTGTTGCTGGAGTGGTCGGCGCACGCCGGGCGAGGGAGTGCGTGGTTACAGCTGGTGGACCTGGGGCCGGCGGTGCAGGCGCGGGCGGAGGCGTTGCTGGAGGCGGTGCCGGCGCTGGCGGGGCTGGTGTTGACCACCGGAGAAGAGCGGCGAGGAGTGGCGGCGCGCGGGCCGGTGCTGGTGGGGTCTCCGGTGCTGATGCACCAGCGGGTTCCGGGCGATCCTGGAGCGGGCGTCATCGCGTCCAGGCCCGACGTGTTCCAGCAGGCCAACCGGAAGGCGAACGCGCGGCTGATCGACGTGGCCATGGAGCTGTTGCGGCCCGAGGGGGAGGACGTGCTGGAGCTGTTCTGCGGGGCCGGGAACTTCACCGGGCCGCTGGCCGCGCGTGCCAGGTCGGTGGCGGCGGTGGAAGGGCAGGGGCCGTCGCTGGAGCTGGCGCGGGCCGCGGAGCAGCGGGTGAGGGACGGAGGAGGGGAGTCGAAGGTGCGGTTCTTCACCGGGGACGCGGTGGCCATGGCGCTGGCGTTCGCGCGGGAGAGCGGGGCGCAGGCGCGGCGGTTCGGGGTGGCGTTGCTCGACCCGCCGCGGGATGGGGCGCGCGGGATCGGGCCAGCGCTGCGGGACCTGGGGGTGAAGCGGGCCGTTTACGTATCGTGTGATCCCGCGACGTTCGCGAGGGACTTGCACGGGTGCGTCGGGGCGGGGTTCAGGGTGGAGGCGGTCCAGCCGGTGGACATGTTCCCGCAGACGCACCATGTGGAGTGCGTGGGGAGCTTGGTGCGGGGGTAGGGACGGCACGGCCCCTTCCAGATCGGCGATGGGCTCACTTCGCGGCGGCGGAGGACGACCGGCGACCGTGGCTCTCCTGTCGGGCCACGTTCTGCCGCAAACGCCGCGTCCTCCGGGACGATACCGTAGACGATGGGTGAATTCGCGCGTGCGGCTTGCGCCTGCTTCGTGTCGTGATCGTGAAGGAGGAGGAGGGCACCCTTAGGGGCCCCGAAGGGCCGAGTCGATCGAGTCGGCGTCGAAATCGACCGGAGAGGGATCGACAGGATCTGGCCGGCGTGATCTACCTCCTCC
>Ga0302321_100004859_pt1 | contig 11697 bp, 9 predicted proteins | sample Fen_T0_1_FD_202505 | JGI IMG/M metagenome (GOLD analysis project Ga0302321, IMG submission 202505) | Peat permafrost microbial communities from Stordalen Mire near Abisko, Sweden - Fen_T0_1 | ecosystem: Environmental > Terrestrial > Soil > Wetlands > Permafrost | place: Sweden: Abisko...
GCGCGTCCTTGGCGGAGTGCGTGGTCCGCCACTCGTTGCGGGCGGCGAGCTCGTCGGCCGACGGTCCGCCGGTGCCGAGCACGAGCGCGACCATCTCGTCGGTGCCGGCGTCGACGAAGTGCTCGGGGTCGTGGACCCGGCCTGCGGCCGCGGCCCGCCGGCCCGCGGCCATCACCGCGCGCCGCGAGATGCCCGACGCCCAGATGTCGCTGAACACGCCACGCTCGTCGCGGATCCGGTACATGAGGCGGGCCTCGGCGACGAGCTCGTCGAACTCGGCCTGGTGCTCGGCGGGCACCTGGTTGCGCACCTCGGCGATGCGCGCGTCGGAGTCGGCCGCGGCTTCACCGGTGCCGCCCTCGACCGCGGAGCGGATCGCCCGCACGAGGGCGTCCGGGAGCTCGAGGGCGTAGCGCCCGCCGATGTCGAAGCCGTCGAGGAGCCGGTAGCCCACGAGGTCGAGGTAGCCGGCGGTGGCCTTGCCCACCTCGCCGTCGGTCGCTCGGAGCGCGGCGAGCACCTCGCCGGCGTCGCCGTCGGACATGAGCAGCGCGCGGGCCGCGTCGTCGGCGTTGAGCGCGTCGATCAGCCGCTGGAGCTCGGCGGATGCGCCGGCCGACACGGGGGCCGCGCCGCGCATCATGCCGAGGATCTCCGCGTGCGGGACCCCCGTCCAGGCACCGACGTGGGCGAGCAGGTCGCCGATCGAGAGCATCGCCGCACCCGTGTAGCGCATGTGCTGGGCGATCATCAGCGCGTGGTGCTCGCGGCAGCGGCCGAGGTAGGTCACGAGGTCGGCGTCGGACAGCGCGTCGGGGTCGATCGCCTGGAGCTCGCGGTGCTTCGCGATCGCGTTCGGCTTCGCGGTCTCGTCCCACTCGCGGAGCTGGTCGCGCCAGAGCTTCTGCTCCCACACCTGCTCGGCCCGGGCGAAGCGCTCGGGGACCTCGGCGTCGCTCACCGGGGTGATCGCCCGGAAGCCGAAGCCGTGGATGTAGTGCATGTCCATCGACTTGAGCATCGTGCCGTAGTACGCCATGAAGTCCGACGTGCCCCGGTGGAAGGCGGCGGGGTGGATCTCGGCCCAGTAGCGGGTGGACGGGCGGGGGAAGTGCACGGCGTCCTGCTCCCAGGTGCCGGGGCCCGGGGCCTCGAACTGGAGCTCGCCTGCGGTGCTGTCGGCCATGGATGGTGCCTCTCGTTCGGGTGGTCCGGATCCCCGCTCCGGTGGGAGGTGATTCTCCCTGCAACCGTCGGGTGGGGCAAGGCGGGCCGGGCGGGTGTGTCCCTAGGATGAGCGGAGCGTCGACTCCCGACGCATCGGGGGTGCGAACATGGCTGCGGTCGCCGACGACCCACGCATCGATCCGCGGGTCAAGGCCGTGCTCGCGCTGGTACCGGTGCCGCCCCAGGGCGACGTGGCGAATCGCGACGAGCTGCTCGCCGAGATGAGCTCGCCCGAGGGTCTGACGCTGCAGGAGCAGGTGAAGGCCTTGTTCGACATGCTCGACGACGAGACGAACGCGCCCTCGGCCGGGCTCGAGATCTCCACGGTCGAGTGCCCCTCCGAGCCCGACGGCAACACGATCCGCCTCCAGGTCATCCGGCCGCGGACCGATGCGGTGCTGCCGTGCGTCTACTACATCCACGGCGGCGGAATGGCCGCGATGTCGTGCTTCGACGGCATGTACCGCTCGTGGGGGCGGATGATCGCCCATCAGGGCGTCGCGGTGGTGATGGTCGACTTCCGGAACTGCCAGGTGCCGTCGTCGGTCCCCGAGGTGGCGTCCTACCCGGCCGGGCTGAACGACTGCATCGCGGGCCTGCGGTGGGTGCACGCGCACGCAGCGGAGATCGGCGTCGACCCCGGCCATGTCGTGGTCGCGGGCGACAGCGGCGGGGGCAACCTCACACTGGCGCTGGGGATGCGGCTCCTCCGCGACGGCGGGCTCGGCCTCGTCCGCGGGCTCTACGCGATGTGCCCCTACATCGCGGGGCAGTGGCCCCAGGACAGGTTCCCGTCGTCGAGCGAGAACAACGGCATCTTCCTCGACCTGCACCACAATCGGGGCGCGATGGCGTACGGCATCGAGGCGTTCGAGGCGCGTGACCCGATCGCGTGGCCGTCGTTCGCCACCGAGGCCGACGTGGCCGGACTGGTGCCGACGGTGATCAGCGTGAACGAGTGCGACCCGCTGCGCGACGAGGGCATCGAGTTCTACCGGCTGCTGCTGCGCGCCGGGGTGGCGGCCCGGAGCCGACAGGTGATGGGGACCATGCACGGCACCGAGATCCTCACGACGGCCTGCCCGGACATCAGCCTGGAGACGGCGGCGAGCATCGCCCAGTTCTGCCGCACGGCCTGACCGACGCCGGGAAGGGCTCGCCTGGCCGCGTTGGACGGTCGCGGGCCAAGATGCCTCCGATGAGTGACTGGAACCCGTCGATGGGTGCCGAGGACGGATTCACGAAGTCGTTGTTCGAGGTGTACGACGACCTGCTGGTGCCGCTCTTCTTCCAGGCGTACGCGGAGGACGTCGTGCCGCAGCTGGCGGGCATGAGGACGGGCTCGATCCTCGAGGTCGCGGCCGGCACCGGGGTCGTCACCCGGCTGCTCGCCGCCACGCTCCCCGCCGAGGTCGCGATCACGGCCACCGATCTGGTGCCGGGAATGGTCGAATGGGCCGAGCGGGTGGGCACCGCGCGCGCGGTGACGTGGGCGCAGGCCAACGCGATGTCCCTGCCCTGCGAGGGCGAGTCGTTCGATGTGGTCGTCTGCCAGTTCGGCGCGATGTTCTTCGTCCCGCGAGCCGACGCCTTCGCCGAGGTCCGCCGGGTCCTCCGCCCGGGTGGCCGCTTCCTGTTCAGCGTGTGGGACCGGCTCGAGGCCAACGAGCTCCCGTCGGCCGTGTGTGACATCGTCAAGGGCTTCTTCCCCGACGACCCGCCCGGCTTCCTCGAGCGGACGCCGTACGGGTACAACGATCCCGAGATGATCGCGGACGATCTCCGCGCGGGTGGGTTCGAGGCGCCCGCGGTGATCGAGGTGGTCGAGCACGCCAGCACGGCGGCGCGACCGGACGCGGTCGCCACGGCGCTCTGCGCGGGGACCCCGATGCGCGACGAGATCGAACGCATGGCCCCCGGCCGCCTCGGCGAGATGATCGAGAAGACGGCCGCTGAGCTCGCCGAGCGTTACGGGCCCGGCGATCTGACCGGTCCGACCCGGGCGCTGTTCGTGACCGCCGTCAAGTAGCCCACCGGTTCCGCGGGCGCAGGCGGCCCGTCCGGGGTGCGGCATAACATGCCGCCGAACCGCACCCTGAGAGACCGAAAGGCGCATGCGCATGGATCCTGCGCACGGCACTGGGCCCGACGACGACGCCGACGAAGTGCACCTCGTCGCCCGTGGGATCGCGACGGCGGTGGCACCGGCGACCGGGCTCACCGACGTGCAGGCGGACCTGCTCCAGGCGATCGCGAGCGCGCTGACCGGGGTCGACGTCGACTACCGGGTGCTCGAGCCCCTCGGTCGCGAGGAGCTCGCCGACGTTCTCGCCGGGAAGGACCTCGACTACCGCCAGCGCATCGTCCACCACATGGTGCTGGGGGAGCTGGTCCTGCGGCCGATCCCGACTGCGGTGGCGCACCGCGTGCACCAGTACGCCGAGGCCCTCGGCGTGAAGGACGACTTCGTGCGGGTCGCGCGTCGGTACGCGCAAGGCGCCTACGGGCTCGCGTTCAAGGACCTGCAACGCAACGGCTTCGCCGACCACGTGCAGGCCGGTGGGGAGGGCGAGATCCAGCACGGCCCGAGCCCGGCCGGTCGGGGCGCGTCCGCGCCCTTCGAGCCCGCGCAGGTCGACCCCGAGCTCGCGGCGAGGTGGCACGCGTTCGCCGACCTCCCGCCTGAAACGCTCGGGTTCCAGGTGTGGGACATGTACGACGGGCGCGGCTTCGAGCTGCCCGGCACGCCCGGTGGCGCACCGGCGTACCTCGCCCAGCACGACTTCGTGCACGTGGTCGCCGACTACGGCACCAACCTCAAGGGCGAGCTCGAGGTGTTCTCGTTCATCGGGCGTGCCGATCCCGACCCGAAGGGCTTCGCCTGGCTGGCCACGCTCACCGGCCTCTTCGAGACCGGGTACATCCCGTCGACCGGGTTCTTCGACCGCGACGTGCGCGAGCGGGTGATCCAGGCGCCCGGCATGCACCGGCGAGTGGCCGACGCGATCCGGCGGGGCAAGGTCGTTTGCCAGAACAACAACATCGACCTCTTCGAGGTCGACTACTACACGATCGCCGACCGACCCGTGGAGGAAGTGCGGGAGTCGCTCGGTGTTCCGGCGAAGGGCGCCAGTGCGCTCGAGGCCGGGTCGGTCGGCCTGGCCGACCTCGCGGGCATGTCGGAGACCCAGCAGCGGATGATCGCGCAACGGCGGGGAGGAACCACGTGAACCAGAACTTCAGCCAGACGATCTCGTTCCAAGTCGATGATCCCGCGCCGATCATCGCGCTGCTCGAGCAGTGGGACATCGACCAGGCGTCGTGCGACATCATGGGCTACATGGGCATCCGCCTCTTGGCCGACCGCGAGAACCTGGGCCGTTACATGATCATCGCCGACTTCGGCGTGGTCGATCCCGACGTGTCGGCGGCCGACGAGGCCGCCCGCAACAACGCGCGGCCCGAGACCCAGGCCACCTCGGCGAAGATGCTCGAGCACAGCATCGGCGAGCCCGAGTACCACCATTTCGACGAGCTGTACCGCACCGATTTCTGACCTCGCCAGGTGCCCGGGATGTCGGAGGACGGGTTCGAGCAGCGGCCCGAGACGTAGGATCCGGCGATGGGCATCCGCTACGCGAAGCCGCCGGTCCTGATGCGCGACGTCATCGACGATCTCGACGCGGTCGTGCGAGTCCTCGTGGCGCAGGCGCCGTACACGCCACTCGGCGGGTGGTTCCGGTCGGGTGCAGAGTCGCCCGAGCGCACGCGGCCGATGTGGTTCCAGAACGACTGGGTCCACGACGACTTCGCCGCCGAAGGTGCAGACTGCTTCCTCCGCCACGCGGGCTACATCGAAGCCGCGAAGCAGTTCTACGACGCCGAGGTGGTGGAGCCCCAGAGTGTCTACGTGAACGTGATGGCCGCGATCGCCGACGGCGGCCCCGCCCACACCGACAATCCGCGCTTCCACGGGCGCGACCGCACGAACACGCCGATGTGGCTGCTGCGGGCGATGCTGTGGTCGGGGCTGTTCGACCGGTTCGAGATCGTCCAGGCCACCGCCATCTGGTGGATGAACGACGTCGAGGGCGGCGGCCTCCTCTACTGGCCCGACGGCCCCGACGCCCCGCCGCGCGAGCACATCGGTTCCATGGCGAACACCGCGCTGATCGGCGACAACCACGGGATGTTCCACCAGGTGGGCCCGGTTGGTCCGTTCGACGCGGGCACGCGCCTGGTGACGTCGGGCGCCGAGCTCGCGCCGGCCGGTGACGCCTCGGGGGACTGGGCCGTGACCGACCTCGGGGAGATCGCGTACCGGGCGCCCCTCGACACGTTCCGGGTCAGTGTGCTCTGGAAGGCCGACGTGTACGCGACTGTGGCGGAGCGTGCACAGCGGGCGGGGGACGCGCTGTCGATGGAGCAGGTCGCGGACACGTTCAACGACGACCTCGTCGAGCGAGGATCGCCGGTCCGTTTCGACGTCACCCGCATCGACGACCCGCGCCTCACGCAGGGCCTCGCCGACGTGTACCCCGAGGCGACGCCCGTCGGCGCGCTGCGCTCCGTCTTCGCCTACGCCTGACCCAGCATCGGCAGCACCGCGTCGACGAACCGGCGGGGTGTGGCGGGGAGAACCTGTGGCCCGTGGCTTGGTTACGCTTCCGCCGTGCTCGATTCCGTGATCAAGGGTGCGACGGTCGTCGACGGCACGGGTGCGCCCGGCGTCACCGGCGACGTCGGGGTGCGCGACGGACGCGTCGTCGCGGTGGGCCGGGTCGACGAGCCGGCGCGCGAGGCGATCGCCGCGAGCGGCCTCGTGGTGTGCCCGGGCTTCGTCGACCCGCACACGCACTACGACGCCCAGCTGTTCTGGGACCCGGCCGGCTCGCCGTCGAACGTCCACGGCGTGACCACCGTCATCGGGGGGAACTGCTCGTTCGGGCTCGCCCCGCTTCGGGCCGAGGACGCCGCCTACACGCGCCGGATGATGGCCCGGGTCGAGGGCATGCCGCTCGGCGCGCTCGAGCAGGGCGTCCCGTGGACGTGGGAGTCGTTCGGTGGGTACCTCGACGCGCTCGAGGGCCGTATCGGGCTCAACGCCGGGTTCATCGCCGGGCACTCGGCGCTGCGCCGGTACGTGCTCGGCCCCGAGGCCAACGTCAGCGCCGCCGACCCGGACTCGCTGTCGAAGCTGCAGGCCGCGCTCGGGGAGGCGCTCGCGGCGGGGGCGCTCGGGTTCTCGACCGACATCTCAACGGCGCACATGGATGCCGAGGGAAACCCGATCCCGGCCAAGGGCGCGCAGCCCGAGGAGCACCTCGCGCTGAGCGAGGTGGTCGGGCGGTATCCGGGCACCGCGCTCGCGGGCATCTTCCAGGGCGGCAGCACCGGGTGGACCGACGCCGAGCTCGACCACATCTCGCGCATGTCGGCGGTCGCGAACCGGGTGCTCAACTGGAACCTGCTGGTGGTCGACGCCGACTACCCCGAGCGCGTCACGCAGCAGCTCTCGCTCTCGCGGCACGCGCGCTCGATGGGCGGACGCGTCGTCGCGCTGATGATGCCGACGATCGTCCCGATGACCATGAGCTTCGGGAGCTACTGCGCGCTGTTCCTCATCCCCGGCTGGCGCGAGACGATGAACCTCCCACCCTCCGAGCGGATGCAGGCGCTGCGCAACGTGGATACCCGCCGGCAGCTCGAGGCCGCGGCCACCAGCGAGGCCGCGGGCATGTTCCGGGCGCTCGGCAACTTCGCCGGCTACCGGATCGGCGACACGTACAGCCCCGCGAACGCGGGGTTGTCGGGCCGGCTCGTGGCCGACATCGCTCGGGAGCGGGAGCAGGAGCCGTTCGACGCGTTGCTCGACGTCGTGCTGGGCGACGAGCTGCGCACGACCCTCTGGCCGCCCCCGGCGGGGGACGACGACGAGACGTGGGCCATCCGGGCGAGCGTGTGGAACGACGACGACGTGCTCATGGCCGGGTCCGACGCCGGTGCGCACCTCGACCGCATGTGTGGTGGGTCCTACCCTACGCAGTTCCTCGCCGAGTGCCTGCGGGGCCGCCGGTTCATGCCGATGGAGCAGGCGATCCACGCGTTCACCGCCAAGCCCGCCCGGCTGTTCGGCCTGCGCGACCGCGGCTGCATCGCGGCGGGAGCGTTCGCCGACCTCGTGCTGTTCGACCCGACGACCGTGGGCGCGGAGCAGGCCCGGCTCGTGCACGACCTGCCCGGGGGTGCGGTGCGGCTCGTCGCGGGCTCGACCGGCGTGGCGCGCGTGTTCGTCAACGGCGTCGAGACCGTCCGCGACGGCGAGGCGACCGGTGCAGTCCCCGGCGCCGTGCTGCGGTCCGGCCGCGACACGGACACGGTTACCGCGCGGTAGTGCGCCCGATGCGCTAGAACACCCCGAAGCGCCCGTATCCGGCGGGCGGAAGATGAAGGTGGGCGGGTGAACCAAACGTGTGGTTGGTGAGCGCGCGAGACCTCCAGTTCCGCGCGCGGCGGTTCGTGATCGCGATCGTGGTGACGTCGCTCGTCTTCGGCATCGCGCTCGCGATCGACGGCATGCGCCGCTCGGTGCAGAGCGAGACGCCGGCGATCGTCGCGCTGTTCGGGGCCGATCAGTGGGTCGTGGCCAAGGGCGCGACGGGTCCGTTCACGACCACGCGTGTCCTCGGCGCCGACACCGAGCAGGCGGTGCGCGGGGCGTCCGGGGTGCGGCGCGCCGATGCCGTGGTGCTCAGCCGCACGGTGATCGACGCGGGCTCGCCCAAGGACGCCAACCTGGTGGGACACCGGCTGGGTGGGCTCGGCAGCCCGCCGATCAGCGAGGGCCGGGCGGCGAAGACCTCGGGTGAGGTCGTGGTCAGCCCGGGCGTCTCGGCCACGGTCGGCCGGCAGCTCTTGGTCGGCGGCACACCCTTCACCGTGGTGGGCAAGACCAGCGAGGGCCGCTACTACTTCGGCATCCCGACCGTCTTCATGTCGGTGCCCGACGCCCAGGAGATCGTGTTCAAGGGTCAACCGCTGGCCATGGGGATCGCGGTGACAGGCACGGCCAAGCCGTCCGCGGACACGGCGGTGCTCACCAACGACCAGGTGGTGAGCGACCTGAACCGGCCGCTCGCCGGCGGTGTGCAGTCGATCGTCGTCACCGCCGTGCTGCTGTGGCTCATCGCCGCCGGGATCATCGGCCTGATCGTGTACCTGTCGGCGATCGAGCGGATGCGGGACTTCGCGGTGTTCAAGGCCACGGGCGCGCCGACTCGCATCATCGTGGGCGGGCTCATGCTCCAGGCCGTGATCGTGTCGCTCGTCGCTGCGTTGCTCGCGGTCGGGGTGTCGAAGCTCGTGGGCCTGGGCCTGCCGTTCCCGTCCGAGCTCGGCGTGGCCGGCATCGCTCAGCTCGTCGTGATCAGCGTCGTCGTCGGCGTGCTCGCGAGCCTCGCGGGGGTGCGCCGTGCGCTCACCACCGATCCTGCTGTGGCGTTCGGAGGCTGACGGTGCCCGACATCCGGATCCGCGATCTCACCATGGAGTACTCGAGCGGTGGCTACGCGGTCCGTCCGTTCGACCACTTCGACCTCGACCTCTCGACCGGCGACCTCGCCCTGCTGCTCGGCGCGAGCGGCTGCGGGAAGACCACCTTGCTGTCGATGCTCGCGTCGATCCTGACGCCGACCGACGGCTCCATCCACGTGGGTGACATCGAGGTCACCGGACTCAAGGGCGCCGACCTCGCGGAGTACCGGCGCCGCACGGTGGGCGTGGTGTTCCAGGCGTTCAACCTCATCCCGAGCCTGACCGCGCAGGAGAACGTCTACGTGGGGATGCGCAACGCGGGCGTCGACCGCAAGGCGGCCAAGGCCCGCTCCGCCGAGCTCCTGGCCATGGTCGGGCTCGAGGAACGGATGCACCACCGGCCGGGCAAGCTCTCCGGTGGTCAGCAGCAGCGGGTGGCGATCGCCCGCGCGCTGGCCCTCGACCCACCGCTCATCGTGGCCGACGAGCCCACCGCGTCGCTCGACTACATGCAGGTCGACGGGGTGATCCGGCTGCTGCGCGAGCTCGCGGCGCCGGGGCGGGTGGTCGTGATCGCGACCCACGACGAGCGGCTGCTGCCGCTGGCCGACCGCGTCGTGGAGCTCACGCCCCGCCCCACGAACGAGACCCGTCCACCCGAGCGGGTCGAGCTGGCCGCGGGCGAGGTGCTCTTCCGGCAGGGCGCGTTCGGCGATCTCGTCTACGAGGTCGACGCGGGTCGCATCGACATCGTGCAGGAGATGGCCGACGGCGGAGAGAACCAGCTCGCGGTGGTGGAGCCGGGGAACTACTTCGGCGAGCTGGCCCCGATGTTCGGGCTGCAGCGGTCGGCGACCGCCCGCGCGAGCGCGGACGGGCCCGCCGTGGTCACCGGCTACACGCTGCGCGACTTCCGGGCGCGCCGCGGCGAGGTGCTGCAGTAGTCGTCAGCTCGGGAGGAGCAGGTCGTGGGTGACCCAGCCTTCCCAGCCGTTGTCGGCGCGGACGTGGGCCATGGTGCCCTGGCGTTCGACGACGGTGAGCACGACGCCGGCGGCGAGCATCGCGATCGGCGGATGGTCGAGGAGGGGCGAGTCGAACGCCGGAAGACCCTGCGGCGGAACGCGAACGGTGACGGCGTCGGCTGGGACGAGGAGGTGGTGGGCGACCCAGCCCTCCCAGCCGTTGTCGGCGCGGACGTGGGCCATGGTGCCCTGGCGCTCGACGACGGTGAGCACGACGCCACCTTGGAGCTGCGCGATCGGGGGACGGTCGAGCGTCGGGGTGTCGAACGCGGGCATTCCCTGGGGCGGGACCGAGACCCGAACCGCGGCCACCGGCGTGGCCACCGGCGGGGTGGCCGGCTCGGGGACCGCCGTCCCGGGAGCAGCCGGCTCGACGTCGCCTTCCTCGTGCGCGACCCAGGCGGCGAGCTCGTCGCGGGGGAGCAGGAACGCGGCGATGAGCGCCCGCAGCTGGGCCCGGGTGACCTCCGTCCACACCACGCGCGGCTCGTCGTCGGTGGTCGTGCGCAGCACCAGGGTGCGGTCGCCGTGCCGGGTCACGAGCATGCCGTCGCGTCTGGGTCGACCGTCGTGCACCTCGACGCGGGTGATCGTGAACGCGGCGCGGGCGGGCTCGGCGAGTATCTGCGCGGCCTCGGTGAGGCCGACCCTCGTTCCCGAATGCGCGACCACTCCCGCCCGTTCGAGCCCGGCCAGCGCGGGGCCGAGGTCGGAGGCGGGGGTGAGCTCGGGCAGGATCCCGCCCGCCGCGAGCGCACTCATGCACACCCGGTCGTCGAGATCTGTGCGCGCCGCGTCGTAGAGCTGGTTCAGGGTGAGATCGGCGACCTCGGTGACTTCGAGCCGGGCGACGACCGAGAGCAGGAAGCTCTCATTGCGGTCCAGGTCGACGGAGAACATCGGGGTGGGCTCGTCGGATCGATTCGTCAGCGACTGGATGAAGCGCAGGATCACCGCACTGCGGCTGATCGGGAAGACGAGCTTCGTGTCCCCCGTGCTGGCCTCCACCGTGCATTCGCACACCAACTCGCCGAGCCTCACGATGGCGAACCCGGGAATGCGGGAGTGGTTCGGCTTGACCCCGATGATCTCCTCGGGCACGCACACGGCCGCCAGCACTGTGGCCCCGACGTGGTTGAGCCGCCAGGCAAAGGCGCCGTCGCGCACCACGAGGCCCCGTTCCATGAGGTCCTCGAAGTCGGGCTCGCCCGGCGCGCAGCCGCGCGGCACCGAGGGGAGGCCGATCAGCGGCGACCAGCCGGCCGGCGTCAGCTCGGCCATGTCGAGCAGCGTGCGCATCTGGTACTTGTTCAGGAGCAGGTTCGCCACGTCACATCCTCAGAAACAGCTCTTGACCCAGCTGCCGAAGTTCGACGCCGAGTTGGCCACGTAGCTCGCGCCGTTGGAGATCGAGGTCTTGGTCTCGTCGTACGCGTAGCCGGCCACGTCCGCGACGTCGCGGCCGACCTCCTTCGTGTACCCGACCACCCCCTGCTGCTTGACGCCCTCGTATACGTCGCCGGCGACTCCGCCGATCTCCTCGTAGCCCCTGACGACGTGCCCGAGGACCGGCGTGTCGTGCAGCACGGTGACGGTGTGGGTCGCCGCGTCGCCCCAATACCCCTCGCCCACCCCGTTGTTGTAGATGGTCTTCAGGTCGTTGACGAACTCCCCGACCGTCGTCGTCGGGTCGACGCCCAGCTCGCTGGCGATGCGCATCACGTGGTCCAGGCCCTGGAGGGTCGACCCGTGCTTTCCTGCCGCGACCTCGGCCTGGAAGTCGGCCATGCTCTGGTTGGCGACGTCCGCAGCCACCCCGGTCTGGATGATCTGCTTCATGTCGCCGACGACGTTCCCACCGTCGGTCCGAGCCGATTCCGACCCCGCGAGCTGGCTGACCTCGGCGAACCCC